>ERZ773061.254-NODE-254-length-23312-cov-3.451262_pt1 | contig 23312 bp, 19 predicted proteins | sample MGYA00580627_ERZ773061 | MGnify/ENA primary metagenome ERZ773061 (study PRJEB29015, sample SAMEA2738119) | human oral metagenome | biome: human oral; feature: human-associated habitat; material: saliva | place: China | collected 2223 ...
AAAGTCGTGGCTTTTTCTAGAAAACTCACCGCATCTACTTCGATAAAATTGGAGGCACCGACCGGAATTGAACCGGTGTACACGGTTTTGCAGACCGCTGCGTAACCACTCCGCCACAGTGCCATAGAGATATTTTAGCATAGACTAATAAAAAATACACCAAACTCCCGAGGTGTATTTTATTTACAATATAGACATTAACTTCACACTCAACCTCCGAGGTGTTTTGTCTTCGAATTCAGACGTCTCTCAACTTCGCCCGAATTCTTATCTCTATGATATCATGCTTTTGCTTGTCGTCAACATTGACTTTTGAGATTTTTAATGTTTTTAGTATTGACATTTCTTAGTTGCAAAAATGGTATTTTATATTTTAATTTAAATTGGCTTGTGGGATTTTAATGTTCGGTTTTCTATATTCGTGTTCGGTTTTGGAATTTTGTTCGGTTTTACCCCTGTTATTTGTTATATGTTTTTAGAAAAAAATAAAACGCGTCTTTATTTTAATCTAGTTTTTAGTTTTAGTTTTTTATGCAAAAATAGCCGCCGTGGCGACTATTTTTTGAAGTCTAAAATTTGATTTGAAGATTTTTAATTCAATTTAATTTTTAATTTAGTTCGTAGACTTTTTGTTCACCGGTAGTGAGATTTTTAACTTGATAGGTGCGACTTTCAGCTTCATTTTCACCGACAATGATGACATTTTCAGCAACCTTGGAGGCATATTTGATTTTATCACCAAGTTTTTTATCAAGTAGACAAAGGTCCACACTGGCGCCTTGATTAATTAAATGTGCGACTACTTGGTAGGCATAGGCGATTTCTGCGTCCGAAATTGGCACCACACAGTACTCAACCGGAGCGGACTTATATTTTTCCAAAAGATTATTGGCCGAGAGACAATAGAATAGACGGGTCAAACCGATAGAGATGCCGACACCTGGGAACTTTTCCTCGGTATAATTTGAGGCGAGATTATCATAACGGCCACCAGAACAGATGGAACCAAGATTCTTATATTCTGGCAGCAGGGTTTCAAAGACCGTACCAGTATAATAATCGAGACCACGAATAATCAACATATCAGCAATTACCGATTGGCCAATTCCTTGAGCCTCGAGAAGGTCGAGCACTAAGAGAAGTTCACTTACACCAGTAGTGAAAGTCTCATTCTCAATGCCAAGCGCGGTCAATTTTTCGGCCACTTCAGAACGTGGGCCACGAATTTGCACGAATTGCAGCAAGGTTTGGACTTTGGATTCATCAGTGATTTGCTCACGTAGTTTAGCCTCGGTAACTTCGGCCGGAACTTTTTCGGCATGATCAATAATGCCGTAGATTTCGGAACTTTTTTCCGTGAGATTGAGAGCTTCGAGAAGACCGGCTAAGATTTTACGATTCGAAAGACGCACTAAAATCGGCGTCTTCACGAATTGCGAAAGCGCATGAAAGGCAGTAGCGACAACTTCGGCGTCGTAACCGATTGGTAAAGTATTGCGACCAATAATATCGGCATCCATTTGATAAAATTCACGGAAGCGACCTTTTTGCGCACGCTCACCACGAAAATTGCGACCAAATTGCGAGACACGGAATGGAAAAGCTAGATCATTTTGATGCTCAACCACGTAACGAGCTAGCGGCACCGTGTGGTCAAAGCGCAAAGCCTGATCTGCGTCGTCAGAAGTTTCAGCAGTTTTTACTACTTTATAGATTTGTTTTTCGGTGTCACCGCCGGCCTTAGCGAGGAGAATTTCCGTACGGTCAATCATCGGGGTTTCGATATGATTGAAGCCGTGGAGATGATAAACCTGCATAATTTGCGATTTTATTTGATCAAAAATGGCTTGCTCGCGAGGTAAAAGCTCTTGCATGCCAGAAATTGGGGCAGTATTTATCTTTTTCATACTTTAATTATACCACGCACTATGCTATAATTTAGGGAAGTGGTTCTGTAGCTCAGTTGGTAGAGCAGAGGCCTGAAGAGCCTTGTGTCACTGGTTCAAGTCCAGTCGGAACCACCATTTTTTATCTCTGAGAGATGTAAAATGATAATGAATTTAAATAATTATATTGAAAAAAATCAGAAACGAATCTCAAAAACTACTGAGATTACCGAGCTGGACGAGCTAGCTTTTGCGCGAATTTCTTATTTGCCATTTCATAAAATTAAAAGACAGCTTGATTTAACTAAACGAAATTTTAAAATCTCCGAAATTGCCGAAGCAATGAAGGATTTACCAACTTCTGCTTTTGGTTGGCCCGATGACGAGAAATTCATTCAACTACTGGGAGAAAGTCCACGCTTTCAGAATTTGAAAGTGGGATTTTTTGTGCGAAAAAATAATAAGCAACTCGAAAAACAGTTTTCGGCGGTGACGATTCAGATTAATTTCTTCACCATGTATGTTTCCTTTTTTGGCACGGATGGGACGCTTTTTGGCTGGAAAGAAGATTTTAATATGTCGTTTCTGTCAGAGATTCCAGCCCAAAAAGAAGCGCTAGAATACTTAAAAAATATTTCGCACCGCTATTTTTACAAAAATTTTTACCTCGGTGGACACTCGAAAGGCGGTAATTTATCAATTTATTCAGCAATTATGGCGCCAGATCGACTGCAAAAAAGAATCCTGAAGGTCTTAAATTACGATGGGCCGGGACTAAGAGATGAGTTACTTAATAGAGACACGGGCGCGATTAGGGTTTTACCAAAAATCGTGAGCTATATCCCAGAGGGATCGGTAATTGGTCGACTTTTGACCCATAAAGAAAAGGTCGTAGTAGTCAAAAGTCAGGCAAAAAATCTCTATCAACACGATATTTATACTTGGGAAATTAAAGACGATCATTTCTGTCGCGCCAAAAATACCAAATTAAGCGACATTCTAAATAAGACAGTGGATGATTTTCTAGCCTCTGCCTCGCCGGAAGAATTGAGATTTTTTATGGATGGTATTTTTGAGGTTTTCGAGAAATCAGATGTGGAGGAGCCAGTAAGCTTGATGCGAAATTGGCAAAAATATGCACCAAAACTCATGAAAAATTACCGTGAATTACCGAAGGAGCGCCGACAAAAAATTAACGAAGTTTGGCTACTTTTCGGCAATTCCCTGGTGAAGAATTATTTTGCGGAAAACGAAATTTTAAAGAAAGCGCGTCAAATTCTAGGAGGTAAAAATGCCTAGCCGTAATTACCTATTGGACCAGCATTTTTTGAAAAATGTTCGACTTGCGCTCATGCTAATCGGCCACAGTAACCTGAAGCGCCGTGACACAGTGGTGGAAATTGGGGCAGGAAGTGGTGTGATTACCGCGGCACTAGCGAAAAAATGTGGGTTAGTTTACGCTATCGAAAAAGACCCGGAAACTTTCAGAAAACTGCAAGCCAACCTGAAGGAACAAAATCTCGATAACGTGAAGCTAGTGCATGGAGATTTTCGAGAAGTGAATTTCGATTTTACAAATTATAAAGTTTTCTCTAATCCGCCCTTTTCCCTGTCGGCAGAAGTGTTTTATAAACTACTTAACCTCGAAAATCAAAACGGACAAATTATCGAAAAAGGTTTGAAAAATCCCCCAAAAGCCATTTATTTGATTTTGCAAAAGCAATTAGCTTTGAAATTAATCCTCTCTGACCGCCACTACACGAGCCAGCTGGGATATATTTTGAATAAATACTACGCGACAAAAATTCGTTACCCATTAAGGTCAACAGATTTTACGCCACCACCGAAGGTGCCGATTGTGTTATTTGAGGCTAAAATTCGTCCGGAATTCAGCGAACTTGAATAAAAAGAGACCGAAGCTTTGGTCTCTTTTTTGTTTAAACTCAGTTTTCTCGGTCTATTTTCGAGATATTGCTGGATTTAGAGTTCGGCGATTTTAACACGAGTTTGAGCCATAGTGTCGCGATCACGAACCGTCACGGTATCATCTTCAAGGGTATCAAAATCGATAACCACACATTTTGGCGTACCGATTTCATCCTGCTTGTGATAGCGTTTACCAATGTTACCAGAATCATCCCAAGTGACATTGCCATACTTTTCGCGAAGTTCAGCATAGACTGCCTTGGCTTTTTCGACTAATTCTGGCTTGTTTTTAAGAAGTGGTGAAACGCAGAAACGGTATGGCGCAAGATGTTCTGGAAGTTGCAAGACGATGCGCTTTTCACCATTAGTTTCATCCTCATGATAAGCACTCGAAAGTACGGCCATAATCAAACGCTCGACACCGAAAGATGGCTCGATGACGTGAGGTACAAATGTTTCACCAGTGCGCTTGTCACGGTAAACCATACTCTTCTTCGACTCACGCTCGATATTACCAAGGTCGAAGTCGGTACGATAGGCAATACCCATCAATTCTTCGCAACCGATTGGATAGTCAAATTCAAGGTCGATAGTGCGCTTAGAATAATGTGCACGATCAGCAGCCGGGACGTCGTATTCATGAATCTTATCAGCTGGAAGTTTAACGACATTCTCCAGGAAGTCATGCACATCGGCGAGAAGTTCATCAAAGACACGTTCCCAATCTTTAGGATTAACGAAATATTCAATTTCCATCTGTTCGAGCTCGCGGCAACGGAAAATAAAGTCACGTGGCGAAATTTCATTACGGAAGGCTTTACCCTGTTGAGCTAAACCGAATGGTAGGTCTGGGTAAATCGTGTCGACCACGTTCTTGTAATTCGTAAAAATACCTTGAGCGGTCTCTGGGCGAAGATAGGCGATGGAACTATTATCAGCCACTGCGCCGACGTGAGTCTGAAACATCATATTAAATGGCTTGACTTCGCCCCATTCGATTTTGCCACAAGTAGGGCATTTTATACGAGCCTTAATGAGTTCTTCGCCGGTGATTTCGGTGGAGAGATCGTGACCTTCGGCGGTCTTGGCTAATTTATCAGCACGAAAACGACCGTGACAAGATTTACACTCGACCAAAGGATCGGAAAAAGTGGCGGCGTGACCAGAAGCCACCCAGGTGCGTGGATTCATGATGATAGCAGCATCGACACCGTACATATCATTACGATTTTCTACCCAATATTGCCACCAAAGATCCTTGAGTTTTTTCTTCAGACTAACGCCGAGTGGGCCAAAATCCCAGGTACCAGCCATACCGCCGTAGACGTCGGAGCCTTGGAAAATAAATCCTCTACGTTTACATAAGCTGACAATATCTTCTAATTTTGCCATAAACACTCCTGGTTAGTTTTTCTTTATTATACCACAAAATTAGAGCGGTGACCTCTGGTAGTTAGAACATCTCGCGCAGGGTGCGCAAAATAATATTCAATGCATTGAGATGGGTGTGGATGTCTTTAATTTTCAAAATAGAAGCAATTGGCATGGAGGTCATGAGGCGAAGAATTTTAATAGTATCGGCGTTAAACTCTCCAGTGTCAATTGTCACTGGGATAAAACATCGGTCAAAACTATGCCAGTCATACACACCATCGAGTGTCAGACGATTGCCATTTGAGTCGGTAGCGAGATTAATCATTTCGCCAGAAATAAAAGCTAAGTTAAGATAAAAATGCGTTTCAACGAGTGGAATTTGGTATTTTTCTGCCGTGTTTAGTGCCGAAAGGGCATTTTTTAGAAGCTGAAAATATTCCTTGGAATCAGCATCGTTAGTTAGACGATTAATGACTTTAAGGAAATTCGAAGCAATAGTCAGGGTGTCAAGATCGGTAATGATATTTTGGTAAAACTTCAGCATGGTAGCGGAGGTTAAAATCGCGAGGCCACCAGAATCAGTGTTTTGTGATTTAAAATGTAGCACTACGTCAGAAACGGTGAAAGGTTCAATGCTGCCTGCCAACTTGGAGCGCTCTTTGCGAACACCACGCGCGATTGCCGAAAAGCGACCCTCAGGAGTCAGCAGCGTGAGGATGCGATCGGACTCCTGATATTTAACACGCGAAAGTACAATCGCCTCAGTGCGCAGATCAGGCATGATTCCCCTCCTTGGCTTGAAGGGTGCGGCCTGGAATTGATTCTTCATTGGAAGCTTCGGTGGTTTCTAGATGATTAGCTAATGAGGTTTTCGTGGCTGGAGATAGAATGTCTTTGATCTTTGTCACAAAATCCGCTGGCGTAAAAGTTTCCTTATTCAGAATCGCGCGGACATTGTAAGCCTGCAGGGACATTTGACCGAGGTTTAATGAAGAAATCAAAAGTACCGGAATTTGACTGGTTTCTGGATACGATAGGAGCTCGTTTAATAAAGTGAAGCCGTCTGGACCGGTGAGTAAAATATCCAAAATAATTAAGGATGGCAGCTCTTCCTCGCTAAGTTCCGAAAAGGCCGCGTTTGCCTCGATGGCATTATAAAAAACTTGCTGCGGAATTTCTGAAAAATAGCGCGTCAAGTGTTTCTGATAAATTTCCGCAAAATCCGGGTCATCTTCGATAATAAAAATCGGGCGCACATTTTCCGATGGCGAGAGCTCCGATGGCGAAATTTCTAGAGGCGAGATCTCCGATGGCGAGATTTTAGATAATGATTCTTTAGATTGCTGGTTCATTTTCCCCCTAATCAAACATCGGTAAAATCGCCTGGTGTGAAACTGGCAAGATTACCTGGAAGCTGGTGCCATCGCGGTGACGCACGGCGGAAACTTCCGCATTTAAATATTTGGCGAATTTCGAAGCAATATAAAGACCTAGGCCGGAGCTTCCGGGACGCATCGAAATGCTAGTGGGAGCGGTGAGGCCGGCCTTGATTTGACGCCAAACTGCGGTAGGGAGACTCGGTCCGAAATCCCTCACATCGACCACAATCTTGTCTTTTTTGTCGGAAATAATTAGGCAGGATTCGGTCTCGACTGTCGAATAATACATGGCATTGGCGCAGAAATTATAAATGACACTAAAAATCAAATCGTAATTACCAATCACCAGGCGAGCTTTGTTGCGGTACTCGAAACGAAGTTTGCGCTGATTGAGGGCAAAAAGTTGTTCAAGCTCAGAAATTACATCGTCGCAGACGGCACGAATGGAAACTGGCTCTAAGGTAAATAAACCTTCTTCGAGGCGGGCAATTTTAGTAAGATCATTAACCTGACGCATGGCGCGTTCGGAAATGCGAATAATTTTATTGCGCGATTTTTCGAGTTCGGCAGTACTATCCTTTTGAAAATCCATCGCGAGGGCCATTTGACGCATAAGAGTGAGGGGACTTTTTAAGTCATGCGCAACCACGAAAATACCATTTACCTCACTATTCATAAATTAATTATAGCACCCATTTTTCAGGCAAAATGCTTGAACAATCCCCCGCAAAATGGTGCGGGGGTTGCAGATTTTTCGGATAAATTTAGCTATTAAATTTCACGGTTTTGAGAATACGATAAAAGTCATCACTGAAGACACTGGTGGAATCGGTTTGAAGCATGACAGTCTTGTCGCGAAGCTTGAAGACACAGATAATCCCCTGATATTCATTATCTAATTTACCAGTATAAACGTTGACATTATTGCCATTAACTACGGTAGTTGAAAGCGTCATATCACCAGAACGGACTTTTTCAGCAAAATCACTAATCGCCTGATCGAAGAGGGTACCTTTAATACTGACACGGAGCGCCATCACGGTATCATCTTGAACCACATTAACCTGACCTGGATTCAGATAGGCAGCGTAATCACCACCACGGTTGGCACTACTTTGAACATAGAGACTCCAAGTTTTTGGATATTCAAAGCTAAGTTCACCGAGGTCAGTAGGACCGGTGAAGACTTTATACGGGTATTTTTCTTTTTCCTCGAATTCAGATTCGAGCTTAGTCTGAAGTTCGTTCTTAGCTTCGGCTACCGCCACATCGACTTTGCCCTTCACATTAGTGCTAGCGTCGTTCCATTTTACCCACATCCAAATAAAGAGTCCGATGAAGAGCACCGCAAGAAGAGAGACTACGATGAGCCCGACGGTTTTCATAAGATCAATACGATTTTTGGCCTTGGCAATACGGCTCGCTTCCTTACGCTCTTCGCCGGTCATATCGGCATAATTTTTGTTTAGAGGATTCGCGGCTGGCATGCCAGGAGTGAATGGACTTTGATAGAGATTTTGATAAATATCACCAGAGTTCGCAGAGGTCGCTGGAGCTTCAGAAGCCACTGGATTAGCAGAGGTCACTGGAGCTTCAGAAGTCACTGGATTAGCAGGGGTTGAATTATTCATCGAAGAGACTGGGTTAGCCTGAGCGAATGGGTTACTTCCTGAAGGATTATTAGCACCGAAATTAGCTGGAGTTTGGCCAGATTGATTAAATTGATTCGATGCAAGAAAAGGATTGTTGTTTGAATTATCCATAATTATATTTTACTAGGAATTAGGTTTTTTACAAGTTAGCTTAAGGATTTTGATGACTGATTTTAAAAGTTTTACTCGATGCTAAAATCTTTAGAAATAACCTCGATTTGATTCTTCAAAGTTTCGAGCTCTTTTTCGATATCCTTAGCCAACTCGGCGGCTTCTTGGTATTTCTTGGCAGCGTCTTCGAGCTTAAAATCATCGCCATAGAACCATTCGAGATTTTGGTTAAGTTGTTCAATTTTAGCGCCAACGGATTTTTTAGTCATGAGTTTTCCTTTCTTTTGATTTAATTTGGGTGATGCGGGCGGAGATTTCAGAGTCGAGAGTTTCTAAGGAAATTTCAGAATCAATCCTTAACTCACCCTTAAGAATAGCATAGCCTTTTTTCAGAATAGTTTCGGGATTGAGGTTTTCAATGACTTTTTGGGTGGATTTTAGCTGGTTTAATTCACGCAAAATTTGATTTAAGATTTGCTGTTTGGTACGAAGTAAATTTCGCTTGGTTTCGAGCTTTGGTGCGTCGAGATTGCGTTCGATTTGCAACTTAGCACGAGAGAGCAGACGGTAGAGATTGGCAATTTCGAGTTTCTTGTCCTTGGATAACATTTCGGCGGTATTGCTGGGTGTAGAAGCTACAATATCGGCGGCGAGATCTGCTAGCGAGGTGTCAATCTCGTGACCGATTCCAGTAATCACGGGAATTTTACTAGCCGCAATAGCGCGAACGAGTTTTTCATCATCAAAACAAGCGAGGTCTTCTTTCGAACCACCACCACGAATAATGGCGATAATCTGAACCTTATTTTCTTGATTAAAAAATTCCAGAGCACGAATTACCTGATCGGCCGCGCCGAGACCCTGGACCTTAGTATTGGCCACGCGAATTTCTAGGCCACCCCAGCGAGCATTGATAATTTTAATAAAGTCCGCATAACCGGCCGCCTGAGTAGAAGAAACCACGCCGATACGTTCGAGATTAGCTGGAATACCCCGTTTTCTGGCCGGATCAAAGAGACCTTCCTTAGTTAATTTCGCTTTAAGTAGTTCATAGGCTTTTTTAATATTCCCCTCACCGATCAAGGCGTATTGCTTAATCGTCAAAGTGAAACGACCAGAGCGATTAAAAATTTTCGGGGTGGCCTGGACGGCAATTTTCATGCCGTTCTCGATAGGAGTGCGGAGACTCGAGGCGACCATAAAACAACTGATTACGGATTCTTGATCTTTGAGATCGAAGAAAATCCAACGATTTTGATTGACATTAAAATTCGCCACCTCGCCATAGACTACACAATCCGGAAAAGTATAATCTAAGGCGTGGTTGGCGACGGCAATAAAATCAGAGACGGAATATTTTGGCGATTCTGCCATTATTCCGCAGATTCCCCTTCGAAGATTTTTTGCTTCTCTTCTTTACCAATCTTGGAGATGGCATTTTGATAGAAACCATAGCCAGAAACGATAGTATTAAGCAAGACAATCATACGAGTGACAAGGACCGTGGTACTAGCAACCGCGAGATCGCTACCAAGTACGGTCATCACGGCAACCATGGAACCTTCATAACCACCAACGCCACCAGGGGTAGGAAGAACCGCACCGACGACCGAGCCGAGAGCTTCTGCCACCATAATTTGTGGGAAGATTTCTGGGTGACCAATAGCGATGGCGACAATTTCATAGGTGGCAATTTCAAGGAAGTTATAAAGGAAGCCCCAAAGCACTGGACCAACCAAAATCTTTTTATCACGCTTCGCGGTGAGGAAGTCTTCATGAAGATCCAAGAAGTATTTTTGAACTTTCTTAGTCTCAATAATTTGCTTTTTCTTACCAAAAGTGACAGTACGAACTAATCCGTTAATAATGGCGGCCACCTTCTTAGCGGTAAAATCGATAAGCTTGCGATTCGAGACGATTACAATCATCAGGACGATACCAAGAATCACTCCGACACTCATGGCAGCCACAGCCCCGACCATCCAAAGTGCGGTATTTGGCACACTATTTGTCACTAACAAGAAGATAATCGCCAAGATAGTTTGAGTTTGGTTAGCAAGAATGGTAATTACATAGCGCAAGAGATACATGAAGCTAACCTGACCAGCGGTAGCACCAAAATTCTTTAAGCGCCAAGTAATGTAACCGAGGCCAGAGACACCGCCAGAAGGAATGGCGTGATTGACGAAGTTTAATTCGAAAGAAATACGCGCAAGTTGCCAAGTGGTGAGCTTTTCGAAAGCTTTTGCGTCAGCATCAGTATCAGCATCGGTCTTTCCAGATTTAGTTTTTTCAGATTTAGTAGATTTACCAGCGGAAATTCTGGTGATATTTTTCTGAGATTTAGCCTTCCCCGCCATATAGGAGAAGAAAATTTTACCAGCACTGTAATACATGAAAAGTTGTTCTGGGATTAAGAGTAGAACAATCCAGAAATTAATGGAGAAGTGCGAACCATCCATACATTGGCCACCAAAAATACATTGGAAGGCCGAAACAATTTCATTACGTGCGCCATAAACAACTACACCGACTAATACTAACGTGACAATACTGAGAATTTTTTTAAACATAGCTTTTTTATTATACATGATAAAATAAGATTATGAAATATATTGCAGTGCTGGGACGACTTCCGAAAATTTCTTTGGCGGAAATCCAAGCGATTTACGATTCAAATGCCAAACTAGTCGGGCCAGAACTCGCGGTTTTTGAAACCAATAAGACAGTCTCGATTGATCGACTGGGCGGCTCGATTAAGCTGGGTCAAATTTTTTCTGGAAATTTCCGAGATCTTGCCGAGGCTATTAATGCCAAGAAGCCTGAAGGTAAAATCACCATCGGAGTTTCGAGTTATGCACTGAATTCGAATCACAAAAATAAAAAGTCTGCAGTAGAGAATTTGGTACGCCGCAAGGCAATGGAACTGAAGAGTCTGCTCAAAAAGCTCGGCCGCAATGTGCGTGTGGTGGAAGCTAGAGGACCTGAAATTTCTTCGGCTACGGCATTTCATAATTATTTAGGCGAAAAACCGGGCGCTGAAGAAGTGATTTTGGTGGGTTCGGAAACTTATCTGAGCCTGGGTGTACAAAATATCGATAAATATCGTGAACGCGATCAGATGCGCCCAGCGAGGGACGCTAAGGTGGGAATGTTGCCACCGAAACTCGCACAGATCTTAATTAATTTGGGTGGTGAGATTGACGAGTCGAAAAAAGTACTCGACCCATTCTGTGGTACCGGCGTAGTACTGCAGGAAGCCCTAATTTTAGGTCAACCAGTGGTCGGTAGTGACTTAAATCCACGCATGATGGAATACACTCAGAAGAATTTAGACTGGTTGCTCGAGAAAAAAGCCCGCTTCTTCAAGATTAAACCTGAGTTAGTGGAACAAAAAAATCAATTCTTAGACTCTATCTATCCTGGCGATGCGACGGATTTTGTTTGGCCGAAGACTTCAGAAATTGGCCTAGTGGCTTGTGAGTGTTTCCTCGGTTCCCCGATGTCAAAACCGCCAGTCGAGATTAAATTAAAAGATGAAAAACAGAACTGCAAGCGGATTATTCTCGGCTTTTTAAAGAACCTAGCTAAGCAGATTGAGGATGATACCCCTGTGGTAATCGCGGTGCCAGCTTGGCTACGTGAAGATGGTCACTACTCAAGGCTTTCAATTATTGACGAAATTACAGATATGGGTTATAATTTAGCAAAGTTTCAAGGCTTGAGTCAGTCTGACATGATTTATTATCGTGAAGGGCAGATTGTGGCTCGAGAAATAATAGTATTAAGAAAGAGTAAGGCAAAAAATGTCACATGTTAAAGCCGGTGGTACCGCGAAAAATATCCACAACAATGCTGGTCAACGTCTTGGCGTGAAGCGTTTTGGTGGCCAAAAAGTCCGCAACGGTGAAGTTTTAGTTCGCCAAACCGGAAGCACCAAAATTGCTGGTGAAGGTACTTACATGTCCCGCAATTTCACCATTCATGCTGCAAAAGATGGTGTTGTCACTTTTGTGAAAACCAAGAAAACCCACTTCTCTGGTCGCTCATTACCACGCGTCCGCGTAGAAGTACGCTAAAAATAAACCCTGCGGGGTTTATTTTTTTATTTAAAGCTTTTCTTAGACTCTAGGGTTTTAAAATAGTAAGTTTATTTCTAGAGCATAAAAAAGACCCCCGAATGGGAGTCTTTTCGACGTTAAGCTGATACGAGTTTCTATTCTGCGTCAGCAGCTTCAGCTTCAGTAGATTCCTTAGCTTCTTCAGTAGCCACGGTTTCTGCTTCCGACTCATTTTCCTGCAAGGCAGAAAGCAAAGAGTCTTCCACGTTGGCACGCTTTTTCTTCTTTGGTGCTTCGGCAAGTTCAATATCGAGCTCGATACCAGTGAGCATAGAAGCAAGACGGACGTTTTGGCCCTGACGGCCAATTGCCACAGATTGTTGATCTTCGGTAACAAAGACCTTAGCGCGCTTATCTTCGATTTCGACACGAGTGATTTCAGCTGGGCTCAAAGCTTCACGGATAAATTCAGAAAGATTTTCACTCCAGTTGATGATGTCGATTTTTTCGCGATCACCAATTTCATTCATCACGGCCTGGACGCGAACGCCACGACCACCCACGAAGGTACCGACTGGGTCGACACCTGGAACCGTGCTAGTAACGGCAATCTTGGTGCGACGACCTGCCTCACGAGCGATGGCGCGAATCTCGACAACGCCAGTTTCAATTTCAGGAACTTCTTGCATAAAGAGCTGCTTAATGAAGTCGGCAGAACTACGACTAACGAGAAGCTGGGCACCACGCTCGTTGCGCTCGATAGTCTTGATCAAAACCTTGATACGGGAACCAACTTGGTAATACTCGCCGTCGATTTGGTCAGACTTAAGCATAATACCAGTGGTACGGCCAAAATCGATACGCACGATATTACGCTCGACGCGAGCCACCATACCAGTCATGATGCTACCGATTTTATCTTCAAAGATGGAAAGGATAGCTTCGTGTTCAGCTTCACGAAGACGTTGCATGATTACCTGCTTAGCAGTCATCGAGGCGACACGACCAAATTTAGTAACAGGGTGAGATTCTTCGAAAGTTTCACCGATGGTTTTTCCTTCAGCTTCGCCTTCTGGAATTTCAGTAGCTGGATTATAAGCTAAGCCATCTTCGATAACTTCTTTAGCGATAAAAACGGTGGCGCTACCGGTTTCACGGTTAAGTACGGCGCGGACGTTCATATCCTTTTCGCCCTCTTCCTTACGCCAAGCGGCGGCAATAGCAGTTTCAATAATACTCAAAACAGTTTCTTCTGGTAAATTCTTCTCTTCGGCGATAACTTTCACCATCTGAGACATCTGTTTAAGGTCTAAACCTTCCATATTTTCCTTTCTTTTAGTCTAAAATATCCGACCTTGCGGCCGGATATTAAAAGTATATATTTCTATTATAGCGAAGAAAATGAGATTGTCAAATTACTTGGCGGTAAAATAACCTGGCTGGGCGGCACCACGGTCGATACGAAGCCAAGAAAGGTCGGCATAGGCTGGATTTGGTGTATAAGAACCATTACCACCGCGAAGTAATAATTGGTCATTAAAGATTTGTGAATTAATATTTTGGGCATAATTAGTAGGAGCGGCCTTGGAGGTATTAAAGTCTTTACCAGCTTCTACGAAAATTCGCTGGAGCTTGGATGGGGTGGTCGTGTGCAAATAATAAGCAAACATACCATAGAAATTTGTCACATTCGAGGTGTCGAAGTCGGCCTGCGAAAGATCAATCTCTTGAATATTCATCAGATTAGCAAACATGCCTTGCATATTTTGCACCTGACCGGTATTGAATTTCTTACTAAATTTAAGGTTGGTGAGTGACTTCATGCAGTTAAACATGTCGAACATCGCAGTAACTTTGGAAGTATCAAAGGAAGATAGATCGAGATTGGTAATTTTTTCGGCATAAAGGAACATTTGCGACATATCTGTCACATTTCTGGTGTCAAACTTGGAAAGATTGAGAGTTGGTAAGTTTTTCACGCCCCAGAACATACCGGTCATATTAGTCACTTTAGAAGTATTCATATGTGAGAGATTAAGTGAGGTGAGACTACTCATATTTGTAAACATGTAATGCATATCGGTGACATTACTAGTATTAAGATGTGTGAGGTCGAGATTCGTCAGATTCTTCACATCATAGAACATACCGGACATATCGGTGACGTTTTCAGTATCGAAACTGGAGAGGTCCAAACTAGTGAGACCAGTGTTTCTGAACATCCCCTGCATATTGATAACTGAGCGAGTGCCAAGTCCAGAGAGGTCGATATCGGCCAGATTAGTAAAGTCAAGGAACATGTAGGAACTGTCGTAATTCAGCTCCACTTTATCGGCAATACTATAATAATAAAAAGTTTCAACAGCTGGGTCGAACCAACCGAGAATTTCTGTATCCGAAGTACCGTCATCTTCAAGATGCACCGGATTATCGCCAGCCGTTGGTGGTGTCACACTACGAGCAAAATGCTTAATTTTATCAAGACCGCCAGAAGTGTCCTTCATAGCATTACGCCAATAGAAACTTGGGAGGGCTAATGCTCTAGGTGGATAATCATGCGTAACTACGGAAACCACAAGACTATTGGTGTATTGACCACTAGAAATATTAGAAGCTAACTTCAACCCTACGTTCACCTGATATATATCCCTATTAGTTACTGATTTGGAACCCAACAGAGCAAGTGTCATTGGTGCGGAAGCTGGAGGGATAGGAACAAAATCACCATAATCCTCCAATCTAATACCCCAGGTATTGATCGGAAAATTTGCTAGTGATGTATTCTGGTTAATAGATTCGATACGATCGGCATTAGTAACACTAGTCATAGCAGTTTCGTTACCTTCTGTACTCATAGTCGCTTGATAACCAGTAAGATTATCAGAGTATACTGTAACACCCACTAAATATGTCGCTGTTTGAGTAGCAGAATTAATAATCGCAGTGCCATTAATTCGTGGAGTTGAATTAATAGAAACCGCGAGAGCAGGTACGCGCAAGGCTTCCGTATTTTTTGCGAAAAAGAAAGCATTAAAAGTCAACGCCACAAGAAAAGTTAAAAGTGCGGTGTGGATAATTTGAGTTTTAGATTTTTCAATAATTTTTCTAAACATATACTTTGTCCATTTTAGCATAAGTTTTTTTGAGTTTTAATTAGTTTATAAGTAATTATGGAGTCTTCAAAGTGAAGTAACCCTTGCGTCCTGGCTGATCGATGCGCAAACCATCGAGGTTAGCATCGGCTGGGTTGGTCCAGTAGCCACCATTTCCACCACGTAGCAAGGTTTGATTGGTGAAAATATATTTATTATAAGCCGGGTTGAAGGCCACAGAAGGATCTGTCGTGGCGGTAATGTCAAAATCCTCTTCGACATAAATTTTTTCGAGCACCGGCGCCGTACAACGAGTATTTTCAAACATAAAATCAAAGTGTCCAACCTTGGATGTCTTAAAGTTCGCAGTAGTAAGGTCAAGTTCTTTATAGGCGCACATACTACCGAACATATATTGCATGTCTACTACATTTGAGGTATCAAATTTCTTACTGAAAATAATTTTCGAAAGCTTTTTATTGTCATTAAACATCGATCGCATCAAGGTGACGTTTCTGGTATCGAAGTTAGAGAGATCAAGCTCAGAAATAGCATTAATACTGCGGAACATACGGGTCATATTCTTGACCTTTCTGGTGTCAAAATTAGAGAGATTGAGATGTTCGACAGATTCCATACCATAGAACATCGCCTGCATATCCTCTACATTACTGGTGTCAAAATTTGAAACATCCAGATCACGTACATTACTAACGTTATAAAACATTGAACCCATCTTCGTCACATTGCTAGTACGGAAATGACTTACATTAAGCTCTTCAAGGGCATTCATTTCATAGAACATGCTATCCATATTCGTGACATTCGAAGTGTCAAAATGTGAAATATCAAGATGAGGAAGTGCATACATCATATAGAACATGCTATTCATGTCTTTAGCCTTCGGCGTATACCAGTTACTAATATTTAGATTAGTCATTGCAGCGTTACCGGCAAACATAAAATCAAAATTTTCGCCACTGCTCACATCGAAATGCGTGAGATTAAGTGACTCCAGAGCATCCATCGAACCAAACATTGACTCAAAGCGAGTAACTTTACCGGTTTTGAAATTTGGAATTTTCAGATCGGAAACTTGGCTACACAAGAAGAACATTTGATAGAAATTAGTAGCGGAATCGGTATGAAAACTAGTTAAGTCTAGAGAAGTGAGTGATGAATTACTATAGAACATCCCCTGAAAATCCTTAACTTTGCGCACATCAAAATGCGAAACATCAACAGAGGCAAGTCTTTCAGCATTCATTAAGAAATCAGCAAGAGTTTCCACTTCGCGAGAATCAAAATGAGATAAATCAATCGAGGTCATCATAGGCAAATTATTAAACATTTCGGAGCTATTTTTATTAAGATAGACATCAATCACGGCTGGAGTCGACTGAAAAATCATGGACTTAGCGACTTGGTCATAATAGAGATAAATCGGATCATAAGTGTCATCGAGCGAGACATTTTTATAACCAAAATCTTCATAGGTTGGCTTGGCCGGAGTGAGAGTCGGTAAGGATGCAGGGCCCTGCCATTTGACAGAGGTAACTTCTTCGAGATGACCATTAGTTAATTCACTCATGGCGGCCTGAATATTTGGGCCAGGGGCGAGACGAGTAATATTATCAAGCGGATTAGTGATCACAGAGACAACTAGTTGATTTTGATAGATTCCTGGCTCGAGAGTACCCGAAAGCTTTAATCCAACGGAAAGATCAATATTATCACCCTGCTTAGCATGAGTATCGGATTCTTTTAGCTTGTATGGATTCGAGGCAGGAGAAACTGGCAAGTAACTACCAGTGGTGCCGAGAGCGGAAATACCCCATTCATTATCTTGGAAGTTATTCAGTGATTCGGATTGACCGATGGAATTAATACGAAGACCACCGGATTTAAGTGCAGTATTCTCGTCCTTGGCGGAAATAAAAACTTTGTAGCCAGTACGATTATTGGTGTTCACATTGATCGAAAATGGCACACTTGAGCTACGGTCAAGGTTCGAGCCGAAGATGATATCGGTACCATCGATATTAGAAATTTGGGTTTGGTCGATTGAAACACTGAGTCTTGGAGTAAAAGCGGAAGTATTTTGCGTAATCATCAGCAAATTAAAAGCCAAGCCAAGACAGAGTGCCGCACAGAATTTTTGTATGATTTTTTGACGCGACACCAGAAAAATATCTGGGAAGAGATTTGTGATGATTGGCATAACAACTTTATTTTAGCACAAACTTTTTTGGCGTGAAATAGTAATTATGCTTAATGTGATATAATTAGGAAAAGTAAACGAGATTTTTATGAATATTCCACATGGCCTGAAGAATGAGAATGAAATGCCGGAAACGCTTCTCGCGCTAGATATTGGTACTGAATATATCAAGGCGGTTATTGCCGAGCGCCAAGAAGGTGACAACTTGATTATTCGTGGTGTAGGTAAAGAGCATCAGGCGATGGGTAATATGTACGCGGGTGCGATTGCGGATATTCCAGCGGTGATTGCCGCCTGCGAAAGAGCTTTATCGCGAGCAGAAAATATGGCTGGCGTGGTAGCCAGAACCTGTTCAGTGGGTATTGCTGGTGAATTAATCAAGGGCAATACGAAGACAGTACGCTACCGTCGTAAAGATGGCAATAAGCCAATTTCTGATCAGGAAATGCAACTAATTATTAAGCGCGTACAAGATAAGGCCGAAGAGCAGGCTCGTGAAGAGGTCGCACTAGAGACCGACAACCCAGACGTGGAAGTCCGCTTGATTAATTCAGCGATTGTTTCCCTTTCGATTGACGGATACAAGGTCAGTAATCCGATTGGTTTTAAGGGATCAGAGTTAGTTTTGCAATTTTACACCGCGTTCGCGCCATTAGTTCATATTTCCGCGATTGAAAAAGTCTGCGCGGAATTAAATCTCGATCTTGTCGCCGTAGCGGTAGAGCCGTTTGCGGTTTGTCGCGCCTGTCTTGGCAATAATCTCGATTCTAATTTGTCTGCGATCGTGATGGATATTGGTGGTGGTACGACCGATATTGCCGTAGTAGATAATGGCGGAGTAGAAGGGACCAAAATGTTTGGCATCGGTGGTCGTAGCTTCACACATCAGGTAGCTAGTAAAGTGGGGCTCGATTTTGACACTGCAGAGCTAGTGAAGATTCAGTATAGTGGGCTACTTTCTAACGACCTACATGCGCTGAAAACCTTGACGGTTTCTGATGCGGAGCGCATGAATGAAGTCCAAAATATTTTAAATATTCCGGACCGTATGAAAAAAGTTGAAAAAGCTATCGCGGATAATACCGAAGTTTGGGTTTCTGGCGTGGGGTTAGCTCTATCTGATTTTTCTCTACTTGAAGCTTTACCAAATAAGATTCTTCTTTGTGGTGGTGGAGCTGGACTTTCGACCCTGCAAGAAGCACTAGCCACCTCAGATTGGTACGAAGAATTACCTTTCGCTAGACGCCCAGTGATTCATTTGTTGGATGATGTAGATATTCCAGATATTCAGAATGCAACAGAAATTGACTTGGATTATTCTTTTATTACGGCTTTTGGACTTCTGCGTGTGACCGTAGATACCCTGAATAGCGAAGAAGAAGATACGGGGCTTCGTGCCAAGCTAGCCAAGTTATTACAAAACTAGCAAGAAGAGAACGCCGCATGTCTCATTCCGGAGACACTAAAGAGGAAGAATGTCGCATATCTTTTTTCGGACCGCTCAAGGGCGCTTGCTAAAGCTATTGTCCTCAAAAGGCAAGACGACATTCTTTTTTTAAATTCAAAAAAGTATATAGTATTTCTCCCAATAAGTAATAAAAAGGTTTAGAACTTTTTTATGGTTTTCTAGTGAAGTAACCTGGGCGACCGTTGGTTGGATCGTCGATACGGAGCCAGGATTTATCCGCAGTACCCGGGTTAACCAAGAACGAGCCATTTCCTCCTCGTAGTTTATTGCGATTTTTAAACATTTCCGAAAAGTCCGTAAGGCTAGCGGTATTAAAATCATTATTTACATAAATTTTTTCTAGTTTATCATTAAGTTTATCTTTATATGGAAGATAAAACATATATTTCATATCCGTAACCTGGGAGGTATCGAAGTTGGAGAGATCAAGAGTGGTGAGATTAGGCATATTCCGAAACATAGCGTACATAGTCGTCACTTTAGAAGTATCGAAATTGGAGAGATTAAGAGCAGTGAGGTTGGACATGTCAGAAAACATAGCATACATATCCGTCACCATAGAAGTATCAAAACTTGATAGATCAAGATTGGTAAGATTAGACATACCAGAAAACATATAGCCCATATTCGTAACTTTAGAGGTATCAAAGTGAGAAAGATTAAGAGTGATGAGTTTAGACATGTATGCAAACATATCGTACATAGTCGTCACCTTGGAGGTATCGAAGCCGGAGAGGTCTATCTCTAAGATATTTTTAATTTCTTGCTCATAATATATTGAATAAAACATCCTGCTACTATCTGTATCTAGATAAACCTTTTCCGGTTCAGTATAATAATAAGCTGTCTTGTCCGTCGGGTCTAACCAGAGCCTAATTTCATAATCGGAGTTCTCATCTTCAACATTTACTGCATTCATGGAAGCAGCTGGGGCAACTGCACTCTTTTTAAAACGTTCAATTTTATTCGTAGCGGTTTCGAGAGATTTTAATTTTGTATTAAAAATAGGGCCATTCGTCATGAGGGCGATGCGGTCGTAATTATTGGTGAGAATTGAAAATATTAACTTATTTGTATATCTGCCACTTTCGAGATTATCACTTAATTTCAGACCAATTTTCATACCGTTCGTTTCATTGCCGCTAGTCTCACCTGCGGTTTGAAGGATTTGTGCTGGCGTAGACAAGGCTGGAATTGGCACGTAATTCGTAGCCGACGCTAATTTATAGCCCCAAGAATTATTTGGTAAATTATTTAATGGTAAACTCGTGCTAATCGAATTAATTTTCGCACCATTCGCGGAATCACTATTTACTAGTGCTGTTTCATCGGTTTCTGAATTTAGGGTTGCCGCATAACCAGTTTTATTATTCGTATTAACTGTAAGATTTAGATAAATTTCTGTAGTTTTATAAGTGGTATTGATTACTTGATTTCCATTTACTGAAGCCGCAGTATTATCGACTGAAGCGGAAAGGGTTGGTATATATAGGGCAGACGTTTTATCACTAAAAACTAAATTAAAGAAAGCGATTGAGGTCAGAAATAATCCGAAAAGTTTTAATCCTCTATTAAACCGCACACCGTGAGGTTTTCGTGATTGCATTATTTGACCTAACATACATATTTATATTAGCATAAACGCGAAGATTTTTATGGTTTTCTAGTGAAAAGACCTGGCACACCTGGACGATCAATTTTTAGGAGGTAAATTCCTGGAGTAGTATTACCATTACTACTAGTGCCATTACCGCCTACCAGATTTTTCATTTGCCAAAAGATATCGATATTGGCTTGTGAGTCGGTCGTATTATAGGCTAAGGCTGCTCTAATATCAAAATCTGCTGAAGCATAAATGCGCCTCGTGATATTCGCCTCAGGTCGATCTGTGTAGAACATTGCCCGGAAGGTTTTAACTTTTGGTGTCTTAAAGCTACTTAGGTCCAACTCTTCTAAACTATCGGTGTGAGCAAACATAGCATTCATATTTTTCACGTTTTCCGTATTAAAACTAGTCACAATGAGATTCTTCAGTGATGACATATTAAAAAACATAGATTGCATATTGGTAACTTTTCTAGTATCAAAGCTTGATAGATCTAATGTCTGAAGAGCTGAAGTAGCAGCAAACATATCCTGCATGATTGTAACATTACTCGTATTAAAACCGCTGAGATTTAAAGACCTAAGACTGGTCATATAAGCGAACATGTCGCGCATGGTTGCAACGTTGCTCGTATCAAAATGACTAAGATCTAAAGACTCAAGACTAACCATATGGGCAAACATACCTTCCATACTTTTGACGTTTTCTGTATTAAAGTGTGACAGGTCAAGCTTTTTTACCTTATTAAGGTTATAAAACATATATTGCATAGTTTCGACGTTACTTGTATCAAAATTAGTAACATCAAGCTCCTTAAGCGAGGTAAGGTTATCGAACATAGCATACATACTTTTGACGCGTCTGGTGTCAAAATGGGAAACGTCCAGTTTTTCTAAGGCAAGATTAAAATTGAACATAAAACTCATGTCTTCGACCTCACTCGTATCAAAACTAGATAAATCAATATCTGTCATACTTGGAAAATAAGCAAACATATTGTAACTGTCTGGGTTAAGATAAACTTTTTCACTTACCGAATACCAGAAAACAGTTTTGGAAAGCAAATCATACCAGACTTTGATTTCGGCCTCTGAATCGATTGCTTCAAGATTAATAGCGTCCGTAGGAATATTAGCAGTATTTCGCTCTCGTTTAATGTGTACAATGTTTGGAAAAGTAGGTATCTCTGGATGGCCATCAACATGACTAGGATTTGGATCAAAACGAGCGACGCTAGTCTGAAAATCAAAACCTCTTATCAATATGGCTTTAGGTGTATACGGATTGGTAATAAAAGAAAAAATTAAAGTATTGGAATAAGATCCAGATTCCAAATTCTGATTTAATTTCATACCAATATTTATATTATTTGATTCTGTGCCATTGGTTTTGGCGGTAGTTTGGATCACGCTTGCTGGAGTAGAAAATGCAGGAATAGGCTGATAGCTAACTGCATTACCTAATTTATACCCCCAAGTATTTGTAGCAAAATCTGAAAGATTTAAATTTGAACTTATCGATGAAATCTGACTAGTGCTAGTAGGACTAGAATTTACCAGTGAGGTATTTTCAGAACTTGAACTAATAGTGGTAGTATAGCCTGTTTTATTATTAGTATCAACATTGAGTCTAAGCTGTAATTCCTTAGTTTGATCCTGTGAATTTATCACTTGATTCCCATTCACTTGCAGATTCGCTTGGTCCACCGAAGCGGAAAGAGTAGGGATAAACAGTGCCGAGACTTTATTTGAATAAAAACTTAGCCCAAGGAAAGAAGCCAAAAACCCAGCAGTTACTACAAAAGTCTTTTTCCACAAAAACATTTTAGAAGAATGTGATTTTTGGCCTTGCATATACATTTATTTTACCATAAACGATATGGTTTTAGGCATCTTAACTAATATATATGACTATTATCACAAGATACCTAGAAAAAACAGAAAGCCACCCGTTTGGGTGGCTATTCTATATAATTTGGCACCTTGCTATCTTCCCGCTGTTGCAGTATTATCGCCGCTACTGGGCTTGACTTCTGTGTTCGGAATGTAAACAGGTATTTCCCCAGCGCTATGGGCACCAATGGCGCAATTAAATGCGAATATTGATGTCCATGAGGTGTAAAAATTAAATGTGACTTGCGGTGCATCAAGCACCGATTACTAGCTAAGTCTATCAAACTATCCATCTCGTCTAGACAAGATAAATAGTTTGAACATAAAAAGGCGATGGCTCTATTAGTATGCTTCGACTCCATATCTTACGATACTTCCATCTTGCACCTATCAACCAGATCTTCTCTCTGGGAGCTCATAGGGAATTCTAATCTTGGAGTGGGCTTCGCGCTTAATATGCTTTCAGCGCTTATCTCTTCCGAACATAGCTACTCGGCAATGCAACAGGTGGTCACAACCGATACACTAGAGGTTCGTCCGCCCCGGTCCTCTCGTACTAAGGGTAGATCTCCTCAAAATTCCTAACGATCATGCCGGATATAAACCGAACTGTCTCACGACGTTCTGAACCCAGCTCGCGTACC
>ERZ773061.255-NODE-255-length-23284-cov-5.425847_pt1 | contig 23284 bp, 24 predicted proteins | sample MGYA00580627_ERZ773061 | MGnify/ENA primary metagenome ERZ773061 (study PRJEB29015, sample SAMEA2738119) | human oral metagenome | biome: human oral; feature: human-associated habitat; material: saliva | place: China | collected 2223 ...
AACACCGATGCAAATGTAAATTTTCTTCATGAAGGACCACCTCTCTTTACTGTATTATTATAACAAAAAAGAGACTACATGTAAATAGTCTCTTCTAATTATTCTTCATTACTTTTAGCGTTATAGGTTAACAAATCGCTGATTGAATATACATATCCAGTAATCATCTGTTTTGATATTTCACTACTAATTAACGATTTGTATAGTGATGTACTCTCTTCTTTAATATCATTAGACTTATTATAATAGAATAATGTATACAAGTCATCTTTGTCTTTTCTGATACCAATGAGGTTTTTACTTTCTATGAACCATTTTGCAATTTTTGTACGTTCTTCTAGTGTTGTATCAATAATAGATGAGTCGATTTGCTCTCGTCTAGTTAAAACTCGTTTTGATAGTTTGAAAATCGTTTGCTCACATGTATCATAATCACCACAAATAAACATACATGTAAGTACGATGTGTAATATAAATATAACAGAGCATAAAACAATCTTCGATGTAATTTCAATACCTGATGTTAAAACAGAATAATATGCAAAACTTGATGGTATACAAAGCACTAAGAACACAACAAAGAAGTTAAGCCACCACGAATTAAATCGAAATAAATATTTAAAAATTAATTTCTCTTGTTTTCTTCTTGACAACAGGTTTTCCTTAAAATTCATCTTCTTATCAATAATTTTTGCACCATCTCTCGTAATTCTTAACATAATATTAGACCTCACTTTACAATATCATTTTATCATAAAAAGAAAAAGTTGTACATATTTTTATATAGTGAATTTTCACATAGTTAAATGTGCACCAGAATCGTTTAAACCGTGATTTTCTGTAAAAGTGATAGATTATACAGCCTCTTCATTTTTAACAGTTTTAAGGCTGTAAAAGTGGTACAGTAGGCCGCTGTTTTACGTTCTCGCCTTTTCTTAAAACCTTAAATTTTTGTTCCAAAATAGTATTCTTTAATAATATATGGCTTTTGATTAAAATTATATAGAATTTCAGTATTAATCTCTTTACGTTTTTTAACAAGTAGAATAAATCCAAGTTTAAGGAATTCTTCTACCTCATTAATATTTAAGATGCTAACGCGATAAATTAAGTCAAATTTATCATTTCTGATTTTTCCCAAACAAACATCAACAATATCGTTCTTTAATGATACTCTATTACCAAAAATGTTTTTAAAATCTTTTAATGTTAGCATAAACTATTCACCTCTATTCTATTTTAATATAAGTTTATTGAAAATGGAAATAAAAAATAGAGATAATTTAATCTCTACTCTTTAAATCATTTTCAGAATACGCATCAATTTTATTACTTTTTCGAGCCAGAAAAACGGTAAGTCTTTAGCTTAGCGTATGAATGGCTTTACCCTTTGTTCTTAATATACTCTTGAATTGTGCTATAACTTGCACCCTCTCCTATATTACATTCTGTACTTAACTGCAAGTACCAGATGCACCTTTAAACTATATTTAGAGTGATTTTCTCTCTTATACATAAACGACTCCTTCTTGTTGATATTCTATTACAGTTAGATAATTTAGGGGTTTTTAAACCTTTCGGCATACTACTAAAATCTACTTTTTCACCAAATATATTCATGAGTATTGCAAAACCAGAACTCATTCTACCTTTGATAAAATACTTCTCTCCTAGATATTCTACTTTATCAAATTTTCTAAAGCCATAAATTTTACCTGTAGGAAGTTTCTGTTCTCCTCGAATACCCTTTGTAAGTTGATAATCTCCTTTGGAAACTCTGCGTTTATAGAAAATTACTTCTAACTCTTTAAACTCTAAGCCGCCACTTGCAACTACACAAGCGTCTATAAAGTGGTCTTTTTCTAATTTCAAATGATTTCTGTTTTCACTTGTGACGAAACCAAATGTTTCTATTGCGTTAGGATATTCCTTCAACAACTGACTTCTAATTATACTCATGTGAGTAGCGTGTTTTAAACCTTTACTCTTCTTAGGACTCTTATTCAAAACTACAGCACCAGCATGAACTCCTTTGTGGCAATCTTCGCATAAAGTAATAAGGTTCTCCTCATCGTCAGTTCCACCATCACGTCTGAATTTAATGTGGTGAACTTCCAATCTACAGTTCTTTTTACCACAACACTGACAGGTGTAGTTGTCTCTATGAAGAATTGCACTTCTTCTCGAAGAGTAACCATAATCGAAACCTTGCTGATAGCCACAGTGTTTCACTTTTTCATTGATTAAACTAGGATTCTTCATTAAAGCGGTATCGAACTGGCTAACCTCTAAGATTAAGTCTGAAACAGGTAAAATCTTTTTACAAAACTCAATTTCGTCTATGTGAGCCTGGACTTTATGTTTTACTGAAGGTGGAAGTCTATCTTTTCTAATAGAGTTTCTCCTGTTTAAGAATCTTGGTTTTCTATAGCGTATTTTTCTAAAACGTCTGTTACGTCTGTACATCCTTCTGATGTCCATCTTCCTCTTAATGTCATCTCTTAATTCAGTTTGAGATTGGTATAACACCCTATCATTTCCAATGACCGCTACACCAATATGTTTTGAACCTGTATCTACACCACAGTAGCACTCTTGAACCACGTCTGTTTCTGGTTCATAAAGCAATCTGATAGTAAACGGCTCTCTACGAACAACCTTTGCTTTTCCTTCTTTTAATAATCTCCGAACCTTACCAAAGCGTTCTGTCGGCATAAAAGGTTGTCCGTTTTGTTTCAATACATATACTAACATTCCGCTTCAACTCCTTTCGTTGATGATAAGTTCTACTCTTTAAGACAGTACTCATCGAACTGTAGTGCCTAACTCATCTCTTTTACCAAAATGAGTATTGGTCTTCCTTTCGTCAATGTTGAATTAGGTTTTTAATTCACTAACACAGAGACTCAATGCTATCCTCTCAACTTAATTAGTGAACTCAGAGCAACGGTCTAAGGTGACAACCGTGGGTGAGTAACCTTAAGGATTCTCTAATTCAACGTAGGTAAGATTTCTCTAACCTGAGACTTGTGAAGCAACAACTAATGACTGACCAAAAGATGGTCGGTCTTTAGCTGAGCATAGCTTCACTGTTCTTATCCTTACAGAAATATGTATTATTCATTCTGTCTTTAAATCTATTAACAACCACTAACTCTTCGTCTGTCTTTGCATATTTCACGACTTCATTAACTTCAAACTTAAACATTAATACCACCTTGCTTTAATCTTAATTTTAATGCTTCAATATATGCTTCATCTGTCTTGGTTACATACTTGGTGGTACTCTTCCATCGCTCTACGCACTTTTCTAAACCTTGACTTTTAAACAACTCTTCTAATTTCTTCTCTAATTCATTAATCATCTATCTACCTCTTTTATTTTACCAAGTCAGACAAATATTGTCCTGATTTTAAAACAACTTTTTCGTTTGAGTCCATAGACAAGTCTTCCACAAACTTCTCATAATTTGCTTTTAGTAAATTTACAAAACTTTCCTGATTACCACGACTTAAATAACGATTTATCATTTCTTCTTTCATATCTAATGATGGAAGAACGATAGTGTATTTAATACCTTGTGCTTGTAATGCCTCTCTCACTTCTTTATGTGATGAAATTAAGACATTAAATCCCATGTCAGTCAACTCCATAATCTTTTTAATATAATTCTCTGGAAAATCAGGATTAATAGTTTTTGCTGTACCTTTACGTTCTTCAATAGATAATGTTTTATCAATATCGATCCACTTATAGTCTGATGACTCAAGGTCAACATAATTTTTGTTTGTCTGAACTAATGTCGTCTTACCAATGCCTGGAAATGCTGAAATTATTTTATTCATATTTTTACCTCTATATTTACTTAAATAATGCGTATCTTATATTTTCTAAAAATTATAGAATAAATTTAAAAATCTTTCAGGAAGATTGAAAATGTCCTCATAAGCCTTGTTCAAATCTTCTACAGTCTTGATTTCTCTTTCTGCACAATAGTCAGGAACATTTTCGATTGAGATATACGGCATCTCTGCAACCTGTCTTACAATTTCAAAACCAATTGGTAATTTATTAAACCAAACATGCACCTTTAGACTTCCATCATGGATGTCGCCACTTAAGTCATCATCTAGCCAAATGCCCTTTTCTAAAGAAATATCTCTAATAATCTGTTCTGTTAACTTTGCCATGATTTTCACCTCTTGTCTGTCTTATCTAATATCTAATAGGTTCATTAATTGTAATCTACCTCTATCATCACTTAAATCAACTTCATTAAAGTCTTCCATACTTACTGTTTCATGCATCACCGTACCACAATCATCTTTCCAATAGGCATTAAATACCTTATTTCCCTGTGGTGTGGTTTCAATACTATATGACTTAATTTCATAAAACGGACGGTATCTTCTTGAATGTCTTATCAATGCATTGGTTAATTTTTGTTTGATAATGTCATCTAACTTATTAATCTCTGTCATTAATTCAACACATTCTTGAGCGGTTAATGACTCGTAGTTTAACTGTGATAAGTCGTTAATTACGTTTTTAATATTTTCCATATCTTTATACCTCGTACAATCTAAATAACCATCGAATGTAACTTTGAAATATCTTTATGCTTAAATTCGTCTATCTCTTCATTAATATTTGTAATAAGTTCTTGCATTGTTCTGCCAGGAACTGTCGTTCGCCACACTTCCCATCCTTCTTCTGACTTATAGAATCGTAATTGTGCCCAGAGATACTTGGTTGTTATTGATACATTTAAGAAAAGATTAATATTCTTTCTTACGCTATAAATTTGAATATAAATATTACTTGTGTTTTGTTCAATAATAGTGAAATTGTTATTGTCTAAATTAAATCTATTGTTATCTAAATTACTCTTCAACTCATTAAACATATCACATGACATTTTATTTTTGAGTTGGTTTACCAATTCTAGTTCATGTTTAAGTTTAGATTGATTTTCTACCAATTCTTGTTCTGTTAAATCAAATATAGACTTAAGAATGTAAACCTCATCTGTTATATGTGAATCATTAAATTTCTTATACTCAATAACAACGAAATCACGGTCAAACCAATAGTCATGTTCTTCATATACATCTACTACACTTTCGATTCCACCATTAGGTGCATCTAAATCCTTACCAATAATTTCGTGTATCAATTCTACATGCTTCTTAATATCCATATCTTCACCTCTATGTTTTTACTTTATTATTTTATCACACTCTACAATAAATGTAAATAGAAAAAGAGAAGTTTTTAGGCTTCTCTCTTCTTTTTGTTTAAAACAATTATTACTGCACCTAGTGCAAGTAGAGCAATACCACCTAATGGTAATGCAATACCTGTAGGTACATTGATACCTAGATTATTTGTAAAATTGACTTGTTTATCGTCATTTTCAACATCAACCGTTATAGTCTTACTGTTTACACCATCTTTACCAACTTCTTGGACAGTAGTCTCATATTCATTATCATCCTCCGTGATTTCAACACTCTTAATCTTTGATTCAAAATTAGAAAGTTGCATTACATCTCCGTGCTTCATTTGGTATGTATATATATTTTCAGAATTTGGTGATAATTCTTCTCTAGCACCGTTCTTTCTGACAAGTGCAACTTTACCTGAATATTCGCCACCGTCTTCTGTAGTAAACTTAGCGTTAAAATCAAAGTTCTTGTATTTATCACCTTGATTGCCTGTTACTGTCTTAGTAGTTGTAATTGTCTGTTCTTTTTTGTTAAAGAACGTGTAAGACAAGTAGGTATTATCTTTTGAACCAGCAACGTATGGTGTAGCCATTTCTTTACCTACAGTAGTGTTTTCGGTTCTAACACCATTTGTATCTTGGTAATTAGACACAAAACCTTTAGTATTTGCATGTTCTATTACAGATACTTGAGCATACACAGGAATATTTATTACATCAACGTAGCCATAGTTGGCAATCTTTACATTAAACTCTGTATATTCACCTTGATAACTTACTTTTGTCGTTTCATTATCGCTGTTTGTCATGTAATAAACAGCATCGCCTTCTTTTAATCCCTTAATAGAGATTGTGAAGTCAAATGGTTCGGTTGTATCACTACCTTCTACCGACTTAGATACATTTAATTGGTACATATCGTGAATATCATTTGTAATAACTGCACGATTAACCTTACCTGTCTTGGCAACATACATCTTAGAAGTAAAGTCTACTCCCTTTTTACCACCAACATTATCTACTAAAGCGTTGTCTTCATAGACCTGCATAGATGGAGTAAACATATAACCATCACTCTCGTCATTTGCATCTTCTTTAATAGAATACTTAAACTGACTTAAACCATTCGCTATGATTTTAATAGGTGAGGTTCTTGTGATGTACATATTCAATGTAGCAAGACCATTTTCATCTGATGTGAAATTTGTTTGTGAACCATATTGTTCGTACTGATAAGTCTTATTTGGTTCAAGACCTGATAATGTTACATGAAGCATAAATTGTCCATCAGCATTATATCCGTTATAACCTTCAGGTATATTCTTTTCAATATTTAATTCTGTTACACTATCAGACATATTCGGAATTGTGTCTTTTGTATTAGTAAATACTACCTCTGTGTTTAAGTCTAATGTACCTGTTGTGTTTTCTTGACTTGTTAGAGTCCAGTTTTTAACTGCTCTTTCTTTGATTGTGTATTCTGTTCCCTTTGGTAATTCTAATGTAATAGATTTATTACCCATAAGTGTTACAGTACCTACACCATCTTTGAAAATAATTCCGTTAATTTTCTTAATTCCTGAAATATTTTCATTTCTTAAAGTAATATCAAAGATAAATTGCGTAGAGTCTTCAACATTAACATTCTTTCTAATTGTTAGATTTCTTGTCTCTGTTTCTGTGGCACCGATGTACTTATTGACAACTGTTGCTGTGGTCTCATCTTTACCTACTTCTGCAATAGAAGCCTGTTTACCATTAACTGTGGTTGTACTGTCAGTTCTAATATAGTTAGGATTCTCATCTTCTACAATGTAGTGTTTGTCTTTTCTATCAAAGACTTTCATGGTATATGTCATTGAACCATCAGAGTTCTTTACCCACTTATCATCTTCTGTTTCGTAAATTCTACCACCAGACAATGTTGGACTGTTATCTCCTGCTACTGACTCTCTTACCCAATAACCATTAATACCATTAAAGTCTGCATAAGTAGAAGCATACTTTCTATCAGCCTCTGGTACTACAGAACCATCTGCATAATACTTCAAGAACCATCTACCTGTATAGACTTGCTTAAATCCTACCCATTTGTCAAAGATACTATAACTTCCAATACCAAGACCATTACCATACTCTGGATGAAGTTTGGTTCTTGTAGATGTTTTAATTATTTGTACACCTGATTGGTTATCAAGTATAGTAGTACTTCCTATATTATCTGTACTATAGTCAGATATGTCTAACATTTTTTGATAAACTTCCCACCAACTACTATTATATGAAAGCATATCCATATAGAATATATTACTAGCACTACCAGATGGGTCATAATCATATGGTTTATAAATTGGTTTAGGTAACTTACTTGTGTCAATCTGCATACTTAATCTTGAGAAAGCATAACTAAAGTCCGCGCCTTGTCCAGTATTACTACAAGCATTTCTAAAATCAAACTTAAATGAAGGTGCTCGTAAAGCACTAAACATGCCTTGATAACCACTACCTGAGCCACCGCCATTAGCCAAATCAATTCCTGTTACATCAAACGGTTCGTCTGTCACATATAAACTAAACATGTATTGACCTGATTTTAGGTTATTAATGTGTTGACGTGAAAATAGGTCCTTGATAGGTACTCTTGCAGTATCAAACATACGACTTCCATAAAGTAGACCTGTCAAATCAAGTTTTGATAAGTCGATTTTATCAATAATTGCATTACTAAAGGCACTCTCTGTACTTGTTGGTTTAATATTTAAATATTCAAAGCCAACCACTTCGTTAATTTTAGAATAGATAAATGTACCATTCATGTCACCAAACTTTAACTTAGACCAGTTCTCACCGAAAATAAGTTTCTCAATACCGAGTTGTGCAAATGACCATATAAGATTAATACGATTTGAGTCGGTATTTTCTGTCTGACCTGCATCCGTAATAGGAGTAGTCTTAGATAAATCAATTACTTTTAATTTACTTAAATCTACTTCTTCCCCGGTTGGTGTGTATCTTTTCTTAGCGTTAAATTGAGGTACAGTATTGAAACCATTTTCATATTTTAAAGATGAAACCAATAATCTAGTATCACTATCATATACAAGAGAAGTAATATCTACAGTAGGATTTTCGTAATACTTCTTTACTGCTTTGATTACCCATGCATTATTTATCTTCTGCATTTGCTCTACTGTGCTATTAGACTTAACTACCGTATAACCATCTTCATAAATATCTAATGTAGCATCTGTTGTTGTACCATCTGCATAGTCTGATAAGTTCATTTTCTTAATTATGTTACCATGACTAGCAACAGGCAGAATAGGAGAAGAACCACCTTCTGCATGTACACTATGCGGTAGTAACGTGACAACGCATACTACCATAAGTATAAATTTTAATATTTTATTTTTCATGTCCTTCTCCATTTCTTATAATCCTTCGTCTGGTTCTGCTATCTCTGGAACTTCTTCGTGATTATTCTCACTTGTGTTATTTCTTGCTTGTGGAATATCGTTAGGGTTTGTGTAAATTCTAATCTTAGGAATATATCCCTCTGGATTACCACCTACCCACTTTTTTGTAATTGTGATAACATCAGTTGCGATTTGCGTATTTTTAACTACATAATCATTACCAACTTTTTCCATATCCAGTGTGAAAGTACCATCTTTCTTAACTTCAAGAACGTACTCTTTTGCATCACGTAGATATGATTTGCCATCTAAATCCTTTGGATTAATATTTTCTTGAACGGTATAAATACCTACAGGTATTAAATCTCTTACAGTACCATTATTAGATACCCATAATGTTTTATTTACTATTCTACCTTCAGCATCTTGTCCTGAAACTGTAAATGAAATACCATTATCGGTTGAATAACCGCTACGAATAGGCTCGTTTGTTTCTGCATTTAACTTCTTGAAACTTACTTCAACCAATCTGCGATAGTTATAGATAGTATCAGTATCTTTACTCTCTGTAACGTTAGTGATTGTTACCATACCATTCTCATTAATTACAACCTTATATTCATCAGTAGATTTTGCGAATGCATCTGGTGCTTTTGTTTCAAATAGTTTATAAGTACCCTTTTCAATATTCTTAAACTCTACAATACCATCATTTTCTGATTTCACTGTTTCTAATACATCATTTCCATAGTCAGATGTTCCTTGCAAAGTAAACTCTGCATTTGGTACAGGTACACTAATACCCATACTATTAGGATATGATTTCTTATTAAACTTAATATCAGCACTAATTCTTGGTTTATTTTCAAGAGTAATAACACTTCTTGCTTGACCGTCAATTAGCACTTCACCTAGTTCTGTTACTTCTACAATATGTTTTGTATCATCTAAGAAGTAATTAGGTGTACTATCTGTTTCAACAAGTAAATACTTACCTACAGGTATTTTCTTAAATTCTACAATGCCTTTAGCATTAGATGTTCTTGACATTGATACTGATTCTCCGTAAGCAGATGTACCACTTAATGTGAACTGAACACCTTGAGCACCTTGTTTTGTTTCTGAATTAACCTTATTTACAAACATATTACCTGATACTTTATAACTATTTACTGTGTAACCGTTATTGATAAATGCACTGGTTTCAGCACCACTATCTGTTGCTGTTACATAAGCATATACATTATTAAAGTTCTTATATGCAGTACCTGTTGGTAAACTCTCTGGTGCTTTCATATTCACAATAGATACAAGAGATTTACCTCTACCCAATTCTGCTTTAGTACCGTCTTTATTTGTTCGGCAGTCGATTGCAATTGCTTTAATTGTAGAATAATCAGTAAATTCTGAAATAGGCTTAAACTTAGCCAACATTTCATCAGGTGTCATACCATTCATACTTGCTAAATCAAGAGTAGTATCACTAGCATATACAACTGGCTGAATACCCATGCTCTCAATCTGTGTTGTGTCGATTGACTGTAAGATACCTCTCCAGTTAGATTTCTCACCAGATGGTGTTGTAAAGTTTTCAAGTGAATCAAACATTACAATATCTTTTGAACTTGCTACTACAGAGTTAGCCATAGTTAGTTTATATGAGTATTCCTCGTTTTGAGATACTTGTGTTGTTCTTGAATATTCTGAATCTGTACTATTTTTAATTGACTTAGATAAGCCTGATGAGAAGTAAACAAGTGTTGTTAGATTATATATCTTTTCAGTATAGATGAAACGCTCACCTTCATCATTTGTTAATTTACTCATCTCTTTACTATATTTTGTCAATCTTGCTTTATCTGCTGTACCATTAGAGATTTGTTTATTACCTGTTTCATAAGCGACTGGGTTATAAATAATATCACCATAATCTCTGATACCATCGTAAGAGAAATTTGTTGTAAAGAACAATTGTGGATTACTTACTGTGTCTGTTGTTGTAAATTTATAGAGTGTTCTACCTGTGCCTTTATAATTTGCTTCACTTGAAACAGATACATTATGTTCTTCTCCTGTTACTCTATCGAAAAGTGTTACAGTATCTTCATTTACAATTAAACCAGCAGGCATTAAGTCATACCATGTACCACCTGTTTGTTCAATAGGAGTTTCTTCTGTTGCAGAAAGTTTAGCAATTTCCTTTACAGTGATTTCCCATATAATTTCATAACGTTTACTAATTCTATTATTTCTAACGTTTACTACGTCTTTTTTAATTTCACTAATTGTTTCAGTTCTACGAGCAAAGTCGTATTCTGTAGGTGCTGTGTATTCAAATATCTGTCTACCTGTACTACTCAACAATTCAGCGTTAACGTTAGACGCAATCTTAATCTCTTCTTTATTTCTTACGTAAGAGTCTACCTTTTCTGAATGTTTTAGCATGTATTCAGCACCAGACAGAACTTTTGTATAATAGTAAGGATTAGATGTTGTTAATTTATAAGCAACTACATTATCATCTAAGACTAATTTATTACCTATTACATCAATACCGTTCTTTACATTTGAATATGTGTCGTTTAAAGGCGAGTAATCAGCAATATGTACATACTCACTATTACTGTTGTTATACTTCGCATATACACCTATTATATCGCTGGCCACAGGCTTTCTTTCTTTTGTAACATATTTATTATTAATTGATAAAACACCATCTAAGTATTTTGTATATACAGAGATATTTTTAATCTGGTAGTCGTCTGAATTTAAATCTGAAATAACTGTGTCATCATCGTTTACTAGACTAATACCATTAATGAACTGATTGTATGTAACACTCTCTTTAAAGTAATTACTTGGTTTATTTTCTAGCCCATTTGGTACTGTGTGTCCCATAGGCATACCGTACATATAGTAACCGAAGTCTAAACCATCATACTTAGATAGAGTACCATTCTGGAAGTTTTGTAAATCGTATCTTGAATACTTATCAATCTTTGTATTTACTAATGACCACTTCTCCATCTCTTTACCTTTTACTCTATAATAGTTATCACCGTTTTGAAGAGTAATAAAGTTTCCTTTTTCTGGTTCCCATGGTTGTTTTGTATATTTAATATCTGTTGTTGATATGACTGTATCACTAGGATTATCAACTCTATCAATACCTTGTGTTGTTACTTCGTTAGTAACAATAAATTTTACACGCTCTTTATCTGCATAAGTAGTCTTAGGGAATCTGTATAAGATGTAATCTTTTCTACCGTTAGCACCTTCGTAGATTGTACTACTCTCTTCTGAACTCTTATCTCCCCAACCATTTACACCGATATTGTACATGTAAGGTGTAAACTCTTCGCCTGTTTCATCATCAACTGCCTTAGAGTTAATAGAGATGTCATAAGGCTGACTACCTGTTATATATGAAGTAACTCTTACTAATGAGTAGTAATAATCACCTGAATCTACTGGCTCTGGTCCCCAGTTATCATTCCATATATCTGTGAACGCCGTAATATTATCTGTGTCAGAACGTGAGCCTTTGAGATTTGCACTTGTATTAATTGTTACATCTTCTGCTGTAGCCTCTGTATTTAATTGGCCATCTTTTGTGTCAATCGTAACAGTTGCTTTTAGTTCTTTTGATACTTCACCATCTTTGAACTCTGTAATGTTACCATCTAACTGATAACCAATTTCAATATTGTATGTACTACCTACTTTAACTTTCTTTGTGCTTGTAATGAATATCTTGTCGCCTCTCTCTTCATACGCCCAAGGACTATCTACTTCTACACCTTGTGCAGTAAGTTGGTCGTACTCTTCTCTTGTAGGAATCGAGATTTGGAAACTATCACCACTATTACCTGCTCTATTATTAAACACAGACTTAGGTACTTCGATAGTAATAGATTTGATAGTATCTTCATCACCACCAGTTGTTAATGATAGCGAGTATTTTACTATATGGTCTCTATCGTTGATAATAGGTGAATATTCTGTTTCTGCGTTTGTAATAGAGAAGTCTGAAATTGACGTGTGAGCATTTGATGTTACTATTGTTGAAATCGCCTCAACTTTTCTAGGAACAAACGTGATAAGACATATTACTGCCATCACTAATTTTAAAAATTTGTTCTTCATTGACTATTCCTTTCTAAGACCATTGTTCTTTAAAAACTTCTCAAATTCTCTCAAACTTGGATAGGGACTCGTGATACCAAATTTGGTTAAATCTTTTATTGTTCTGAAATCTAACACTGTAATAGATGTTATCTTACTATCATGAACTGTGATTTTTACATCTTTTACTGCTCTTTCACCATAAGTGTCATTTAAGACTTTCATGTAATCATTTCTGATTGTGTCTGCATCCTTAACTTCACCTAAAGGATATTCGGCAGTAATTGAAACAGTTGTGATACTATCTTGTTCATGATTGATTGTGATTTTTTCTTTATCGCTCTTGTACACTATACTTGTACTACATGCAGTTAGAAAGAGGAGAGAGAAAACTAGTAAGAACTTCCTCATTATTTTCTCTCCCTGTTACTGTTACTTAAATATAATGCAATAGCACACAATGTAATAATAGCACCCCACATTAATGAGTTGTCTAATACACCTGTTGCAATCTCTTCTCCAGATTCTTTCTTCTTAGGCTCTTCTTGTTTTAGTTCTTCTGGAGTGATTTTCTTTTTAAACTCTATTTTATCAAGCTTTACATCTTTATTTTTATTATTATATAAGACAGTCTCTGTATATAGTTGGTTATTTTCATTTCTTCCAACTAATACTTTTACTGTATAAATATTCTCTAAATCTTCATTAGTGTAAATCTTATATTCATATTCTCCAACATCTGAAAAAGTTAATATAAGATTTTTATTATTAACAGTTTCTTTACCATTTTCTGACTCAACAATTACATTTTCATAATCTGACTCGATATTAATTTCAACGGTCGCTGTCTCTTCTGCATAAGCAATAACTGGTGATAATCCAATTGCCATACAAAACATTACGATAAATAATTTATAAAATTTTCTCATAAGTATTTCCTCTCTATTATATTATACAATTTGCTTATGCTTTTTAGAAATGAAAATAATTCCAATACCAATAATAACAAATAATGCTCCACCAACTGGTAAACTGATTCCTGTTGGAACAATCAATGATTTACTATTTATATATCGAATACTTGCGTTTGCATTTTCAATATTTACTGTTGTTTCTTTACCATCTACTGGTTGTTCATTATTAACTACCATTTTTGTTGTATAGTCATTGTCTTCCTCTGTAATTGTGACATGTCTGATAATACCATCAAAACCAAATAATTTTATAGTATCGCCATGTTGTAGTTTGAACTTATAAACATTATTCTCATCTGGTGTTATTTGCTCCATTGTACCGCCCTTTTTAGCGACAAACAATGTTCCTGTATATTCCATATCATTCCATGTGGCCTCATCAATGGATATAATTTTAGCACTAAAATTAAATTGTTCATGGCGATTACCTTGGTTGCCTTCAACTGTTTTACCTACTGTGACTGCTTGTGCTTTAAGGTTCATGATTTGAATATATTGATAAGGATTGTCACTTGAATATCCTATCTGTGGAATTGTAAGTTCGACACCAGGTATTGTATTCTCACTACTTAAACCATTACTTAATGTATAGTTTGGTACAAAGTCTTCACTATTTTTATGTTGTGTAAAACTTACTTTTGCATATTTTGGAATACTTGCTACATAAGCATTAGTAGTGGTTGCATTACCCATTTCAAAATCATACGTAATTTCATTATTTACAGCATGAAGACCTATAAATTCACTTGTTGTCGATGAATTACCATATCTTAAAAATACTGTGTCTTCTGGGTCCAAATCTGTAATATGCAATGTGTATTTAAATGATTGTTTTGGTATGTCAGAATAACCGATAGATAACATTGCAGAAAAAGCACTGTAGAATTTATTTTTTAACAATACCTTTTCAGTTGAACCGGCACTTATAGTATATGTACTTGTTTTAACTCCTAAATTACGTTTGCCTACTGTTGTATCTACTAAATTGTCATTATGATACACTTCAATATCTGATTGGTGTCTAGTGTGAGCGTCAATAACTATTGGGTAATCAATATAGTAGTTTACTTGACTAACACCCTTAATTGTAATATATGTATCATGGTCTGTATAGATACCACTAAGAGGAATCGTTATATTACCATTTTCATCTGCTGTGTGCGGCTTGCTTTCAGTAAATGTTGGATTGTAACCATGACCTTTCTCTACAACCTCATACGATTTGTTTGGTTCTAGGCCAGAAAAAACAATCTTGGCTGGTGAGTTATATTCAACACCGGTACTTCCACCTTCTGGCCAAGTTTCTTCGTTACGAAATATGAACTCTGCATCGCCTGTCTCCTCTGCATGCACTGGTGATACAATTAACGTAGATAAAATTATTGCAAATAATACTCTTATAAATTTTTGCATGTTTTACTCCTTCTCCACAGACTGTTTATATTCTTTAATACTTGTTTCTGTTAGTTCCCCTAGCAAAACAGTTCTCTTTGTGTCTGTTGTTACTTTACATGTTGTTAATGCAATGTAACGTTTATTCTCATCAAGACCTCTGTCTGTGTTTGTTAAGTCTAATGAGAATATCTTAGGGTCTGTTGCTTCTGTTTCAAAAATCTTAATAAACTGAATCTTATAAACTTTATCTTTCGTTAAAAGGAAACCATTTACATGTTTTTTGAAAAAGTTTTCATCATTCCAATTATCAAGTGAACCAAACATTAGACCTTTGTCCATGTGGTGACCGTAGAGTAAATTGTACTTATCTGTGAAGTCTGATTTGTTTTGAAAATCTGCAAATATACTACCTGATAATGAATACTTACCAAAACAATCTTTATTAATATACTCTAAATTGTCTTTACCTTGCATAACTGGATAGTCAATCTGTGTATCTGGGGCTGTCAACCAGGCTTTCGCCAAAGGTACATCAGAGAATGTAATACTGTTCTCTGTGACCTCTGGCTTGAATCCTAGTTTTTGTGTTCTTGTTACTTGATTATAGACATTATAGTTATCAAGTAAGCAATACGTACCAAGAAACATACATGCAATACCTACTATCATAATTAAATTGTCTATCAGTTTATTTACACGTTTTAGAGGATATTTTTTATCTACCTCTTTTAGTTTCTTGGTAACGCTCATTTTATTCTGACTCTTTCTTCTTACGAGATACTAAGAACGCTGTTCCACCACCTGCAAGAACGACTGCTACATAAGGTGCTGTTTCAAGTAAGATACCTGTAGGAATAACACCTGACTTACTATTAGTGAAACCTGTCTTAATTGATGTTTCGCCAAATGTTCCTGCTGTTGGGTCTGCGTATGCAGTTGTACCGTTTACTTCCTCTGTGATACCTTCTGTTGAAGTGTAACCGTCTGCATCCTCTGTTAATTCATACTTAACACCCTTAGCAAGACCTTTAACTGTAATATACTCACCATCTTTTAACTTGAACTTACGAGTAGCGTTACCAGATGTATCTGTTTCAATTACTGTCTTAGTTCCTGTATCTGGAGTATCTTGTGCATCTTCACGGGCACTAGCATAATCAACTGTGTACTTTGTACCTGCACTTGCACCTGTAATCTTTAAAGTAAATGTAAAGTCTTTGTGCTTGTTACCTTGGTTACCTGTTACTTCTTTACCGAATGTTAAGTCTGCTGATGAATATGTATTTACAAATCCATCTGATTTATCTGCCAACTCATAAGCGGCGTCAGTATCTTTTAACTCAATACTATCTGACTCTGTATGCATAACATAACTATTTACTTCTAATGTTCCGTTATTGTCAATTACAAATACGTCCATAACACGAGTTGACTTTGTGTCGTTTGTTACACCTGTATTTGTACCTGTTTCAGTAACGATGTAACGGTAAACGCCTGGTTCTGTAAAATTGCAAGAACTAAAATCAATCGTTGCTGTTTTCTTAGCGTACTGCTCTGTTGCTGTTAATGTGTGTGAACCTGCTGTTCCTGTTGTAACAACGCTTGCTGTATCTGCTGAACTAAATTTCACATCTGCAATCGTTGGTGTACCTACACCTGCTAAGATTTTTGAATGTGTTGCATCACCTGCTTGGGCTGCACCTGCTGTTACTGTAAATTTGAATGTTGCATTAGGTACCTGAATACCTCTGTCCATTACAAAATACTTTTCAAATGTTGCTGTTGTACCCGCAACTGGGTCATAACTGTCGGCTGCAAATACTGGAACTACTGCGCCGGCTGCCACAAGTGCTGTGGCTGATAAACTGCCAATTAAATTTCTAATTTTCATTCTTTTCTTTTTCTCCTGAGTGCTTATTAACACTAATTAATATTACAAGACCAATACCGATGAATAGTAGGATATGACTATTGTTTATAATAATACCTGTTGGAATTAAACCATCTTTCCTATTCGTGTACACAACATATACATCTTGATACGGGTATCTAAATAGCCATGATTGTTTCCCACTTACGCTCTGCTGATAGTCTTGATAGTCCTCTGACACCTCATACGATGAGCCTACAGGCAAGTCTGTAAAGGTAATAGTATCTCTATGACTTAGAGGTACAGTAGCCTCTCCATAGCCTTTGGCGTTTGTTGTGAGTGTATATCCATCTCTTAGGTTATAGGTGAAATTAGGGATTGCATTTTTCACCTTAACTGTTACATTGAATTTCTGAAAAACACTACCTTGGTTTCCCTTTACAATCTTTTGAATTGTTAATTTGTTTGTGGCTAGTTTGCCATAATATTCAAAACTCTTTGTGTCATCGCCTAAGATGTAAGATGTGATTTCTAATTTACCATTGTTGTCTGAAACATAAACAGTTAAATAATCATATTCGTTATCTGTCAAGTGATAAACTGTATCACGTTCTAAGTCTTTTGATGTTGTGAAGAATCCATGTATAGAGAACTGATAGACACCTGGCTCTTTAAAAGTTAATTTGCTTAAATCTGCAACAACCTTTGTTTTACCTGTTTCTACCAACTCTTTTGATACCGGTGTAGAAAAAACTAATTCACCACAACCAGCACTACTCTCTTCTTCTGTGATTTCTACCACAAAATGTGATTGTTTAAAGATGGCGATTTCGTGTTCTGTTCTATCAACAAAGTTTAACGTGATTTCAACTTTACCACCATGGATTTCATCATAACCACTATCTGCTTTAACGCTTATAATAGGTGTCAATAACAATAAAAGGACAAGAAACACTCTAAAACGCATCAAAAACCTCTACGTCTAAATATAAAGAATACTGTACCAGTTAAATCTTTTTCAAGAACACTGGCAAATTCTCTACTATCACTTGTATTTTCTCGGTAATCGTTTAACAAAAATACTTCACCTTGTGGTACAGTATAAGGGAATACAATGTCGCTATTCTCTAATTTATATGTTAAGGTATTAGTCGCATTTACTGGTTGCTGGCCATCGACTGTTAAAATCCCTTTATCTGTAATATCTACTACTTGTCCTTCTCGTGCAATTACTCTATACATCTCATTACGATATAAGACAACATCTTCCAAATGAGTATGTTTATCATACTTCTTTATGAATACTAAATCACCATCTTTAATAGACGGGTACATATTGTTATTGTAATATATCGTCATGGTACCTATATAAGTGTTAATAAGGAATAATGCTACCACAATGATAAGTACTTTTTTAATTAAACGAATCATACTTGTCCTTTCTGTTGTTATGAAATATATATCAGTTTTTAAACTGTGTGTATTTATATTATACAACAAAAAAGCCGTACTAATTAAGTACGGCTCATAATTCTATGATAATCTTCTGCTAATGTTTCTACTGCTTTTTGAATCTCCTGCATAATAGATATTGTTTGTGAAAAATTTGAGCAACGATAAATTCCATTAAAATGAATATCTTTACCATCTTTATATGTTTTATACTTAAGGTTATTCTCTTCGTTTGCATTAAACTGAGACGTCATATAAATAGTAAAAACAATACTATAATTATGTTTTAATTTAGGAAGTTCAAAAACATAAATAGACTGTTTTGTGATTTCTGTTTTCTGTTCGCCAAAAAATTCTAATTTTTCACCAAAATCAGTGTTCTCTAAATATTCTTTAAAATCTTTTTCTGTTAACAACTTTAACATACTCTATCACCTCTTATTTATTTTAACATATTTTAGAGTATATGTGAATAAAAAAGGAAGATTTTTAGTCTTCCTTCATTTTGTTTCTAATTACCAATGTTCCTATACCTGTAATTGCAGTTGTTAAGAATGTTGTAAATTGAACAAATAAATCATCTCCTGTTGGAGGTGTTCCACCCTTATCTTCAATCTTCTGTTCTGAATAAGTTTGATTTCCTGTATTGTTATTTACAGGTTTTTCTTCTACAACAGTTGGCTTCTCTGGTTCTGGTGTAGGATTTACTGGCTGACTTGGTGTTTCTTCAACTGGAACATTTGGTTCCGGTGTTGGATTTGGTGTTGGATTGTTAGGTACTACAGGAGTATTATCCTCAACAGGGTTCTCTGGAGTAGGATTATTAGGTACTTCAGGTGTTGGTTCTGGAGTAGGATTAGGAGTAGGATTATTAGGAACTTCTGGAGTAGGATTTCCAGGTGTGTTATTGTCTGATGGATTTCCAGGAGTTGTCTCTCCACCGTTATCTCCATTTATATTACCTGAATTATCTGGGTTAGATGGTTCAACTGGTGTACCATTGTTACCAGGTGTTTCAGGTTCAGGTGTAGGATTTGGCACAGCAGGCGTCTCTTCTACTGGGTTTGTTGGTGTTTCTGGCTGTGTAGGTGTTGGGTCAGTTGGTGTTACTGGTTGTTCTGGTTCTGGTGTAGGAGTAGTAACTTTCTTATATACATGAACTGTATCACCGTTTTCTGCTGTACGAGTTTCTACAAATTCATAACCGTCAAATGTTTCTTTCTCATGTACGCCATATTCCTTAGTCTTTAATTCTGTACCATCTTCCGTAACATATTGAGTGTAGTCAATACCTACATGTAACACCCTTGTCTTAGGGTCAACTGAACCACCTTCAACATAGGTTACTAGACCGTAATCACGAACGAAGAACGCATCCTTTTGGATTGAAGAAGTACTGAATAAGTCCTTTAAGTCATTATAAATCACATCAGCATCATAATCTAAGTATCTACTACCTAAATCGTCGGCAATTGTGAAATTAAATGTACCAATTTTGTTACCAATTTCTCCCTGTGTAACTTCTACAATTTCACCCTGTTTTAAGTTCTCGTCAATTTCAGCGATTGTATCGTAAGGAATTTCCTCATTCACAGTTGCAAATAATTGCCAGTAACCATTCGCCCCAGAAATAGCCATGTCGCTTGTAGGGCCAATGTCAGATGTAAAACGTGAGTCTGCTTCTTCGATTGGGTAGTCAAAAGCGTATCTATTAGGATATGCAGTTATATCATATCTTTCTATTCCATCAGCCTCTACAGGAAGAGCAACGTTACGTTCTGTAAACTCTGTACCATCGTTAGTCACAAAAGTAACTTCTTTTGCAAAGTAAAACTTACCCATAGATGGGTCAGGATGATTTTCAGCAGTAGAAAGGTCAAAACAATCTAAATCTTGCCAATTCTTTACATGTACTATTTCTCCTGCGTGGTCTCCATCAATAAATGTAAACTCATAGTCCTTGTCTAACTTAGTCTTTGTTGCACGACTTTCAAAGATGGATGTATAGTTGTTTACTCCCTTAAACTTATAAGTGCTATGACTTACGTTATTTGTAAGTCCTAAACTTGTTCTTGCACCGTTTGTCGGTTGTGTTGCTAAAAATTCTGTTAATTTCTGACTCTCTTCTGGTGTCAGGTCAGCCTGTGCATGTGCTTTAACTGTATTACCACATAACAATACAGATGACATCAACAATGATACACCGACAGACGCCTTCTTTAAACTTTTCTTATTTTTCTTCATTAAATCTCTCCTTTTTAAAATATTTATGAACAGTGTACAAAATCAATAAACCTAACCACAAAAATAAATAGATTACGCTTATAATTTTAAATACACTACTCATAGAGTGTCCTAATATTTCTATGAAATGTGTTACTCTTGCAGCAACAAATAATCCATTACCGCTAATTGAGAACATCTTCCATAAAACATCTAAATTAGGTAATTTGTTACTATATTTCATTAGTATATAGATGTTTACCATTAAATAAAATATACCTGAAAAAACTCCAATATAGTTCGTTGTGTTGTTTGGCATTAAATTTCTAAAAATCTCACATACAATTACAATAGATAGTGAGGAATAAAGTAATTTTAAACTTTTTATCATCTACTCTCCCTCAATCACGATTACATTAACTTTCTTTGTAATGGTAGTACAAGCATCAATGGCAATAATACCTAAATCTCTAAAGGGTTCAAAACAAGCATCTTCCCCAAATTCAGAGCCTTTACCATGATACTTAGAATTCCCAAACGAACAATGCCAATGACCGCAGATTACTGTTTTATCTTTAAATGTATGACCATTTTTCCAATAAGCCATACCATTTATCCAGCTATATTCCTCAAAGTCTTTACAGTCTTTATCTTTATAGTTCTCTGGTAACCATCCATGACAACAAACTATAATATTTCCATTCTTATTTTCAAATTCAAAATAATCTACAAGGCTATTCATGTATTGAGTAAGTTCTAGGTACTGGTTTGCATACATAAAAATTTCACTGTCATAAGCATTTAAATGTTTTCTTCCTGAAACATATTTTGCGATTTCAAGAATAGTATCTACCGTGCCATTATGTTTATCTGCATAATCAAATCTATATGAAAATAAACACTTTTCTAGGTTATATTCATGATTACCCTTAATTAGAACTTTATTAGGTAGTGAGTTGACATATTGTAGACATTTCACGTTTTCATTACCACGGTCTAATAAATCACCACACACAACTAAAGTATCTAATTCTTCATTAAATCCTTTTTTATCTAATTCATTTTTCAATTCTGTATAATGTCCGTGAACATCACTGACGATAAAATATTTCATATGTCAACCTCACTTTCATTTAACTATTTGTCAGGAAAAAGGATTACTTCAATATGTAGCAATCCTTTAACATCCTTAATCTACATTCACTGCGTAATACTTACCATTTACTTCTTCAAAATGCATGTTCATATTTGGAACAATATCACTATCTTCTAAAATATTACGAACATCGTCAACCTCAAAGTTCATTTCATGACGCTGCACTCACACTAATGTGAATACCTTTTTGGGAACGTTCAGGTTACTCTACTGGTTCTAACACCATTACCATCCCTAAACTAATTTACCACGGTTGCGCCTTTCCGAAGTGTATTTTTAAACGCCTACACTCAAAGCTTGAATTAAAATATTCTTAGCAGCGTTCACATCTCTGTCGTGATGTGTACCACAATCTGGACAAACCCACTCTCTTACACTTAGAGAATTTACAATGTCCTTATGATAAGTCCCACATTCGGAACAGATTTTGCTACTTGCATAGAATCTGTCTACCTGTCTAAACTCTTTTCCGTACCATAAACATTTGTACTGAATAAAGCTTAAAAGCTGTGACCAATGCACATCAGAGATGGAGTATGCCAAGCAATGATTCTTCTTCATTCCTTCAACGTTTAAATTTTCAAACGCTAGGAAGTCATACTCCTCAACCAACTTTCGACTTAACTTATGATTAAAGTCTTTGGCACAATTGGAAATATGTTCATGTATTTTCACCACTTTATGCTTTTGCTTCTGATAATTCCTACACTCATCAAGGTTTGCATTTACTCTCTCTAACTTGGTTCTCATTTTCGAGAGTTTTCTTTGTTCCTTGGCGAGTCTATCTTTATTCGCATAAGCGAACTTGTGTCTTTCGTATCTACTTCCATCGCTACCGATAAGCAGGTCGATTAGCCCTAGGTCAAAACCAACTTGCTTACCTGTTTTAGGAAGTGGTTGCACTTCTGTTTCAATACAGATAGAAGCATAATACTTTCCTGTAGATGTCTTTTCCACGGTTATATTAAAAAGTCTATAGTTATCTGGTACTAAAAACTTTTTGGTTCTAATTTTTTCTAACTTAGGAAGTCGAATATGTTTATTGTCAATAATTCTAGCAATACCATTCGAATAAGGTGTTCTATAAGATTGTTTTGAATTATGCTTCGACTTAAACTTTGGAAAACCAAAATGACTCCTGTTCTTAAAGAAGTTATTCAATGCAGAATCTAAATCTCTAACTGACTGTTGAAGTGCCACTGCACTAACTTCTTTTAAAAATTCATATTCTTCTTTTAATGGAACTAAATTTGCTGAGCGTTCTTTTCCTGAAGGAAAGTGATGAGTTTGTTCGTATGACAGTTTACAATTAGCTAGTGTTTGATTGTGCACAAAACGACAACAACCGAGAGTTTTGTTAATTAAAATCTCTTGTTCCTCAGTTGGGTATAGTCTTACCCTAATACTTTTTTGAACTGTAGCCATGTTGTTACTCCTTTCCTTCT
>ERZ773061.259-NODE-259-length-23120-cov-5.161240_pt1 | contig 23120 bp, 17 predicted proteins | sample MGYA00580627_ERZ773061 | MGnify/ENA primary metagenome ERZ773061 (study PRJEB29015, sample SAMEA2738119) | human oral metagenome | biome: human oral; feature: human-associated habitat; material: saliva | place: China | collected 2223 ...
ATATTTGCTTTGAATATCCTTTAAGGCAACACCTGCGGCAGGACAGTTAAGACATTTCTGCCCAGTAAACTCCTCAACCAACACATTGCGCTCTACTGTTGCAACTGGAATCTCAATCAATCGATTGTTACTATCGATGTTGTTACAGCCCAAGAGCATAGCCATGCAAAGGAAAAGTATATAATATTGTTTCTTCATATACATTAAAAATTATAATTATAAGATAGGCTTAAGCCCTTACTTGCAGGCACATAGCGACACACTCCGCCTGCACAATTATAACCAGCACGGGTTCGTTGATAGCCTAATTGTATGCGATGTGCTCCGTTATAGTAGCCAACAAACGACTGATAGTAGTGCTGTTTGGTGCTACCGCTGTTGAAAAGGTCGGAAACCGACACCATCCAATGAGGCGAGAACGACACTTCTGCTAACGCAAATAGCCAGTCTTTATCGCCATCGGCAGAGTTTAAATACTGCGCTTCGGCACGAAGTGTGGTTTTGTGCGATAGCTTTTGTTTTAGTTCGGCAATGAAAATGTTGTTGCGCAACATGCCCCCTTCGCCCTTAATAGCCGTTTCGTTGTATCTTTGATTCATATACATCAAGCCTATTTGGGTGCTTTTAGAGAGCTTTTTCTCTACCTGTAAGTTGATATCTTGATAGTAAGTGGCATCTCCCCACTTCCAAAATGCCGAGCCATAGCCGTCTTTTCCAGGCATGTTGAGGCCGTTGTTTTGAATGGCGTGCACATGACTTGCATTGAATTTCACCTTAGTTCCGTATGCTCCACCTAACGAACTGCCCTTTTTAAAGGTGTAGTTCAACGAGCATTGGTAGGCCCATTCGCCATCGGGGTGAGTAGAATAGGGGTATAAAGCCGCAAGAGTGTAGGTGTGTTCCATGGTGAATGGGGGCATGTGATTGATGAAAGACGATAGTCCGTCCATACTTCTCACGCCTCTAAAGCCCATGTTTACACTTCTTTTGGCTTGCACGATAGCTCCCAATCCGCTTTTAGAATAAGAGCAAGAGAGCATTGTTACATATCCTTTTCGATAGATGTAGTTGTTGTTAAGCGTTGGGTCTTGTCCTTTAAAGGCACATTCTGCCAAGATGTTCACACCCTTGTGTTGCAGTTGAACCCTTGCATCTACCACCGAAACGTTGTGTGGAAGGTTTAAACGATGTGTAGAACCCACAAGAATATCCTCGTCTTTCTCGTTCTTATTCACCATCGATGCGCCCACAGAAAGGTAGGTTTCGCTTTGTTGAAGAGGCTTAATCCATTGTTCTAAGTTCAGTTCGAGGTCGGCACCCGAGATGAAAGAAGGGTTGAGTTTCCAATATCTTCGTTGCTTTCCTGCCAGTGCTTTGAGGCGAACACCATCGAAAGGAGTAGCCACAATGCGTGCTCCAAGAATAGAATTGTCTATTCCCAAGCTGCGTTCTTCATAGCTTCTTAGGGCAAATCCAGCTCCGAATTGCTCGTAGAAATGTCCCAATGTAAGCTCAACTTTATTGAATCGACCTTTTAAATAGAAATGAGGTACGCCCCAACCCTTAAAGTCTTGTTCAAAACCTGGTAAGGGATGTTGCATATATTCCAATCTAACTCCAGCGTCAAAGTTTTTGTATGAGGCATTCACATCAACATAAGTGTTGTTCAATACCTTGTGTTCGATGTTGTTAATGCCCAGCTTTGTGTCTTTTTGAGGTAGTAGAAAGTCGGTCTGAATGCTTCCCGATAGGCGCACTTTGTCGCCCTCTTCCTGTGCAAAAGCAGAGAGAGTGGGAGAGAGGAGAAGCGTTGTTGCGATGCAAAAATAGCTTAGTTTCATTTTTTGCAGGCTTCCTTCACCTTTTCGTATAGTTCGTTTTCGCTTCCGTCAGCATAGCCACTATGCTTGTAAACGATGTTTTTATTCTTGTCTAACACCAACACAAAAGGAATCATTTGTGCGCCAACGGCACGACGAACCTCTCCATTTGGATCGAGAAGAACCTCGTATTTCCAACCATTAGCATCTACCAAAGGCTTCACTTTGTTGACGTTTTGAGCTTGGTCGATAGAGATAGCGATGAGTTTAACGCCTGTTTCTTTTTGCCATTCGTCGTAAACCTCGTTAATTGCGCTCAATTCTCTGTTGCAAGGCTTGCACCATGTGGCAAAGAAAGACACGATAATGGGTTTCTCGTTGTTAGAAATGGTGTCGAGGCGAACGCTCTTTCCATCGATACTTTTAAGTGTTATTTGAGGCAATTGCGCTTTGATAGGTGCACAGAATGCAGCTAATAAGACCAAGAGTAAGATCCAATTTTTCATATTTGTCTGTGTTATTGTTTTGGTTAATGTGGGGCAAAGTTAGTTAGTTTTAACTTATTTTGCAAGTATTTTGTAGCTTATTTATAAGGAGTTGTAACTCTTTGAGTGTTAAAGAGAAAAAGTGGAACTACAAAAAGCATTACACTTGCTTTGTAATTCCACTTCTTTTAGAGTGTAATAGCATTGAAATTGCGAGCCAAAAACGCTGCTTTTTCAAGCCGATAAAATAGTATTTCTTTTGCGTTAGAGAGATGGTTCTCTTCTATCAAGCATCTTGTTCTACTTTGAGTGGTGCGCCTTTTTCTTGTTGAGGCGTTGTATCTTTCTCTTGGTAGAGCACTTTTCTGTTTTAAAAAGAGCCTCTCTTTTGCCTCTTTTCCCTTTGTATTGAGGGGGTGTATCAATGTGCTTCGAGCCAGTTTGCACCCCAACCAGCGTCGGCAATCAATGGTACTTTAAGCTTAAAGGCATTCTGCATCTCTTCGAGTACAATTTTTTCTACTTGTTCTTTCTCGTTAGGGAGAACGCTAAAGTTCAATTCGTCGTGCACTTGAAGAATCATCTTGCTCTTTATTTCTTCTTTTTTGAATCGCTCATAGATGCGAACCATTGCCAATTTGATGATGTCTGCCGCACTACCTTGTATGGGTGCGTTGATGGCATTGCGTTCTGCATAACCTCGAACGGTGGCGTTTTGACTATTGATGTCGGCAAGATAGCGACGGCGATGCATAAAGGTTTCTACATAACCGTTTTGTCTTGCGGTTTCTTTACACTGCTCCATGTAGGCCTGAACCTGTGGGAAGGTACTGAAATAGCCGTCGATGAGCTGTTTGGCTTCGCTGCGTTCGATGTTCAAACGCTCTGCCAATCCAAAAACAGTGATGCCATATATAATACCAAAGTTGGCACGTTTGGCCTTGGTGCGCTCGTCTCTTGTCACCTCGTCGATAGGCTTTTTATAGATCTTTGCAGCGGTGGCAGCGTGAATGTCGTGCCCTTCTATAAAGGCTTCGATCATGTTTTCGTCGCCACTTAGATGCGCCATGATACGCAACTCTATTTGACTATAATCGGCACTGAAGAACAAACAGCCGTCGTTAGGAATGAAACACTTGCGAATTTCTTTTCCGTCTTCGCCTCGAACAGGGATATTTTGCAAGTTTGGATCGCTCGAACTCAATCGTCCTGTGGCTGTTGTGGCTTGGTTAAAGCTGGTGTGTATGTTGCCAGTTTTGGGGTTTACAAGCTTAGGAAGGGCGTCTACATAAGTGCTAAGGAGCTTCTTTAGTCCACGATATTTCAATATCTCGTCGATAATAGGGTGCTTGTTGATGAGTTTCTGCAATTCTTCTTCGCTCGTAACATATTGCCCTGTCTTGGTTTTCTTGGGCTTTTCTGATATCTTTAGCTTTTCGAATAGAATGGTTCCTACTTGCTTTGGAGAGGAGATGTTAAAGGTTTCACCTGCCAATTCGTATATCTTTTGCTCGTATAGGTTGAGTTGCTCGTTGAAGGTTTTGCTCACTTCAGAAAGTGCTTGCACATCGAGTTTCACGCCATTGCATTCCATCTCTGCCAAAACATAAATCAAAGGCATTTCCACTTCCTTAAATAATGGATACAAACCTTCTTCTTTTAGCTTGGGTTCGAATATGTTTTTAAGTTGCAAGGTGATGTCGGCATCTTCGCAAGCATAGTCTACTATCTGCTCAGGAGCAAGCGAACGCATACTTAATTGGTCTTTTCCTTTGGCACCAATGAGCTGATCTATGTGGATAGTTTTATAGTGAAGATAGGTCTCTGCCATATCGTCCATGTTGTGACGAAGCTCTGGTTGGAGAAGATAATGAGCGATCATGGTGTCGAATAGGGGACCTTTCATCGTGATACCATAATTTCTTAGCACCTCGATGTCGTACTTAATATTTTGTCCTACCTTCTCAATTTCTTCGTTTTCGTATAGCGGTTGGAAGGTATTTACAATTTTTTGCGCTTTTTGTTGTTCGTTAGGAATGGGCACATAAAATGCTTCTTGCGGACTAACAGAAAAGCTCAAACCTACCAATTCTGCCTCTAAAGCATTCAAAGAAGTGGTCTCTGTGTCTAAACTTACAATTCTTTTTGTCAGTAATAAATCACATAATTTATTTATATCTTCTTCTTTTTCAACGAGTTTATAATTATATTTGGTATCGAAAAGTGTCTTATAATTCTCGAATTTAGGCTCAACTGCATCGTTGGACGTGAATTCTTCAAAGAGATTTAACTGAGAATTGTCTTTCGTTTGTATATTTTCAGTCTTTTTAAAGAATTTGTTTGCGAGTGTTCTAAATTCGAGTTCGTCGAACAAAGCACGCAACTTTTCTTCGTTAGGAGGGGTGAGTTGCAAATCGGTTAAATTGAGTTCGATGGGCACATCGGTTTTGATGGTCGCCAAAAAGTTCGACATCTTAATATCTTCCACTGCGCCTTCGACCTTCTCTTTCAACTTTCCTTTGAGCTGATGGGTATTCTCTAACAAATTACTTATCGACTTAAAGTCGTTGATTAGCTTAATAGCTGTCTTCTCACCAACGCCTGGACAGCCTGGAAAGTTATCGGCAGAGTCGCCCATTAAGGCAAGAATGTCGATTACTTGCGATGGACTTTCGATTTGATACTTTTCTTTTATCTGCTCAACTCCAAGTATTTCATACCCTCCGCCGTGTCTTGGTCGATAGATAAAAACATTGTCTTTCACCAATTGACCATAGTCTTTATCGGGCGTAAGCATGTAAGTTTCGATGTCAAAGTGGCTTGCTTGGGTGGCAAGTGTACCGATAACATCGTCGGCTTCGTATCCCTTTACCTCGAGAATAGGGATATTCATGGCCTCAAGAATCTGCTTTATGATGGGAACAGACAGCTTAATGTCTTCAGGAGTCTTTTCTCTTTGAGCCTTATAGTCGGCAAATGCCTCGTCACGAAAGGTGGGACCGCTGGGGTCGAACGCCACTCCAAGGTGCGAAGGTTGTTCTTTTTGGATTACTTCATGTAGGGTATTCACAAATCCAAGTATTGCACTTGTGTTGAAACCTTTAGAGTTTATGCGGGGATTCTTAATGAAAGCGTAATAAGAACGATAAATTAATGCGTAGGCATCTAAAAGAAAAAGTTTACTCATAAATATTTATTTTGATGCGTAAAATTACGAAAAAAGAGCGATACTTACCGATTATTTGCTTATTTTTGTAAGAAATTTGAATGAACATGGATTACTTATCGGTAATAAAAAAGCCAATAACTGAAGAATTAAACCATTTCATCGATCTTTTTAATACATCGCTTGAGCATCAAGATGGATTGTTATCTCAGGTGCTAATGTTTATAAAGCAACGCTCAGGAAAGCGCATGCGACCTATGTTGATGTTGCTTATTGCAAAGGCATTTGGATGTGTTAGCGAGGTAACTCAGCATGCCGCAATAGGTTTAGAGCTGTTACATACAGCCTCATTAGTGCATGATGACGTTGTAGATGAAAGTGGAGAGCGACGTGGACAAGCGTCTGTTAATGCCTTTTATGATAATAAAGTGGCAGTACTTGTTGGCGATTATATACTATCTACAGCCCTCTTACATGTTAGTTACACCTCTTCTGATCGCATTGTGTCTGGCTTAGCAGAGTTAGGACGCACCCTTTCAGACGGAGAGATATTGCAGTTAGAAAATATAAGCAATCAAACGATATCTGAAGAGGCTTATTATGAAGTGATAAAGCGTAAGACTGCGGCTCTATTTGAGGCGTGTACAGAGATCGGAGCCTTATCTGTTGGAGCATCAAAAGACGATGTTGAGCAGGCAAGACTATTCGGTTTGCACCTCGGAATGGCGTTCCAAATACGTGATGATATATTTGATTATTACGAATCGAACGACATTGGAAAGCCCACAGGCAATGATATGGCAGAAGGAAAGCTAACCCTTCCTGTGATACATGCAGTGTTAAGCACCAACAATGCCGCAATGAAAGACTTGGCATTGAAGGTGAGAAAGGGCGAAGTTACACCCGAAGAAGTGGCTCAGTTGGTTGCTTTTACAAAAGAAAATGGCGGTATTGAATATGCAGAAGCTAAGATGCGAGAGTTTAAAAACAAAGCTATCGGATTTATAGAAGAGAAGATTCAAGATGCAGACATTAAGCAAGCACTCAACGCTTACTTAGACTATGTGATAGAACGAAAGCTATAATGCCAGTAAAAACCCTTGAAAAAGGGTAGAGCAGAGCATATAGATACAATAAGGTCTCATAAGAAAATGGAATAGAAAACACCATTTAAATCTTATGAGACCTTTTCTTTATATAAGCATCAACGATGCTTTTCTATTTAGAAGAACTTTGTTTCTTCGCCAGTTAGTTCGCTAAGTAGCAAGTTAGTGAGGCGACTTGTACCCAAACGAAGATACTTGTTGGTGAGCCATTCCTTACCCAATACCTCCTTAACGATGGTGTAATAGATGATAGCATCCATCACAGTGTTGATTCCACCCGCTGGTTTAAAGCCGATTTTGATACCTGTTTTCTCGTGGTATTCTTTGATAGCTTGACACATTACGTATGCAGCTTCAGGCGTAGCAGATATAGGTTCCTTACCAGTAGAAGTCTTGATGTAGTCGGCACCCGCATACATTGCAAGTAAAGACGCCTTTTTAATGTTTTCAGCAGTCTTGATATCACCAGTCTCAAGAATCACTTTCAAGGGTACATCTTCACCGCAAACGCTCTTAATTTCGCTAATTTCGTCGCACATTCCCTCATAGTCTCCGCTCAAGAACTTACCTACCGACATTACAATGTCAATCTCAGTAGCGCCGTCTTTCACAGCAAGAGCAGTTTCAGCAACCTTTATTTCAGGAAGCATTTGTGATGAAGGGAAGCCCGCAGACACACAAGTAACCTCAACGCCACTAACCTCTAAGCTTTCGCTCACAATGCTTGCATAGCAAGGATAGGTGCAGATTGTAGCCACATGAGGCATGTTTGGATAGGCAGAGTCGAATTGATTAACACGCTCGGTGAAAGCAAGTATGCTCTCTTCGCTATCAGTTGTTTTGAGAGATGTTAGCTCGATACTTCCAAAGAGGAAACGCTTTACATCGTCGTTGTCGTTTTCGTGAACCTTTTCAGCAATAATTTTGCGCACTGCTTCGCTCACTTCAGCATCGTTCAACTTAGTGTTGTAGAGTGCCAACATATCGAGATATTTGTTCGATTCTTCGTGATGATGACCACAGCAATCGTGATGCTCGTGGTTGCATTGGTTTGTTTCTGAATTCATGTTTGTATTATTTATTTTGTTATTTCAATTTATCGTTGTTCAAATGGCGTGTAGCGTCTCGTTGAGTCTTCTTCTTCATCGAGTCGTTAAACGCCTTAGTGAGGTCTACACCCGTTTGATTTGCGAGGCAGATAAGCACCCAAAGCACGTCTGCCATCTCTTCAGATAGGTTGTGATTTTCGTTCTTTTTAAAGCTTTGGTCGCCATAAGTGCGAGCCATAACCCTTGCCAATTCGCCCACTTCTTCGGTTAAACACGCCATATTGGTAAGCTCAGAGAAGTAGCGAACGCCATAAGTTTTAATCCACTTGTCAACCTCTTGTTGCATGTCTTGCATGCTCTTAGGCTCTGTGTGCTCATTGCTTGCGTTGCAAGCGTTTATCTTTTGCGATTGATTGTCCATATCTTGCGAGTTAAATAAAGGCTCTACGGCTCGTTTTTGCCCTATTCTTTGTTCTTCGAATCCATGCAGATGGTAACAGGTCCATCGTTGGTTAGACTCACTTTCATGTCCGCTCCAAACACACCTGTGGCGATATCTTTGTTTAAGAGTTGCTTTAGTTTATCCACAAAGCTGTTGTAGAGTGGGAGAGAATGGTCGGGACTTGAAGCTCGAATGTATGAAGGTCGGTTGCCTTTTTTATAAGATGCCATGAGAGTGAACTGACTAACAGCGAGGATTTCGCCATCAATATCTTGAATACTCTTGTTCATCACGCCCTCTTCGTCGTCGAAAACACGAAGCGAACACACCTTGTTGGCAAGCCATTCTACATCTTCCTGCGTGTCGGTTTGGGTAACTCCCACTAACAAAAGAAAGCCTTTTGAAATGGCAGAGTGTACCTCGTTGTTAATCGAAACGCTGGCGTTTAAAACCCTTTGAATAACTATTCTCATGTTACAAAATTACAAAAAAAAGCGCATACGGCAGTCGTTATTTTCAAGTAGTTGTGTTGCACTTGTGCAAAATGCACACTTTTGTTTTTAGTGTGCAGCATCTTTTGAGGTTTATTTTGTCGATTTGCGCCCTTCTTGAGCGTGAGATGGGCATTGCAGTGGAAAAGAAATAAAACAATCTTAGAACGCAATTAAAAGCGATGTGGAGAGTCTTTGCTGTGCGTGTGCTGTGCCCTGTGGAAATGTTGGGTGCGCTATGGGGAAATAAAAGGGTTGCTTTTAGCTTGCAATTGCATTGCTTTTAAGGGGCAAACTCAATGCTTTTTTAGGGCAATTGCACTGCTGTTGCAAGGTGTGCGAAAAGGTGTAGAAATAGAAAGGAGTTGAGCGAGTGAGGTGAAAGTGTAGAGAAGGTGATAGAAAAGAATGGAGCAAGTGGGGAAAGGGATTGGGATTGGTGATGAAGGAAGACGAGGAGAGCGGTAGAAAGGGTTTGTGTTTGTAGGGACGAAGGAGTGTGACTGTGGTGGGAAAAGATAGGGCTTGGGGTAGAAAGTGGTTAAGGGTGAAGCGAAAAAGGTGTAGTGTGAGGCAAGAAAGGGGCGTTTGTGGGGTAGAAAGCAATAAAAAAGATTCTAAAACGAGATGTTTACTCGCTTTAAAATCTTTAATATCTTGATTGTAAATGGGTTACGGATTAATTGTCGCTGTTTTGCTCTTCTTGATGAAAGTAGTTGAACACGGTAGCAGCTTTGCTTGCTCCGAGCACCTCTGTAAGTTGCTCTAAACTTGCGCTTTTAATCTTCTTTACGCTCTTAAACTGCGCAATAAGAGCCTCTTTAGTCTTCGCTCCGACGCCTTTAATGTTGTCTAACTCAGAGTGTAGGGCGGTTTTAGAACGCTTGTCTCTATGGAACGAAATGGCATAGCGGTGCACCTCGTCTTGAATGCGCATAAGTGCCAAAAACAATTCGCTATTGTTCTTCAATCCAATAACAATGGGTGGGTTTCCAAAGAGCAATTCGTTAGTGCGGTGATGGTTGTCTTTTGCCAATCCAGCAATGGGAATTTGGAGGTGTAACTGACCTTCAATCACCTCTCGAACAACACTCATTTGACCCTTACCGCCATCGGTTATGATGAGGTCGGGTAGCGGCTTTCCCTCGTCAATCATACGCTTATAGCGTCTATAAACAACCTCTTGCATCGACGCATAATCATCAGGTCCAACCACAGTTTTGATGTTATACTTGCGATAGTCGCTCTTCGAGGGTTTCATTCCTTTGAAAACCACACAGCCAGCCACTGCATTTGTTCCGCTAATGTTCGAGTTATCGAAACATTCGATGTGATAGGGTAGTTTAGAAAGCTGCAAATGGTTTTGCAATTCTTTCATTATTCGGGTGTATTTCTGCTCTGGATTGAGCTTGTCGGCTTGCTTCATGCGGTCGAACTTATACTGCTTTCCGTTCATTTCCGACAGCTCTAAAAGCTTCTTTTTGTCGCCTCTTTGTGGCACAGTGAAGTAGGCGTTGGTCAATTGCCAATCTATTTCAAATGGAACGATAATCTCTTGTGCCTCGCTTGCAAAACGATTGCGAATTTCGAGGATTGCACTCACCAAAAGTTCTTCGTTTGTTTCGTTCACCTTTTGATTGTATTCATAGGTGAAACTCTGATTAATCGTGCCATTTTTAACATGAATGTAGTTGATAAAAGCCGTTTTTTCGTTGTCGTGATGCGTGATACTAAACACGTCTACATTGCGTATGGTGTGACTAACCACCTCGCTTTTGGCAACGAACGAGGCTATTAATTCGTATTGTTTTTTAAGTTCTTGGGCTTCTTCAAAACGCATTTCTTGAGCCAACTGCATCATCTTTTCGTAGAGTGCAGCACTGGTTTTGCGCACGTTTCCTTTGAGTATTTCTTTGGCTTGGGCAATCTTTTCGTTATAATCTTCCATAGTCTGCTTGCCAATGCAGGGTCCTAAGCAGTTGTGAATGTGATACTCTAAGCACGATTTAAACTTGTTGTTGGCGATGCCTTGCGGTGTAAGTGGCAGCTGACAGCTACGAGGCTTATAGATCTTTGTAATGAGTTCTAAAAGCGATTTAAGGGCGGTTACGTTGGTGAAAGGACCAAAATAGCTGCCTGTTTTGTGGTTAATGGTGCGGGTTTTGAATATGCGTGGGAAGTATTCGTGCGTAACACAAATACTGGGGTAGGTCTTTCCGTCTTTAAGTAGAACGTTATAGCGTGGCGTGTATTTCTTAATTAAGCTGTTTTCGAGTAGTAGTGCGTCTTCTTCTGTGTTAACAACGGTATAGGAAATGTTGTGAATTTTACTTACAAGTACCTTTGTCTTAAATCTATCTACTTCTTTGTGGAAATACGAAGACACACGACTTTTGAGGCGTTTAGCCTTTCCTACGTATATAATAACATTGTTTTCATCGTAGAATTGGTAACTACCTGGTTTCTCAGGCATGCTTTGTACGATGCCTTTTAATTTGTTGATACGTTCTTCTTTTTTATCCTTTGTCATGCACTATAATGCCTTTAGAATCAGTATTTCTATGCTTTTGCGTTTCACGTGAAACTTTTATATGTAATAAATGTTGTGTGGTAAAGTTTCACATATTGTTCATCTTGTCGATGAAAGGTTTGTTTCTTTCTTGTGAAAAACGAGAAAGGGGTGGGGAATAACAAAAGGATTGAATGGCGCCTTATGTAAGTTCGGCAAACCAATTCAATCCTTTCGTATCTTAAAGTTTTAGTAGTGTGGTAATTTCGATGTCTTTATCGAATACCTCTCTACCATTAAGTCCTTCGTCTAAGAGCTCGATGATGAAATTGCAATAAATCTTTTTAGGTTTGAATTTTCTAACAAGATCGCATGCAGCTTTCATCGTTCCGCCAGTAGCAAGCAAGTCATCGTGAAGCAAAACCACGTCGCCTTCTTCTATTGCGTCTTTATGTATCTCGATAGTATCGATGCCATATTCCTTCTCATAGCTTTCTTGTACAGTTTCACAAGGTAGCTTTCCAGGCTTTCTACATAACGCAATACCAGCGTTTAGTTTGATGGCAATAGCAGAACTCATAACAAATCCACGGCTTTCGATGCCAACTACCTTAGTAATGCCCTTATCTTTGTAAAGATCATACATTTCATCGGCAATTGTCTTTAAGCACTCTGCGTTTTTAAATAGGGTGGTAACATCTCTGAAGTTGACACCCTTTATAGGCCAATCTGGAATTGAACGCAGATTGTCTAATAATAGTTTGTTGTTCATTATCAAATAATTATATTGTTGTTTCTTATTCTTTTGTTTCACGTGAAACTTGCGTTTGTCTTGTGATAGTTCCACGCTTGTTTCTTTCTTATTTTGCGAATGCATCGAAGAAAGTTCTCGATGCGTTCGAATGTTATTGTAGTTATATTATCTTCCCAATAAAATAAGGAGCACGTTGATATCGCTTGGAGATACACCAGGAATTCTACTTGCCTCTGCTAACGTTTCAGGTTGAATCTTTTCGAGCTTCTGTCTGCCCTCAGTAGATATCTCATGAAGTTGCGCATAATTAAATCTTCCCTTGATCTTGATATCTTCTAAACGTCTCATTTTATCGGCAATGATTCGCTCTCTTTCGATATATCCTCTGTATTTAATTCTGATTTCTGCTGCTTCGGTGATTTCTTCCTCTCTGTTAGGAACGTCTTTTAAAATCTCGTTCAAATGGGGAATAACTTCAGCAAGGTTGCTCATTGTAAGTTGAGGACGAGCAATTAAATCTGAAATCTTGATAGAAGAGTGGATAGGAGTGGTGCCCAAACTTTCTAAACTTGCATTGATGTCTTTGGGTTTTATGCTGGTTTCATCGCAGAATTGTATGATTTTAGAAATAGAATCTTCTTTCTGTTTCCACCAATCGTAGCGCTCTTTAGTCGCAATACCCAATTCAAATGCCTTAGAAGTTAATCTGTAGTCGGCATCATCTTGACGTAACAAGATTCTGTATTCTGCTCTTGATGTAAACATTCGATAAGGTTCATCGACACCTTTAGTGGTTAAATCGTCGATGAGAACGCCAATATAGCTCTCGTCTCGTTTCATAACAAACTCCTTATCGTTGTAGAAACATTTTAGAGCTGCATTGACACCTGCAACTAAACCTTGACCTGCTGCCTCTTCATAGCCAGTAGTTCCGTTTACTTGTCCTGCGAAGTAAAGTCCTTTTACCACTTTACTTTCAAGAGTATGTTTTAGTTGTGTGGGGTCGAAATAATCGTATTCGATGGCGTAACCTGGGCGATAAATCTTCGCATCTCTTAGCGCAGGGATCTTATGAAGTGCGTTTAACTGCACCTCGAAAGGCATACTTGAAGAGAAACCATTGAGATACATCTCGTTGGTGTCGGTGCCTTCGGGCTCTAAGAATAAAGGATGTTTGTCTTTATCGGGGAATGTTACGAGTTTAGTTTCAATAGAAGGGCAGTATCTTGGACCTGTACTTTGAATCTGTCCGTTAAACAATGGCGAGTCGGCAATACCCTTGTTGAGCTCCATGTGTGCTTCGGGGGTAGTGTAAAAAGTCCAACATGGCAATTGTTTGAGTGGCTTATGAAGATTCATATAGCTGAACTGATGGAAGTCGAAGTCGCCATCTTGTTTCTCCATTTCATCGAAATGCACCGAACGTTTGTCGATTCTTACGGGTGTTCCTGTTTTCATTCGATCAGAGCGGATACCCAATTGGTTGATACATTCAGTGAGATGGGGTACGGCAGGCTCTGCACATCTACCTCCAGGGAAGGTTCTTCGTCCGATGTGCATTAAGCCATTGAGGAAGGTTCCCGCAGTGATAATGACACATTTTGCAGTGAATTCAACTCCCCAAACGGTTCTTACGCCAACAATCTCATTGTTTTTAACGATCAACTCGTCTACTTGGTCTTGCCAAATGTCGAGGTTCTCCGTTTTATCTAAAGTTTCTTTCCATTTAGTTATAAACTTTTCTCGGTCGCATTGTGCACGTGGACTCCATACAGCGGGGCCCTTTCCACGGTTCAACATTCTGAATTGAATAGCCGTTGCATCGGTAATTAGACCCATTTGTCCGCCTAATGCATCGACTTCTCTAACTATTTGGCCTTTTGCAATGCCACCAATAGCAGGGTTACAGCTCATTTGTCCAATCTTATTCATGTCGATAGTGATTAGACAAGTCTTAGCTCCCATGTTGGAAGCAGCGGTTGCTGCCTCGTTACCAGCATGTCCTCCGCCCACAACAATCACATCATATTTGAAGTTCATTCTTGTTATTTTGGTTTTATCCTTAAATATGTTCTCGTATAATATATAAATAGGTGTGAGTCTTTCAACGTTCTTTTCAAATGTAAAAGAAACCAACCTCTCTTTCAGTTTTTAATCTGTTGTTTTAGAAGCAATATCCTTGTATTGTGTAATAAATAAAACATCTTCTTATAGAAGCTTAAAAACATTCGAACACAAAAGTACAGAATAAAATTGGATTTTTGGTCAAAAGCTTTGATTTATCATCAAAATATAGTATTTTTGCAAGCGGTTTTACGATTCATATACCTACAAATGGGGGTGCTGTAAAGCGTAGAATTGCAACTTAAACATCAGATTTAAGCTTCAAGAAGAATATATTCTAACAATTAAATAATTAATTTTCAGTCAATTATGTGGTTATTTAAATCCTCTATTGGTAGAAAAGTTATAATGTCTGTAACAGGCATTGCGCTTATTCTATTTTTGACATTCCACATGTCGATGAATGTTGTTGCTTTGTTTTCAGAGGCAGGTTACAACATGATTTGTCATTTCCTTGGTGCTAACTGGTATGCTGTTGTGGCTACAATGGGTCTTGCAGGTCTTGCAATGTTGCACATTGTGTATGCTTTTATCTTGACAGCACAAAACAGAAGAGCACGAGGCAGCGAGCGTTATGCTGTTGTTGACAAACCAAAGAAAGTGGAGTGGGCTTCTCAAAACATGTTAGTTTTAGGTATTATTATTCTTCTTGGCCTATTACTACACTTGTTTAACTTCTGGTATAACATGATGTTTGCAGAAATAATTGGTGTTGAATTTGCTCATTCTCCATCAGATGGTTTCGCATACATTAGAGACACATTCGCAAATCCAGTTTACGTTGTGTTGTATGTTATTTGGATTGTGGCAATCTGGTTGCACCTTTCTCATGGATTCTGGAGTGCAATGCACACCTTAGGTATTAATGGTAAGGTTTGGTTTAAGCGTTGGCAAGCTATCGGCTTGGTATATTCTACCATCTTAATGTTAGGATTCCTCGTTGTAGTTCTTGCGTTTGCGTTTGGCTGTGCGCCTAGCTTATGCTGCCATTAATTCAGTGTGTAAGAATTTAATTACTTTCTTTTAAGATTTAAAGATTATGACTAATCAGATAAATTCAAAGATTCCAGAAGGACCAATAGCAGAGAAATGGACCAATTATAAAGCACATCAACGTTTGGTTAACCCAAAGAATAAATTAAAGTTAGATGTGATTGTCGTAGGAACAGGATTGGCTGGAGCTAGTGCAGCTGCATCTCTTGGAGAGATGGGCTTTAATGTTCTTAACTTTTGTATACAAGATTCACCTCGTCGTGCGCACTCTATTGCAGCGCAAGGAGGTATCAATGCCGCTAAAAACTATCAGAATGATGGTGACTCAGTTTATCGTCTTTTCTACGATACAGTTAAAGGTGGCGATTATAGAGCACGTGAAGCAAACGTTTATCGTTTAGCAGAAGTGTCAAATAGTATCATCGATCAGTGCGTAGCTCAAGGTGTTCCTTTCGCTCGTGAGTATGGTGGTATGTTAGCAAACCGTTCTTTTGGTGGAGCTCAAGTAAGTAGAACATTCTACGCAAAAGGACAAACTGGACAGCAATTGTTGCTTGGTGCTTACTCAGCGCTTAGCTGTCAGGTGAATGCAGGAAAGGTAAAGCTTTACACTCGTTATGAGATGGAAGACGTAGTTCTTGTAGATGGCCGTGCAAGAGGTATCATCGCAAAGAACCTTGTCACAGGTAAACTAGAGCGTTTCTCTGCAAATGCCGTTGTAATAGCAACAGGAGGATATGGTAATGCTTATTTCCTTTCTACCAATGCGATGGGTTGTAACTGTACAGCAGCAATACAATGCTATCGTAAGGGAGCTTACTTTGCAAATCCATCATACGTTCAAATTCACCCAACATGTATTCCAGTACACGGCGATAAGCAATCAAAGCTTACCTTGATGTCTGAGTCTTTGCGTAATGACGGACGTATTTGGGTTCCAAAGAAGATCGAAGACGCTAAAGCTTTGCAAGCAGGTACAAAGAAAGGCTCTGACATTCCAGAAGAAGACCGTGACTATTATCTTGAACGTCGCTATCCAGCATTCGGTAACTTGGTTCCTCGTGATGTAGCATCTCGTGCTGCTAAAGAGCGTTGCGATAAGGGATTCGGTGTAAACAACACAGGTCTTGCAGTGTTCCTCGACTTCTCTGAAAGTATTGAACGCTTGGGAGTAGATGCCATTCTACAACGTTATGGTAACCTATTCGATATGTACGAAGAAATTACAGACGTTAATCCAGGCGAATTAGCAAACGAAATAAACGGTGTTAAGTATTATAATCCAATGATGATCTATCCTGCAATCCACTATACAATGGGTGGAATCTGGGTTGATTACGAGCTAATGACCTCTATTGAAGGCTTGTTCGCAATTGGAGAATGTAACTTCTCAGACCACGGAGCAAACCGCTTAGGTGCTTCAGCGTTGATGCAAGGTCTTGCAGACGGTTATTTCGTACTTCCATACACCATTCAAAACTATCTTGCAGATCAAGCAATTTGGCCTCGTTTATCTACCGATCTTCCTGAATTCGAAGAAGCTGAGCGTGGAGTTCAAGCAGAAATCGATCGCCTAATGGGCATTCAAGGAAAGCGTTCAGTAGACTCAATTCACAAAGAACTAGGTCATATCATGTGGGAACACGTAGGAATGGGCCGTACAGCAGAAGGACTTCGTGAAGGTATCGCAAAGATGAAAGAACTAAGAAAAGAGTTCGATACGAATCTATTTATACCTGGAAGCAAAGAAGGACTTAACGTAGAGCTAGACAAAGCCATTCACCTTCGTGACTTTATCATCATGGGAGAACTTGAAGCATACGACGCTCTCTCTCGTAATGAAAGCTGTGGTGGACACTTCCGTGAAGAATATCAGACCGAAGAAGGAGAAGCTAAGCGTGATGACGAGAACTATTTCTATGTAGGATGCTGGAAATATAATGGCAGCGATACAGCAGAACCAGAGCTTATCAAAGAGCCATTAGAGTATGAAGCAATTAAAGTTCAAACACGTAACTATAAGTCGTAATTAAGTTAACGAGTGCATCTTATGTCGACAGCTCACAAACATTAGAGCATAGCAGTAGCGCACAAGGCACCTAAAAGCCCAATGGTTACTCAAGTCGACATAACAACTCTAAACGAATAAGCTATAAAACCCATATGGAGAAAAATATAAGTTTCACGCTAAAAGTATGGCGTCAGAATGGTCCTAAGGCAAAAGGACACTTCGATTCATTCGAAATGAAGGATATCCCTACAGATACTTCATTTCTCGAAATGCTCGACATCTTGAACGAGCAACTCATCGAAGAAGGTAAAGAACCATTTGTGTTCGACCACGATTGTAGAGAAGGTATCTGCGGTATGTGTTCACTTTACATCAATGGACACCCACACGGACCAGCTACAGGAGCAACAACTTGCCAATTATACATGCGCCGTTTCAATGATGGAGACGTAATAACCGTAGAGCCATGGCGTTCTGCTGCATTCCCCGTAATTAAGGACTGTATGGTAGATCGTGGTGCTTTCGATAAGATTATACAAGCAGGTGGATACGTAACAGTACGCACAGGCCAACCACAAGATGCAAACAGCATCCTAATTCCAAAGCAAGATGCCGACGAAGCAATGGATTGCGCAACATGTATCGGTTGTGGTGCTTGCGTTGCAGCATGTAAAAATGGTTCTGCAATGTTGTTTGTAAGTTCTAAGGTAAGTCAACTTGCACTTCTTCCACAAGGTAAACCAGAAGCAGCACGTCGTGCAAAGGCAATGATGTTGAAGATGGAAGAACTCGGATTCGGTAACTGTACAAACACTCAAGCATGTGAAGCAGAGTGTCCAAAGAACGAATCTATTGCCAATATCGCTCGTCTAAACCGTGAGTTCATCATGGCAAAGTTAAACGACTAATATTGCTTTAATTAAAATAGACTAAGGATGCCTGTCTGAGAAAGATAGGTGTCCTTTTTCATTTTATGCCCTCTCGTTCTTTTATTAGATAGAACATTGAGCCTAAAGACACCGCCCCGCACCCTTATTCATCATTCCGTTACCCATTGTTGTAGCAGAAATATGAGGAAAAGAACCTTCAAAATGCCCCTATAGCTGTATTTCTTCGTTATTTTCTCTGTATTTCATTAAAACACTCCGTCCCTTACTTTGCCCTATTTTTATCATTTCGACGCCTTAGGAAGAGTTTAATAAACTATATTCTTGATGCCTTGTGATACATTTTTATTGCATTTTATTTGGAAGGTATGTAATAAAGTGGTATATTTGCAACGATTAAGTTTAAGAACTATTCTTAACTTTAGTCGTGCGTCGGGGGGCTTTTCGGAAGTACCCGACTTTTTTTATATATAAAGAAGTCCTAAAAATCCCTTTCTTTTTTATTACACAATCAGTCTTTTAGAAGATACTCTTTTCGTGAATACACTTTGCTATTTGCACATATCTAAAAAAGAAACGGATATAGTTGTTGAAATATTCAACGGCAACAACAGTCATATCCGCACCTTATTTTATTATTCGTAGATAGAAAACAATGTTTGGGAAATATCACATTGGAGCAGTTGATAGATAATAAAAAAGAAAACAGAATGAGCTAACCTGTGTTTAAATCCATGGGGAATGCTACCTCTGTTTTCTTTTTCGCATATATTACTTATAGTTTTGCAAAGATATAATGTTTAGAATGTCATTTGCAGACAGAATTTTTACATCTCTGAATAATATTTATTATAGAATCTTTTAAAAGGTTCTACAGCTTCATTGGTCGAATAACGAGTTCTTGCATATCTATTAAACAATAATGCTTTCAATGTAATAGGTACATTATCGTCGGTGCTAAAACAAGTAAGTCCCACAGCAGTATACTGGCTCAAGTACGACATTAGCAATCGTGATTGTGGGTTGGCAAATTCCAATAGCCACGCATGTTCATACGACCAAAGACAAGCTTTGTTTTGTTCTTCCTTGTATGGGTTCTCTTTTTCGCCTTTGTAGTATCTACAAAGCTCCATTAATTTTTCTCTATCATCCATGTTTCTTTTTACAATTTATATTGTCAACTTCAGTAGTGTCTATTATTATCTTTTCTCCTTTAGCATTACATTCTTTAATTTGTTTGTTAGTATCCTTTATTCCTTCTATAATTTCTTCATAAAGATCCTCATCAACACCGAGCTTTTTTGCCTCCTCCTTACTTATCTTTAGGTAAAATACACTGTCTTTATAAAAGGCATAATTTTTTAGCGCAAGGGCAGCAGCTCGCTTTATTCTTATTTCTTTAGGCATTTGTCTTAGTTCTTCAACACTAAGCAATAGTGCCTTAGCCTCTTCGGCCTCAGAAGCATATACACGATTTCTTACGCTATTGTTTGTTTGCGATGGAGAGTCTTTTTTAGCGCACGAAGATGCGATCAATATAGCCAAAAGACTTAAAGGAATAAGTTTTAGAATTTTTTTGTCCATCTGTTTTATGTTTAATAGGTTAATAAAATGGTATGATAAAGAGCACGAATAAAAGAAAGGAACATTCTCTTTTCAGCTTAATAAGTAATAGTCTTTTTGCAAATATAGGTAAAAAAATAAATACAGATATTGTTTTTAGGCCTATTTAACGCAGGCACTTCTCGCTTTGTTTTATGTCTTCACAGAACAATGCAAACCCCATTAGAGCGAAAAAATAACGACATTTGGATTTGTTCTTTTTTTATTTCTTCTGCTTGTTCTATTCCATGAAAACTCCGTAAAGATAGTTTAAAGAAGCTTTGATCCCTTGTTTCCTTTCATTGTGTCCATCTCCTTGTTTTTCTATGAATAGCCTCTTGCGTCCTAAAACCATTGCAATTGTGTTCCAAAATCATTGTAATTACACGCCAATCTCACCGCTTTTATGCCCTAATAGCATTGAGTTTACAAAGTGGAAAGAATGGCGATTAAAAGGAGTTTAATAGGAGAGAAAGGCGAGAGAGATAATATAGAAGCCGTGAAAGGGTAGGTTTGTGGAGTGATAAAGGTTGTAACGTGTGAGATAATAGAAAACAAAAAAGCTCCCTAACGACCTAAAATCATTAGAGAGCAATATATTTATATGATGTGACTTTCTATGCCACCAGACGCCAAATAAAGGCGATGAGCATCGTAACAACGATACCTAAGGAGAGCGGAAGTAAGGTAGCAAGAGCCGTCCACTTCACACTTTTCGTTTCTTTGTATATCGTATAAATCGTTGTACTACATGGGTGATGCAACAAACAGAACACCATCACGCACACAGCAGTAAGCAAGTTCCAACCACCTTTCAATAAAATCATTTTCGTTTGCTCGTCTGTTCCTTCCATTAACACGCCCGATGAGGCGAAATCTGCAGGGCCTAACACCAGCATAGTGAGCATTAATATCGTTGGCATCACAATCTCATTGGCAGGAATAGCTAAGATATAAGCCAAAAGAATAACGCCATTTAAGCCCATTAGCCAGCCCGGAGCGTCTAAGAAGGATATCAAGTGTTGAGCAATACTAACGTCGCCCACTGTGATATTACAGCATAACCAAATCAAAGCACCTGCTGGAGCGGCGAAAATAAGAGCACGCCAAAGCACAATGAGCGTGCGATCTATGACCGAGGTGTAGAGCGTTTGCCAGAATTGAGGTGGACGATAAGGAGGCAATTCGAGGTGAAATGTCGATACTTCGCCACGCAATACGGTTCTCGAAAGCACCCACGAGCTACCAAACATAAAGCCTACTCCCGCCACAACAACCGCCATCACCGCCAAAAGAGCCACCACATTACTATATTGAGAGGGCACTGCTGCACCTATAAAGAGCGTTGCAAGGAGGATTTGAGTGGGCCAACGACCATTACAAAGCGAAAAGTTATTGGTGATAATGGCAATGAGTCGCTCTCTACTACTGTCGATAATACGAGTAGAAACCACGCCTGCTGCATTACAACCAAAACCCATACTCATCGTAAGAGCTTGCTTTCCGTGTGCTCCCGAACGACGAAATAGCTCGTCAAGGTTAAATGCAACACGTGGAAGATAGCCGAAATCCTCGAGTAAAGTGAATAGAGGAAAGAAGATAGCCATTGGTGGAAGCATCACAGACACAACCCAAGCCGTAGCCAAATACACGCCATCTACCATTAAACCCGTTAGCCATTCAGGCGAATGCATCGACACAAACAACTCTCTAAGATGTGGATGTGCAAAGCCAACCAATATCTCATTGAGCCAAGTAGAAGGATAGTTAGACCCTATAATCGTGAGCCAAAACACACAACAGAGCAGTGCTACCATGATAGGAAAGCCCCAAATGCGGTGCGTTAGAATGCGGTCGAGCTTGATATCGAATGGAAGTCTACCCCTTTCGTTACCTTGTTGCACCACTTCTCGGCATATTTCTTCGGCTTGTGCATAGATATCTTCCATCCATTGGTCGTGAAAGTTATTGCCAATTTGCAGGTGAATGCGTTCTGCAAGGGCGTTCAATTCAGCGTTACTAAAGCGTTCTTGCACGCTCACATCGCCTTCAATCAGTCTAAAAGCAATCCATTCGGCATTGTGAATGTCAGGAAAATGCTCCTTTACCTTATCCGATAGTTCTTGAATAAGAGCGCTTGTTTGAGCAGGGAGATTGATGCTTCGATGAGGCTTACATACATATTCGCCCTTCACCACAGCTCGTGTCATAGCCAAAAGCTGGTCTATTCCTTGTCCAGAGCGTGCCGATGCGCCCACAACAGGAATGCCCAAACGACGTGAAAGCGCATTGAGATTCACCTCAATCTTATTTCTTTTCGCTTCATCTAACAAGTTAACGCACAGAACCGCTTTGTTGGTGATTTGCAACACCTGCAAAATCATGTTCATATTGCGCTCTAATCGGGTAGCATCTGCCACCATTACCGTTACATCAGGATTGCCAAAGAGAATAAAGTCACGTGCAATTTCTTCGTCTTCACTGGTAGATGACAACGAATAAGTACCCGGAAGGTCCACAATTCGATAGGCATCATCTTGATAAACAAAGAACCCTTCGGCCTTACCTACAGTCTTTCCGGGCCAGTTTCCCGTGTGTTGTTTCAAGCCAGTAAGACTGTTAAACACCGTACTTTTACCCGTATTGGGGTTGCCCGCCAGTGCAATTACATATTTAGATTGTATTCCTTGAGTTCCTTTTCGTTGCAAAGTGTGCAGGTTTGCTTGTGCGCAATTGGCGCAAGGACTATTGTTTGCTATTTTGTTCATGGATGAAATTCTTTAGAGTTGTAATTCTTTCGTAAGGTGAGAACTGAATTGGTGCGATAGAAAAACAGAGCCGTTGAGGCCTGTTCTATTGCACATCGTTGGCCACCTTTCTTACGTTTTGAATCAAAATGTATTGTGCTTGGTCGTGTCGAAGGGCAATTGCAGTGCCTCTAACCACGTAAGCTACAGGGTTACCCATAGGACTTTTCATGTCAATGGCAATTCTACTGCCTTTCACAAAGCCCAAATCCATCAGTCTACGGCGCAATGCTCCACGGCAAGAAGGCGATAAACCGACAATGGTAGCCTGCTCGTTTGCCTGAATAGTGGTTAGTCGTTGCGCCCTTGTCTCAGGCATACTCTCGGCTTCTTCCTTCGTTACTTCCACCCTGTTCATCGCCTCTAGTGCAACAAGAGGTAGGCACATCTGCTCGCCTTCGTATTTAAACGAGAACGAGTTGTTATTGATTTCGGTGATATAAATAATCGAGTCCTTGGTTAATCCCAAATCTGTAATCTGCTTAAACAACTTCTTGTCGTCGTCTTCCACATGCGTAATGCGCCACCAAGTGTGTTCTTTCAAAGGCAATTCGCAAGTGTCGTTAGGCATCATTGCGAGCGATTGAGTGGGGATGGGGTCGCCATGAGGGTCGAAAAGAGGGTTACCTAAAAGAGAGGCAATGCGACTTTGCTCCTCATCTGATATAAGGTGCTCCATACGATGCGCCCTTTCGTGCCATTCTGTGGGTGCATATCCAGAGTGTTCAGCAAGATATTGCTCGTAAATGCGGTGCGCTCTAATCAATTTTAGGGCGTTACGCTTACCCTTTTCGGTAAGCTCTAACTGCGCACCTGCAGTGATCTCTTTTGTTAAGACAACAGCTCCTATCACCTTTTCCAGTTCTTCTTGAGT
>ERZ773061.266-NODE-266-length-22919-cov-5.813900_pt1 | contig 22919 bp, 24 predicted proteins | sample MGYA00580627_ERZ773061 | MGnify/ENA primary metagenome ERZ773061 (study PRJEB29015, sample SAMEA2738119) | human oral metagenome | biome: human oral; feature: human-associated habitat; material: saliva | place: China | collected 2223 ...
GTGTACTGCGACGAGTGCATGGAGGACTGACAGTGCATCCCACATATAACTCGTTTGATCTCCTCATGCGCGGCGCACCTCTCTTGTGTGTCACCGCTTTTCTGTTCTTTTTATTTGGTATTGGTCTAGCCTCATTTGTATTTACTGACTATGCCGAGCAAGAGATCAAGGCCGAAAAAGACCGCAACCAACTTTACATCACAGCATTGCAAACCCGTATCGCCGAGCTAGAAAACAACCCGACAAAAATCGAGGTTACTATGCCGAGCGATACCACATGTCAAACCTCTCGCTCATTCACAAGTGGTGCTATTGGGGCTATCACGGCTTTAGTACTCTTTGCTCAAAAGCGACGCAAGTAACCAACATCTCATCACAACGAAAGGACTCACCCCTATGTACACCTCTACCGAAGTTCTCGCTTGGATCGGCATCGCCGGAGGCATCGGTTTCTTCACCGGAATCGCTGTCACGCTCTCCTACGAAGACCTGCTCGACAAGAAGCGCCGTAAGACGATCAAGAAGCTCAAGGCTCGCTTAGCTGAGGCTCAGGCTCAGATCGACCAGACCAAGTAATAAGGGTGTAAATAGTAACAAACAACGAAGCGTTGGCACTTGCCGGTCGCGCTCCCATGTTGAGCCGAACACATCCACGTTCGCCTACTGATGGTGGTTGTGCATGTTGCAACCCTGAACCCACCGGCAAAGCGCGTATCGCGGCGCGGCGTGCGGCTAAACGCCGTAAACGCCAAGAATTCAAGCGAGCTATTCGCAACAACGACAACTAACTGCTCACAATCCCCCATCTAAGGAGACTCATCATGGTGCATCGTTCTCAGATCCTCATCATCACAGATCGCAAACAGGTTCTCGGTGAAGACACTGATATGCTCACCGTGCTCTCGTTGTGCTCCCAATGGGGTGGTACCCCCGCGATCATTGACGCTTTGGAAACCTGCCGAAAGCATGGCTTGAAGCATTTGAATTATTACCCAGGCTTCGTTCGCATCATCGCCCGCGCCTTCACACGTGAAGATGACGAGTACGAGGAACCGGAGTCGGGGATCATGCCCTACTCCATTGATGCAGATAAAGGTGTATCTTTCCTTAAGTCAAGAAAAGACCTGTCCTCATTGGTCTACTCCGACCAGCCATATCTACCTGTCATTGACCTCACTGGGTATGAGTACGACGGTGGTGAAGAACCAAAACTTTACCTCATGCAACGCGTCTCTACCTACTACCGATACGCCTTTGTCTCATCCGACGTCTATCCACTCAACGACGAGGGCTTAACCTCAGCTATCGACCGTCTGATGTGGACAAACTAACTAATACCTTATATATACAGAAAGAAGAACCATCATGGGAGACCGCTCCTCATTCATCATCATCACCGATCGCCAGAAATTACCTGAACCTGACGGCGCAGATCTCGTCACCGGACTGTCCATGTACTCCCACTGGGGAGGCACTGTTGCAATTCTCGACGCTCTCACCGCATGTCGTGAGTACGGACTGAACCGCGTAGATGATCCCGCCTACTTCACCCGTATCCTCGCTCGTGCCTTCACACGTGGAGACGACGGTGAACTCGGATCAGGACTGACACCTTTCTCCTTCCTTATGAAGCATGGCAAGCCATTGCTTGATGCGAAGCTGGAGATCCACAGCCAGATCTATTCACACGAACAGCCCTCTGTTCCTATCATTGATCTCACCGACCACATCAGCCCCAGGTGCCCCACGCTCTACGTGGTGCCTTCGGATTTCACGTACCGTGATATCTCGAAGCGCGACGTGGTGTACCCACTCGATAAGGACGGCCTGGACAAGGTCATTTCGCGCCTGAGCGTCATGGGCTGAAACATCGTCCAACCAACCCCATATGTAACCCCTGTAACACACCTGTTACGGGGGTTGCTTCACATCTCTATATAAAGGAGGCCCACACCATGGGACTTGATATGTTCCTCGACTACCGGCGCATCGCAGATAGTATCCCCGGAAAGCCCGTGCTGAACGAGCACATGTACTGGCGCAAGGCCAACGCGATCCACAAGTTCTTCATTGACACATGCGCAGACGGCATCGATGAATGCCAACCGATCCAGGTCTCGATCGATGCTCTAACAGATCTCGTCTGGCGTTGTGAGACGATTCTCATCAGCGGGCCCAATGCCGATGGAACGAGCATCGACAAGAACATTGCCCACGATCTTCTGCCGACACACTCAGGATTCTTCTTCGGTAGCACCGATTACGACGAATGGTACATTGAGGATCTCAAGAAAACCGTCAAGGCTTTGAAGCCCATCGTTGATCACCCGGAGCTGTACCCCGGACCCTTCATCTACCAGGCATCCTGGTGATATGCCACCAACCCCATGCACCCCTTTACTCAGCACTTCCGCTCGGTGAAGGGGTGTTTTTACAGGCCGTCTTTCGACGCCTCGATAACGGAATTGATAGAACAATTCTCTATCCCCCCGCTCCTATCCAAAAGGAACCCATCATGAACTACTCATCCGCAGATTTCAAAGACAAGCACACGCCCATTCTCAAAGAGATCGACGAAGCCGCCTGGGAGATCATCAATGATCGACCCGAAGGCATCATCCCGATGGCTGGCGGTCGCTTCACCATCGTCCGTCACGACTACACAGTGAACGACGAACTGATCTGTGAGTACCGAGTGTACTCGTACCGCACCATCGTCGCGTTCGTGACGTTCCACCCCTACTCGGTACGTATCCCCACGATCCGAGTGTGCAAAGACGCGTTCGACCACTCGCGCACGACGAGCAAGCACCTGCACCGCTTCATCACGGCGCTGCTTGCGCCGTTTGATCTGCGACCCGACTGTGACCTGCACAAATGGTGCTCTAACTCCATGTGGTCGGTCACGAGCATCCCTGTTACATCCATCTGAAACGCAAAGGACACTGCCATGCTCAAGCCATGGAACATGGACTGGACCTCATGCCTTGTGCGTACTCACCCAGAGGGCGAACAAGGCTTGGATCACATGCGGCTCAAACACCGCATCGAGGTCATTAACGAAGGGTTCTTCTACCCTCAAGCTCACGCCATTATCGGTCGCAACGACCCAGACCGGATCAACAGCATCGTTAAAGGCTTACGGCTCAAAGCACGCACCATCGCCACGCGAGAGATGCGAGGCGGTATCCCATGTGAGATGCCGATCATGACATGGGAACACCTGAGCAATCTTGCGCGAAACACGCTCAGCACATACCCGAGCAAACATGAAATCGAGGTGTTGCTCAATCAATGCCGAGCAACGCTCGATCGTATTCAACAAGGTCACGGCGGAAGACTACACAAGGACTGGAGATTTACCCTCACGGATGACACCAAAGAGCAAGAAATCTGCTACACCATCTGGGAACTCGAACGGGTGCTCAAAGAATGGGGTCCAAGTGATGCAAAACCGCTACACTTCTACTCTCGTCAAACCCGCCGTTTCCAAGCCTACGAACTCTAACAAACCCTCTCACCAACACCCCACTCTCACAGAAAAGAGACCATCATGCCCCGTCGTAACAAGCGCTCGCAGATGCACAACCTCGAAGACTCGTTCGCACTGTCAGTCATGGACATCATGATCGGTGACGCCTGCCCGTGCGGTCCCGGTGGCCGCGATTGCCCATGTTGCGGTGACGCGCCCGGACATGCTCGCCTTGCAGCTCGCCGTGCAAACAAGCGCCGCAAGCGCCAGGAATTCCGTCGCTCGCTCCAAGGATACTACCGCAGTGCGCGCGAGTACTACGAGTACGAGTACGCCGGTTAAACAGTAGGAGCTGAAACGCTACCGCGTTTCGGATATAGTATTGGTATAGCTCATTGCCTTGGCTATGCTATCTCCTGTTGCTGGCAGACAATAACTGAATATGGTAGACACAGTTCACAAACAAGCCCCGCTCATGCTGTTGCATGGGCGGGGTTTTCTTTTCCTACAACAATGATCTTTTTCTCTCAGCAACAGAGCGTCTATCGACGCTCCGAACTATGAATTGATCAACATCTTCTTCTCACAAAGGATGCACCATGCTAAAGAACATCAAGACCACACTCGACAACCTTCACGAGTGGATCACCGATGACACCACGCCTGGACTCAGGCTCTTCGGTGTCACGCTTGTCGTGTGGGCGACCATCATGGGAACCGCCAATATTATTGCTTACTTTGTTAACTGATCGCTAATCATCTCAACAGCTAAACCCACTTTCGCACATAGGAGAAAACCATGAGCCTTTTTAAGACCATCACGAAATGGATCGAAGCCGACGACAAGGAAACCCCTGCCGCCCGATTGATCACCTCTGGCATCAGATTAACCGAATTCAGCTTTTGCCTAGTGTTCATGATCATCGGTGTAGCTGTCGTCGCACAGCGCCTCTTCGAAAGTATTTTCTGACCTCACACACAAGCCCCTGCGGGTTGGTACTGCACAAGCAGTGCTACCCCGCAGGGGCTTTCTTTTTACGTCACCACTCGCATAGCTCGTGATGAAGCGATCAGGCGATCACCACAGCCACACGGTGATAACCCACTTACGCAAACCCTGCCAAATGGTAGTAACCCAGTGATACCGCGAGTAGACAATCGTGGTCACTTTCCGCTCGGCGCTAGGCTTCTTCGGCTCAGGCTTGACAGGCTGAGAAGGCTGGGCGCTCGGCTTTGATGGCTGAGGCTGAGCAGGGGTAGGAACCGGCTTAACAGGAGCTGGCGTTGGCTGGGCCGGAGCTGGCTTAGTAGGAGTTGGCGCAGGCGTCACCGGAGCAACAGGAGTCACACTCGGCGCAGGCTGAGTGCTTTGCTCTGGCGCAGGAGTTACGCTCGGCTCAGGTTGCGCAGATGTAACAGACGGTGCCGGGGTCGGCTGGGAAGGCCGAGCACTCTGATCAGCCTCGGTCTTCGGCTCATACACACGCACATAGTCAACGTACATGGTCGCGCCCGCGCCGTCAGCGCTCTTGTAATCATCAGCGTACTTGGTCGCATCGACATAGGTCTTATCAGACCAGTTACTTTGCTTCGCCAAGTAGCTTCCGCCCACCATCTGGTTGAGCATCAACACCAGGTTATTGTCCTTGTCAAGGAACGGGTTGTCACCCTTGATATCACTCATCTTCACGGTGTGCGTCAGTGTGCCGTCGAAGTAGAACTCAATGGCATCAGCCGTCTTGCGCACGCCATAAGTATGGAACTCGCTTTGCGACGAGGCCGTGTCGCCTGTCATCATGCCCTGGTGCTGCGTGGTCTTCGTCGGCTCCCCGATCCGAGGCGTGTGCACGTTGCTCATCAAATGAGTCGGATCATAGCCCTTGGACTCGAACACGTCGATCTCGCCGTTAGCGGGATACGCGCCCTTAGTACCCGTCCCCCAAAATGCTGACCACGACGGACGCGCACTCGGCAGCTTGATGCGCGCCTCGGCATAAAAGCCCGTGCCCGGCGCTGCATAGAGCACCTTACCGTCCTTGGTCTTCGTCGTGATCATGCCGGACGTGAACGGCGCATCATAAGTCACGCTGCCATGCTTACAGGTACGCGGGATCTGAGTGCCGTCCCACTTAGTCTTCGTGGGCGAATACCTCGCAGTCAGGTTCAGATACCCATCTCGCACGGAGACGTTATCTGGACTGTCGGTGTACTGAGCTTGCGACCGCTGCGCGGGATCGAAGCAACCGTACTGATAACCCCACTTAGTCGTATCGAGCTTGGTACCGTCGAACTCATCGTGGAACGTCATCTTATAGTCACGTGCGACAGCAGTGGGTAACCCGGCTGTACTCACAGCGCTATCTGTGTGTGCTGGCGCGGCTGTTGCAGCAGACATGGGCATCACTGCAACAGATGCGCCCATCGCTACAGTCATCACTGCCATGAGTGGCAGCTTGCTCAAACCTGGTCGAGTGGATTGACGAGAGGTCTTCATCAAGACCACACCTCTCTTTCTAATCTTTCAGTTATGTCATTGATCATGATCAATGGCCTCTACGTACAATACATACAGGCTCGTTGAATTATAACGTACTGCGCAGACCAGCCGAAGAACAAGAAGCGACCAAAGAGCAGGCGCTCTACGTTGATTATTCGTGGTCACCAAAGCGCCATTACATGGTCATTATTGACCCATTATCGCGCCATCGTTGACCCACCACCCCGACAGATTTGCGCCTGGTCAATAACGCGCCAATATAGACCCATTATTAGACCAGATAAGAACCACTCTTTGGTCACCATTGCGCCACCATGATGCATGGTCATAGAAAGCCCACTATTAGACCAGCATTAGGTCATTAAAGAACCCGATAAGAACCACGCAGTACTGGTGGTCATAGAAAGCCCATTAAAAGACCATTTATTGGTCTAATAATGACCAGATAAGAACCACACACGTACCGTGGCGTTTATCTGGTCTAATCGTGACCGTATAACGGTCAATGGTGACCATTTTTAGGCCACCATTGCGCCACGAGATGTGCATTCACAGGCGCAATATGACCATCAATGGGCGGCGCTGGCGGTGATGGAACACCACCATCGCCACCCCGTGCTCAGGCGGTTATTACATACCCGCACAGACGCGCCAAGAGCGCACACTCCCAGGGCGCGCTCCCAGGCGCACCCCGCCCACATGCACCCCGCGAGTTGCCAGCTGTCTTCTGGCACGCAGCAACTCGTGGTACAGGCACATGTGCCTATTTTTTATTCATGCGGAGTGATACATATGCACCTCGCGATGCATCGCAAGGTGACCCAGGCTGATGCAGGTTCCTGCATCAGGCCAAGCACATACTGCTGCTGCATAGACAGCAGCAAAATGTGGCACACAGGGGTGTACACACCCCTGTTACAGTCACGTGCTTACAGCCCGTGACAGGGCTTGTGCAAGCCCTTGGTCCATGTGGCAGTGCAACCCCACCAGATGAGTCCAGAGCAAGCTCTAGGAGCATGTCACGTCCCATGTGCACTGCACATACGCCGCGCCATGCTGATGCCTCATCTGGTGGACCGTTGATGGAGGCTTCGCCAACATATTCGTCTGTGTACATGAAGACATGCACCCGGGGGTGTTCAGACCCGATGGATCCCCACCGGGTACTATCCACAGCCTCATCCACACTGTGGATAAGTCTGTGTATAAAGGGTCGATACACAGACGAATAAACGTCTCTGAAACGGCCCCTGTAAGGCCGCCTCAGAGCCTGGAATTATGTCAACGGAGCCTGGCTACACCATGCTCCTTTACGGCGTACACGGCCCTGTTCCAGGCCCCACAAGACGGGAACCAGAACAGTGTGCCAAACCTGCGCTCGCTCGGTTCGTCACCCTGCCACGCGGCTGATGCCGCATGGCGGGACACCGGTGCCAAGCAAGCTCGTCACCGTGTCCTGCCTAAGTCCCGTCTGATCAGGGCAAACAGGCAGGCGTTGTCCCGCGTGTCTGAGGCTGTCCCGCCTCAACGACCCGTGGGACAACCGGGGGTGGTCCCGCCTGTTTTCCCTTTTGTTACGCCACTTTGCCCACCTTACGCTCCCTAGAGGTCGCTGGCGGTGGAGTGGGAAGAAAAGGGCATAAGAGGGGCTGGCTCAGTCGTACGCAAAGCGTACTCCTTCGGTCGGCATAGCCGACAGCCCTTCGGTCGTGGTCTCGCTCCGCGTCGACCCCTCCCTCACCTCTCTACGCTATCGCTTCGAGAGGCTCTTACTGCGCCTGTTCCGCGTTGCTCCACAGGCTTGCCCTACGCACCCCCACCGGGGCTGCTCCGGGTGCCCTTCTGCGCGTCTGTTCCAGACGCTTGAAACACGACCCAGACTACCGTCTGTGTCACCGGGTCTCGGTAATGAGACCCGCGTACCACGGCGATGGACCACATGTCGTTGCTTTGCGGGGAACACCCACAAAGCTGTGCCCCAATCCCCGTAGGTACAGATACCCAAGAGGGTCGCAAAGGGCAAAACACCCTCTTCGGTATCAGACAAGTCATGGTCTCATTGCTTCGACCTTGATAGCACCGCCTGTTGACGTAAAAAGAACCCATGTTTTTGAGGTCAGCTCAAAAACACAGGCTCATGGAAATAGCAAACAGTCGGATCAGACAATGGCACAACCAGAGGTTGCACCGAATGTCACCACAGGTATCACAAAAGTGATGCTCATAAGAAAAGTGGTGGGGCCACTGGTGGTGCATCCTCTGAAAATACAGAGGGTGCATCACCCATATAAATTCATGTGCCCCGCCAAACAATGTTGGCATAAAACATGGATCAAGACTGTGTACATGCCGCGCTCATCGCGCCGACATGACATACGCACACATCTCGCCATGAGGTTCATAGATCGCTCAAAAGAAAAGCTCCATTGGATGAAAACCAATGGAACAAAACCTTTCTTCATCGCACCAAAAATGCCACATGAAGGAAGGAGTCGGGTGTCCCTACCGGAGACACCGGGGTTCTGTCTGGAATCAAAAATGATTCATGTAATGATTTCATCAGGTGAGAGTAGCTCGCCAGCGGCGAGCCGAGCACGCTCATAGAGACATATCGTGGTTTATAGATGACCAGATAAAAACCCCGAAAACACCCGATGAAAAGACAGGAGTCCCGCATGACTCAGACCAACGATGCCGAAAAGCAACAGATGACCATCATGGTCGTCACGGAAGCAGGCACCCAAACGTTCCAACTTGGAGAAACGATTGCCGATACTATCGAAGAAACGAAGAAGGCAATCTCTTCGCCAGAGAAAGAACAAGACGTCACTATCGTGACAAACAGCCTGTACCTCAACGGTTGGGCAAACAAGCATGGCTACAATGCCACGCTCGTCAATGACGAGGAGATGCTCACGACCGTCACAAATGAGAGTATTCCTGTTGTCGTGATGGTTCCAGCTATTGAAACTCTGGCTATCAAGCCAGAAGAAGGAATTGCTCTCGTTCCTGGCGACGAGAACATTCTCGTCGCTATCCAAGACGAACTCACGCGCCGAGATGACAACGGTCAAACCGTCCATCCAGACGTGATGATCACACTCATGCTCCCACCCGAATACCGGATGGTCCGAGCAAACAATGACCCCGACACCTACATCAGGGTCATCGCAACCGCTAAACTTTCCAACTGAGGCCCACAAAAGATCTCAAAGAACACCCTTGATGAGGGTGATCTGACAGCCTCACCCCAACACAGACATCATCATCAAGGAGAACACTCATGATTAAGAACATTCATTTCACCAATCCCAAGCTGTGGTCCAAGAAGAACAAGATCATTGCAGCCATCGTTGCAGCAGTTCTGGTTCTGGCTAGTATCGCAGGCGCTGTTATCACCTCGCGCATCCAGCACCAGAAGGAATGCCAGGCTCGCTCCGCATCTTTCGCTGACAAGCTGACCCAGCTGGATCAGTCCACTGCCAAGGCTCACGACGCACTTGCTACCGTCGATGAGTCCGTGAAGGAAGGCGAAGGCGCACGTCTCGCGCACACCCAGGGCTTCACTCTTGCTCCCGAAGGACAGAGCGCAACCGCTGAACTGAACGACGCAATCGCCAAGGCTGACGAAGCTAAGACTTCTGAGGCCGCAAAAGCACACGCAGAAGAAGGCAAGTGCCTGAGCCAGAAGGACGTGACTGATGCCGAGGCAGCTGTCAAGGCTGTTGACGACAAGACTCAGTCGTTCGTGAATGCTCGTGACGCATACCGTCTGACCAAGGCTACCGACGAAGCAAACTCCACCATGGACGCTGCAAAGGCAAACCTTGCCGAGGCTCAGAAGAACGCAGACGAGCAGATCAAGGCCGTTGACGACGACTCGCAGATGGCCTCTGATGGAAACGTCAAGGGTGCATACGACGCTCTGAAGAACGTCAACAACGAATCGCACTCCCTCTCGACCACTGTGACCACCTCTTCCTACGATGAGGCTGTTGCATCCATCGCGAAGGCGAAGGAGGTTGACCAGAAGGCCAACGACATCAAGAAGGATCTAGACTCGTTGAAGAACGCTGTGAACACCTACCAGGAAGCCAAGGCTGCTGAGGCGGCTGCTGCTTCTCGCTCCGCTCAGCAGAGCGCATCTAACGGTGGCTCGGCTCGCTCCTACGGTTCAACCGGCGGATCTCAGGCGCGCTCGTACTCTAACGGCGGTGGATCGTCCTACTCTGGCGGTGGTTCTAACTCTGGCTCCACTGGTGGATCATCCCACTCTAACGGTGGTGGTTCTAACTCTGGCGGCGGTCAGCCCCCAATCAAATCCGACGCCGAATTCGAAAAATGGACCTACGAACACAGCATCGGCAAAGATCAACTCAAGCCTGGAATGAAGTGCTTCGTTGTAGGTAACGGTCGCTACATGTGCTCCTGATCCACACATACACTGAAACCCCGTAGCTCGGTTCATCACCGCGCTACGGGGTTTTGGTATCACAACATCAATATCAACGAAAGGAGATGCCACCGCATGACTTCACAGCAAGACTCACCCCCGCTCGACATCGATGAATCCATGTTCGGCGTAAACGGCGAAGACTTATTCAACCGTGTGCGCGAGCGGATGGGCTGGACTGATCAATATCTCGAAGAGATCAACGACCCTCACCATCCCCTGCTCAAAGACATTGACCGTATGGTCATGGCTCTAGAAATGATGCGAGCGGCGGATCAAGAGGTCACGATCGTTCCAGACTTTGACACAGACGGTATTTGCGCAGGAACCATCCTGTACGCGGGTCTGAGTGAAATGGGCGTGAAAACCAATCTCCACGTCCCGGACTACCACTTGGGTCACGAGATTCAGCCCTCGGTTATTGAAACTGTTATGGGGCAGTTCCCGCGCACCGCAGCCATCATCACGTGCGATGCTGGAACCAACAGTCGTGATGCACTCACCTATGCTAACCACATTGGTCTCCTCACCTTCGTGACCGACCACCATGTGGAAGAGGGTAAATCTCTCGCCCATATTCTCATCAATCCCAACCGTGGCGATGAGACATACCCGAACAAAGAGATTTGCGGAGCACACGTTGCGTACCAGCTCGTCGAACGATATGCGTCCGTCTACCACCCGGATGCTCTCTCGTCGATCACATGGCTGAAAACCTTCGCAGGGATCGGAACAGTAGCTGACGTCATGGGTCTGGTTTATGAGAACAGAGATCTCGTACGCGAAGCGCTCATGTTCACCCGTTTGCTCATTGCAACCCCTGAACCGAGCTACACGCCGAGAAAGAAGTCTCGCTACGAAGAACCCGATGAGTTCGATGGGCTGAGCCTCGACATTGATCGAACACCTACCTTGCTTGCTATGCTCCGCAGCCAAAACCACCACCCGGTGTACATGCGAGCTTTTGAAGGCATGAACCTCTTGCTCCAAGCAATTGGAGCAACGCATGACAGAGTGGACGAGCAACTCTATGGTTTCTCAGTGGCTCCGACGTTCAACGCAACCCGCCGCGTGGACGGAGACTACACGACAGGGTTCGCAGTCTTCACGGCTGACACTCTCGAAGAACAAAAGGAGGCCGCTGAACGTCTCGTCGAATACAACGAAACACGTAAGCGGCAGGTGCGTGAGATTCTGAGCGACATCATGGACAGTGACCAACCCTGGGCACCGTACGTGTTTGTCACAGACGCTCTACCAGGAATGCTCGGTCTCATTGCACAAAACCTCATGCTCATGCATGGACATCCTGTGGCAGTGGTCCATATCCATGACGACGGATCATGCTCTGGCTCCATGCGCTCCCCCACATGGTTCCCGATCATTGAGCAGCTCGCGTCTGTGGGTAATCCCAAGATGGGTGCTCAGGGTCACGAGTTCGCCTGTGGTGTCCACGCGCCCTCTCCATCCGATCTATGTGACGCTCTGGCATATCTCGTACCCAAGCAGCGCGATGCGGTGATCGCTCAGCAAGGCATTCTTATCCAAGATGATCCAGCGGCCCTCACACTCGGGTTGAGTGCAGATGCCGATGCACCTCTCGATGAAATCCAGGCGATTACGCAGTACATGGACTACGTCAAGAAACTCGCGCCGTTCGGTCACGGCTTCCCAGCCCCGCCCGTCGACATGGTGATCAACCTTGCGATGTGCTCGATCAACACTCTCGGTAACGACAACCAGCACCTCAAGATCACAACGCCAGAAGGCGTCGCTCTCTTGTGGTGGAACAGGGCGGACGCTGCACCAGATCTCATGGAGCGGAAGAACAGCAAGGATATCAAAGACACCACATGTCGCTTCAGGGTGACTTTGGGTCTGAACACCTTTGCTGGACGCACCACGCTGCAAGGGATCATCGACCACGAGGTCGAAAACACGGAGCGATAACCCCACACCTCATGAGCAAGGGGGTGGTGAAATACCACCCCCTTGTGCAGCCCCTCAGAAAGGAACCTCATGAACGACAACCTACGGTCGCACACGCAGCCAAACAAGATACGGATCCTACTCACGGCTGGTAGTGCTATTGCGGCATACGTCGTGACCATGACGGTGCTCTACGCTCTCACGCACAAAGTGATTTTCGCACTTACGTTCACCAACGCTACAGCTGCCACATACGTTGTCATCTGGCGAAAGCGTCACGCCAACTCACCACTCATCGCGAAGATCCGCAAATCGTGGTGGAGATTATCGATGGATGTCTTAGCCACAATACTAGGGACCATAGCGATTTATCTGGGTGCAACGACTATCGCTCTATTGGCAAAGAACGCGATGAACGCACCATCACCGATCCAAAACATCACAGACGAGGTACCCATCGCAGCATTTGCAACGCTGAGCATCCTCATCGTGCCAATCGGTGAAGAAGCGCTGATGCGAGGGTTTGTCTACCCCATCATACGACAACAGTTCTCAGCACCAGTAACGATTGCACTTTCGGCATGTCTATTTGCGCTTCTGCACGGCAACATCATACAGATTATTCTCACGCTACCCCTTGGGATTGCGTGCGGTTATATGTACGAGCAAACACACAACCTCATGCAATGCATCGGAATCCACATGCTGTTCAACGCCCTCACGTTTATCACGCATACGTCCACCCCCAGTACATTGGTTATAGTAGGAACGCTCACAACAGCCATCATTTTATCTGTACTATGGGCGCTATGGATGCGCTCGGATGACAGTGGTATAGACAGACACGGGGTGTTCTGTTCTGAAAAGTAGAACAAAGGGAGATGAGCCGGTAGAGCAATTGCCCTAACCGGCTCATCTCTCGGTCCATACACAGTATGAACCGGGGTTTAGAGTGAAGAAACAAAAGTTTCTCACGCAGCCTATATCAAGGCGCGAAAGGAGTTCAGCCATGATCATTCAACACGGTCTCGTGTACGACAACCGGCAAAACGTCGTTGTTCCGCCACTACCGAAGAATCTTGGTCCATGGAATCCGCCAGCGCCTGGACAAGGCAGCGAGCCTATGGATGACACGCCAAATGCGATCATCCGCCACGTGCTCTACAGCCGCGATCCCAGCCAGACGAAAGATGAACTGCTCGGTAGCTTGGCGTATTACATGATCAAAGATCGCCTACGCTACCGCCACGCGATCCTCATCCGTGAACGTGTCGTCTTCCTCAAGCGAGCACGCGTGTACGCGGTAGAGTTCGTCTATGCAATGCCAGATGTCACCTCAGTTGAATACAAACTGTGGCGAGAACGGCAAGCGAACAATGGCTTCACGCGAGCTGAACTCCAAGCTCAGCGCCAAGCTGACAACGAACGATGGGCCGACTACCATTCGCTACGATGGAATCCCGCCAAGCATCGCGCTAAGAAGCGCGCACGTGCACAAGCTAAAGCTCAGGCACAAATGCGTAAAACCACACGTTGCGCAGATCGTAGCTCACTGTGGCCGTTGCAGGCCCACAGCCACTAGACCCGAGACCCCAAGGGGCCTCTTTCGCGAAAAGAACAAGGGCCATCCCAAACGGGGTGGCCCTTGTTTTATCATCACGTGGATCATTGCCACTGCATCACACATAAAGAAAAACGAACGGGAGCCGTCCCACCAGCTCCCGTTCGTCTGTGCATGTGCAGTCCCACATCGTCCTGAATCTCGGTGTCCCACGAACCCGAATCAACCTGACATACCCCAGCATATACGATCGGGCAACACACGGCAACAACAAATCGCAAAACTGACAATGAGGCCGTTTGTGATGTCTACCACAGAACAGCTCAAAACGACCTAAAATAACGATGAAACCCTCTGTGACGTCGAGCACATTTCATCACACCATGCAACATGTTGATGAAACAACATTTCATGCTCATGTGATGGTCGTCACTCCAAAAACCGATAAAAAGCCTGTTGTAGCAGGTGTTGCATATATAGGGTGCTACGTGCAACACCCCCATTTTCCCTGAGATACCAACGAAAAACAAAAAGCGTTGCACAAGCTGCTACACTACAAAAACATACCTGCTACAGCACTTTTCGTTACAATTGCAACGAAAGATGCCATTTGTAGCACGCGTAGCGCGTTTTTGGCCCCATTTTGCCTAAATGCGCGTGTGTGCGCGTGTATGCGCGCGTGATACACCATGCCAAACGTCTCTGTCAAGTAACCATCTCAGGATATGAACAACTTCGCCCTCGGTATTGACAAGGACGACCCCATCAGGTATCACGCATGTGCGCACACGCATACGTGTAGAGACCCTTAAATACCTGCTACATTTGCTACAAAGTGGGTTTACTGGTGATATATCAATAAAAAGTGTTGTAGCAGTTTTTTAATAGAAATTATTATATATAATAATAAACCGTTGATATACCGCCAAAAAGTCCTGTAGCAGATATTTTCTAACAAATGCTACAAATGAGAGAAAAACTGCTACAACCCCTCTCAAAGGCCCGCCTGCTCCCCCGATATGAGAGTAAAGCCCCGCCGAAGAAGCCCCACATCCACGAGAAGGCACCTGGGAGCCTCTCTACGGCCCAAACGGAGGCAAAGAGCTATATGGGTGCACAAATGAATGTTCGTGGCTTTAAACAGCCGTTTAGAGCGTCCTATGCGCAGCCGACTCCATGACCACCGCTGACCGAGTCTCGTCAACATGGGACTCGAACCCCACTAACGAATCTCCCCACCCACGAGAACGCACTCGGGAGCCTCTCTACAGCACTGAGAAGGACGGAGAGTTATGTGGGTACCTAAACCTATCCACATGGCTTATAAAGCCCGTTTAGACGCGTTAATGGGTCTATGAGCTATTGCACCTTACGAACACGCGCTATCGCGCGTCGAGAGGTAGTGCCCGAATACAAAAACGGGTAGCATGATTGATGCTTACCGCCGCCCGCATGAACTTGCGAAGCGGCTCAAAATGATATACGATTCCTTTGGTGTATGAAGAAACTCCGATCATCCCACATGATCAAAGTTCCACGATTTATACCCTGACATTGCGAAAGAAGGTCCCACACATGCTGCTTCCCACGTATAATCTTTCCTCTGTCACCTCGACCGTAAAGGTGGGGTGGCAATGACGGATAATGCAACACCGCATGACGCCCCGTTGCAAACGACTCATCAGGCGATGATTCCACCGATCAATCAACTGATTAGCGATGAACTTGAACTATTCTTTGCGACCCAACACCAAGAAACGTTAAATGCGCAAGACGTGGAATTCCACCTGCTCAACCGGATTAACAACCGTTTGATCTCTGAGAATACGCAACACGGCCTTAAAGGATCGCGCGCCTACCAGACGCTACACACACTCACTCCAGCTGTCATCGCTGGCTGTATGCTCAAGCGAAATCGAATTGTTCGCATCATGCTCTCGGAAAAGAACACCGATCCCAACTACGACGTGCTCGCCGTGTACATGGACCACGGTCCAAACACTGGCATCTACATCACCGATGAGGTTTCGATCCGAGTGCTTGCTCGTGAATATAACTTCTCGATTTCGCCCAAAGAACTCGATCATGTGATCGACATGTTGGCCGATAACGCACCTCGCGTCATGGTCACTACCAATCGCGATCTCATCGCTGTGAACAACGGTATTTTCGACTACAAAACCAAGACATTGCTCCCATTCACCCCTGAGATCGTCTTCACGGCAAAATCAGCGGTTAATTACAATGAGAACGCCGTCAACCCCGTTATCCATAACGACGCCGATGGCACCAACTGGGACATCGAATCCTGGATGGCTGACCTGAACGATGATCCTGAGATCGTCGCGCTTTTATGGGAAATTCTCTCCGCCATCATCAGGCCAAACGTTGCCTGGGATAAGACCGCGTGGTTCTTATCCGAGGTTGGCAACAACGGTAAAGGTACACTCCTGACCCTCATGCGCAACCTATGCGGTGAGCGTGCTTGGACGTCCATTCCGGTCGCCGACTTTGGCAAAGACTTCCATCTCGAACCTCTCATTCGAACGAACGCTGTTCTTGTCGATGAGAACGACGTGGGCGAATATGTTGACAGAGCGGCAAACCTCAAGGCTGTCATCACTAATGATGTCATCTTGATTAACCGCAAGAACAAAACACCTATCGCCTATCAGTTCCGAGGCTTCATGGTTCAGTGTGTCAATGACACGCCTCGTTTCCGTGATAAATCTGGATCTTTGTACCGCAGGCAGCTCATCATCCCCTTTGACAAGAGCTTCACCGGGGCCGAACGCAAGTACATTAAGCAGGACTACATGCATCGCACTGAGGTGCTTGAATACGTCCTTTACCGTGTACTGAGCGGAAACTTCTACGAATTGTCTGAACCGGCAGCTGTCAAAGCAGCTCTGCATCAGTACAAGATCGAGAACGACCCCGTACGTGCTTTTGCCGAGGAGTTCCTTGATCGCGTGGTCTGGGATCTCCTTCCGTGGCGTTTCCTCTACGCGCTCTACCGAGCGTGGCTCACTAAAGATCAGCCATCTAACCCACCTCTGGGATACAACAAGTTCATCAAACATCTCACCCTAATTCTCCAGGAAGCTGTCGGTGAGGGCGAAGGGTATGGATGGTTTGTTACCCCAGCTGCTGTACGTACGAAAAACCGTATCCTTGGGGAAGAACCTTTGGCCGTGGAATACAACCTTGATCAATGGTTTGACATCCAGCCCGTAAACGGTTCGATCCGCAAGGTTGGGACACCACACAACATTCCGATCTCCACACGAGGTCTCCTACGAGCCGGTATTCGTAGTGATGATCTTTTCGACGAGATCGACGAAGACGATGAATCATCCCATGACATGCTGTCCGCATGATCATCACTTCGCGATGCGACCCCTGTCTCATCCACCGAGCAGGGGTCGCTCCCCTATCACACACCCACATATCCAGAAAGGCTCCCGCCATGACTCTTACTCATACTCAGCAATCAGGCTACATCCGTCTCGATGACGTCTACACCGATGATGACGGCGTGGAATACACCGTTTACCAAGACACCGATGCAGAAGACCCGCGCTCATGGCTCACTCATGAAGAAGCAGCGTTGGTTGTTATCAATGCTGACCGACATACGCAAACAGACAACATCAATGACTATAGGGATAACCCGGTCATCAATGACCTTTTGAGCGCAATAGAGCAAGCTGAGATCGACGACCCGCGCGACATCAATCCCGAGTGGTTGGATGCGTACGTCGATAGCCTCGCCGAGCGCCACCTTCCGTACGACGTTGTGATGACAACGTGTCACACAAGTCAGTCCAACTGGTTCACCGTGATTGCTGCTGTGAAGGACGGCTACGGATCCGCTATGGGTCACATCGACACTTTTGAGACCTGGGCACGCGGTGATGTGTGGGTCGTCTCCCCCGACCACCCGGACTACGACACCCTCTGTGGTATCTACGCCGATGACCCCGAAAGTGCCGTGGAACAGTACATCGAAAACTACCGGCCCACGCAACGTCAGCTCACGCTTTTCTAACATTCGAACGAAAGGAGGCAGCTTCCATGAAGCGGACCACCTACAAACGCGCTCGCTTCCAATTCTGGGATATCGAGTCACTAACCAACGTTTTCACTATTGCTCTTTTCGACCGAGAAACCCGCGCTCTTGACGTGTTCTATCTCGTTGATCGAGGGACCCCTGTTGGTGACGAACTCCGTCAGCACCCCCTTAACCACAAAGCGGTACTTTCTGCTATCGCAAAGCGGAACCCAGCGTGGGCGAAGCTGTGGAAGCCTGGTGAAATTCCCATGCTCCGGTTGCATAACCTCAGCACATGGGAAGCAAACCACCTCTTGGCCCGCACCTTTGGACTCAGTGATGCATCCCCTGTAAGCGACCCCGCGTCTCGCAGTACGTACCTGTCTATGTATCGCCCTGTATGTGATACAGACCCACAGTACGACCCCGAGGTTCACCCGTTCCTGTGCGGGTACAACTCGGCGAACTACGACACGACTATGCTGAGCATCTACTTGGCAAGCGTGATGGAACGAACGCAAGACCCCATCCGCAAAGCTCGCGAACTTGCTATGTTGGCATCGACAGACGAAGAAAAGCGTCGTATCGGTGAGGATTTGTTAAATACCTGCAAACTCACCTTTGAGCGCTCAACCATTCCTGTGACAGCCGCTGAGATTCGCAGGCACAACGACATGCTGTTCGCCGATGATTACATCCGTCAAATGCCCTCGTACCTGAGGTCAACAAGTGTGTCCAAAGGTAAGGGCAGCAAGGGGTCGGCGTATCTCATCAGGCAGGCCATGATCCAATCAGGTCGCCATCTCGATATCGCGCGCTTCAACGAGAAGCAGCAACGTGTGGGTCTCAAACGTTTGCTTGGAATGCTCGGATTTCAGATTCTCGAATCTGACCGACTGAGCAACAAAACCACCATCGAAACGATGGATGATTTGATTGAACTCATCGCATACAACGTCAGCGATGTTGTCAACCTTGCTCACCTGGCTGATCACCCGACCTACTCGGGCGGATTCGACCTCAAGCATGCCTTGATGGTCGATTACCCCGAGACTGTGTACGACGCAGTTCGAGGCTCCAAGTCGAAACCAGACTGCCAACCCAGCCGCGTGCGATACGACAGGCTCACCCCTGATTCGACGTCGGCGAAGTTCGTTGCGCGTGTTCTTGCCCCGTATGAGCGATTGAAGGACATCAAAACCGTGTCCTTCATGTACCCCTCGAAGCAGCGAGCGCAAGAACTGGGTATTGAGCAGTTCGATGTTCTCGAACTGGCGAAAACCTTCTTCTACGAAAGTATTGAAGACGCCAAGGCTCGCGCAGCTTTCGACGAGGTATACGCCTATTACGCGAGCATTCGTGGGAAGAACTTTAACGGATCGGACGCGTATACATCCGATTACACTTTCGATCCAGAATGCAACAGGGTTGACGATGATGGAGTCATCACCGCATACAAGCTCAGTGACATTCCTAAGCGACCGACGAATATCCCGTACTTTAGAAAAGACGGAACGCCGACATCGTGTTTCGCAACCTTTTCGACAGGCGGGATTCACGGAGCCGAAGCAAACCTGGCACTTTTCGAGGACCACAATGCTGAAGCTCATGCGCTGCAAGATCTCATTGACACCCTCATTGATACTCTGGGTGTCCGTGATCTACCCGAGCCTGAGCAGGCTTTGGCGATTCGCAAACAGATTCGTGTCACCCTACCTAACGATCAGGTGATCCCGTGGCAGCAGGTCTTGATGACCAAGTCTTCGCCCAACCCTGAGCGAGGCGCGTTCTTCAAGCCTGTGCGCAACAAGGAACTGTTTGTCATGCGAAGCGACGGGTCAAACAAGTTGGACCCAGCCTATGCAATGACATCGATCGCCAAGGCTGTTCACGAAGATTTCTCGTCATACTACCCGCTCCTACTCACCAACCTATCGGCGTTCTACAACGAAGCCCTGGGCGAGGACCGCTACGGTAAGCTCTACCAGGACAAGGAACGTTTCGGACGGTTGATGAAGGATCCCTCGATCACGGCTGAGGAACGAGAGATGTTCGCTTCCAAGCGAAGCGGCGTCAAACTCTTGCTCAACAGTGCATCGGGTGCAGGTGATACCGAGTTCGAAGGTTCTCCCATCCGTATGAACAACATGATTATCTCTATGCGATTAATCGGACAGTTGTTCTCGTGGATGATCGGACAGGCTCAAACCCTTGAGGGTGCGCGCATCATCTCGACGAACACCGATGGTTTGTACTCGGCAGACATTGATCTGGAGACAAACAATCGCGTTCTCGATGAGCAATCGCAGCGCATCCACGTCTTGATCGAACCCGAAGAGCTTCTCCTCGTATCAAAGGACTCAAATAACCGAATCGAATTGTCCCTGCCACCCGCGCAGGCAGACGGCAGCGTTCGGCCCCAGGATGCAAAGATTCTCAGTGCATCTGGATCCTCACTGGCGTGCTGGCGCAAGCCGTCTCCGACGAACTCCCTGGCACACCCAGCTGCTCTTGACCGAGCAATGGCTGTGTACTTGCGCTCCATTGCAGTCTTAGACCCCGATGCGATTAACCGCACCGTTGATCCATCTGTGGCCTATGAGATCATGAAGACAATTGCGCATCAGAAGGACTCGGTGGAAGCCCTGCTCTTGTTCCAAAACGTGATCGCAGCCTCTCCGAGTATGCTGACGTTCCACTACGCCTGTGATCCGATCCCCAAGGGAACTGATGACAGTGCGCAGACTATTCGGGGCCTCAGGGCGCTCCAGCACTACAACCGTGTGTTCGTAGTGAAACCAGGTACACCCGGAGCTGTCTCCTTGGGGGCAGCAGGGGCGTGGAAAGTCAGTGCGACAACTGCTGAATCTCGCCACAAGCGAGGCGACGCATCTGTCGTGCGCACCGATGCAGTAGCCAACGCGATCATGATCGCAAACGGCTATGCACCTGATGCTATGACGGCTCACCGCCACGGCATTCAGTTGGCCCCATCGGATCAAGACATCACCACGCGTAAGATCACGGGTATTGAACCGACATGGCACATGCTCATCGTGAACCACGATCTCATGTGCCTGAGCGAAGAAGCGCGCCGCGCTCTCATTGATCAACTCGATCTTGAGACCTACGCGCAGATGTTCGCGCAGTCCTTCGAGTCTAATTGGATGAACAAGATTCCAGAGGCCGAGACCAGCGATACCGATACACAAGAATCGGACAACACAGAAAGGAGCGACTCATGACCGCCCACAAACAGATGCGCGTGAAGGGTCACACCCTCATCGCAGAAGGGAAGCCTTTCACCAAGTGGGCAGATCGGATCTACCCCGAGGTCGGACCAGACGACCAGACAACCATCACCGGACGAGCCATGTGCTCGTGCGGAGCGATGTCTGATCCTCTGCCATCTGACCGTGCTCGCATCCGTTGGCACACTGCCCATAAACAGGAAGTAATCGCCAATGGGACGCCCTGAGCACTACGTCGAGGGCTACCTCGTTGACGAGTGCAGACGCCGGGGGTGGTGGACCGCAAAGTTCACCTCCCCCGGTATGCGAGGGGTTCCTGATCAAATCATCGTCACCCCAGCTTGCACGTGTTTCGTCGAAACAAAAAGCGACGTTGGCTCCGTGCGTCGTCAACAAATCAGAGTCATCACACTGATGCGCCGCGCTGGAGCACACGTCTACGTCGCTCATACCAGAGAAGACATAGACGCTATTATCGAAGAACTATCCACATACAATCAGATTTGAGGTTTTTACATGACTACCGAAACAACTCATGAATCAATCATTGATCACGATGTAATCGTCTTTTCTAAACCCAATTGCGTGCAGTGCGATCAAACCAAGCGACTGCTGACGCGCGGCGGCATCTCGTTTCACGAGGTGAACATTGAAGACATGTCAATCCGTCTCACCGACCAGGACTACAAGACTCCGTACGAGTTTTGCACAACCGTTCTCGAAGCCCAGGCTGCACCTGTCGTCATGGCTCGCGTAAGCGCAGTTTCTGACAATGATCCTGAGCCGCGCTATTGTGACTACACCTTCTGGACGGGTTTTAGACCCGACCGCATCAAGACGATTTCGCACTGACTGATCGGACACGCATATGCATACACGAGGCCCGCTGTCATACCAAGACGTGATCAATCGTAAAAAGTGCTTGTCCCGGTACAGCATGTTCGCAACAACCATCGACCAAGATCATAAGAACCTCTCATTCTTTTGGCCGAATGACCCTCTTGGCCGGGCGAACTTTGCGTTCGAATGTCACCTTGCGCCTTCGTCCGTCACTGTGTATGGCGACCGCATCCAGACGGTGGCTTTTCAATCGCAAAATGCAGACATCATGAACAGCGTCCTGATCCAGCCGAAGGTCTCCTACAGTGAATGTGCGCAGTTCCTTGATATGTCTGAGCGCGAAAAGTTTGCATTGATCTATCGATGGGACATGAAACAGTTTCTTCAGGACATCAGGCCAGCCGTGATGCGATGGGTACTTCTTAACGTCCCTGATAACATGCGGGAACCCACCCTCAAAGAGATGTTGACCCAAATTGCACACACGGTTTCTCCAGACAAAGAACAGCCACCGTTCGCGCAACTGTTGGACATGTTCTTTGTTATCGGAGACATGGCCGTCCAAGGTTCGACAATTGTTCACCCCGATGATCAGCCGCCTTTGAACATCTCTCCTGAGTGGATGTGGACCTGCACAGCTCTTCGCCACGCCGCGAAGATGTATGTTCGTCACAACAATTCGCTGACCAAACAGGAGAAACGAGAGCTGAGACGTCCTCGAAAGTGATGCAAACAGGCGATCCAAAAAATATCACCCCGGCGCTCTCCGCAGGTACGCCGGGGTGATATTAGAAAGGACAGAAACCGACCAACCCAGCTCCCACTACCGAGAATAAATAAAACCCGTTAGAAAGAGTGAGAT
>ERZ773061.268-NODE-268-length-22865-cov-6.191407_pt1 | contig 22865 bp, 30 predicted proteins | sample MGYA00580627_ERZ773061 | MGnify/ENA primary metagenome ERZ773061 (study PRJEB29015, sample SAMEA2738119) | human oral metagenome | biome: human oral; feature: human-associated habitat; material: saliva | place: China | collected 2223 ...
GGCAACCTCCTAAAATGGCAACTCGTCCCGATAAGGTTTAAAAACTGCTGGATTGTCCGCTGATGGATTAGACTTTCTGATTTCAAATTCTTCAACATCTTTCTTGACCGCTTCTAGCGAAGTTAACTTCTTCTCTTTCCAAGATTTCAAAATCTTATTTAGATAGTTGAAGTTGTTAGCTCCTGCATCTTCAGTCAGCTCAACTGCATATTGGATCATTTCGATTGTCATATTGTCCAACCCAACATAATCTAATAGCATTTGAGCTTGCCTGTCGTTAAGTTTGATGTTGCTTTCTTTGATGATTTGGGAAAATGATTTTTTTTCATTTTTTTCTTCCGTATAGTTATGGTTGTTAACCTTATCTAACTCTAATCTATCCTTATCTAATCTATCCTTACCTATCCTTACCTGTGTATCCATTTGGTATCCATCTGGTATGACATCTGGTATGACATCGTGAAAAGACTTGATATTAGCGGTTTTTGTTTCATCAAAATCAATTTTCTTTTTTTCTTCTTTGTACATCGTTGACTGGAAACGGTCTGATCTAATATAGTTGTGTATTCTCCAGTGCCGAATAACAACGACACCGCTGTCAAACGGAATTACAAACCCTTTTGCTATCAAAATTCGCAAGTCATCACTACTTGCTCCGATTGTTCGTTGAATCGTTTTTGCTTTGTCTACAAATCCTTCGTCATCTGCTCCCATGTTTAAGTGGAAGTATAAAGCTTGACTTGACAGAGGCATATCAAGAAAATTGTCTGTTTCTGTTATTTTTTTACTAAACATTCGTCTTTGCGCCATTAACTCTCCTTTCTATACTTTGCTATTCCCTGCAACCAGAGGATCTCGTGCTTGTTCTTTCTAATAGTCGCTTCTAATTCTGATTTCTCATGCTCTAACTGTTCGATTCTATCCAACAGTTCAGCTTCTCTAGTCTTCGGATTGTACGGCTTGCGCTCGAATATTACCATGAAACGGCACCTCGATTCCTTCTGTGCTGAAATTCTTCTTGTGCTTGTAGTAAGCGTACTCTGCTTCTTGTCTTGCGATTTGCTGTGCTCTGTACTCTGCTTCACGCATGAGCAGTTCTCTGTTCTGAGCTTCTAACTCTCTATTTCGCTTTTCAATTCGTCTGCGTTCGATCTCCTCTTTGATAGAGGAAATCAACATGATTAACGCTAGTGATGCAAGCCATAGCGTAGCTCCTGCGATTTGGGTGATGATTGGTGGTTCAGTCATTTGTCTCCTCCAGTTTTTCTAGCTTCTCTACAAATTCAACGTAGGCTTCATAATGTTTACCAGAGACCTCGCTGTCTTGATATGCTTTGTTTATTAGCTCTTGACCTGTTCCGTAGAAGCATCCAACACGCCACATTTTGTTTGATTTTGTATAAGTAAAATATCTTCCGCTCGACCAATGGTTTTTAAAAACGATGTAGTCAGCGTTACCATAGACCCTTGCGTCACCAGAGACCCTTGCGTCACCAGAGACCCAAGCGTTACCATAGACCCTTGCGTCACCATAGACCCTTGCGTCACCAGAGACCCAAGCGTTACCAGAGACCCTTGCGTCACCAGAGACCCAAGCGTTACCATAGACCCTTGCGTCACCATAGACCTCAGCGTTACCAGAGACCCAAGCGTTACCATAGAAGCTGAGGTTGGCTTCTTTCTCGATATAACCGCCTAAGTCCCCTTCTTCAACACTTCCAAAATTGATTAAGGCCTTGATTCTAAATAGTTTGATTCCAAAGATGGTAATCGTGTCATCTAGTAATAGTTCAAATTTCTTATTCATCTTGTTTTCTCCTTTGGTTCGTATTGCATTTTATTCTCCCTCGTGTTATACTTGAAATATAATTTGTTTTAGAAGCCCAGTCGCTTCGCCAGTGCCTTGTCCGATTCCATTTCGGCAAGGCTTATTTTTTTAGATCGATAGCGGTTTAGTTGCTTCCACTTCCAGAATTTGCGAAAACCCTCATAATCTATAAACACTAGCTTGTGCGTCGGATTAAAAACGTATTGTTCAAACTCTGGATTCTCTCGCATTTCTTTTGCAAATTGCTTTGCAGTGTGAACGGTTAGACCTTCCCAGCGCTGACATAAGTGTTTGTAATCTCCGCCTGTGGGTTCTTCCGTTCCATCGGTTGGTGTGTAGACAACCTCCTTTATTTTTGCTCGCGGCATGGTTTCCCCTCTCTTTCTGTGTTATCTTAGTTCATCTACACCAGTAATGGACTGGCTTTTAATAACGATCTTACCGCCACTAAAGGTGACGCTTGAACTATCTAATTTAATATCACCCGTCTTGATGTCAACACTGTTTACAGCTTGTCTTTCAAGGTTTTTTCTTTTTCCGCTATACGGATATCGTTCTGGTTTCATGTTTGTTCCTTTCTGTTTAAAATATACTAATTTTCGTACATTTGGGTAAAAAAATTAAGCTGGTGTCTGATGCTCGCTGAAAAGGTATTCTAATTCGTATTCCGGGAAGAATGTTCTTTTGATTACAACAGTCTCTCCGAAAGTGAAGTCGGAATCTCCGTTGATCTTGTTTCGGACAGTTTGATATCTAACGCCTAGAAGATCAGCGATGTCGACAAGACTTACATTCTTTTCTTTTCTGACTAATTCGATATTTTTCATTTCGGCCCCTTTCTTTATTTGATGATTTTAGTGTATACTATTTTTCGTACATTGTCAACAAAAAAATACGATTTTTTTAACTTTTTTTATTTACATATACAATTTATTGTAGTATCATATAGTAAACAAAACAAAAAACGGAGGTGTTTCTCTTGGAAGTTGAAGAAAAATTAAAAGAGATGATGGAAGCAAAATCCGGAAACGTGAGAAATTTTTCAATCGAAAATGAAATCCCGTATACAACAGTTCGTTCAATTCTTGAACGGGGAGTGTTGAATGCAAAAGCTGAGACGGTATTTGCGATTTGCAGAGCTTTAAACATAAGTCCAGAAACCTTAGTTGATGGGGATTTTAACAAATCAAACAACATAATATTAGGCGAAAATAACGGTGTAAATAGCCTCACTGGTGGTAACGGGAATACCAACACATACAATTTTGGCGACCGAGGGAGCAAGCAAGACGAGCACAATGACAGCATGAAGGCATTGAGTGTTGCTGACATCAAGATGTCACGCTCGTTGCTGAATGCCCAAACGGAGATGGTTAATAAATTAGATAAAATCATTGAATTACTGGAAGAGCAAAATAAAATTTTGTTAAACACGAAAGGGGCTGAATATCGCGAGAGACGTTGAAGTTCCTTTTTTGCAAAAAAATATAATTTAAAGATAGCCACTGATGAAGTTATGATATGATACAAGACGAGTATCTGAAATTCGCTAGTGACATTTAGGAGGATATTATGAAAAAAGTTTTTTTAGGTTTTGTGTCCGTCTTGACTCTAACTCTAGTAGCTTGTTCAAACGAAGAGAAAACATCTAATTCTTCTTCTGACGATTGGGAAACAGAGTTATCATCGTCTTCTGAGGAGGAAACTTCTGCAAGCGAATCAACAGAGGTCTCTTCTAGTAGTTCATCAGAAGAGCCATTTGACCCTGCTACATATTCAGAGGTTGATTTTGGAGCTTGGAATCATGATGATATTGAAAAGGGTAAAAAGCTAACGTTTTCAGGAAAGGTTTTGCAAAACCAAAAAGATGATACTTATTATTTACTACGTGTTGCAATAGGTAGTGACTACGACAAAGTTGTAATGGTAGGTATTCCAACTAGTATATACAAAAAGATAATTGCCGAAGATGATATCATAACAATACATGGTGTCAATGTCGGGCTTACTGAATATACTACTGTTCAAGGCAACGTTCGTACAATACCGTTATTAAGGGCCGACCATTACGAAGTCGTTTCTTATGGAAATTAAAAAAATCCTCACACTCAAATTTTGGTGAAGGCGAGTGTGAGGAAATCATGTATAAGAAACAACCATTCAAAGGGTCGTTTTCTTGTACTCATTTTACCAAAAATGAGAGGAAAATACAATGTGGGTGGAACAATTACCGAACGGGAAATATAAATTTTTCGAAAGATACAAAGATCCGTATACCGAGAAATGGAAGAGAGTATCTGTCACTCTTGAATCTGGTTCTAACCGTGCGAAGAAAGAAGCTCAGAAATTACTTGATGAGAAGATAGAGAACACTCTTGACACCCTACAAGCTCCTGACGTGCTTTTTACGACCGTTTTAGATGAGTGGTGGGGGTTTTATCAAAAAGAGATAAAACGAAGCTCTATCAGCTCGTTAACAGGCAATGTGAATGGGCTACGTTCTATTTTTGCGTTGAACGTCAAAATCGGAAATATAGATACCCGATATATTCAAAATTTCTTGAATAACTTAGAAGTTACCCGCTCTAAATTAGAACGTTTTAAATCTATCTTGAATCTTATTTTTGATTATGCGTTATCATTGGAATATATCAAAGATAATCCAGCTAGAAGAGCTAAATTACCAAGAATGCTGAAAACTATTGATGATTATCAAAAAACATCCAAGAAGTTTTTAGAAGATGCAGAGCTAAAAAAAATAATTGAAGAACTTTATAGGCGACCAAACACTTATCGTCTGGCTCTTTTAGCCGAATTTATGGCTTATAACGGCTGTCGAATCGGAGAAGCCATTGCTATTAAACCAGAAAATATTGACTTTGAGAACAAAACGGTGGCTATCCACGGAACTCTGGATAAAACTGTTGGCTATACAAGAGGCGAAAAAACAACCACTAAGACTAGTGCTAGTTGGCGAACGGTTGCTATGTCTGAAAAAGAAATAGAGATACTTCTTAGGATGATAGAGTTAAACGAATTATCCAAAAATACAAATCCAAAGTATGTAGACCTTGGCTATATATTTGTCACAAAAAATGGTATACCGATTCAAAACAACTCTTTCAACACTGCCATACGCAACGCTAATGAAAGACTAGATACTCCTATTGATAAGCATCTCACTTCGCACATTTTTCGCCACACTCTTGTCAGCCGTTTGGCTGAGTATAACATCCCGCTTAAAGCTATAATGCAGCGTGTTGGGCACTCAGATTCTAAGACCACTCTACAAATTTATACACATGTTACTCAAAAGATGGAGGCTAATGTTGTAAAGCTTTTAAATAAATTATCTTCTTAGCTTTGCCCCTTCCTTGCCCCTTGAGATACAAAAAAAACCTATTGCGCAACGCCAAAACGTTGATACAATAGGCTTTTTACTTTGCAATTATTTAACAGCGTCTTTAAGTGCTTTACCTGCTTTGAAAGCTGGAACTTTAGAAGCTGCGATTTTGATTTCTTTACCAGTTTGTGGGTTGCGACCTTTACGAGCTGCACGTTCACGAACTTCAAAGTTACCAAAACCGATCAATTGAACTTTTTCACCTTTTGAAAGGTATTCAGTTACAGCTGCAAATACTGCATCAACTGCTGCTGCTGAGTCTTTTTTAGTCAATTCTGTAGCTACTGCTACTTTTGCAATCAAATCTTGTTTGTTAGCCATTTAACAAATCCTCCAAAAATTTTATCGGGCAATGAATACCCTAACATGTACTATCATAACTTAAAAACGTTTTTAGGTCAAGCCTAAAACAACGTTTTTACAATTTTTCTAGGCTGATTCTCTTTGATTTTTCTTATTTAATACTTAGCGGTATCGAATTAAAATTGCCCAAGCATTTTCGCCGGTATGCGTTTGAATAATCGACCCAGTTTCGAGTACTGAAATTGATTTTTCAACAAACTTTTGCAATCTTTCTTTCATTTCTGTAGCATAAGCAGGAGTTCCTGCGTAGGAAATACCAATTTCTTCTATATTGGCATTCGTTAACTTATCCTCCAGCTCATTCAACCATTTTTTAAAGGTTTTATCTCCTCGACCTTTCACAATTGTTTGGAGCTGATGGTTTTTCATTTGCATGACTACTCGGATATTAAGCAATGAGCTGATTAAGCCTGTCACCCGACCGATACGCCCACCTTTAACTAAGTTTTCAAGAGTTGAAACACCAATATAAAGTTCTGATTTTTCTTTTACTTCTTCAATTCTTTGTAATATCTCATCCAATTCAGCCCCATCTTTAGCTAGTTTAGCAGCCTCTACCACCTGAAATTTAAGAGCTTGGTCTGTAAAAGAACTATCAATGATGGTCACATCTGCATTAGCTAGAGTAGCACCCTGCCTTGCTGCTTCAATAGTCCCGGACAAAGCATGTGACATATGAATGGCTATGATATGGTCAGCTGTATCAGCAAGTGATTCAAAGACCTCAGCAAAAACTCCTACTGGTGGCTGACTAGTTTTTGGTAAATTCTTACTTTCCTTCATAAGGCGTAAAAATTCACCCTCTTTTAAATCTGAATCTGAATAAACTACACCGTCAACCATGACAGAGAGTGGAACAATTGTGATATCTAAATCTTTTACAACTTCTGGTTCAATCGTGACGGAAGAATCGGTTACAATTTTTATTTTTGCCATTTTTTCCCTACTTATTGCATTTATTGTTTTTATTATATCAAAATAATTTCAATTTTGGAATGGCTAACCTTCTGAAGAACATTGGTCATTTCTTATAAAGTGATGCTCTTTAATCCCCGAATCATCCAAAAGTAGTCCGTGCAAGACACCACCATAGACAGCACCGCCATCCATACCAATTTTCCCATCTGTTGTCTGCCAAAGTTGACTGATTCCCGGTTTTTCATTGAAAAGATAGAAAGTTGGTGTATGACCGAATACTATCGTCTTCCCTGTACGATTGTCTCCTTCATGGAAAGGAGCCCGAATCCAGACTTTTTGATAGTCTGAAGTATCATGCCAATCATCCAAGTCTAATTCAATTCCAGCATGAACAAAAATATATTTATCTGTCTCCAGCACAAAAGGCATTTTACGGATAAATTCAACTAAATCTGACGCCTTCTCCAGAACAGCTTGCGCATCCAATACTGCATCAACAGGAGCATCCAAAGGGCGTCCCAAAAGAGAATTAATAGTTGTATCCCCACCATTTCGGCGGTAATGGTCATAAGACTTAGCTGGATTATCCAACCAAGTCAGAAACATAAACTCATGATTCCCTGATAAACAAATCGCTTCTTGCTGATTTACCAAGTCTCTAACCTTCTCCAAAACAGCTCGGCTATTTTCCCCACGATCAATCAAATCACCTAAAAAGACCAACTGAGAATGACCATCCCACTTTTGCAATAAGTCATTAAGCATGTCATACTTGCCATGAACATCCCCAATAACAAAGTAATCAGTCATCTTTCTCCTCCTATTGATCAAAAGTATTTCTACAAACCTATTTCTTTAATAATTCACGCGCCTGGTTCAAAGCAGCTTCTGTTACATTTTCACCAGCTAACATCTTAGCAATTTCTTCCACTCGCTCATCGAAGTCCAAGAGACGAACAGTTGAAACAGTAGAATTTTCATCAGAAATTTTTTCAATAAAGAATTGGTTGTCTGCAATGGCAATAACTTGTGGCAGATGAGAGATTGCTAAAACCTGACCATTACTGCCAATCTTATGGATTTTTTGTGCGATTGCTTGGGCTACCCGACCCGAAACTCCTGTATCAACTTCGTCAAAGACTATACTAGTCTTTCCTTCTTTCCGAGAGAAAGCTGATTTAATTGCAAGCATTAGACGAGATAATTCCCCACCTGATGCAACCTTAACTAAAGGCTTAAAGTTTTCTCCAGGATTAGTTGAAATATAAAACTCAACTTGCTCATTACCTTCACGGTTAAACTTGCTCTTGTTAAATTGAACTTGAAAATTCGCTTTTTCCATATAGAGATCTTGCAGTTCCTGCTTAATCTCCGACTCAAGCTGTTTAGCCAACTCATGTCTTGCTTGGCTAAGCTGTCCAGCAAAATTCACCAAACGCTTTTCTAAATCTTTAAGTTCTGCCTCTAAATCTTCAGAAGATGAGTGACTGCCTGTCAGTAGCTGGTACTCTTTCGATATTTGTGAAAAATATTCTAAAACATCATCTACTTGGCCGCCATATTTACGAGTGATACTGTTAATCAAATCTAAACGACTTTCAACCTGCATCAGGCGGTTGCCATCAAAATCCAGTCCATCTAAAATGTCCTCTAACCGTTTGGTCACATCTTCCAGAACGTAATAGGTCTCAGAAAGACTAGAAGATAATTCCTTGTATGTTGGGTCATATTCTTCAATAGACTCCATATCGTTCATAGCTGAACGCACATTAGCCAAACTAGAAAAATCCTCGTTATCCAACATAGCGTATGCATTGGTCAAGGTATCTGCAATCAGTTTATGATTGAGCAAACGATCACGTTCTTGGTAAAGAGCTTTGTCTTCACCAGTTTTCAAGGATGCGCTATCAATTTCAGCCATCTGAAATTCTAGCATTTCAATGCGAGCCTTATGCTCCTCTTGATTTTTATGCAAGGTCAGAACCTGTTTACGAAGCTGACGATAGCGATCAAAGGTTTCTTGATAGAAAGCTTTCAAGGCAACGAATTTCTCATCTCCAAATTCATCCAGCATGGCTATATGAAGCTGAGGACGCATTAATTCTTCCTGATCATGTTGACCATGAATATCTACTAAATGTTGACCAATAGCTTTCAAAACTGATAGGTTAACTAACTGTCCATTAACCCGGCTGACGCTACGGCCATTTTGCAGAATTTCTCGGCGGATAATAAGTTCATCAGTCAATTCCAAGCCCTGCTCTTCAAAAATTGCTTCTAAAGCTGAGCTATTTTCCAATGAAAACAATCCTTCAATTTCAGCCTTAGTAGCTCCATGACGAATGACATCTGTAGTAGCACGGCTACCCAGCATCATGTTCATAGCATCAATAATGATGGACTTCCCTGCCCCAGTTTCACCGGTCAGGACCGTCATCCCTTGGTCAAAATGAAGAGAGATTTCTTCAATAATAGCAAAGTTTTTTATAGAAATTTCTAATAACATGGCTTTCCTACCAATTCTCGATAATATCTAAAATTCTTGAAATATCTTCTTTATCTTTAAGAACCATCAAAATACTATCATCATCTGTGATAATACTAAAAATTTTTTCTGAGAATGCTTCTGTGATCTGTCTTTTAATGACAGCTGTACTTCCAGGAACCAAGTTTAGATTGATCATATTTCCTAAGGAGCTAGCTTCTAGAATTGTATTCTCAGCTAACTTTAAACTACTGCTCACTGACTTGGGAATTTCATAAATATAAGTGTTGTTCTTCAGTGGAGTTTTTACAATCCCTAATTCCTTGATATCTCTAGAAACCGTCGCCTGCGTTGCCTTAATTCCTGACTGTCTTAAATAAGTAACAATCTCCTCCTGAGTACCAATCTCAAAATCATTGACAAATCGTCTAATCTTTTCTAGTCTTTCTTTTTTATTCATCCTTAAATTCCTTATGCGCTGCCTCAACCACTGGACCGACTAAGTCTGCTACTAGATTTTGGGGTTGAGCTTCTTTTTTTAAATGAGCTAAAAATTCAACATTTCCGTGTCCCCCTTGAATAGGAGAGTAATCCAAGCCTTTGACAGAAAAACCGAGTTCTACCATAAAGGAAGTGACCTTTTCTAAGACCGCTACATGGACCTTTTTGTCTTTGACGATGCCATTCTTACCGATCTGTTCTCGACCTGCTTCAAACTGAGGTTTTATCAAGGCAACAACCTGCCCTTCTTCAGCCAAAATTTCTTTCAAGGCAGGTAAAATCAAACTCAGAGAAATAAAGCTGACATCAATGCTAGCAAACTGCGGTATTTGTTCAAAATCAGCTACTGAAGCATAACGAAAATTAAACTGTTCCATGCTGATGACGCGCTGATCCTGCCTAAGTTTCCATGCTAATTGATTAGTACCAACATCAACAGCATAGACGAGACTTGCACCGTTTTGCAGCATAACATCCGTAAAACCACCTGTCGAGGCACCAATATCCAGCGTTACTTTTTCTTTCACTGAAATCCCAAAAGCTTGCAAGGCCTTTTCTAATTTTAGTCCACCACGGCTGACAAACTTCAATTTTTCGCCTTTAAGTTTTAGTTCGGTTGTATCATCAATCTTTTCACCTGGCTTATCAAAGCGCTGACCGTTGATAACTGACACAACTAGGCCAGCCATTACCCCCCGTTTTGCCTGCTCTCTAGTTTCAAAAAGCCCTTGTTTAAAAGCTAGAACGTCTACTCTTTCCTTAGTCATATAATCTCAAACTTTCTATGATTTTCGTGAGACTTTCTCCTGAGAAGGGGCGATTCTTAGCGATCTCCTTCAGTAAATTTTGAGCCTGATCTAAGACTTGATCCAAAGTCTCCTTTGCCTTTTCTAACCCTAAAAGAGCCGGATAGGTAGACTTAGCTGCAACCAAGTCTTTTTGAGGTGTTTTACCCAATTCTTCAAAGCTTGCTGTCACATCTAAAATATCATCTCGAACCTGAAAGGCTAAGCCTATCAACTCACCAATCTTGCGAAGTTTAGCTTGGACTCCTTCATCAACCTGCGCCAGCAACCCTGCTGCTACAAAAGGAAAGGCTAAAAGCTTGCCCGTTTTGTGAGCGTGAATAGCCTGAAGTTCTTTCAAATCAAGCTGACAGCCTTCCCCTTCCATATCGAGGGCTTGCCCCCCAACCATACCGAAGGTACCAGCTGCTTGCGATAGTTCCATAATCAAATTCACCTTAACCTGGCTCGGTAATTCTGCTACAGCTATCAAGCCATATGGATCTAAAAAGAGAGAATCCCCTGCTAATATAGCCGTGGCTTCACCAAATTTTTTATGATTAGTCAAACGCCCACGCCGATAGTCATCATCATCCATTGCTGGTAAATCATCATGAATGAGACTTCCAGTATGAATCATTTCCAATGCAGCCGCCACTTGAAAATGTGCAGGCTGAAGAGACAATCCAAATGCCTCAACTAGCTCTAATAGTAGCAAAGGTCGAATCCGCTTGCCACCTGCCTGAACAGAGTAGAGAATGGATTCTACCAAGGAATCTGACACTGCTTGCTGACTATAATAGTTAGCGATCGTCTGGTCTATCTGTCTTATTTTTGTTCCTGGTTCATTCCATTTCCGTTTCTGTACCATCTTCTTGCATAACCTTAACTAAAGTCTTCTCTGCCTTGTCTAAACTAGCCTGGAGTTCCTTTGAAAGCTTCATCCCCTTTTGAAATTCCGCAATCGCCTCTTCCAGCGCTACATCACCATTTTCCAGCTTTTGGACAATGACTTCCAAGTCTGCTAAATTTTCTTCAAATTTCTTTTCTTTGGACATGTTTTACCTCTACTTCTAGCTGGCCATCCCGCATAAGCAGGGTCAGCTCGTCTTTCTCTTCAATGCCTGCACTTGACTCAATAACCTTTTGATTCTTTTGGACAATGGCATAGCCACGCGCCACGATTCGACTGGTATCCAGCATAAGTAAGGCCTCAGATAATCTTCTGACTTGAGCCACCTTGTTATCATAAATGACCGCCATATTGCTGCGCAGCAAACGCTCCAGCTGGGCAGTCTGCTCCTGAAGACGCTGAACGCGACTGTGCGGATTCAAGGCCTCTAAACGATGCTGCAAGATTTTGACCCGCTGTTTCTCTTCACTATAATATTCGCGAATTTTTTGCTTGAGTCGCAGGTTGAGCTGGTCTAACTTCTGCAGATGACCATCATAAAGCCGCTCGGGCTGTCGGAAGATAACCGACTGGGTCAGTTTATTCAGGCGCTCTCGATAATAGCTCAGGCGATTGGAAATCGCTCGTGACATGCGGTTTTCCTGCTGCTGCAAATGTCCTAACAGATCCAGCTTGGTGACCGGTGTGGCTAGCTCAGCCGCAGCCGTTGGAGTTGCCGCCCTGCGATCTGCAGCAAAGTCCGCCAAAGTCGTATCCGTCTCATGGCCGACACTAGAAATAACAGGAATTCGAGACTCAAAAATAGCCCGAACTGTTTCCTCTTCGTTGAAAGCCCAGAGATCTTCGATAGAACCGCCACCTCGACCAATAATCAGTACATCCAAATCCGACCTCTCATTGGCCAATCTGATATGGTCAGCAATCTGCGCTGCAGCACCATCTCCCTGCACTTTTGTCGGATAAAGAACAATCTCCACTCCCGGAAAGCGACGGCTGACCGTCGTGATAATATCCCGAATAACCGCTCCGCTGGGGCTAGTTACAACACCGATTTTCTTAGGAAATTGGGGAAGAGACTGTTTGAATTTATCTTGAAAAAGACCTTCTTCTCCCAGTTTTTTCTTAAGCTGTTCAAACTGAATAGCCAAAGCTCCGATACCATCCGGCTCTGCCTTCTCAATGATGATAGAATAGGAACCGCTCGGCTCATAGAGCTGTACCCGGCCAATCACATTGATTTTCATTCCTTCTTCCAGCTCAAAGCCCAACTTCTGGTAGACGCCAGACCAAATCGTGACCTGAATGACGGCATTTTCATCCTTTAATGAAAAATACTGATGATTAGGTCGTCTTCGGAAATTAGACACCTGGCCTGTCAGATAGACCCGTTCCAAATAAGGATCCCGCTCAAACTTCATCTTCAGATACTTGGTCAAGGTCGAGACCGACAAATACTCTGGCATGTCCTTTTCCTTTCTTATCTAGTTTTTACATAACATTTATTATAACAAAAAACTGTATAAAAAACCGATTTCAAAACTTAAAAATGTCTTTAAAAATAAGAAAAAACTGGGCACCTTAAAATGGAACCCAGCATACTTAAAAACTAAAAACAATCTACTGACTCATCTCCTTCATCCACTTTGGAATGTCCCTGCTGATTGCCGTTGGCAGGACGACATAAGCTTCCTGACTTAGTTCGTCAGCGATAAATGAATGAAGAAGGGTTGCAGCCACCACTCGCTCAAAGAGGCTGCTTGACTTAAACTGACCCGCAAAAGCGGCAATCATACCAGCCAGCGTATCCCCCATTCCGCCAGTTGCCTGATAAGGTCCGCCTACTGTCAGCTCAAAGACCTGCTCTTGTCCACTTTGATAGATGGTCGTTCCATGCTTTTTCTGCACGACAATACTGCCCAGAGGCAGCTGATTGACCGCCGCCTGATTGGTTGCTGCCGTCTGATCTGACAAGCTCAAACCCGATAAACCTTCCCACTCCTTCTGGTGGGGAGTAAAAACTGTTTGGGCTTTTGGAAATGGCAAAGCTGTTTTGCTAAAGAGTGAAATGGCACCACCATCCATGATGAGTATCTGCTGCTCGGTCACAGTACGGACAACCTTTTTTAAGACATCTAGTCCTAGTTGATTCTCCGCCAAACCAGGACCAATCAAGACTAGATCTGATTTAGCCAGCTGCTCTGTCAATCGGTCTTGCTCCTCTAAGTCAAAGGCCATGGCCTCCGGTAAATGACTGTGCAGAGGGGCGATATTTTCTCTATCTGTAGCAACGGTCACCAGACCTGCTCCACTATTGACTGCCGCTAAAGCTGCCATGATGATGGCACCACCATAAGGATAGGTCCCCCCAATCAGTAAGAGACGTCCATAGTCCCCCTTGTGACTATCCAAGGGACGTTTCCTAATGACTTTTTTTAAAATATTTTTAGCATTTTTTGACATGATATTCTCCTAGACCAACTTCATCCTGTACTGGTCTCAAGATGACCAAACCTATCTTCATTATACACCAAAAGGCACCTAAACAGGTGCCTCGTATCGCTAGAAAGTTATTTTTCTCGGAAATCTGCAAATTTTTGTAAGATTCTTGCTGCGACTGCCTTGGGTAAATTTTCCTGAAAAGCAACCTGCTCATCCGCATAATCGCTCAAGCCTGGGAAATCCCCAACCTGCACAGCATAGAGAGAATTCTTAAAGAGCTGGATATCATTTTGATCATTACCAAAAGCCACATAATTCGAACCGCATAATTCCTTTACAGTTGAAGCTTTATTGGTTTCAGCTGGATTTATATAAAAACATTTTTCATGTTCATGATAATCTAGACTTAGATTGGACAAGTTTCCAAGACGTGCTTTTAAATCCTCTAAGAGTTGCTCATGATTCCCCATGTAAATAACAACCTTAATAGGATGCTGGAGTTCAGTCAGTTCCAACCGTCTTGCCCGCTTGAGAGGATCTACACTGGAAATAAAAGGGATTCTTTCTAAAATCTGGCCACTGTAGTCAAAAGTATTATCAACGAAAAAAGGCAAATTATAGGTCAAACAAGTATCTAAAATGGCTTGATAACTTGACTGATGCAGCTGGCGCTCAAACATCAGCTGTCCATCTTGATAAGCTACCCCGCCGTTCAGGCCAATCACTATCTTCAGGCTCAATTCCGGACCTAATAATCCTAGACAATCTCGATAGGAACGCGCCGAAGCAAACAGAACTTCATGCCCAAACTGAGGAGCCGTCAGCAAAACCTGCTTAATCTCCTCATCAATTGTCATATAATCGAAGGACAAGGTCCCATCCAAATCAAAAACAAATTTCATGATTCAAAACTCCGTTTAAAGGCTTGGTAGGTCTGCTCCATCAGCATAGTAATAGTCATTGGCCCAACACCTCCAGGTACTGGTGTAATCAGACTAGCAATTTCAGCTACTTCATCAAACTTAACGTCGCCAATCAGCTTACCATTTTCATCTCGATTCATACCGACATCAATGACAACTGCTCCTTCCTTGACAAAATCCTTGGTTACAAAATGTCCACGACCGATAGCCACTACCAAGATGTCTGCTCGCTTAGCAAGCTTGGCTAGATTGTGAGTCCGAGAATGTGTCAGAGTCACTGTTGCATTCTTAGCTAAAAGGAGCTGAGCCATGGGCTTACCGACAATATTACTCCGCCCGATGACAACCGCTCGCTTGCCTTCTAGTTCAACACCATATTCATGGAACATTGCCATAATGCCTGCAGGAGTAGCTGGAATCATAACAGGGTGGCCGCTCCATAGCTTGCCCATATTAAGCGGATGAAAGCCATCAACATCCTTGTCTGGATCAATGGCTAGCAGAACTGCTTCATCGTCAATATGATCTGGCAAGGGCAACTGAACTAAAATCCCATGCCAGTCAGGATTTTGATTATAAGTTTCAATCAAGCTCAAGAGCTCTTCTTGGCTGGTCTCTTCTGGCAGACGTTCTACCTTACTCCGAAAGCCAGCAGCCAAGGCTGAGCGTTCTTTATTACGCACGTAGATTTGACTGGCTGGATTATTTCCCACCACAATCACTACCAAACCAGGTGTTTGCCCTGTTTTCTCTTTTAACTTAGCAGTTTTTTGGGCTAACTTCCCTTGTAACTTTGAGGCCAATGCCTTCCCATCAATTAACTCAGCCATTTTTCTCCCCCTCTTCTTATCACTGTGCCTTCTATTATATCAAAAAACGCCTTGATCCCCCTATACATTTTCCTTATACCAGACTATAGTCTAATCTTTTGGCTAAAAGAAAAAGCACCTCAGTGTGTGCTTCTTAGTATAACAATTCATAGATTTCCATCGCAATCAAGTCAATGCTATCAAAAGTAAAGGTTTCACGAGCTGCAACATCACGGAGTGTGAAGACAGATCCATTTTCCTCATCATAACTGTAAGCGACTTCAGCAACAACAACACCATCACGTTCAAAGTTGCGTTTTAGACTACCACCATCGCTTGCCATACTTTCTAATCGATTAATAATTCTTACTAAATGTGATTCCATTTTTAGTTCTCCTATTTGCTTTATCGTTTCTATTTTACCATAAATAGAAAGTGAACACCTAATAAAAGTTTAACTTTTTGTGATTTTTTAACGAAATTTGTTGGACAAAACCAATTATTTAACAAAACAGACAGTCATTTTAACGCTTTATTCTTGCAATGCTAGAGAATACTGTTATAATGAAAATATAAAGTTTGACTATTTTTGACCAAATAATTTTTACTTTATAATTTTCCAAGAAAGAGGTAAAAATATGCTTTGCCAAAACTGTAAAATCAATGAATCTACCATTCATTTATATACTAATGTTAATGGTAAAAAACAACAAGTCGACCTCTGTCAAAATTGCTATCAGATTATGAAAACCGATCCAAATAACTCTCTATTTGGTGGACTGACAAATATGAATAATCATAACATAGATCCTTTTGATGATTTCTTTAATCATCTAGGAAATTTCCAAGGGCCGAAAGATCCGACACCTCCAACTCAGTCAGGTGGTAGTTATGGAGGGGGCAACTATGGTCCTGGCTCTAACAACCAGCGTCCTCAGTCAGCTTCCAATAAACCAAAAGGTCTTTTGGAAGAGTTTGGTATTAATGTTACAGAAATTGCTCGGCGTGGTGATATTGATCCAGTGATTGGACGAGATGATGAAATTCGTCGTGTTATAGAAATTCTCAATCGCCGAACTAAGAACAATCCAGTCCTTATCGGTGAACCTGGTGTCGGAAAGACTGCTGTTGTGGAGGGATTGGCTCAAAAAATAGTCGACGGTGATGTGCCTCAAAAATTGCAAGGAAAAGAGGTTATTCGGCTTGATGTTGTCAGCCTTGTTCAAGGAACTGGTATTCGCGGGCAATTTGAAGAACGAATGCAAAAACTCATGGATGAGATTCGCAATCGCAATGATATCATTCTCTTTATTGATGAAATCCATGAAATTGTTGGTGCTGGTTCTGCGGGCGATGGGAACATGGATGCTGGAAATATTCTCAAACCTGCTCTTGCTCGAGGTGAACTTCAACTGGTTGGAGCTACTACTCTCAATGAATATCGTATCATTGAAAAAGATGCAGCTTTAGAAAGACGGATGCAACCAGTCAAAGTAGATGAACCAACCGTAGAAGAAACGATCACAATTCTAAAGGGTATTCAAAAGAAATACGAAGATTACCACCATGTTCGCTACACAGATGAGGCTATTGAAGCTGCAGCCATCCTATCCAATCGTTATATTCAGGACCGTTTCCTTCCTGATAAAGCTATTGATCTTTTGGATGAATCAGGCTCTAAGATGAACCTAACCCTCAATTTTGTTGATCCAAAGGAAATTGACAGACGCTTGATAGAGGCTGAAAACCTTAAAACCCAGGCCACTCGTGATGAAGATTATGAAAAGGCAGCCTACTTCCGTGACCAAATTGCCAAATATAAGGAAATGCAAAATGCTAAAATAGATGAGCAAGATACTCCTATCATCAGTGAAAAGGAGATCGAGGCTATTGTTGAGCAAAAAACAAATATTCCTGTTGGGGATTTGAAGGAAAAAGAACAGTCTCAACTTATTCATTTAGCCAGTGATTTGAAGTCTCATGTCATTGGACAGGATGATGCTGTTGATAAGATCGCAAAAGCCATCCGTCGCAATCGTGTGGGATTAGGCAGTCCAAACCGTCCAATCGGAAGTTTCCTTTTTGTTGGACCTACAGGTGTCGGAAAAACTGAACTTTCCAAACAATTGGCCATCGAACTTTTTGGCTCTGCCGATAGCATGATTCGTTTTGATATGAGTGAATACATGGAAAAACATAGCGTTGCCAAACTTGTGGGAGCACCTCCAGGTTACGTTGGCTATGAAGAAGCAGGCCAGTTGACTGAACGTGTTCGTCGTAATCCATACTCACTCATTCTATTAGATGAGGTGGAAAAAGCTCATCCAGATGTCATGCATATGTTCTTACAAGTCCTAGATGATGGACGTTTAACTGATGGTCAAGGCAGGACAGTCAGCTTCAAAGATACCATTATTATCATGACTTCCAATGCAGGAACTGGAAAAGTGGAAGCTAGCGTTGGCTTTGGTGCTGCTCGAGAAGGTCGGACAAATTCTGTCTTAGGTGAATTAGGTAACTTCTTTAGTCCAGAATTCATGAACCGATTTGACGGTATTATTGAATTCAAGGCATTAAGCAAGGATAATCTCTTACAGATTGTGGATCTAATGCTGGAAGATGTTAATAATCGACTCGCTAGCAATGATATTCATCTAGATGTAACAACTAAAGTCAAGGAAAAACTAGTTGATCTTGGCTACGATCCTAAGATGGGGGCACGACCACTCCGCCGAACCATTCAGGACCATATTGAAGATGCTATTACGGACTACTACCTAGAACATCCGACAGATAAGGATTTAAAAGCAATTATGACTAGCAATGGCAAGATTATAATTAAGGGTAAACAGAAAACTGAGCTTGATCAAACAAGTGACATCAGCACTAGCTCAGATTAATGATTGATAATTAAAATCTCCAGTCTAACATTTTAGGCTGGAGATTTCTTTTATTCTACCTGATAGCGAAGAATCGTTTTCAACTTGTCTGGAGAAGTTCTATTAAGATTGTTTAAGTATATTTCTCTATGAAAAGGAAATCTTCTGTTCAGGGAATTTTCTTTACAAAATGCATCCATTTTTGCAAAAGAAAGGGGTTCACTATCAAAAGAACCAAGGTGAAGCATGGTCAAGCATTTTCCTTCTTTGCCAGTTTCAAAACGAATCTTTTCATAATGAGCATTTGGTTTTTTTACCTTAACTTTTTCAAGCGCCTCTTCTACCATTTCTTTGCTGATAAAACTCGGCTGGGCAATCATAATGGTATAAATCAACTCTTCTTTGACCAGTTCTCCTTGCTCTTTTTGCTGCCAAATCCCCTCTAGAGGATAAACCGTAAAGTCTTGGACCTCTTGATTGGCATGAGATTTTTTATAATCCATTTTTATAGCATAAGCCAAAGCATAGAGAGCTGAAACTTCTTCAGTAAAACCAGGAAGATTGGGATTTCCTGTCCCATCAAGCATGATAAAGGACTGTTGAGGAACATTAACTACTTTCGGGCTCGCCTTCACACCATATAAGCTTTTCTCCACTTTTCTCCAGTCGTATTTCATATATTTACTCCTTTCATCTTTCTACCCATAGTATAACAAGAAAAACCTGACAGGATCTGTCAGGTTTTGTATTTTTGTGAAATAGTTTTAACAATTTGGGCAAGCTCTCGTCGAACTTCAAGTGGCTCTATGACCTCAACACAATCCAAAAAAGATAAAAGATAAGAATACAAACTACTGTGTTTTGGAAACTCCGTTTCTACAAGTAAATTTCCAGCAAGATCCTGTCTAATTTGACCAGAAAATTCTTCATAGACACGAAAAGCCTGACTTTTATCAAATTTTAATATAAGACTAACACGTTCTTCCTCCACCTTCTCTTTATTGATGGATCTCTGTACTGCTTTTCTTTCAAATTTTTCCGACAGTATCTGGCATTGACTGACTCTGCTTAGTTTGAAAAGGCGAAAATCTTGCTTCTTCCTACAAAATCCGTATAGATACCAAGCTTGACTTTTAAACACCAACTGCAGAGGCTCAACTATTCGAGCTTCTTCTTTCTCCTGCCCCCTATAGAGGAAACTGATCAAGCATTTTTGGAAAATCGCTTGTTTGACTATGTCAAAAAGATCTGCTTGATACTTCTGATTTCGCCAATCTGTAAAATCAATACGAATCCAATTTTCTGCACTCGCTTGAAAGAAACTTTGTAACTTCTCTAGAGCTTGGCTTTCACCTTTTAAAGCCTCCAATCCCTGAAGTGATAAGAGTACATCTTCTCTTTCTGCTTCTGATAACAGGCTGTTATCCAAAACGAAAGAATCCATTAGAAAAATTCTGCCACCTTTTCCCTGGTTACAGTATATTGGGACACCTGCTCCACTTAGACGGTCTATATCTCGATAAATTGTCCGTACTGATACTTCCATTTTCTGAGCAAGTTCTGGAGCAGTGACCATTTCTTTTTCTAACAAACAATATAAAATTCTAAATAAACGATGCGTTGTCATGATTTCACTTCCTTACCTTAAACCTATTGTATCACATCTCAAAGTAATAGATAAAAAGATAATTCGCCCACTTTATTTTTAACTTTCCTATACAGTAAACCTTGACAGACAGCGCTTTCTGCCTTATGATATTAGTAAAAGAAGGAAAGGATTCAATATGACAATAGCGACATTTGGACAAAAAAAAGAAGGCGTTGAATACAGTAACCGATATGGTGTTTACGCAGTCATTCCTAACCCAGAAAATAATAAGATCATCCTTGTTCAGGCTCCTAATGGGGCTTGGTTTCTTCCAGGAGGAGAAATTGAAGAAGGTGAAAATCACCTATCTGCCTTAGAGCGGGAATTAATAGAAGAATTGGGATTTACCGCTAAAGTTGGGAAATATTATGGACAAGCGGATGAATATTTTTACTCAAGACATCGAGACCGATACTTCTACAATCCAGCTTACATTTACGAAATCACTTCATTTGAGCAGTCTCAAAAGCCACTAGAAGACTTCAATCAACTTGCTTGGTTTCCAATCGATGAAGCAATTGAAAAACTAAAAAGAGGTAGCCATAAATGGGGTGTAGAGATGTGGAAATTGGAGCATCAAGCAAAATAATTCTGACAATTTTTTCATCTATACCTTCGTAGGATATTTCACAATTCATCGCATAAGTGTTATAATTAATAGTAGATCATCATACAGGAGGAGATCTTATGAAGCTTATCAATACAACTAATAGCCATGCTGTTCTCATTCAAAGTCAGCTTGAAAGTACTGATGCCACTTTAGTTGAGACTTATTCAGCTGGAAATACCGATGTTGTCTTTACCCAAGCACCCAAGCATTATGAAATACTAATTGCAAATACACACCGTGCAGTGCGTGAACAAGAAATTGAAAAAATTCGTGACTTCTTCCTCAAAAGAAAAATAGATACAAAAGCGATTGATACTGCCGGTATTCAAACAATCTACGCAGACAAACTTATTGAAATCTCAATTCCTATAAAATAAGCTATTAAGCTTATTTTTTTCATTTCTGATAGGATTCTAATCTCCATTATAAACCATGGTAAGGTGAGGTGTTGACTCAAATAGAAAGGGCTGACCAACTGCCTCAAAGCCGTATTTCTTATAGAGTTCAACAACTTGTTCTTGGGCTTCAATTTTTATTTTCTTTCTTGGCCATCTTTCAGCACAGAAACTTAGAATTTCTCTGATAAGCTGTCCTCCCAAGCCTTTTCCTCGACTAGATTTGGCTGTGACAACTCGACCAAAGACTAGATGTTTACCCTCCTCAAAGACACGAGCATAAGCTTCAATTTCTCCGTCTTTATTAGTATGGAAAACATGCACGGCTTCTAGGTCCTTGTCATCCAGTTTATGATAAATGCGCTCCTGCTCCACCACAAAAGTATCGATTCGTAGTTTTAGGATTTGATAAAACTCTATCACATCCAGCTCACTTAAATTTTTCTTCCACCACATACTTGTTTCCTCCAAACTTTTAATGTATAATAATTGCAAGTTCAACTATGAAGAGGTTCCTATGGATTACCGTCAACTTTTCAGACAAATGGGATTCATTTCCAGACAGGCCATGATGAAAATGAATCAGGAAGCCAGTAACTACGAGCTTGATAATAATCTCTTTCTACTTCTGATTCGCATCGTCGAAAATGAAGGGCTGAGCCAATCGCAACTGGCAGAGATGGTTCAGATTGACAAGACTACTCTCAGCCGCTCTCTCCGAAAACTGGAAGATAGAGGCTTGATTATCAAAAAGACCAAAGCTCAAAATAAAAAGTTCAAAGAGCTCTATCCTAGCAGTCAGGCTCTCAAACTCTATGACCAACTGATTGGCTTTGAAAATAGCTACGCCAGTCAGGCGCTGCAGCAACTGACCTCTTCTGAACTCTTTCAGCTCCAAAATATTTTATCTAAAATAAGCACTCCTAGATGATAACTAGCATAACATTTTACAGTTGCAAATGCAACTACGGGCTTTATCCCATTATCTAGCAATATAAAATAAGATTCGTTTATATAAAAACGGCTTGCCCTTTAAAGGCAAAGCCGTTTTTATGCTTTTAAACAATTAATTATTTTGTTTCAAATCCTTCTGCGACTGCATCTGCAAAGTTTTCTTCTACAATGCTTGCACAGTGGTCACAGATAACTGCATGGTAGCTACGTTCTGCAGTGGTTGTATCGGTACGACGGCAACGGTCACAAACTTCACCAGCTGCACGTTCAACTGTAAAGGCAACATCTTCAAAGCTTACTGCACTCTCTGGAGCTGTACCTTCAGCGATGGTCAATTCTGACACGATCAAAAGTTGAGCCACATTGCTATCCAATGCTCCAAGAAGAGTTTTCACCACTTCATTTGGATAAACTGTCAAGTGAGCTTCAAGTGATTTACCGATAACTTTGGCATTACGAGCCTCTTCCAAGGCTTTTTGAGCTTGTCCACGGAAGTCCATAAAGGCTGCCCATGTATCCAAGATTTCTTCTTGATTAGCAAAAGTTTCCGCTTCTGGTAATTCTGACAATTGAACAAAGTCTTCAGCTTCAAACTCAAGATACGACCAGATTTCTTCCGCTGTGTGAGGAAGGATTGGTGTCAAGAGTTTTGTGATTTTCACAAGAATGTCATAGAAGACAGTCTGCATTTGACGGCGTTCAAATGATTTGGCACCTTCGATGTAAACAACGTCTTTAGCAAAATCAAGGTAGAAGGCTGACAAGTCAACATTGATAAAGTTCACCAAGGCCTTGTAGATTGTCAAGAATTCAAAGTCCGCATAGGCATCACGAATGGTCTTCACAAGCTGGTTAAAGCGAATGGTCATGTACTTATCAACGGAACGAAGCTCATCGTAAGCGACTGTATCCTCAGCCGGATTAAAGTCAGAAGTGTTAGCAATCAAGAAACGAAGAGTGTTACGAATCTTACGGTAAGTTTCAGAGACTTGGCTCAAGATATCCATAGAGA
>ERZ773061.270-NODE-270-length-22787-cov-37.202314_pt1 | contig 22787 bp, 36 predicted proteins | sample MGYA00580627_ERZ773061 | MGnify/ENA primary metagenome ERZ773061 (study PRJEB29015, sample SAMEA2738119) | human oral metagenome | biome: human oral; feature: human-associated habitat; material: saliva | place: China | collected 2223 ...
TGAAAAATCCAGCACAATGTGGATCAATGGCTGGACGTCTGTATTATCCGGTAAGGCTTGCTTGTCTGTACCAGTTTTTAATAAGTTGTATTCAAACCCTTTAATTCGTTCGCTAGCTTGTTCCAACGCTTGGCAGTGGGCGTCTAGCTCTGCACGCTGCACTCTAGTCCCGTAGATATGGACGGTTTGTCTTATCGTTCCAAAATTGTCGTTATTGAGTGTAGGTGCTGAGCTATTCTCACCAATGAAAGCGAAAGGATAGCTAGCGGATGAATTGGGTAAGTAGTCGTAAGTTGCTAGCGTCTCACTAGCAATAACAAATAGATTTCTGAATAAGTCGTGGTTAGGTGTCATTTAAAGGCTCCTTCCATTACTTTTCGGATTTGTTCCGTGAAATAAGGCTCGATTTGTTGCATCATTGGACGCATAAACGGCTTACCGGGCTGATAGCGTGTTCCAAACTCTTGAAATCCGCTATAAGAGGCGGCTGAATGGATGTGCGATTCTTCGCCCATGTGCCTAGTGGTGATATTGGCTCTCAAGAAACCAGTATCGACTGGCGCAAGCCCTTTTGAAATGCTCTTGCCTTTCTCAGCTGAGTTTTTAAGAGCTGTTTGAGCTTGTGTCCTAACCCCTTGACTTGCCTTATTCAAAGCAGCAGCGAGGACTGTGTCCCCTCTCCACTCGATTGTGAAATTAGCCATTTAGCTCACCTCTTTTCAACCTGATTGCGCCCTTAATCGGTGCGTCAATCTGTTCGATAGGGTAATACTTCTTACCCCCATAAAGAGCGTAGTCAAACGGCTTCTGCTCTTTACTGAATCGGCATATCATGACCACGTCGGACCTACTCCCATAGGCTTCAAATGCACGCTGTTGGTCAATGAAGTTAACCAAACAAGGCACAATCTTGCTAGACTGTGCCTTTTCTTCGTGTTTATCAGTGATTGGGTTGTAAGTCGAAACACCTTGCTTCACTAGCTTAATGCGGTGCGGTGTTTTCATAGGAATTTCACCTTACCTTTTCGAGCTAACGAGCCATCTAGGCCGAAATCTTTATCCAAAATCTTTCTGTAAGGTTTGAACATGTCGTCCCAATCTTCGTAGGTGACTGAATAGCCGTCTACGTTTTCGGTTTTGACACCTTCTGAACCCTTACGACCATAGAGCTTGTAAACAACATTTTCGATGATGAAATGATATTTCTTGTCAATCTCGGTTGTTCCGACTAGTGCTTTGAAATAGCTCTCAGCGTCGTTGACTAAGTCTTCGATCAATTCATCCTCAAGATCGTCTTCAACGTCGATACCCAACCGACGCTTAATCTTCTCAAGTTGGATATCGTTCATTTTAGACCTCCTCCGCAGCCTTTAGAAGTTCTTCTAAATCTGCTTTTTTTGCTTTGGCGTCATACTCGACACCAGCTTCATCAAGTTTTGCTTTGAGCTCCTTGACTGTAAGCTCTTTTGGTGGCTCGACTTGTTCGATACCGCCTTTTTCAAGAACTTCTGCCACACGCTCTTTAGATGGCTCATAGCCATCTCGTGGGTAAACTTCCCCGACTTGATAGATATACTCGTTATCTTGCAAGTCACGGAATGTAATCTTAGCTTTATAGGTCATTTAAACCTCCTGACTAGACCCCTACTGGTTGGATCGCTGCAAATGCTTCGTCGTTTGGAATCGCTACGGCAATTTCAAAGATTGCACGAAGTGCTTGCATGTCTTGTTCAAACAAATGGACGTCACCAGAATCAAGAGTGCCATCGTTTTGAACTTTAGACAAAGTGGCCTGGTCTGCGATTTTAAGACGCAAGTTAGTACCGTTTGGAATACCGTAAACCAAACCATTGAAGTTACCAGTGATCAATGTACCTGCTGGGTAAGTTTGCCCATCTTGCAATTGAAGTTGAGAATATGGGAGACCATCAAGCTCACCGATTGCGTTAGGGTTAGCTGGTTTAGTGAAGATGTGTTGACCGCCGTTCACATTGTCGACGATTCCACGAAGTGTGCGGTTGATAGTGCGGTGACCTACGAATGCGTTAGGTTCTTTTTCTGACTTATCTTCCACATCGTAAATGTTATTGAGGTTGATGTCCCCAGATACGATGTTTTGAGCACGTTTAGCAGACGCCAAGACGTTGGCACCGAATGGGTTGTTGTACAAACCAAGGAATGCTGCCCCGTCGATTTTTTTGTTAAACAAGTCAACAATCTTATCCTTGATTGATTCGAAGAAATCAGTCCAAGTGTAGTTAAGGACTTCTTCCGTTACCGGCAAGATAACCGCCAATTTGCGAGATTCAAGAACGTAAGATTTCGTTTGTACTTTTGCAGTGCCGATTTTTTGACCTTCACCCACAAAGTAAGCGTCTGTCAATTGACCAACTTCAACTCCTTTGCGGACCATTTTGCCGTCCATTTCAACTTTTTGGCCAAGCTGAATAACTTTTGAAGTTTTAACGAGTTCGTCAGTGAATAGATCAGTGATTTGTTCTGATGTGACCTCTTTCCCAAGAGAATCAGACAATAGGACTGTGTCTGGATTAAATTTCTGTTGAGCCATGCGCTCTCCTTTCTTAAATTAGAAATTAGTGATTTTGGCTTTATCAAACTTGTCTTTTCCACGATGTGAACGCCCTTCCTCTCCGCCACTAGTGCGAGGTGGTAGAGCTTTTGCTTCTTCTCGTTTCTGCAAGTTTAGGATGTTAGCCATGTTTGAAACAGCTAACTTGGTAGCTTCTTCGTCGCCTTTTACAACGAAAGCAAGCGTCGACTCATTGACAGGAACACCTTGAGCTTCGAGCTCTTTAATAGCGATATCCTGCATTTGACGTTGAGCGATTTGAGCTTGAAGTGCTGCGATTGTGCTCTGGGCTTCTTCGAATTCTTTATCCCGCTGTTTCTGTTGCAGCTCTTGAAGTTCTTCTTCGCTCATTTTAGCTTTAGCAACGGCTTCCTCGATTTGAGATTGAATACCGGTTTGCATATCAGCAATTTCAAGAGTATGTTTTTCTTCCATCTGCTTGAGTCTACGCTGCATTTCAGCGACTGACACCATCTTCTCCTCTTTTCCTGGTTGGCTAGCTTCAACCTCTTGAGGATTCTCAACTGTTTCAAGTTCTTTTTCTGCCATGATAGGCTCCTTTCTTTACGCTTTAACGTCCAACCTCGACGAACTCATGCAGCTTTTAATGTCCTCAGCACGGTCTGGACAAGGGGTTATTCACCCCAAACGCCGTTAACAGCTTCTTCATCAAGAGTGCTGCCGCCAGCTTTATATTCCATTTTGATATGTCCATACGCTGAACAGCGACAGTTAGGGTGCATTGGGTACATGTTGACCCCCTTTTCTGCCTTGTTGATCGGTATAGCTTTTTTATCTAAGGGCTTACAAATATCGCAAGCCCCACTTTCTGCGACATAGATTAGATGTGTGAAGTTGTTTTCTTTCAACATCATCAACTCTGTATCAGCGTTAATGCGAGCTATTTCGGTCTTGAGTAGCCGTTGGGCATTGGACTGGCTTGTGTTATATTTCTTAGCTAATCGTTGCCGCTCCTGCTTAAAACCGTCCATGTCGGTGAAGATGCGTGCTAACGAGCTAAACACATCCTTCTGCATACTTGCATGAAGGCCATTTCTGCCCCAAACTCTGCGACTAAAATTCTGCCCGTAAAAATCAGCGTCTAAAATTGCTCTCATGCGACTTACTGCATTGACCGCAGAATTACCCAAGATACCCGCTTGACGCTTAAACTCAGCTAAGTATTCATTCTCACGAGCTTCATCAAAGACTTCGTTAACGTCTGATATAAGACTAGCTATCTCAAGTCTTAATTCTGCTTTGAGTAGTTCCAAACGACTGACTTTCATTTTCAAGTTAAACAGTCTTAGCCATTGATTTGTGCCGTGTGAAAAATCTTTCTCGACTACTGCTTTTCTAGCTCGGTCCTTATACTCAGTGACATCGAACTCACTAGCTCGCTTCATAGCTTCGGCACGACTCAGCCCTTCCTTGTCGGCATAGCGCATGTAAAACCCGTTTATTTGGCTCTGCATGCGGTTATAAGACGTTTGATAGAGCTCTTTCAAGACTTTGTCACGCTCTATGTCACGCTTGATTAGGTCTGATTGTGCTTTTCGCTCAGCATTGTAGCGCTCATTATTCGTCATCATCCTCAGTACCTACAATCTGACTAACTTCTAAATCAGTAGCGCCGCCCTCTTTGAGCAAACGGCTCTTTTCTTTTCGAGCATCAGTGAAGCTAGCTGATTCCATAAGTGTTTCTTGTGAGATTTCCATGCCAGAATTGATAGCTGATTGAATCTCAGCCCATACGTCCGTTGGCAAATTCTCATGAAACGTAAACGTCAGCATGTCAGCGTCCACTGGTTCGATACCTTTGAGATTGTTAGACAGTAACTCAAGTAGCTTATAGCGGCGTCTAAGCGCCTTGACAAAGAACCCGCGCTTTACGGCTGTAACCTGTTGCAAGTCAACGAGCTTATAGCGGATAGCAATCCCAGACGTAGCTGAGAATGTCGAGTCGTCCTGCAAGTTAGGCAATCCAACGATTCGGAAAAAGTCTTTAATCAAACGTGACTTGTACGCTTCAACACCGCTGACATCGTATTGCTTATAGATATAGCCAGCGTCTAGTGACGTTTGTTGTCCATTGTGCCCAACACCACTCTCAAGCACCAGCATGTTAGCGTGTTTCATTTTCATGATGTCAGACGCATTCATACCCGTACTTTCGACATCCCCTTTGATAACTAGCATTGCGTCATTAAGGTCCGACATATAGTTAGCCGTGTCAGATTCCGCTGCGTCGTAAGCGTCAATGATTGGAATACCTTTCTCCCAATCTCCAGAACGCTCACGGTTATTCTGCCACTCCACCACTGGCACCATCCCGAACGGGTTCTCTTTGCGTTCGATTTCCTGCCAGTTTGGATCATAACCAACAATCTTGTTGTCAGTGTAGACTGTGACAAACATCTCGCCGTCATACACTGGACAATGGACAGCCGCAATGATATCCTTTCGAACGTCTGCGCTACGAATAGTGAACATTTCCCTTGCATCAATCAAGACCACTGCGGGATTGCCAAACTCATCATAATAGTGTAGTTCAAACGCTCGTCCGAAGCGTGAGGCGTCATAGACTAACTCACGATTAAGGGCTTCAACGTCGTTATAGGCGTTGAAATCGTCAATAGCCGTTAAATCGCTGTTAGTGTCAGTGGCACCGATTGAAATAGGTTGACCTACTGTGTATCCAGTAAAGAAACGACTAGCCTGTCCACCCAGGTCATGCCTAATGCGGTAGTCAGCCTTCTCTGGTTCTAGTCGCTTACGACCATTTAGAATCGTGTAGTTGTTCCCGTTTGAATAGCTCTCTAGGATATTCAAGCGCTCAATCTGTTCGTCTTGGAACTGAGCTACCATCTTCTCTAACTTCTCACGTCCTTGGAACGTGTCCACTAGGTCGTCTGCTGACTGAGCCATGAAGTGCGTGTTAGCTTCTTTTGCGAAACGAAGAAAATCTTCCCGTTTCTGTAAGCTAGTCGGCTCCATATCTCGCTCGAATTGATACGATCTAGGAATATACTGCCCTTCATGCAGAATATCGTCAGCACTATGTGTTGTGTTCGTCATTCTATCTCCTTAACAATTTGTTAACCCGTCTAATCTTAGCATCTACGTCCTGTCTATCTTTGACAAAGATAAGGTTTTGAAGTGCGTATCTAATAGCGTCGATACAGTGGTTATAGCTATCACACGGCTTGTTGATGTACTCGTTTGTGTGCTTATCTTTCTGCCATGTATAGTTCTCAAGTTCCTCAATCGTCTTAACACATCTCTCATCAACGATGATGTCGAATTGCTGCAAGAACTGAATCCCTTGAAGGACTGAACCTTTACCCTTATCTACTGGAACAGCTCTACGCAAGCCCAGCGTTTGCAATTCAGCAATAGATTTCTGCTCTGCCGAGTCGGCCATAATCACCTCTTTTGAATAGCCAAGGCTAGTGATAGCTTCTGCTATTTGGTTGTTAAGCAACCCCTTCTTGACGTATTCCTCCAAGATATATAGCCGCTTGTTCTCTCGGTCTATTTTGACATGCATAAACGCCGTGGGGTCGTTAGTAAACCCAAAGTCCAGACCAAAAAAGGACGGCAACTGTTTAAGCTCGTCCTTGTTAAGTAATCTCTTTTCGTATTTCGGAAAAACTAGTTTGTCGAGTGTCGCGAACTCACCCAAAGCATAGATTTTGTAATAGGCTTCATTTCGATTTGCTAACTCCTCGATATTCTCCTTGGTCAAGTCGTCCAGGAACCGATTATCCTTATACGTTGTTTGGTAAACCACTGTATTCTTAGGATCCTTCACAAAGAACGCATTATATACCCAGTTAGCTTTAGACACGGGGTTAAACATCAAATAGATTTGCTTCTGTTTGTGAGCTTTATCCCTCAAGCGAAGCGTCAGCTGCGTGTAATCATCGAGCGTAAATTCTGACGCTTCTTCCATAACCACGTCCGAAATGCCTTTGATTGACTTGATTTTCTCTGGGTTATCCATCCCTTTGAAAATCAACTCAGCGCCGTTTGGTAACTCAATGCGGAATGCGCTCATGTTAACCTTGCATAGATTAAGCACACCAAAGTAAGACAAGGCTGCTTGCACGTCCGCAAACACCGAGTCACGAACCGTAGAGCCTACCTTACGCAATATCAATATCTTACGGGGTTTATCCCACTTTTTAAGAGCTTTGAGAACAATCTTCTGGAAGACCCCGTGACTCTTACCGCTAGACGCTCCGCCGTAATGTACCTCAGTAAACGTGTCATAATCAAACAAATGTTCATAGATGTGTCGATTAAACACCCTGCTTGGATTGATTTCAAGATTAATCGTCATTCCATTCACCAACATTAATATTGATATCTTGCGTTACATCGGCTTCGACCTTATCTGTCCACATTCTGTAACGTTTACCGATATCAACTGCCGCAGCTCGACGGGTGGCAACATTCGGCTTAGCTTGAGCAATGCGCTGCATACCCTCACCATCCAGGACAAGTAAGGGTTCTTCAATCTCACCACGCATTACGGCAGTGAGAAATTCCATGACTTCCTGCTGATCGGCAACACGTTCCGACTTTAACTGTTCCAGTCGTTCGTCTATATAAGCCTTGACCTCAGTATTTCTTAGTAGCTTACTACCATTGACTTCTGCCGTCCTTATCTTCTTAATACTAGGATAAGCCTTCTTGTACGCTTGTGTAGCGTTTAGGCTGATGATGTACTCATCGGCAAACTTAATTTGTTTCTCGGTCATCCCATTTTCCATCAACTCCTTTCTGGCACTGAAAAAAAGACAACCCACAAAGTGAGCTGTCTAGCTATAATTATCAATACTAATATTATATCGCTAATAAACGTTCAAATTCTAACATTTATCAAGTGTTTTCTGCGGCTTAATCTCCCAGAAATACAAGGCATTCGCCATTGCGGTAATTCTCCGCAAACTCCAAAATTGCCTGCTCTCTCATTCGGTAGTATTCACTTTCAGAATATCCAAGGTCCATATAGACTTCAATGTTGTACTGTTTTCTACTCCTGCAATAACACTCTATCAATATCTGACTGTAACGCCTATCTGATAATGCGTTGATAGCTCTAACAATAGCTTGTAAGTCTTGTTCAGCGGCTACCTTGCGTGTTACCATGCTTTCGGTCTGGCTGTGAACCATTCCATCGAATGACTTGGGTTCTAACGAGAATGAAGCTGTCACTTTAGGGGCGTATTCCAAGCCCGCTATCCGTGTTAGCATGCGATACCTTCTTAGTACCTTTATAGCTTTCTTTTTAGTTGCGGTTTTATCTACTTCCGCAAATAGATTGATACTTGCCATGACACCCCTCTTGTGTGATATAATAGTTGTATCGTGTTCAAAGAGTGCCGGCCATCGTGTCGGTCTTTTTTTTGTTTATAGCTCAAGAAACGTTAAGAGATTATATTGAAAAGATTGAGTGTTTATTCTTGGGGTGTTTCTCAAGCCTTTTATCACCTCCTTTCTAGCCAAGACACCAGCAAGGTCTTTGGCTTTTGATTTGTAATGCGATATCAATAAGAAAGAGGCTTTTTCACATCCTTTTTTCTTAAATTTGCTGGGTTTGTTTTGAGCAAGGTCTGTCAGCTTGCTCGTGTCGAAAAAGTGTTAAAAAAGTGTCCAAGCCACTAAAAACCTATATCCATTTTATTTTTAGTGTTTTGACAGACAATGACTGGCAAGAGGAATCGAACCCCTTGAGTAACCATTCCAGCCTAGATATAGAGAAATCATTATCGGGGATATTCCCCTTTCGTTTTTGAAATAATACAAGAATTAAGTTGGATGAATTATGGAGATTTCTGACCTATATCTGCTTGCAGGCATAAGCCTTGAATAATCACGCCACCAGTAAGACGCTTTAGATTTGTGAATGAAATAAAAAAGGATTCCTCGATTCTAATTTCTTATTTACTGGTAATAGCTAGCAAGGGAGTCGAACCCTCGTAAACCGTTCTAGCTACACGCCTAATGCGTAGGCTGTATAAAGAGCTTTCCTGACCGTTGCTTTATTACGACCTACCTTGCCCTTAGTTCTATATTTAAGAATGATGCGATCAACTTCATTGTCCAATCTCTCGCTCCACTCATAGTTATTGAAGACAAAATCAATAATTTCACTGAATAATTCTCTTGAAAGTAACCCTTCCATTTGGATTGCCTTTAACGGCGTTAGTGTAGCTTTTTCCGCATAGCACAGATTGAGGGCGTTTTGGGTTCTGTTAGCATCTTTCTGGTCGCAGTCCTTAACGTCTCTAATATAGTTGTTTAAGTTATTAGGGTGTTTCTTGCGTAGTTCTTCCACTTCTTCCTGGAACCGTTTAAACAGCCCCTCTGGCAGTCCTGCGTTGGCTTTATCTAACACTGTGCGCGTGGTTTTGCCCCTTGTGTAGTGTTGTGACAGATATGCTTGTAGGTCGTTATAAAGCTCATCAGAAATGATACCTTCTAACCTCTCGACAGTTTGAGGTGAGATTCTCTGGCGTTCAACGACTGCGCTATTAAACGCCTGATATATAATGCGTGCTTGCAGTTCGTCACATTGTCTTACTTTTTGAAAGAATTGCTTATAATCTCTCAGATGTGCCTCTTTAAGTGCTGCATGCTCACTGGCTAACCTTGAATGCAACTCTTTTGTCAGTCCGGAATATTTGTAGGTTTTGCTCATGAGCTCACCTCTAATAGTTCCGGATTCTTGTATATATTTCCTGCAATTTCGCAGTCGGTATGTCGTAGCCACAATTCACATCCGTATTGCTTAGAATCAAGGCGATATGCTCCGCCTCGATGTCTTACAACTTCGTAATAAGTTGGCTCAGAATAGACATTCTTAGCCATTTTGACTACATCCCCCTCGAAGATTTCTTTGCCATTCTTGTCGGTCAGTCCAGTTGATTGCATTAAAACGATATCATCGAATTTGTAGTAATTTGTCCGTTCGAAAAAGAGTGTCTTTACAGAAATTTCGCTTTTTCCGAAATCGATAGACATAATATCATCAACTTCGTACATTGTTTTATGGATTTTATCCCACGCTCTATATCTTGGAATCATTGGCCTCGCCCCCTCAAATAGCTCGGGATGTCGTCCCCGACCTGCACGCTATCGTACTGCTCTTTGCTCACTAGGAACTTACCATACGCCCCACAATCAAGCGTATAGAGTTTCCCTACCATTTCCTTGCCGGTAATCTTTCCGTGCAGTACAGTGGCGTTATCGGCCTTGTGCACCACGATAGCTTCTACTGGTCTGTTAACTACTCGTAGAACAGTGGTCACGTTAATGGCTAGGGAAACCACTAGCAGAATTGTAGCCACGCTTAGGTCTCTATAAGTCGTCTTCTTTGACAAACGTTCCATTTATCATCTTTCCTTTCCGATTTTTAATTTCTTCGTATGCAATACCAAGGCATTCAGTCACATCAAGGTCTAGTTGGTGCGCCAGTACGATAATCGTCACCAGTGTGTCACCGATAGCGTCCTTAAGTGCTGCTTGCGGCTCGGTGAATTTGGTCGGTTTCAAGAGTACATCTCGAATTTCTCCGGCTTCCTCTGTGATACGCATCCACTGAATCTTTGGGTCTGCTTGCTTAAGATTGCGATCATCAGCCCATTTGTTGATTTTAGTAATTAATTCTGCGATAGATTTTGCCATTAATCATCCCCTCCAAACAGCGTGCGCCAAGCATAGACTACAGCTACGACCATCAAAATAAATTTAATCGTTTTCATCGTCCACCTCTACCACTTCTAAAAGTTTTTCTAATTTCTCAATGGTTTCAGACGATACTCTTGTCATGTTTGAGCCGTCTGCGTATGGAGTTTTCAAAAAGACAAGGTTTGGCCCGACACTTATATGCCCGATGTCGTCTATATTCAAAATTTCAATATGGGAATGTCCTTGATACCACGTTTCAACTTCGACAAATTTAGCCATCTATTCCACCTCTTTCACTTCCACGCCTGGGCAGTCGAATACCCAGCCTAACCCAAATGATTCGATTCCTGACTTCGTGAAGTCGGTTCTAAAACCCGGACTGAAATGAAGGTGGCCTTCATCGTTGCATAAATACTGATTTGTGACTTTAATCCTAACCGTATACCTAGCTTCTTTTTCTACCTCGTAGCCAAACTGGTGCATGTTGACGAGGGTTTGGAATGTGTTATTGTTGTTAATCCATTCCTTAAAGTCGTCACCTTTTTGCTGTTCCCAACTTGTGAGGTAATCCCAAAGATTGTAATCAAAATCATCCTTATTCTCTTCATACCAATCCGACACATACTGCGGCACTACTGGTTTTTCAAAGAAAGAATCATATAAGTCCTCGGCATAAGCTACCGAAATGCGCGCTACTTTTGATAGCTTCTGTACTGCTTCATTTCTAGTCATCATCATCAATTTCCTCCATCCAAACAGTGGCATCATCCACTGCCAAACTTAAACGCTTCAATATTTCCATGCGTTCCAGTGCTTTTTCTTTGTCAGTGAAATAGCACTCTTTCACATCATCCATGTTGCGTGCCGCTCTCACTACCCACTGCATTCTTCCATCTCCACTGTGTACATCCTAGAATTGCGATATTTGACACCTCTTAGACGGTGTAGCTCGTTGATAGCTTCGTTCTTATCGTTAAAAACGTGAACGCTGTCTTCCATGTTGTCGTAGTACACGACTACTTTATATTTCATAACTCAACCAATCTCCTTCCCTTGCTGTCACTGGTACGTCTAGCGTAAACTGGCGTACCGTAGTAACCAATAGTGCTAGCTGACACACCTAATTGTTCTGCTATTTCACGCTTGGTTCCCATAGCCAGTAATTCTTCGCCCTTATATAGCGCATATTCCTTTACTTGCATAATTCCATCATCCTCGTTAGTAATTCCTGATCCGGTAACTGCTCTAGTGTCAGTATACGATTTAGCTTTTTTACGTCGATACCTAACTTAACGCTGATATATTCCATGTCCTCGTGATTAGCCCAGAACCATCTCGAAAACTCTTGCGTCTGACCTAATACGCTTGTGTGGTCGTAATTCCCTGGAGCGTATACACCGACTAACTTGTCTTTGTATCTACTGTTCATCCAAGCTCCTTAATTTCTAATTCAATGCGTGGGTTTGGACTGTACTTCTTGCGAGCTCTCAACTCGCAAACGATACTGTCATCCGCCCAGACGATACCCTTCTTATCGACTTTGTTGTAACCAGCTTTTGAAATACTGTCAAAGAGCGATTTGACCAGATTATCAACGTCTGGAATTTTAGCATGCCAAAGCATTTCGGACATGAATTTCTTGAATGTATCCCACGTTTTAGCTCTAGCTTTTGGCGTAGGCTTTTTTGATACGCTCAAAGGTGCTTTCATGTAGAAAGTGACATCAACCATAATCGGGCCGTCAAAAAATTGTCCATCATATTCTTGCTCGATAAGTTGAGAGCATTGACGTCTCCACGCTTTCATTTTAGGGTCTTCATAAGTTCCAAACTTGCTAAATCGTGGCCTTGTTTGAGGTTTAGGCTCGATGTTTAAAGTCATTTTCATTCTGCACCTCAGAATGGCAAATCATCATCGCTGATGTCCATAGGGTTTGAATTACCGTATGGGCTGCTCTCCCTTGCAAAGTTTGGCCCTTGCTGTTGCGGTGCTTGCTGACCATAGGGCCCTGCATAGCCGTTGTCATCGCCAAATGCTCCCGATGTATTGCCTTGACTTGCGTTACTCCCTTCACGCGCTGCACGGCTTTCCAACATTTGGAAGTTTTCAGCGACAACCTCAGTCACGTAAACACGTTGACCTTGCTGATTTTCGTAGCTACGAGTCTGAATGCGTCCAGTAATGCCAATCAACGCGCCTTTTTTAGCCCAGTTAGCCAAATTCTCAGCTTGCTGGCGCCAGATAACGCAATTGATAAAGTCTGTTTCACGTTCACCGTTAGCGTCCTTGAAGTTGCGGTTAACGGCTAGACTGAATGTAGCTACTGCGATGTTACTGGTCGTGTATTTTAGTTCTGGGTCACGGGTTAGGCGCCCAACTAGAACGGTCGAATTAATCATTGATTTTCTCCTAGAATTTCATAATTTACAAAGTTATCATCAAGCAACTTAGCGAATTGATGCCATTGATTCTCACCGCCGTGGAACGTAAGAGCGAGATTAACCTTGTACGGCTCGACGGGCTTGCTAGGCGCTTCTTCGACTGGTTTAGTGTCTTCGATAACTTCGCCAGTCTCAACGTTGACTGCTTTAATTTCCTCGTTAGCTGACTGCTGGGCCATTGCTTCAATTTCTGCTAGACGTGCCGCGTCTGCTTGTTTTTTAGCTTCCGCTTGTTGTTTGCGCTCAACGGCTGCATCACGGTCTTTTTTCATTCGCTTCAAGATTTCAACTAGAGGTGTGCCGTTCTGCGATGCTCTAGTGTACGGATCTGATGGCAATTCATAATCAAGTGCTTGTTCCTCAATCATGGCAACGTTAGCCTTGTATTCCTCAAGCCGGTCATGCTCAGCCAAAACCAAAGCGTCAATCTTTTCCGTTGTCTCCTTCTTAAGCTCCATCTTCTTAGATTTGAAGCATCCCTTCAAAGAGAACTCAGCGTATTTGTCCTTGAATGTATCCTTATCAAGTCCAGCAAGTTCGCACTTTTCTTCAAAGACCGACCTAACGTGGTCAACTCGTAGCATTTCTTGATGTTCGTCAATTTCGTCACGTTTTGCTCGCAAGGTATCAAGAAGCCCTTTTAGCGGTTCGCATGACTTATTCAAATCCCCTTCAAACTCAGTCAAGGGGTTTTTGTAGACTTTAGCAATATCTTTGCGTTTCGTTTCCAACTTGTCGTAAAGCCCTTTATAGCGTGTGATTTCTTTCTTGATTTCGTTATATTCCAAGCTGTCAAGTTGTTCATCTGACAACTCACTAACTGCCGCTTGGATAGCTGCATCGAACTTGTCAAAATCAAAATTAATTGTTCCCGGCGTATAGATCGGTTCTATTGTTTCAAGAAAATTGTTTGTTACGTCCTTCATGTCTTATCCTTTTCTGTTGTTGATTTGCGTCTGAATGTCGTGAGTTACCACGTCGAATCCTGGCACTAGCAATTCAGAGAATACGTTGAGTTTGTACTTTTTCAAATAGTAATTAGCTACTGTTTCGGTTGCTTGCCCGGTAATTAGAGCTAATTCGTTGATTAGCTGCATGATAATGTCATGTTGCTCGTTGCTAATGAAATTAGGTTGTGGGTTGTTTTGTTGCTGGGGTTGTGCTTGCGGTTGCTTATTTTGATGCGGTTGAGGGTTGTGAGGTTGGTTTGGTCTCAAACTCTCCTCTGCCACTTCGAAGTGGTCCACATCTTCCTCACCGATTGCAAATAGTGCTTGCAAGGCGTACTTCCCAGCGTATGATTGTACGGCTCCTACCCACTGCGGTTCATTCATTTGCTTTAAGTCTCCGTTACGAGTTTTCAAAATCGGTACAGGAGATAATTCTGCGAACGCTACTGCTTGCTCTTTCTCCTCTCGGTTAGATGCCGTCGCAATAGCCTTGATAAAAGTCTTGCCAGAAAATTCGACTAGATCATAGTTGACTACAACGCTCCAATTTGATTTCAAACTTTTAAAGGCGTTGTAAATATCCTCGACGTGCCTTGAAGCGTACTTGGCTGTACCCTCTTTCTTTTTTTCAAGTTGCATTCTTTGCTGCAACTCTGTGAATGTCATTTCTTCCATGTCATATCCTTTTATATGCCCCTAATTCTCAAATTTTGGGGGTTATTTGCCGTTTTACCGTTTCTCTAGTGTAATTGTGCCACTAGATTATTTAGGACGGTTACAAGTGATTTTAGAGCCGTTTCCTGCCTTTCGACTTTTTTAGGTTCCAATTCTCCCTTTTGAGTTTGTTGTTTTCTTGAGACAATGACAAGATTCTGTCTTATTGACTGTTGATGATCTCGCCTAATTCTCGACCTAAATTCATGTACTTGTTCCGCCAACGGTTCTCGACTTCATAAGTTTCTTGTTCCATGTTTAATGCCTACCCTCCCACCACTGCTGCTATTAATTAATCAAATAATCTTCTCAAAAGTTCATCGATGTCGTCTTTTGTACCTTCTTTACGTTCTGTACGTTCGAAGTCCGAACCGTCAAGTTTAGTTACGTTGTATTCAACTTCCACATTAAGCACTTCGCAGCCAAATGCATCAGCAAGTTTGTCAAGACTGTTTTTTTGTTCTTCATACGACTCAATCGGTACAGATAGAGCACCGATTAAATCAGTGGTGAAACCAGCTTCGAAAGCCAGAGTGCCTCTGTCTTTGTAACTTCCAAGAAATTCATCTCTTTCAGCCTTGTAAAATACGACTTGTTTGTTATTTTCTTTCATGATTATTCTTCCTCACCTTCGTTATACTTCTTGAATCTAAGAGTTAGAGCAGTGATACCTGCTGCAATTACTACGAGCCCCAAAGTGCTAGCGATGCCTTCTTTTTCACCAGTATGTGGAAGAGTGCCACTGTAAACGGGTGTATTTGCCACTTCTTTTAGCTCAGAATCGTTTTTATAAACAACCTCGGTAATTTCTACCTCTTTTGTCTTTGGAGCGTCTGCGGGCTTGTTAGGCACCTTTTTAGGCTCCACCGGTTTTTCTGATGTTGGTTCCTCTGGAATGTGCAACTCTGGCAAATCGAGGATAGGTGCGTCATTCGGAATCACACCGCCTTCAAACGGTGGCAATTCTCGCACCTCTGGGATTCCAGGAATGCCACCTTGGAACTCAGGTTTGTAATGTACAGGCGCTTCATTTGGCACTGTGCCGCCGTTCCATTCTGGTTTATCCAAAACTGGAGCGTCGTTTGGCACGGTACCGATTGGCTCAGTATACTCTGGCAATTCTCGTACCTCTGGAATACCAGGGATACCGCCCTCAAATTCTGGGATGTCCACTGTTGGTGGGTCAAGTGGAACGACACCACCGTTAAACTCTGGTGTTTCGTCTGTTGGTGTTTCAACTGGTGTAGCTGAAACATTTTCGTATTTGTCGACCTTAACAGTTGGCGCTGCTGGTTCTTTGATAGTTGGTGCTACTGGTTCAACTGGTTTGATTGGGAGTGTTGAAACCGGAATTGTTGAGTTGATAGCGAACCACTGCCAAACTCGGCCATCATTTCCGAAGTGGAAACTCATTTTTCCATCTTTGGTAAGCCCAACGATGCCACCCTTGTAAAAGTTAGGGCTATCGAAGCTGTCCCACTCACCGATTACACTTTCATCGTTTGAGCTATCAGCGTAGGCTTTATTGCCGTCGTGGTTTACAATTGTTGAACCATTGATTGTGATGAATCCTGCTTCGTTTGAAACATACTCAATCTTGTCATCGTAAAGCTCACCTTTGCCACGGTTTAGGGAATTAAACCCAAACAGTGCGTCTTTGGTCAATGCAATAAGTTGTTTGTTAGCGTCGTAGAATCGAACATTAGTAGCTACATCAATAGCCTTGCTGAAATTCATGAGACCGATTGTGATTGTTGGATCATTGTATAGAATTGCGTAAGTGTCAACGTCTGGTGTGTAGTCGTACTCTACGGCAGCAATTTTTTGACCATTGTAAGTGCTGTTTTCAAGCCCTTCATAGCGAACTGTTGTAGTTTCACCAGCTTTTAGGGCTACGTAAGTACCGCCGTTGATAAATTCGCTATCTGGATTGAGGACAGTGTTAACCAAATAATCTTTATCCCCTACTTCCGCAGTTTTGGCAGCATCTTGCACTTCCTTTTCATCAACCACGTTACCTTTTACGACTTTATGAGTGGCGTTTGGTTCACTGGCATTGTTGTACACCAAACCTTGCTCGGCCACTTCTGAAAGATTACCTTCTTTCTTGGTGTTCGCCTCTGCCTCTGCCATGTTCTTTTCATAAGCTGCCTTGTCTTCAACGTATTTAGCTTTGTCAGCGTCATATTTAGCTTGAGCGTCTGCGTAAGCTTGTTTTTCAGCGTTGTATTGGCTAACTACCGAATTAATTTCGCTAGCTTTTTCATTCATTGCGTTTGCTGCTTGATCTTGAGTAAGGTTGTTAACTGTATTACCAGTTTCGACATTTACACCGGCAGCCTTGGCATTATCAACTGCTGCAGTGAGCTGTTCAGTTTGCTGAATTGGTGTCACTGTGATTTTTCCTGCAACCTCTGTATAGACATTGCTAGTTGGTTGTGTTTCACCAGCGTGAACTACTGCCCCTCCAAGGAACGCTGTGGCTAACGCAATTGCTGAAAGTGTTGTAATTTTAGATGTTTTCATGGTATACTCCTTGTATAGATGTTTTTATTAAGCACGGGCCCTTACCCGTGTTTTTTTGTGCCTTCAACGTGCACCCATAGCCCCACCGCAGAATATTTATATGTTTTGTTAGACTTGTAAAATGGGAATATTAGGAAAAAAGTAATTTAGTATAGTTTTTTGGGGAATTATGGGTATAAGTTACACTCCACGGCAGGGCCATGGCTGCACGCTGAAAGATTGACTTTATTTTGTGTACTTGTTCTTGAGTCGTTCTTGCTTTTCCTCTGGGGTTTCAACCCATTCAAAGAACGGCTCTTGCTGTTTGGGTTTCTTTCTGGTTAGCAATTTCTTTAGTAGCTTCATGAGTTACCCCACTAGCTGATCTAATGGCAAACCGTGGTCAGCGTTGAATCGCTCAGCTTTAGCTGTGTATGATTCCCATTGTGGAACTTCATAGACTTCTACTTCATTTTGTTTCTTTGACCAAATCCAGCTAAATAGTTTTTTCATGATGTTATTTCCTTTCTTTTTAAAACACATGGACACCACGCTCAGCCCATTTGTCACGTAAGCGGTTTTGAGCGTCCCCGTTGTATCCACAGATATGAAAAGCAAGACCAAGATTTTCTTCGCTGTGGCGTTTATCCACGATTTCTTCTTTGTAAGCCTCCGCAAACGCTTTGACTTCTTCTAGGTTTTTGCCGCATGGGTAGAACAACCAGTCGTTGTCTACCACAACATGCCAGTTATTTCCTAGCACTGTTTGGATTTTTTTATATTCAAATTTAGCCATTTTGTTTACCTCTCTTATTCTTCTAACTATGATTACTGTATTGTTATCAGTTAGTAGTTATTATCGCTTGGTGTGCGTAGCACCATATTGTTATTAGTTGGTGCGTGGCAACGCCATATTATTATTACTTAGTCTTTATTATTTATTAGTTATTATTAGTGTCGGATTCTTCAACTTTTGAACTTTTCAACTTTTGAATTTTTCAACTTACGAAAAGTTCAACTTTTGAACTTTTCAACTTACGTAAAGTCAGTAAGTTGTAATTTAGTTATCCACAACTTCTGTTGATAACTCTTTTTCAATCCGACTAACCCAATAATTCCAATAACTATCTGTAATCGGTATGTCTTGGACAAGTGGATAGGTCTGAACACCTTTCCCACGTCCCAAGCTCTTTCGATAGATGCGGATATAACCAGCATCTTTTAATTCTTCAAAGGCTGTCCGGTGTGCGTCCCTCCCGTTTTTCGAACGCTTGGAAAGCTCCTCAATGTAAGGCCTCCAATCGTCTTTATTAGACATCAGCACCAACAACAAGCCTTTAGCTTGTAAGCTCAGTTCAGCATTTTGGGCTGAGTGGTTATTCATTTGAGTATAGTTGCTGTCTGTGTTTCGTTGGATATACTTCATATCCCATGACCTATGCTCCTTTCTGGTAGATGCTTGCCACGATATCATAGTAGCTATGCCCTGCTGGTATCGTGTGTTTAGTTAGATCATCAACTCTGGAACCGTCTGCCATAATGTTGATTATGGTGGGTTCCCATTTTTGTTTTTTCATGGTACAATCTCTTTAGTTTAAATTTTCTATTGGTCTGACTCTGGCAGGGGTCAGCCTTTTTTGTTGCCTTAACGACACTGGAGAACTAGCGAGGTCTTTTGATTTTTTGTTTTTTAGGAGTCATTATAAAATCAAATCATCTAATGGTATTGCTTACGTTTCAACTGAATCGCTGCCCCGCTAGCTCACTAGTGCCGCCAAGGTGACATCCTCAATCCTCTTGTTCGATGATTGGCAGGATGTCGATAGCTTTCAATTTGTCGTATATAAAACGTCTTCCAAGTTGTGTCCAGACCGTCGTCATGTTGCTGTGGGGTTTCCCGTCCTTACCAACGTAGTCGAATGTTCGGCTTGAGATGTAGCCTTTACCAATATATTTCGCATATAGTACCCACTGACCATTGACAATGCGTTGGATTCGCTCTTGCTTTAGTAGCTGGTTCATCTTGCGTGCTGACATCCCATAATCTTGAGCAATTTGGGTGATAGTCAAGCCGTCCTTGGTTTGTAAAATCAAGTCTAGGTAATCGGCGTTTTTAGTCGCTTCTTCCAACTCAATCAAGAGGTTTTCGTTTTCGTTTTCCAAGAGCTTGATTTTCTTATCAGCCATGAGCAATGCTCTTGCCATGATTTTTTCTGGACTATTGAAGTCCTTTTCTACTTGGATGAAGTAGGTTCGGACTTCCTTTCCTTTGTCTGTTCGCTGAATCATTGCGATTTCTTTCGCCATGTCTAGCTTAATGATGTGATCTTGACTTGGTCGCCCTCCGGTACTTTTGCTCAAAAATGAGCTAAAGTCTTCACCCTCTGTAAAACCATATTCAGTCATACGTGGGAACCAATCTTTGTAAGCTGTTTTAACGCCTAGAGCTTTATGTAACTGTCTGCCAGAAACAATCGGCTCATGATTTTCGTTTAATGATACGTTAATCAGTTCGTTCATTGCTTGTTCCTTTCTTAATTCTTAACTTGAATTAAATTCAAGTTTTACTGTAAAAAAATATCAAATACCGTACAAATCGGATGCTCGAATGTGGTATTTATTACAGATAGTTACCATTTTCTTAGGAGAAATAGAGAGCGCATTTTTCTCCCAAGCGCTAACCGTTTGAGCTGTAGTACCAATGCTTTCGGCGAATTGGGCTTGTGTCAGATTATGACGGGCTCGAAGTTCTTTGATTGTAATCTTTGGAGCTGTTTTTGTCATTTTGTTCCTCCTCTCTAACTAACTTACAAACGTATTATAACTTGAATTAAATTCAATGTCAACAGTTTTGTTGATTTTTTTTCAAGTTTTTTTAAGTTTTTTATAAATCAACTTGAAAATTAGGAAAGTCTACTATATAATATTAATATAAACAGCAAGGAGAAAGATATGGATTTGAATAAGCAAAGAGGAAGCAGAATTGAAAGTTTGAGAGCTAGCAAGGGTATTAGTCAGCTTGAATTAGCGAAAATGTTAGGTTATAAGTCTGATTCAACTATTTCAAAGTGGGAAAGCGGCGCTAGCATTCCAACGGGAACAAAGATTGTGAAATTAGCTCAAGTTTTGGGGACTTCGACAGATTACATTCTTTTTGGAGACGGTCCAGAAACCACCGAGGAACAACAACCAAACACCCACGATATCGATGAAATCATCGACAATGCAATGATGTTCGACGGGAAACCGTTGAGCGAGGATGATAAGCGGGCTATCCGTGGCATCATTGCGGGATATATGAGCAGCAAGGAAAAGTGAGGGGATATGACTGAAAGTGAATTGCTTGAGCAGTTCAACGTGTCTCTTTGTGAGTTTAGCTCTAACGAGTGGTCACGAAACGGGTTTATCGACCCTATAAACAGGGTTGTTTATATCAATGGGGATTTAGACCAAGACACTCGTTTAAAGGTCATTCTGCACGAACTGGGCCACCTAGAGCACAATTCCAAAGACTATGAGCGTCTACGGGAAAAGTATGAGGTTCAGGCAAATAGGAATATGATCCATGAATTGTTGAAAAATGAAAATCTTGATGATTTTAATTACTTACACTTTATGGAAAAATATAATCTCACCACGATTTGTGATGAGACTTTTGTAAAAAACGAATTTCTAAAAATGATGAGGTAACATTATGAATTTATTAACAGTTCAAACTCAATTAATGCAGGCGGGCGTCCCTAAGATGTTTGGCACTCGAAAAGAGGTTAACTACCTACCGCAATTACTATCAGACGACGAGGTGATACAATATGCCGCATCTGGATTTTATGACGGCAACACTGTCTTAATCGTATTAACTCAAAAACGCATTATGTTTGTTGATAAAGGCATGATTTACGGTGTCCAAACTTCTGAAATTCCTCTCGATATGGTCAATGGCGTATCGTCTAAAAGCGGGGTTCTCTTAGGTGAAATCTCGGTGATGAACGGGGTATCTTGGGCGCATATCAAGAACATCCCTAAAATCGCCGTACCAGTTCTATCTGACAAGATTAAACGTGCATCCGAAGCATACAAACAAAGTCTGTATAGACCACAGATAGAGGTTAGCCAGAGCAGTCAACCGCTATCGCAGAATTTAATTGCTGACGAATTGATTAAGCTGAAATCATTAGTTGATAACGGCGTGCTCACTGAGGAAGAATTCCAAGCACAGAAAGCTAAATTACTATCACAATAAAAAAAGCCCTATAATCTCCCTCGCCAAAGTTAGATTATAGAGCGGCATCACAGAAAAAATCGTGTAAACTGAGAGCAGTCTTACAAGTCTTTTTTCTGTACCCATTTTAACAGAATTGAGGTACAAACACAATGGCAACACATAAAGTCGCTATCTATGTCCGAGTATCAACCACATCGCAGGTTGACGAGGGCTATTCAATTGACGAGCAGAAAGCAAAGCTAACAAGCTACTGCGAGATAAAGGACTGGAATATATATGACATATACACAGACGGTGGTTTCTCCGGTTCTAACACGGAACGCCCCGCACTAGAGCAACTAATAAGAGATGCAAAGAGAAAGCTGTTTGATACTGTACTGGTGTATAAGCTAGACCGATTAAGTCGCAGTCAGAAAGATACACTCTATCTGATTGAAGATGTATTTCTGGAAAATGATATAGAATTTGTCAGCCTACTCGAAAACTTCGACACCTCAACGCCATTCGGTAAGGCAATGATTGGATTATTGAGCGTGTTTGCTCAGCTCGAAAGGGAACAAATCAAGGAACGGATGCAGCTAGGCAAATTAGGGCGGGCAAAGTCTGGCAAATCTATGCAGTGGGCAAAGACATCTTATGGCTATGATTACATCAAAGAGACTGGCACGCTCTCAGTCAATCCATATCAAGCCTTAATCGTCCGAAAGATGTTCGAATGGTATTTATCGGGTATGTCGATAACCAAGCTCAGAGACACCCTAAATGAGCAATATGGGCAAGATAAAGAATGGAACTATAGAACAGTTAGGGTTATCCTGTCGAATCCGGTATATTGTGGATATAACCAATTCAAGGGTCAGATATTCCCCGGCACCCATGAGCCTATCATATCCGAGGAAGATTTTAACAAGACACAAGAGGAAATCAAAACAAGGCAAAGGACAGCCGCCCAGCGATTCAATCCCAGACCATTTCAAGCTAAATACATGCTTTCCGGTATTGCTCAGTGCGGCTATTGTTCAGCCCCGCTTGCTATCAAGCTAGGCATGATCCGGAAAGATGGCACACGCTTAGTTAAATACGAGTGTAAGCAGCGACACCCTCGGAAGACCAAGGGCGTGACAGTATATAACAACAATGCAAAGTGTGATTCTGGGTTCTACTTCAAAGATGATATCGAGCACTTTGTCTTGACCGAAATCAGCAAACTGCAAACTGATTCAGACTATATCGACAAGCTATTTTCAAACACCGGCAAAGAGACAATAGACCGGGATAGCTACCAGAAACAGATTGACAATCTGACCGCTAAAATTAGCAGACTTAATGATCTATACATTGACGATAGGATTTCACTAGAAGAATTGCAAAAGAGGTCAAGCGACTTCATGGCAGAAAGAACAGCTCTTGAAAAAGAGCTAGACGCTGACAAATCTGCTAAAACCGTAGAGCGCAAGAAAGATATTAGACGGGTGCTTGACACCAAGGATATCTTCACGCTTGATTATGAGCAGCAGAAAGCCATAGCACGCGCCTTGATAAGCAAGGTTCGAGTGACTAGTGAAACTATCGTTATTTTATGGAAATTATAGAGCGTTTTAGTTACATTCATTTCAATCAGTGTAAAAGCTCGTAATTTAACGGCATTCAATTTTTTCAACATC
>ERZ773061.271-NODE-271-length-22724-cov-6.749702_pt1 | contig 22724 bp, 29 predicted proteins | sample MGYA00580627_ERZ773061 | MGnify/ENA primary metagenome ERZ773061 (study PRJEB29015, sample SAMEA2738119) | human oral metagenome | biome: human oral; feature: human-associated habitat; material: saliva | place: China | collected 2223 ...
GATAAACAAGATGCAGAAGATTTAGAACAAATCAAATCTTATGTATCTAAAGTAACCAATGCAACTTCTATGAAGTTTAACCAACCTGATATTTCTCCTTCTCGTATCAAACGTATGGACGAACTTGATGAAAAGTTCAGGACTATTGAAGTTGATGGACGTAAAGTATCAGATGTAGTAGATTCTTATTATGAATCAGATAAGAAGTTAACTAAAGATACTATCCCAGTTGACTCTCTTAACGATGAATGGAAGAATGTAACCTTTACTAATTTCGATAAAGAGTATGATTTAAATAAAGACGTAATTAAAATCTTTAATGATATCTTCTCTGCTGACAAAAAGAATCGTGTATCTATTATCGATCTAAAGAAAGAAGATACTTCTAACCATGAAAACTATTTAGATACATATACTATCCAAACTGAAGATAGATTTGGTACTAGATCTAAATTAGTAATCGATATTCCTAAGTTTATCGATGGTCGTTATATGATGCTTCGTGGTAATACTAAAATTCTTAATGGTCAATTAGTATTAATGCCTATCATCAAGACAGAAGAAGACGTAGTTCAAATCGTAACTAACTATAACAAAATCTTCATCTATCGTGTAAATCCATCTAATGGTACTAAGAGTACTCCAATGGTAGATAGATTAACTAAATCACTTAAGAACTATAAGGGTTCTACCATTACAGTACTTAATGGTGATAATAGTTTCATCTGCTCTAAATATGATTTACCAATTGAATATAGAGACTTAGCTGGTCTGTATACTAGTTATACTCTTAAAGATGGTTCTTATATTACATTCGATATGGATTTAGCTCTCAGAGATTTGAAACCTAAATTAAAAGGTGATAAAAATTATAATAGTAAGATTCATTATATTATCGGTTATGATAAACCAGCTAATAAAGTTATTTATTGCACTGGTAATGAAGTAGCTAAAACTATTGCTAATTTCTTATCTGAAAAAGATAAAGCATTTGGTGAAATATTCAGTACATCTAAAGCATCTAACTCTTTAGGTTATTCCGATGCTTCTATTTTGAATACAAGACTTCCTTTGATTGTAGTGGCTTGCTTTGCTGAAGGTTTAACTTCTGTATTATCTAAAGCTAAGATTAAATGGGAATTCACAGAGAAACGTCCTGAAAATACAGACGATAATTCTGTAGTTAAATTCAAAGATGGATACTTGGTATATGAAAATACAACCCCTGAAGTTTCTCTTCTTATGAGTGGTTTATATAAAGTAGCTACAGATGAATTTGAATTCAATGAAATGGATGAATATAGTACTTGGTTAGATATTCTAGAAGACTTCGGTGCTAGATTTAAAGCCGATGGTTTAGCTAACTTCTATGATTGTTTATTCGATCCAATTACTGTAGATATTTGTAAGAAATACAAATTACCGCATGATTACGTTGGTGCTTTAATCTATGCTAATAATTTATTAGCCGATACTAACTATAATACTCATACAGATATTACTGGTAACCGTGTACGTACAAATGAATTAGTTGCAGCATATTTATATAAAGCTATTTCTAAAGCTTATGGTGATTATGCTAATACAGTTCGTCATAGAGGTAAAGGTGCTAAGTTATCTATTAAACAATCTGCTGTAGTAGATGAAATTCTATTAGATCCAGGTTGTTCTGACTTATCTGTATTGAATCCTTTGCTTGAAGCTGAAGCTACTTCTACATTATCATTTAAAGGTTTATCTGGTATGAACTCTGAACGTTCTTACAAATTAGACAAACGTATTTATGATAAATCTATGCTTGGTGTTATTGGTGTATCTACTGGTTTCTCTGCTAATACTGGTATTAATCGTCAAAGTTCTATTAATGCTTCTGTATTAGATACTCGAGGTACTATCAAACCTAAAACTGAAAAAGAATTAGGGACTCTTGATACTCTAACTCCTTATGAAGCTTTAGCACCATATGCAACAACTCATGACGATCCAATTCGTACAGCAATGGGTTATATCCAAACAGCTAAGCATCAAATGAGAGTTAAAGAATCTTCTCCTAACTTATTGACTTATGGTATGGATGAAGCTTTACCTTATATGACTTCTAATATTTTCTCCTATAAGTTTAAAGGTAAGAGAGGTAAAGTATTAGATGTAAAAGAAGGAGACTTCTTAGTATATAAAGATCTTGATACTAAACAAGTTCATATGATTTCTTTGAAAGATGAAGTGCTTAAGAACTCAGATGGTGGTTTCTATGTAACCGTTCAATTGGTTCCTAAAGTTAAGAAAGGTCAATCACTTAAATATAATGATATCTTAGCTTATGACCCTCAATCTTTCTCTAAATCTAATGCTACTACTAAAGACGCAGACCAAATTGCTTATAATATTGGTACATTAGCTAAAGTAGCTATCATGTGTACAGATGAAGCATATGAAGATAGTTCTATTATCTCCGATAGATTATCTGAAGCTATGACTAGTTACTACTGCGTTCAAAAAGCTAAATCATTCAAAGCTAATACAAACGTTTACAATATCGTGCAACCTGGACAAAAAATAAAAGAAGGCGACTCTCTTATTGTATTCCAAAATGCATTTGACGATGATAATGCTAATAAACTCTTAGCTAAGTTAGCCGATGATGATACAGAATTAATTAATGATTTTGGTCGTATCAAAATAGCTTCTAAGATATCTGGTGTGGTGCAAGACATTAAGATTTACCGTACTTGTGAAATTTCAGACTTATCTCCTTCTCTTAAGAAGATAGTGACTGACTATGAAAAAGGTATCAAGGAACGTAATAAAATAGCTAAACAATATGGAGTTAGTGAAGGTGAAATTAAAGCCACATCTGAACCTGACTACAAGCTAGAACAAAACGGTAAGCTCAAAGCTACCGAAAATGGCGTTTTGATCGAGTTCTATCTTAAAGCTGAAGATAAAATGGGTGTGGGTGATAAACTCACTTACAACACTGCGATTAAAGGCGTAATCAAGGATTTATTTCCTAAAGGTGATGAACCTACTAGTGAATATAGACCTGATGAAAAGATTGATGCTTTATTAGCAACTGCCTCAGTAACTGCTCGTATGACATCTTCAGTTATCTCTAGTGGTATTATGAATAAAATCATGATAGAAACAGCTAGACAATGTAAAGATATACTTGGTATCAAATGGGATTACTTAGGTAAAAACAAAAAATAAATGAAAGAATATGGAGTACCCAATATTGGGTACTCCTATATCTTTTCAAAAATAAAAGCTAGATAATATGAATATACTCTTCAGGGAGTAATTATATAGTCAGATCATTAGTGAAGTTGATGTTTATTCTTCAAACGAGACTTATGAATCGAATATATAGAAGAATGATTATATAATTATAATGAGGAAAAACCTGAAGAGTATATTCATACCATCTAACGATGGTATTCAAAATTTAAGTTACATGATTAACCACCACAAATAAGTTTAGGGGGTGTATTTGTGTTTGTTTATTTTAGGGATTTTTATATATTTAACAGGGAGCGTTAAATATACTTGCGATAAAATAAGAATTTTTATGAGAGAAGTCAGTTAGTTATTTCGGGGAGAGTAACTGAAATAACTATTTTGAAAAAATTATTATCTTTAAACAAGGATTGTATTATTTGTGTTTAATATTGGGGGGTTTCTAAAATCCAGGCGGATGGGAATAAAGTGTCTGGATAATAAATATGAGTGTTAGAGTTTCCTTCTCATCTGTGGTGGTTAATCATATAACTTAATTAAAATATTAAAATAAATAGAAGATTAGAAAGTTGGATAAATTGCTTTATTAGCTAAATTTGAGAAATTCATTCGTCCACTCTTTAATAATTCATTGATTAGGCTGATTGTATTACCAAAAGAGAAAGGCATACAATTTATCCAACTTTCTAATCTTCTATTATGAATAAGTTGATAGAGAGATAAAATATTATAGTCATTTGCGTGAATTTTATTTATCTTAAAAGGAGTTTATGAAATAAAATGAATGATTTATCTCTCTATCATATGAATATTATACAACTCAAATATTTTTTAATCGTTCGAAAATTGAGCGATGCTATCTCGAGTTGCTTTAGGGATATTCAAATAATCCCCTGTTTTAGAATTGATATCTACGGATTCTTTAATCATACCTTTAGAACCATAGTATGCCATTGTGTAATCATTAGCACATTTAGCAATTTCATTCAAGTATTCTTTTTCATTCAAAAGTACTTGTGTTAAAAATTGACTGATTTCTTTCTTGAAGTTTGGATTACCGAAGAATTCAATCTTTTTCTTTTTCATTTTTGTTCTTAAGAAAATGAATCCTTTATCGTAAACTCGTAAACTAATAATCATGGGTATTAAACCTCCTATTTAATAATACTGATATCGAAATTACTCATAATACCTTCGATACCTAAGTCTCTTCTAATTGTCATTACATATCCAGTTTCACTATTTTCATCATAGGTTTGATCTAAGAAATTAAATCCAAATACTTTTTCAACTTGGAAGCAATCATAATCAATAAATATTTCTGGATACTTTTCTTCGATATGTTTTCTACATTTAGCAACGGCGTCAACCATATTCTCCGCTTCAATAGTAAATTCTATATCTCCTTTGACTCTGTCTTTAACTAAATATTTATTCATAGTCTCCACCTTTAATAAATATTAGAATTCACTACTAAATCCTTCTGTAGGAATAATAGGTTTCATTTCAATATTCACTTTACCATCTTTATCAGTAAAGGATAAAATACGACCACCTGTTGTATAGAACTTATATTTACCAATTCTTTTAATAAGTTCACTGCGGTCTATTTTGACTAATTCGTCACGTAATTTAGCTAGAGTTTCTGGAACGGAATATTCAATAGCACCACCAGAAGTTTCTACTTTAACTTTGTAGATAGATCCTAACCATTTATATTTATCTACTACTGCTTTGATTGTAGAATAAATATCAACTGGTATATATTTACCACCAAATATAGAATCTAAATTAAACATACCCATTATTCTATCAATATTGTAATTAAAGATGAATTGGGATAATTCGTTTGGTTGTTTTTGTGTAACCATAGCGTGTTTAAGTTCAGCCATGATACGGATAACCTTTTTAGTGATTTCTAAAAGATTAGTTTCTGAAGTTAGGTCTTCCATAGTCCCATCTGGATAGATGATGATGTCTTTATCAAATTCATCAAACTTTTCAGACATAACTTCCATAGAATAAGTGAAATACATATCGTCTGGATTATTACTAATTCTATTCATTAATACCTCACATGGAGTGAGGATATTGTAGACTTTCTTTTCTTCTTGAAGTCTAATTTTATTAGCATAAATAGTATTAGTAATATGATACACTACAGCGGTTGTGTCTTCCATTTAGATAAATCCTCCTTAAAATTATATTTATATTCTTTTCTACGTCTAGCCTTTTTAGTATTAGGTCTAGTTTCACCTCTTAGTACAATAGTATCTAAAGATACAGTAGTATTTAGAATATAATCTTGTATTGTAAATACCCTATTATCTATATCCAAATAACCATTGAATACCCTAAACGGATTTATATTTAAGTTAGCCCGGTTATCAGGTATTAATTTAGCAAACCACTCATGTATTCGCTTTAAAGCATCTACATATTGTGCTACAAAATCCCTATCATCTTTAGTACCAACTAAACCAAACATTCTACCTATATTGACATACATCAAATATTGATTTTTTGGTCTGTTTATATTACGTCTTACGAATCTAACAGAAGTTAATCTCTCATCATCATATAAAATAATATCAAACTCAATTTTCTTATTGGTATTATCCATCACTATTTTAAATCTTGTGATCATCTTAAATCAACCACCCTTCTATTCATATCAAAACAGAATATCTCAGCACTTTCTGACTCTATATCAACTATAGATTTATATAAAAATGGAAATACTTTTCCATCATTATACCCACGATGCTCATTAGATAGTGCTTCGATATGATTATAAAGATTTGTGATTAATTTGATAATGAAATCTCTTTCAAATGGTTCGAATAGTTTAGCTAAACGTCTTTTTACTAGAGCGTTATCTACTCTACTTTCCTTAAGTAAATCTCCCATACTAAAAATATATGAATTAGTATAGTCTATAATTATTTCTGGATTATATACTCCTTCTGAATTAGTAAATATCCAATCGATAAATATTTTTGTCATTATATAACACCTCCAAAATAAATTTGTTTATTTGTTATTTATCATAGAAATATTATACAATTATAGACGTTTTTATAAGGCTTAAAATTGCTCTTATTTTAACCCTTAGCATGTCGCTCCGCTCCATCCCTTTATAACGGAAATCCTGCATGTCTTAATTCCATGGATCTCCGCGTGCTCTCGCGAGCAACGCAGAGACATGATTAAGACAGCGTGCGAAGCGTGGGCGTAGCTAAGCGGTTGTCTTAATCATGGATCTACAGTACGCTTCCAGGATTTCCGTTACCTTCGACTGGAAGCAAGATTTACTAAATTGTATATTCAATATTAAATTATAATTAATTTCAAGACAATTAGATAGGAAGAAAGAACAAGATTATCCAATATTAAGAAGTAAATAAGGAGAATCCAGATGTCAATAGATAATAAAAGAAACGAAGTAATCCAATATATAAAGAATAATGTAACAATGATATCATTCGAAGGTATGGATTGTTCATATAAAGAAACTAATTCAAATAGATTAGCAAATATAATAGGTATAATAGGATATGAAGTAGAACTAGTTAGTTTTCCAAGATATAAGAATCCTAGTGCATACTTTGTAGAACAATATCTATCTGGTAATATTAAAGTAGATGGTAATACTACAATGGATAGAGCAATATGTTCAGGAACTACAGTATGTCTATTCTATGTAATGGATATGATTAAGTGGTATAATGAATATATTGATAAATTAATGAAAGAAGAAAATCTGGAGAATAAGAAACGGATAGTTATCTTCGATAGATATGCTTATTCCAATATGTATTATCCAATACCAGATATGCTTAAAACTATAACTAAGTTTAATTTAAGTAAAGAAGAAGAAAAAGAAAGAATACTTAACTTACAATGCAAGATAGTAAATAAGGTAATCGATACTGCTAATATACCAAGAGTAGATTTAATCATTAAAATGGTTTCGGATAGAAATTTACTTTATGAGAAAGTAAAAGAAAAAAATAAAGATAAAAAAGGGGACTTATACGAGTCTAATATAAGTTACCTTATGGATTGCTTTGAAATATTCAAGAAACTTAAATTTACTAATATGACCTCTTCTAAACTTACAGAAATCGATATGTTTGAGATTGAAGTAAGTGGAAAAGATGAGGAAGAAGTGTTTGAAGAAGTTTTAAAAGGGGTGAAAGAGATTGTATAAAGATAAACCATGTGTAGCCATGATATTTGATAGAAGTTACTTGGTATACGATGTTAGAAAACCAATGAATGATATATCTGATGTCATGTGGCGTTTCAAAGATAAAGCCCACTTCGTTTATGGTGGCATTCCACGTTTGTGTTATCATGTAGAAGAATATAAACGTAATTTGGGTCTTAAGGATGAGATGTTCCATAAGATAGAAATTCCTTATTGTGATAATAAGTTTTATTATAATAAGGAGAATGTAGCTCAAGGTTGGGTTCAAGAAGTTATGTCTTATAACCCCGACCATATTTTGATTCTTAGAGATAATGGTCATACTAATGAAACCGATGCTTTGGTACAATATGCTATTGCACATAAAGTTCATGTGGTTGAAGTAGATAACCATAATCATAGAAGAGATTTGGTTGATCATAATGGATATATTACTAAAGGATATTATGATCAAACTTTATTTGGTAAACGTTAATTAAATTGGAGGTATTACTCATGAAACCAGAAGTTAAACCATTTAGATATTGTGCTCGATCTTTAGATGATGGAAAAATTTCCATTAGAGAAGCAGTTAGATTTGAAGCAAACCCAGAAAATAATTTACTCTATGCTGTTTATTACGATGATTGGAATAAGTTCATTCTTACTGAACCTATCTTTAGAGCAAGTGATAGTGAAGAGTTATATGCGTTAATATCTTCTATAGCTCAATTCTATCATACAAGTCCAGAAGGTCTACTTGACTTTGTAACTACAGAATTTAACGTGAGAGGAGAAGCTGATGTTTAATAAAGAAAAATTAAAGAACTTATTTAAGTCTAAATCCACTATCATTAAAGATGAATTCGATAAAATTGGTGAAACGTCGACATATGAACTAGATATTCTTGAAATTGGTGATAATGTAAAGAATGTATCTAGAGCTGCTCGTATTTCTCATGGTTTAGAAGCTCCTAAATCATACCAAGCTCAATGTGATTATATCGAACGTATTATGAAGATGGGTCATGATAGTATTTCTGGTCATTCTAATATACAATTTGCTATCACTATCCATAATATTTATGATGAAGCTTCTATTGGTTTAGTAAAGAACTTAGAAGCATTTAAATTCTTTAATATTGAAGTGATTCATAGACAATCTGAAGAAGGTACAGTTACTGTATTAGTATTTGGTGCAAGTATCCGTTCTCTTCGTTATTATATCAGAAGTATTTCTGAAGTTTCTAACCTTAACTTCCATGAAGAGAATATCTTCAACTTCATTAAAGGTGTAATCTATAAGACTACAGAAAAATGCTTCTATCCAGACTTAATTAAAGATGGATACTTAGATGAAGAAGACTTTGAATTTGTACCAATCTTCAATGAATATGATACAGACTTCGATAACCCTAAAGATGAACCAGTTCCAGTAAATGAAAACGATATCATCAATGCAATTGATAAACAAAACTTCGATATCGAAGAAGAAAAAGAAATTGATGATGATAAAGTAAATTCTATTAATCCAGATGAATTAACTCAAGAAACTAGAGAAGAATTCTCTGTTGGTAATATAGATATTATCGATTATCCTACAGAAAACTACAAATCTTCTATTGATACTATCAATAATAAATTCCCATCCGAAATTAGAGATGAAAAATTATTAAATGATATTATTCATTCCTTAATTGCTACATCTACTATTACTATTAAGATTAATAAGATGAGTCGTGCTATCTCTCAACAAATTAATCGTCATAGAGCAGCAATTACGCAAGAATCTCAACGATACGTAAATGTATCTGATTGTGAATTCATCAATCCTTGCAAGTTTGACCCTAATAAATATCCTAACCCAAATCCCGAAATTAACATCAAACTATTTGGTAATGAAGTTAAAACTAACGTAGAAGAGTTGGGTAAAGAATTAATTAAGATTTATGGTCAATTATTAGATCAAGGGTTATTAAAGCAAGATGCTCGTGGTTTCTTACCATTCAATGCCGAATCTAGTGCTTATTATACTTTCACTATGTCTGATATGATTCATTTCTTATCAGTTCGACTCCATAAATCAGCCCAACCTGAAGTACGAACAATTGCAAGCTTCATTTACAGTTGTTTGATTAAAGATGTATTCACTGATAAAAGTATTATTGACATCATTGAGTACAGAATTACTAATACTGAGGTGATTTAATGGCTCGAAACGCTAATTACATTGTCGAAGGTAATTATGATAAACCAGTAACTGAGATTAATATCAAAGAAGTTCCTGATTTTAACATATCTGACTTTGACTTTGAAGACGAAAAGGCTTTATATAAGTATATTCGTCGAGTAGAAACTGTTTGTCGTCAATCTTTTGAATATAAACAGTTTATCTATTTCTTGAAGAATTATGGTAATATGAATAAGTGCTCGTTCATGAAATTCTTAGATACTCAAGATATTCCTAAATTGAGAATCGAAATACATCATGAACCTATCACTTTATTTGATATTGCTTTAACTATCTTTAGAAAAAGACAAATGAATGGTGAATCTTTACATGAAGATATGATTGCAAAGGAAGTTATGTATCAACACTACAAACTACATGTAGGTTTAATCCCATTAACCACTACAGTTCATGAAATGGTACACAACCAATTCCTATTCATTCCAACTCAAGCAGTTATGGGTGCTTGGGATAAGTTTGTAGAAGAGTATAGACAGTATATGCCTATCGATACTCTCTCTAACCTTGATTCTATCATTCAACATTCAGAAAACTACGATCCTGAAAAGGAAATGGCTATTTTGAATGCTGGATTTGTAAGAATCAATGTAGAATACGATGGATATCAAGCTTCTACAGAAGAACTCTTCAATTATCTTAAATCTGTTTATGATGATTTAGAAGAACGTAAGAATAAATAAGATATACCAAGAGGTTACCCAATATTGGGTAACCTCATATCTTTTGCAAAATTGTAATAGTCTAAAATATTGGTCGTATAATATAAAAGTGAATAGTGTATATTATTTTATTCTTAGGAGGAATTTAAAATGGCAGAGGTTTATTTATTAGTAGCAATTCATTTCGTAATCGTAGTAGCAATTTGTGGTAGTTTTGGGTACTACTTCCACAAGATGTACGTAGAAAACAAAATAGCTGAAGCTGAATTAAGAGCTTGTGAGTACAGAACTGCTCACATGACAGCAGAAGCTTTGAAGGAGATCATCAATCGATGATCTCCTGATCATCTCTTTTATTTTTTATAATTAAACGAATTTATGAGCGTATATTATATAAAAGAAGAGAAATATATCTTCAATATATTTTATAAGAAAGGAGGTCAAAATCAAATGTTGTTAGATTTTGACAATGCTGTAAATATTTTTACAGATTGTAGCACTTATCGTGGTGAGTCTGATAAGACTCTAGTAAGTTGTGGCTACTGTGTAGTAGTTGACAACGAAATTGTCGAGCATAATAATATCATTGTAGATGATAGTAATAATGCTCAAGGTGAATTGTTTGCGATCCTTATGGGCGTAATCGCAGCAAACAGATTTAAAGATAGAGGCTCTCGTATCAACCTCTTCAGTGATTCTAAGACATCTATTCGTTCTTTGACTCATAATGTATTCAATTGGTACGATAATTCTTTGAAATCTAATACTGGTGGCTTTGTTAATATCAGAGGCGATAGTATTAAGTATCAAGAATTATATTTAAATATCGTCGAAGAGATCGTATCTACAGGATTGAAGATTAACTTCTATCATGTACGTTCTCATAATCGTTATCATCAAGAAAGTGTACATATGGCTCGCACTTACTTCAATAAAGTAAATAAGACCAATACTTCTGATGATATCGTTCGTGATATTATCTATTATAACAATTTTGTCGATAAGATGACTCGTCATCGTTTACATGATGTATGTCATGATGATTCCTTTGAACGAGAAAACTATCGTCAATTCCGTTATCCTGTTACTAGACAACCTAGCAGATTACAAATTGAATCTTACAGAAGTCTAGTATGTTAAAGAAGAAGGAGGGATTTGAATGTACTTGGATGGATTCAAGACATTTATGGATGAAGTCCCACGAACTCCCGTAGAACCTAAAGAAGAATTCGAATGGTTTACTGGGTTTGATGGAATAGAACCAGATCCAATAACAGATCCAATGCGGATGCCTGTCAACTTCACTGGAGAATTACCTACGGTATTGTATTCTAAAGAAGATATGATAAATAATATGCATCCAAATGACCCATGTAGATGGGAACAAATCCGACAAAGTATGGAAAATCCATATTATGGTCAACAAAATGCAGAATATCTGCAACAAATGGCACAAATTAGAGCACAACGCTACTTTAGACCTTCAATGATACCAGTACCACCTAGAGTTATGGAACAACGAGTACAACAACAAGCTCAGTATATCAATAACCGTGGTCCTGTGATGTATCCACAGTTTGAAGATCCATCTATGCGTGCAGCTCGTTGGGCTCAAAAGTTCAAAAACAAAGTTGAAAATAAAATCAACAGTCCAGAAGAATTGGCTAAACGTTATTACTATAAGCAACATGAAAAAGACCGTTACGATAAAGCAACCGGTATTAATATTGATGAAGCAATGCGTGAAGACAATTTTGAACATTTGAAGCAATTAAATATTGATGCTTACAATGAACGTAAGAACAATGCAAATGCTAAGAATGATAATGCTGAAGCATTTAAAGGTGTTTCTATGAATAAAGATGATCTTAAAGCCAATGGTTTCAAAGTAACCAGAGATAAAGCTAAGACACCTTCTATTCCAGTTAAATATTTAACACCTATTGGTTCTACTTTAGAAATTCATGAAGATGGAACTACTTATGAATGGGATCCTGATGGTGGTCAAAGTGTTATGTCAACACCTCCAGCATTAGAATATCTAGCTAAATGTAAAATGATAGATAACCTAAACATGCAAATGGATGCTCATGCTCAAGCAGCAGCATTAAAAGGTTATCATATGAATGAAAGCTATAATCAAAATCCTATGCCCACTCCAATGAATCCAGATCCATTGGATAGAACTTATCAACAGTACTATGCAAATGGTCCTGTAATGCATGTAGACCCTACATCTATCGTAGTAGGTTCTCCAACAGTTTCATTTACTACTCAAAATGGTGGTCAATTTACCACTAATATGCCTAGTGTTATCTATAATCCTAATGGTACAGTGAGTGCAGCACCACCATGGGTAAGACAATTCCAAGGTAATTATTATGGTTATCAACCTAGTCCGTGGATTGAAGAATATCGTGAGTTAACTGACGAAGAAATCCTCTCAGAAAACTATCCAGTTTTAATCTTAAATGATCACGATAGAGAATTAGCTAAAATTATTCGTGCTCGTAGAGAAAAACGTGCAGCTATCAATGCAGCAAAAGCACAAAGTATCGAAGAAGCAAACTTATATTGCCGGAGAATGAAAATAGATCCCGATACTGGCTACGAAATCTATGAAAGCTTAACAATCTATCCACCAGAAGGCAAATCTCATACATGTACTCAAGAAGAACTTGATGCGTTGAATACAGCGTTAATCGAAAAAGAGCGAAAGAATCTTAAAGAACTTCGAGAAGACAGCATGAAAATGGCTGCAGGTATTGATGACAGTGCCGTATTGGCTGAAGAAATTAATCGTTACTCTACAGAATATGCTCTATTAGTAAGATGGGCAAGAACTAACTTAACTGAAGAAGTTTATCGTGAGTTCGCTAAACTTATCTTACAACAACTTATTCTTCTTAGAGAAAACGATCCAGCGGCTGATTTGAAATCTGGTATCATGATCACAGGTACAACTATCGTTAGAACTCCATGTAGAGAATCCTCTGAATTGGATGTAGCAGTGATGGTTGCAGGTGAAGTCGAACATCTTGGAAGAATGAAAGAAGCAGCGAAAGAAGATAATAGTCTAGACGAAGATGAAAAAGCACGTGTAGTTAAACGATTGGATAAAGCTATTAAAGAAATCTCTGCTATCTATGATGAATACAAAGATAAAGACGATCCTAAGGATAAATCTGACGAACGGATGAAGTATAATAAACTATTCAGGAATATGGTAGACGTATCTACTATACCTCATAGGTTATTGGCTTACAAGCAAGTATTCGAAGCTCTTAATAGCAGTCTAACTCCTATTAAGCAGATGATGCTTGCATCATATATGTCATATGCTAAGCATGCAATGAGGATTAATGGTGAATTCGATTTAAATAACTTTGTTAATTGGTGGAATAAACCATTATTAGATCAAATTAATTCTGGTGCTAGAAGTACGTTTAAATCCAGAATGAATCCATATGGTAGAAAACCTGCGTTTGATTACTTTATGGAAAATTCTCACAAATTCGTTTCAGCTGAAAAGTATATCAGCGATGTACGTGCTCAATTGAAACGTAACTTCGATCAAATTGACCAAGGTGCTCTTATGAGTGCTAAGACATTTGATGAATACAATGACGCATTAGCTCGCATTATGCCAGCAGTGCGAATGTCCTATGATCCTTTTATAAATCCTGATGGTGCAAAACGCTTCAAGAAAAAGGATACTCGGGACATGCACAACTATGATAGAAGTAAATATGAATACTTAGGTATGCTAAGTGATTATTATCATGCTATCGGTGCAATTGACGTACCACATGATATCAAAGATAAAACGTGGTTCGATACTATTTATAATCAAAAAGAACGGGGGTTGATTTAATTGGAAGAACGTGTTCTGATTGATCATAACCTTAAAATTGATTTCGATAAGATGAATCAACTTCAAGATAGATCTAAGTATTTTACTAGACTTTTTGATGCGATGACTTATCAACCATTATTATCATTGATAACATATGAAGATATTATTGCTCTTCATATGTTATTCAATGATCCAGACTTTTGTGATAAACCAAGATCCCAACAATTAGAGTTAGCTGATTCCATTATGAAACCGAGAGGATTTTCTCGGATTCATAGTGGAACTAACCGTATTGTATATGGCTCCAGTGATCATCCAACTATTGTCTTAAAAGTAGCTACTGATGCTCAAGGCATCTCAGACAATGACGATGAAGTTTACAACCAAGACTTTCTTAAACCTTATGTACCAAAGGTTTATGAAGTCTCTGAATGTGGCACCGTTCAGTTGGTTGAAAGAGTTCAGCCTATAAAGAATAGGCAAGAATTTTGGGATAATAGATATCAGATTTTCCATATTCTTTATTCATTTACACATATAAAGAAATATCTCGTTGAAGATTTGGGATCTGCTTTCTTTATGAACTGGGGATTACGCAAAGGCTTTGGTCCAGTTATTCTAGACTATCCATACGTATATAAGTATATTCCAAGTAGATCTAGATGTATTGCTGTTGACGAAGCAACAGGTAAGATGTGTAATGGTACGATTTGGTACGATGATGCCATGAATACCATTATATGTCATAAATGCGGTAAACGATATTCTGCAAAGGATATTGGTGCAAAGCTTAAGAAACGGCAAGTTTCCGACAAAGAAATTCTAGAAATGTTTAGTGCAAATTTAGAAAGCGACAATCTTTTTGACAATGTTATAATACATGGTTATTCGAACAAAGATGCTGCTCTTCGTATTAAACCAGACGAAGCAGAAACTATTAAGAAAACCGAAGTAGAACCTAAACTTAAGGCACCTGAAACTAAGGTTCCTAAGTTTAAAAAGTCATGTAAGATTGCCAAGGATTTCTAAGGGAGGTAATTATGTTTTATCCTAATAAGGGAATAAAATGGGGCAGAGTATTCCTATCATGTAATTGGAATGAACTGTCTAATGCTTTGTATAACAATATCAAAGTTGTTGTACTAGATGATGATACAGAAAAGTATCGTCGAATTGGTTGTAATATTATGAGTATGCTATTGCCTCCGTATGAAGCAATAGATGCTGAATGTAATCAACAATTTGAATTAGCTGGTCAAATTTATCAAGACTATCTACTACGTTCTGAAAATGCTTTAGCTCCAATTGCTAATATCATTGCAGCTACTTATGTAGAAAAAGATATCTTAATCTTTGTCCCACCAGATGAAGCTAAGAGTCTAAGTTTTATAAATGTATTAGCCGAAACTCTTTATAGTGTATATGGTATTCCATGTGCAACGTTAAGCGATCCAACATCTAATCCATTCTATGATGATACTAACTTGTATACTCTATCCAACCGTGTTGAGTTGATGTATGCTTGTAATATTATCTCTTTGGATACACTTTGTGATTGCCATCCATACACAGATTTAAATCCTACCATATTCCCACGATTGGTATATGATTTAGGATATCCGAATTTAGAAGGAATGCATCCAAACCAAATTCAAGCATATTTCAATACAATGGTATTCTCTAGAAAAGACCAACGTATTGAATTATTCAAACAAGACGTAAATGAAATGAAGAATATGATATTCCCATTTGTGGAATTAAGGGATTTCGTTCGTCAACAACCAGAAGACGCTGTTAAATAGGGGGACAAAGCAGTGAAGAACAACATTACAATCGTAGTATATAGCCAAGTTAAAGAAAATATTGAAAAGTTTGCTAAGTTGATGGATACTTGTTCTAAGAAACATCAGGAAGAATATAAAAATAATCTTTATGATATCTTATTCGAATCTAGTGAAGTCACTATTGGTGATTTGGTAGAAAAAGTAAACCAACCAATTTATCCTACTAACAATATTACTTTTGGCTATCATGAATACATAGAAGAAGATAAAGATCCTAGCTATGTAGTTATCACTGCTCACTGTCCTGATTCAACACCACATCTTGGCTTATTCGAATTATTCTGTATCGCTTATGGTTGTAAAGTAGTCTTCGAATTTATTTCAGAAGATGGAAACAAACGTATCAATACAGATAGAAATTACGAATATTTCACACCAGAAGAAATCGAATGTGATCTAAATGGAGATAAGTCTCTAAAGAATAAGTACCACTTAACTTATAAAGATTTTGATTCTATGATCACATTGATTTCTGGTCTGGTTAATATTGGCAGACATATTGGTGCTGAAAAGGCAAGAGGTTTCATTGACAACCTTAAAGAAAATGGGGTTGCTAGAGAAACAGATGAAGCTGGTAATTTGTATTGGGTCGAGTCTTTTACTCCACATTATGATGGTAGAGAAATTACTCTAGCTAGTCTATTGAATTAAAGAAAGGGAAAGAGAATGATTGTATTTGTTCCAACTAACCCGGATCCAAAAATCGTTTTAGGTGAAGATCCTAGGTTATTTCAAGCTCTTAAAGAAAGAGATAATACGTTCTTCTACAACATTCTCTCCCAATATAGTATAGGGATAGCTTTAAATAAGTTTATCCCTGATACTGAAATGTGGTGGGAAGATGAAGAACAGTTTACATTCAACTATATGAATTTTCTACGATTTACTCCTATTCCATTCTACTCTATTCTTACTATATTGATGCATCAATATATGAACGAAGATGTAGTTGTAGTTTGTGATATGAGCGATGACAGAAGACTACAAATAATCGAATGTATTATGGCTCATATCTATGAACGTTATGGATGTAGAACTTCTATAGTTTCTACATTGGAAGACTTGTTATATGCAGACCCTTCCGAAATAGAAAACTCAGCTAATTTTATCTATGATAAAGAATTCTATCTAAGTGAAGTCATTGACGTCGATGAATTACAAAAACAAATCATTAATATTGAAGAGATAAATGGTTATCAAATTTAGTATTAATGATTGGTGGTGTATATTCGTTGCGGAATACGTTTTCTCGTAACAAATACTCTTTCACGTTACCGTATGAATTTAAAAAATTATTTGATTCTTATTGTGATATCGAAGGTATTGACCTTGACATTTTTATGGAAGAAATCTTCTTGGAATTTAATAGAATGAGACCTTATCGTTTTAGTAAAGAGAAAAGACGCTATCTTCCTAAAAGAGTTAAATTAATCTCTGAAGTTAATTGTACTTTAGAGAATCATAATATTATATTTGATTTCATAGCTAAGTGTAGGAAGAATGGATTCTCGGAAAAGAATGTACTCATTACACTAGCTATGAATAAAATATATAATACTAAACTTCGCAAAGAAGTCATAAAAGTTTGTAATATCGTTTCTAGCCATCTAGCGTTTGAATCAAACAAATTAGATGAATCCAAATATATTAATCTAAATATAGAACGAAAATATTATGACCTTTTAATAAAAAGATCTAAGAAATTTGAAATTCATAGACACGATCTTTTGAATGATATCATTATAGAAAATTTCATAGATGAGTTTTACAAAAATGGAAATATCCATATCCCTTGTTGGTATAAACATAGATTGGAGAAAGGTGAAGAGACCACTAAAGTTTGTTTAAAAATCTACAAACCTATCTACGAACTATGTAAAACGATCGGAATGGTTGCTAATAGAAGCACTTCTAACATAATTAGATTTATGATCACAAAAGGAGTATTCGATATTGGCAATGTACGAAAAGGATCTATTCTTAACGGATGATTCTATAATAATAAATAGAATTATAAGAGAATATGATATGAGCAAAGCCAATATCAATATTCTCTTATATAAAGGATTGATCACTCAAGGTCAATTCGACAAATACTATAACATGCCTAAAGGTCTTAGGGAAAGAACTATTGGCACTCTTCAACGAGACTATCCCAAAATAAACCAGGGATTAAAAGATGGTTTTGTTGAAGCAAGAAAAATGTTATTCGAATCGAATAACCTAAATGAATCTAATGTAGTTGCGGTAAAGAAAGATGCTGTATTTACCTTAGATAAATATTTAGAATACAATCAATTTAAAAATTTAGTATTTCTCAATAAGAATACTTATAGCTCGTTTATCCAAGCATATAAATTAGAACTCTATTATAGTAAATTCACTGATAGTATAGATGTAAAAGGTATAGGGGAGTTGTCCATTGTAAAGCATCAAAACTTTATGATAGATTTCCTATGCTATCTCTTCAATATTTTAGAAACTACTTCTTTGAATAATACTATAATAATTTTAAAAGAGTTTCTAGAAAGCTACCGAAATGGTGAACTTGAGCTAGGGTATTATAGAGAATTCAATAATAGATCAGAGTTCTGTACCAGATACAAGATAGGTGGTCAAAACATGTATATTCAAGATATTGGTATACAAGACTCAGAAGTTTCTTCGTCTTATGTATTAAATAAATTGGATATATCATACAACTATCTTTTATTATCAGAAGTACTGAGAATATTATTGTCACGGTATTTATAAGGAGCTATTATGATTAAACGAAATATTGATATAGATGGAACCGTTAAAGAAGTTCCATCTATTCTGAAACCAATATATAAACTATTTGGAATTGGTACTTTAAGTGCTAAATTCTATGTAGATATTTGGAACCCAGAAACTAATGAGACGTGCGTTGATATTTATATCAAATTCAATAGAAAAAGAGTTGAAGATATTACAGAAATGGAATCTGAAATTCTTTCTATTGTACAAGATGCTTGTCTTATTCACAATATCCCTGAAGCAGATCTAATAGCTCCTAAACTTACTTATGCTATAGCACATCCTATGGCTTTGGCTATGGTAGATGATGCTTTCTTGGAATCAGACATGTTCATCGAAAAGTATTACACATATACTGTCGATGAAGATGGATTATATTTTAAAAGAAGATAAGATATAGGAGTACCCAATATTGGGTACTCCATATTCTTTCGTTAAAAATAAGGATGGTAGTTAAAATGGAATTGAACGAAACTAATATTTGTGTAGATAGAGTTAGTGTAGCTATTAGCTCCGAAATGTTTGATAATTATGTATTTTGGAGAGAATCTCTTGGAATTAGTCTAGATAGTGGTAAATATATTCTTACAAATGAAGAAATCGGTATTTTCTACATTATGTATTATAATTTACACTCCAGGTCTGTTAAGATCTTTAGATGTATAGGATCAGATCCATACAGTCCTCTATCTAAGATAAGTTATTATGGTAGTATTAAAGTTCTAGCAGCAAAGCGTCATATATTGGAATTCAAATTTAAAGCAAATGAATATATCGTGGCAAAAGCTGATGGATATTACTATCAAGACTACTCTGGTTTCTTCAGAATGATGAACGGTATTATTGGTGAAGTATTTAAAGTTGAAGGAGAATAATATTATGATTAAAATATACGATATGGGAGAAGTCTCGCATTATTTAACTGGTGATGATATTATAAAATTTAAAAACTTTATCAAAGATGTAAAAGATCATGATAAAGAAAAATTTATCTTTAAATCACCAACTTTGGATATGGTAATAAATTTTTGGTATAGAGAATACGGAGATGAAAAGATATTATATGGGTCTCGAAATACTGATGAAGAAACCTCGCATATTTACAGTTTCCGTATTGAAATCTATGAATTTGAAGATAGAATTAAACTTACTTTTGTTAATTGTGCAGTTGCTCAATTGAACGCTATAATTAAAGACGGTGACTGTTATCTTCAAGATACGTTTGGTTTCTTAAAAATTTTAAACGAAGCTATTGGTGTAGAAGTTTATAAAATTACAGAGGAGTTTAACTATTATGATTAATGAAATTGGATTTAAAACACAAATCAAAGACCTTACAGTTGCAGTAACAAGTACAGTTGCAGAAAGAATAAAATTTTGGGTCAAAGATCTTCCTGTAACTGATGAAAGTGCTAGACTAATGCCTACAAATTATAACAAAGGTTTCAAAGTATATTGCGATAAATCTAGTTTTAACAGAATTATCGTAGAAACTTTTAGTACTAATTTAGACGATAACACTGTAACATCTACGCCTTTCTGTACTATTGTTTTTAATAGGGTATTAAATATGCCATTGATGTGTATAGAATTCGAACAACCAGAAGGTCTATATGTATATGACGGTACTTATCAGTTCGAAGACTATAGTGATTTCTTTAAAATCCTAAATAATGCAATTGGTACTACCTTTGTAGCAGGAGGGGAACTATTATGATTATTAAAGCAAAAGAGATTTCGATAGAAATTAAAGAAGATTCTATTAAGAAATTTAATGAGTGGAAATCAAATCTTAACCCTACACTATTCAGAGCTGATGTAGTTTATGAAACCGATACTTATGTAGTCAAAGCATATTATTGTGCAAGCTCAGATAGAGTATATATTTACTCTCAAGATAAAAATTCTGCTCTATCTGAAGTTTCTAATTTCTTAGGTGTAGGAACTCCAAAAGAATTTAAAGCAGGAGGATATTATGTATTACCTATAACATTCTCTAATGAAGTTCTATTATGGGCTCAAGGTAGCAGTATTATCTTTACTGACTATCGTAAATGTATTGAAGTATTGAAAAGAATCACTGGGATCGATATCAATGTCGGTTTCGGGGGTGAAGATCTTCCAATTTAGTTATTAATTAAGGAGAGTATTACTATGATGATTCCAGCAGTTTATAGATTCGAAGTTACTTTAGATAAAGATCAAATCGAAAGATACAACAGATGGAGATCTAATCTCCCTCATACAGCAGAACGTTCTATTGTCAATTGGGTTTCTCGTCCATTTGGCGATGACGCTATGATGAGAAGTTATTATGACCAAGAGTCTAATACCGTAGTTGTATATACAGGTAATGAAGTAATTAATGAGGTTAAAGACTATCTAATCTTATCCGAACCTGTCTTAAGAAACGATGGTGAGTTAGCTGAAATGATGATTACTTCATCTGATCGTATTCTAATTCTATCTGTATTGAAAAAGACAGTTTATGATGGTATGAATTCCCATCTTAAAATGTTAAATATCATCTTAGGTACAGATTTTGAAACTTCTGATGATAATCCAGTATTTTAAGAGAACAACAGAGAGTAGCCAATATTGGCTACTCTCATCTTCTTTTATTTTTTACATAATTTGATTATCGTTATTTAGATATTGGATAGTAGAAGTATATCTATTATCTTTTGGAGCTCTATTTCTTTCAGTTTCCATACGTTCTCTATCTAAGTTAGTATTAACTGCAATAACGTGATTCATTACCATAATATTTATTCTATTGGCAATTACATCATATACAGATTCTTCTTTATATTTGATAGAAAGCTTTTTAAATAAAATAGGAGATATTCTAGCAGATACTAAATCTACAATTTTATTTCTAATTTTAGTTTCAGCATCTGGTGATATTTGATTTAAACCATCATAAGATGAATAAACTAAATACTCTTCAAGACATTCGCTAATGAAGTTATCTAATTCCATTCTAACTTCATTAACTTCAATTCCCATATAGAAAGTTTCTTCTTTAAAAGCTTGTCTTTCTCTCATATCGTATAAGAAAGTAATTATAATAAGAGAAGATTCCAAAGCTCCAATAATAATATACTCTCTACAAAAGAAAGCTAAGATAGCTAATAGAATAGAAACCATAATCAAATGGTCCCTAATAAACTTTCCTGTATTGTTTACTTTAGATTTAATACTATAAGCAGTATCTTGTTTCCAATATTTGATAGCTCTATTTAAACTAACTAAGTCATACTTAGTATACGTAGATAACAATCTATTTATAAAGTTCTTCATTGTATCCTCCAAATTAATTATAATATTCAAATTAATATTGTGTAGAAAATGTAATAATTATCTACGTTCCCTGAAATGGAATTTGTAATAGTTTGAATTTTCAATGATATATTATAATAGTGAAAGAGGTATAAATTGTATCTCAAAATGTATTTTATTTTAGGAGGATTTTAAAATGTTGAAAGCAGTATTAGTTGGTATTTATTTAGTAGCATTAGCTGGTATTGGATATATTATCCAAACTGGTAAAGAAAATGAAAAGATTCAAAGAGATATTGACGAATTACGTCGTAAGTATAATCTCTAATTTTCTACGTTACTAAAGTATTATTTAATTAAAGAGAGGTATTTAAAATGACTATTAAAACAGCGTTAAAAGTTTTAGGTTATGTTGGTGCTTGGGGATTATTGTTTGTAGCTATGAGTAAAGCAGACGAAGCTGCAGAGCACGTTGGCAAGCAAGCCGAAGAATTAAAGCGTCGCATGCAAAATAATAAATAAGATAAAATATGGGATACTCAATATTGAGTATCCCTATATCTTCTTTTATTTTTTGCTATTTTACTACGTTCCGAAATAATGATTATTAAGCTCGCTCCATTGT
>ERZ773061.274-NODE-274-length-22549-cov-5.693340_pt1 | contig 22549 bp, 22 predicted proteins | sample MGYA00580627_ERZ773061 | MGnify/ENA primary metagenome ERZ773061 (study PRJEB29015, sample SAMEA2738119) | human oral metagenome | biome: human oral; feature: human-associated habitat; material: saliva | place: China | collected 2223 ...
GATTGGAGCGCTGATTTTTGCTAATGTGGTTCAGGCTATAGCCTTTGCTTTTTCTCGACCAGCTAATAAGTCTTATATTACCGAAATTGTAGACAAGGAAGACATTGTAACCTACAATTCTCATCTGGAATTGACCTTGCAGGTTATCAGTGTCTCAGCCCCAGTTTTATCTTTTATCGTGATGCAGTATGCGAATCTGCGCATGACCCTTCAGCTGGATGCTCTTAGCTTCTTTCTGGCTTTTACTTTGGTTTACTTTCTGCCTAATCATGAGCCAAGCAAGCAGAAGTCTCCCATCAATCTTGGAAATATCCTGATAGATATCAAGGAAGGTTTAGTCTATATCCGTCAGCAAAAAGAAATCTTCTTTCTGCTTTTAGTAGCTTCCGCAGTCAACTTTTTCTTTGCGGCTTTTAATTATCTATTGCCTTTTACCAATCAGCTCTACGATAAGACCAGCTCTTATGCAACTATTCTGAGTTTGGGTGCTATAGGCTCAATCATTGGAGCCATTCTAGCCAGCAAGGTTAAGGCCAGTATGGGCAACTTACTTGTAGCCCTGCTATTGACCGGTGTTGGAGTCGAAGTCATGGGCATCTCTGCCTTGCTACCGGTTCATCCCTATTTTTCTTATTCTGGTAATCTTATCTGTGAGCTCTTTATGACTGTTTTCAACATTCATTTCTTCAGCCAGGTTCAGACCAAGGTGGAGCAGCAGTACCTAGGCCGAGTTTTCTCGACTATCTACACGCTGGCAATTCTTTTCATGCCTCCTGCGACTTTTCTAATGACTCTGCTTCCAAGCGTCCACACTCTTTCCTTTTTACTGATTGGCCTAGGGGTGATAGGACTAGCTTTTCTTTCCTATATCTATCAAAAAAGAATACAAAAAACTAGGCTGGAATAAATTCCAACCTAGTTTTTTGAATGTGAGTTTTCAAGTACTTTTTTTGTTTCCTTAAGCTCTTTTTTCAGTGAGAAATTTTTTACCATGCTGATGAGAAAGGTTGTGATAGATCCTAGAAGTACTGAGATTAAAATCAATATAATCAAGGGAAGTTTGAAGCTAAATAGGATAAAGCTAACATTGACGCTCTGCATATTGGCCAATGAAATACCAGCAACCAATAGAACGGTAATTAAAAGTAGGATATAATGTAGTTTTTCTTTCATAATAATTCTCCAATATATTTATTCAAATTCAGCCTTACTTTTGACATCACCATATTCTTCCTGTTTTTCTAGTGCTAAGATGTCCTCATAAGCTGCCAATTTAAGATCTGAGCCATATTTCTTTTTCAGAGCTGTTGTTACCAGACGGTAGGCCAAGTTTGCGTTGCGGGACAAGATGGGGCCATGGAAGTAGGAACCAAAGACATTTTTATAATGAACACCTTCACAACCATCCTCTTGGTTGTTACCATTTCCATAGACAACCTTTCCCAGTGGTTTTTCGTCATCAGAGAGGAAGGTGCGGCCTTGATGATTTTCAAAACCATAGTAGGTCTCATTGAATTCATCATTATGAATCTTGATGTCGCCAATGTAACGATTATTAGTCTGATTGAGGGTATAATGTCCCATGATACCTAAGCCCTCGATCCGTCGACCTGATGCTTCGATATAGTATTGTCCTAAGAGTTGAAAACCGCCACAAATAGCTAATACTACACCGTTTTCATGGATAAAGTTTTCTAAAGCTTCCTTTTTAGCTGGTAAGTCACGAGCTACGATTGTTTGTTCATAGTCTTGGCCACCACCGAAGAAGACGATGTCGTAGCTGTCCTTGTCAAAACCATCTTCCAGAGAGACAATATCAACTTGAACTCTAGCACCTAGCTTTTCTGCCACATATTTGATCATGAGCACATTCCCATTATCTCCATAAGTATTCATGAGATCTCCATAGAGGTGGGCAATTTTAATATCGTAAGGGTAGTCCTGGTTATCAGGAGAAGTGAGGGATGTATAAACCATTAGTTCATCTCCTTTCTAACAACCTGACGCTCTGCCAGCAACTCTCGGAATTCCAGCATTGCAGTATATGTTGCTAAGATGTAGGCATGCTTGGTTTCTTGCTGTTCAATGGCCTTGAAAACTTCTTCTAAGTCTTTGACTTCACTAATCTGATCTGCTGGATAACCCGTTACTCGCAGTCGACGAGCTATTTCGGAGTGACGGACACCACCTGCGATGACATGAGGAATATTCATCGCTAAAATTTTCTCAAAATCAGCATCCCAGATCCAGCTGGTATCAATGCCGTCCGCATAATTAGCATTGAGCAAGACAGATAAGCTAAAGTCAAAAGGTGCAAGCTCAATCATTTCCAAGGCTTGGGTAGCACCAACTGGATTTTTAATCAAAACCAGGGTACACTCTTTATCTCCGATTTTGAAGGTTTCCTGACGGCCAAAGACAGCTCGGCTCTTATCAAAACCAGACTTGATTGTAGAAGGATCAACTCCAAAGAATTGAGCCACTGACACTGCAGCCAAGGCATTGTAGATATTGTAGAGCCCACCGATATTGATCTGATAGTCTTGCCCATCAATGGTAAAGGCAGAGCGGTTATGCTCAAGAGCATTGAGGGCAGTCAGGCTGTAGTCTAGCTTAGGACGCTTGAAACCACATTCCTCACAGATATAAGCTCCTAGATTGGCATAGGTGTTGAGCTCATACTTGAGGATATGCTCGCACTTGGGACAGAGGATGCCCTCAGTATTATAGTGAGCTAGCTGAGCCTGGCTTTTTTCAGTGTCAAATCCATAGTAGCGGACAGGATTCTTCAGGCTAACAGAGTTAAAGAGAGGGCTGTCCCCATTCATTAGCACTGTCGCTTCAGGAACTTTTGCTGCAGCATCCAAAATCATCTGGTAGGTCGTGTAGATCTCACCATAACGGTCCATCTGATCACGGAAAATATTGGTAAAGACAAAGAGGCTGGGCTTGATATAATCACAAATCCGAGATAGGCTGGCTTCATCTATTTCTAGGACAGCGATATTCTTGCCAGATTTGCCTTTTTTAGCGGTCAGGAAGGTTGTAGTAATTCCCGTAATCATGTTGGCGCCACTGGTATTAGTAGTAACTTCTCCAAAAGCTTCCTTGAGAATGCCCACTGTCAAAGCGGTGGTTAATGTCTTTCCGTTGGTTCCAGTAATCACTACGACTTCATAGTTATTAGCTAAGTTTTGTAAAATGTTTTTGTCAAAGGTTAAGGCAATTTTTCCAGGAAGAGTAGATCCACGTCCCATTTTGCTGAGGATAAAGTGGGAGGATTTACCTGCCAGGAGGCCTAAAAGTGTATTTATCTTCATAAGAATTATTTTATCATAAAAAGTAAATTTGATTACAGAAAAAAACTACTAAAAGTGATATAATGGAAAAGAACGTTTTCTTTGATAGGGTGGATTGATTATGAATTTTCAACAATTGTCTAATCTCCAGTACTGGTCCAGTTTGTTTGGCAGCCCCTGGAGTATTTTGATTAATATCATTGATATTGCTTTGGTGGCTTGGATCTTATATTTCTTTACTAAGGCTGTTGCAGGAACAAAAATTATGATTCTCCTGCGTGGAGTTTTTCTCTTTGTTTTAGGACAAATTATTGCAAATTTTTTAGGCTTAACAACGATCTCTTGGCTGATTAATCAAGTTATTACTTATGGGGTCATTGCGGCAGTAGTAATTTTTACTCCAGAAATTCGAACAGGACTCGAACGCTTAGGTAGAGCAACAGATCTTTTTTCAGCAACTCCTATGAGCTCGGAAGAAAAGCTTATCCAAGCTTCTGTCAAAGCAGTTGAGTATATGAGTCCACGTAAGATTGGAGCTTTGGTTGCGATTCAAGGTAGCAGAACCTTGCAAGAATATATTTCGACTGGAATTCCCTTGGATGCGGATGTATCAGGTGAATTACTGATTAATATCTTTATCCCCAATACTCCTTTGCACGATGGTGCAGTCATTATCAGAGATAATAAGATTGCTGTATCATGTGCTTATCTTCCTCTCACAGAAAATTCAAGGATTTCCAAGGAATTTGGTACTCGTCACCGGGCTGCAATCGGCCTATCTGAGGTTTCTGATGCTTTTACATTCATTGTATCGGAGGAAACGGGAGGTATTTCTATCACTCACAATGGTGTCTTCAAGCATGATTTGTCTCTGCAGGAATTTGAAGAGGAGCTTCGTAAGGTTTTGGCTCCTGATCAACCTGATAAAAAAGGTTGGCATCAGCGTATACTGGGAGGGCATAGAAAATGAAAAACTATAAAAAAATTTGGTATATCCTCTCCTCTATCTTTTTTGCTCTGGTCTTATTTGTTTATGCAACGTCAAACAATTTCCAAAACAATGCCAACATTCGCTTAAATAAGTCTGAAACATACACTAATACAATTACAAATGTTCCGATTGACGTGAAATACGACAGCGATGAATATTTCATAAGTGGTTTCTCTTCTGAAGCGACAGTTAGTTTGACGGGATCAAATCGCTTAACCTTGGCCAGTGAAATGCAGGAAAGTACACGAAAATTCAAAATAGTAGCTGATCTGACCAATGTTAAAACAGGGATCTCAGAGGTGAAACTAAGTATTAATAATCTACCTAATGGTCTGACAGCAACAGTGAATCCTGATAAAATTACTGTAAAAGTTGGTAAGCGTGTGAGTAAGACATTTCCTGTACAGACCACTATCACAGGAAATCAAGTTGCTCAAGGAGTTTCAATTTCTAGTGTTAGCTTCGGTGATTCGAAGGTTACCGTCTTTACTGATGAGGATTACATGGAAAGAATTGACCATGTAGAAGCAGTCTTACCAGAGAGTGATGTCATTAGTGGTAATTATACAGGTGTTGCAACATTGAGAGCTGTAGACAGTACCGGGACTGCAATACCGAGTGTTATTAGTCCTTATGAAACGACAGTGAAGATTACGACTAAGACGTCAGGCTCATCTTCGACAAGTACAAGCTCAACTTCTACGAGCTCTTCTAATAATTAATAAAACAGTTTATAACCTGAAAGGAAAAATAGAATAATGGGAAAATATTTTGGAACCGATGGTGTTCGCGGAGAAGCAAATGTGGAATTGACGCCTGAATTGGCCTTTAAATTAGGTCGTTTTGGCGGTTACGTTCTGAGCCAGCACGAAAGTGAAGTGCCTAAGGTCTTCGTTGGACGTGATACACGGATTTCAGGAGAAATGTTAGAAAGCGCCTTGATTGCTGGTCTTTTATCAGTTGGTATTCATGTTTATAAACTTGGAGTTATTGCAACACCAGGTGTTGCTTATTTGGTTAAGTCAGAAAAAGCAAGCGCCGGAGTTATGATTTCTGCCAGCCACAACCCAGCACTTGATAATGGTATCAAGTTCTTTGGTGGTGACGGCTACAAGTTGGATGATGATCGAGAACTAGAAATTGAAGCACTACTTGATGCGACTGAAGATACTTTGCCACGTCCAAGTGCTGAGGGACTCGGAACTCTTGTTGACTATCCAGAAGGACTACGCAAGTATCAACAATATCTAGTTTCAACTGGTTTAGAGATAGAAGGAATGCATGTTGCTCTAGACACAGCTAATGGTGCTGCTTCAACAAGTGCCCGCCAGATTTTTGCTGATTTAGGCGCTCAATTGACTGTTATTGGAGAAAATCCAGATGGACTTAATATTAACTTGAATGTTGGTTCGACTCATCCTGAAGCTTTGCAAGAGGTTGTAAGAGAATCGGGCGCTGCTATTGGTTTAGCTTTTGATGGAGATAGCGATCGTCTGATTGCTGTGGACGAGAATGGTGAGCTGGTAGATGGTGATAAGATTATGTACATCATCGGTAAGTATCTATCTGAAAAAGGCCAGTTAGCTCAAAATACTATTGTTACTACGGTTATGTCTAATCTTGGTTTCCATAAGGCATTAGATCGAGAAGGAATTCAAAAGGCTGTAACAGCTGTTGGAGACCGTTATGTAGTAGAAGAGATGCGCCAATCTGGCTATAATCTTGGCGGTGAACAGTCTGGACATGTGATTATCATGGACTATAATACAACAGGTGACGGCCAGTTAACTGCTGTACAATTGACCAAAATCATGAAAGAGACTGGTAAAAAATTATCAGAACTTGCATCCGAAGTAACTATTTATCCTCAGAAATTAGTCAATATTCGAGTGGAAAATAGCATGAAGGATAAGGCGATGGAAGTCCCTGCTATTAAATCAATCATCGAAGAAATGGAAGCAAAAATGGCAGGAAATGGACGGATTTTAGTTCGTCCAAGTGGAACTGAACCATTACTTCGCGTGATGGCGGAAGCTCCAAGTCATGAGGAAGTTGATTTCTATGTTGATACAATTGCAGATGTTGTTCGTGCGGAAATTGGTATTGAATAAATAACTATGAAAACAAAGAAGTAGCATTGATTTTGCTACTTTTTTGTATGAAATGAATCAATTTACGTATATATCTTGTACTATAACTGATTTTTTTGTTATTTTTCTATAAAACATTTCCTACTTTTCTGTATTTTAGGTATAATAAAATATGAAGGAGGGAATAATGAATGAAAGAAAAAAATAATCTTGTTCTTAAATTCTTTATTTTGTTGTCGGCTATTGTTTTTGGTCTTGGAGTAACAAAATCAGCTCAAGCTGCTGAAGTTACTGACTACACAAACAATGTTACTATTACTAAAAATGGTAGTCCTTTAACTAGCGATACAACAGTTACGACAAATGAGACCTTAGCTGTGACAAGTGACATTACTTTTCCGGATTCACAAGCTATCAATAGCGGTGATACCCTTACTCTGAAGCTGCCTCAAGAGTTAACTCTTATTACAGTTTTGAATTTTAATGTCATTGATGTCAAGAATGATAAGGGTGAAGTTGTTGGTAGCGCTCAAGTAGATCCGAACAATCAGACGGTGACAGTAACTTTCAGTGATTACTTCTCTCGTTTGCCTGAAAATAAGAGAATGTCTCTAAATTTCAATGTTCGATTAAATAATGACACAGTCAAAGAGTCTGGCCCTGTTTCATTCCGTTTTGGTCAAACTGACTTTTCTTTCCAATATAAAAAGGATGATGGTCAAGCTGGTGAGTACGAGATGAAATATGGTTACCAAGATAAATCAGACCCAAGTATTGTTAAATGGCGTATTATCTTAAACGCTCGACAAGACATGCTTCGTGGAATGGTTATTTCTGATAATTTTGGTGATGGCTTAACTCTTGTACCAGGAAGTTTACGAGCTGTGCGCTATGCACCAGTTCAAGGGGGAATTCGTAATGAAGCCCATCTTTTAACTCTACCTGTTCTTGATAATTTTACAAAGAAAGCAGTTCTTTCTAAAAATGCAAATGGCGACGTAAATGGCTTCACAATCAACTTTGGTGATAATTACAATTGGCCAATGTATATTGAATACTCAACTCGTGTAGCGCCAGGAACTAAAGTAGGTGATACAGTAAATAATAAATTATCTTGGTCAGCTACAAACTTCCCAGGAGAACGAACAATCAATCGCTCACTTAGATTGGAAGCTGGTTCGGGAGATGGAAGTGCCGAACGCTCAAAAGATGTTGTAATCAAGGCTCAAAAAACTCTGGTCGGTAAAGAATTGACTAAGGGACAATTTAGTTTTGGCCTTTACGATGACAAGGGGCAACTTTTACAGACAGCTACTAATGAAGCTGATGGTTCTATTAATTTCGCAGCAATCAACTATAGCCAAGCTGGTACATTCAACTATGTAATTAAAGAAATTCCAGGGCAGGAAGATGGCTACACTTATGACTCTAAAGAGGTTAAAGTAACAGTTAAAGTTGTTGATGTATTGGGTGAAAAATTTGGTTCAGTTTCTTATGATGGAGAAGCGACTTTTACTAATACATACAAACCAGTAACCTCTGTATCAGGTCATAAAACATGGGTTAATGATACAAACATGACTCGTCCACAGAGCATTACAGTTAATCTATATGCTAATAATCAAGTAGTAGCATCTAAAGTTGTCAGTGAAGCTGATGGCTGGAACTACACATTTAGTGGTCTTCCAGTAAATGATGAAAATGGTCAAAAAATTACCTATACAATTGGTGAAGATGCAATTGTAAACTATAGTTCAAAAGTTGAAGGTTATGACTTAATTAATACCTATGATCCGCCAACTATTCCATCAAACCCAGGAGAGCCTGGAAAGGATAAACCAAGCAATCCAGGTGGAGGCGATCCGAATGATCCTGGTCGTAAAACGCCAGATCCAAAGGTAGAAGATCCAAAGGGTTCAAATAAACAAGATCCAAAAACAACAGAAACCAAGAAATCTGACAATAAACCAACCTTGCCAAAGACTGGTGAGCAAGCGGCTATCTGGTTGTCAGTAGCTGGAGTCTCAATTTTGGTTATTCTTGGTGGTGTATTTGTAGTCTTAAGAAAGAAAAATAAACAATAATTGATGGCTTAAAAAAATAAGAAGTATGTTTTTAAGTGATCAAAATAATTTGAAAGAAGATAAGGTTTATCATTTTCAAGCCTTTCTTCTTTCTTTTTTTATTTGAAGCGACTAGAATTTGAAAAATACTATCAATCATGTTAGAATAAGTCTATAAAAATATAAGAGGTAATTATTGTGGCTTTTGGAGATGAAGGAAAACGCAAAAAAACAGGATTTGAAAAATTAACAATGGTCGTTGTGGTAATCATGATTGTAGTAACAGTCGGAGCCATAATTGCTAGTGCAGTCAGCGCTATTTTGAGATAATTTTAAATCCGAAACGCTCTTTCAGCGTTTTTTTTAGGAATATGAAAGTGAAATTTAAGAGAAGGTAGAGAAAGAATGAGTATGTTTTTAGATACAGCCAAGATTCAGGTTAAGGCTGGTAATGGTGGTGATGGTATGGTTGCCTTTCGTCGTGAAAAATACGTTCCCAATGGTGGTCCTTGGGGTGGCGATGGAGGTCGTGGAGGCAATGTTGTTTTTGTCGTTGACGAGGGCCTGCGTACCCTGATGGATTTTCGCTACAATCGCCACTTCAAGGCTCAGTCTGGTGAAAAGGGCATGACCAAGGGCATGCATGGCCGAGGGGCTGAGGACTTGATTGTTCGAGTGCCACAGGGGACAACAGTTCGTGATGCAGAGACGGGCAAAGTGCTGACGGACTTGGTAGAAAATGGCCAAGAATTTATCGTAGCGCGTGGTGGCCGAGGCGGTCGTGGAAATATCCGTTTTGCAACGCCTAAAAATCCTGCACCTGAGATTTCTGAGAATGGAGAACCGGGTCAAGAGCGTGAGCTTCTGCTTGAACTCAAGGTCCTAGCAGACGTCGGTCTGGTCGGCTTCCCTTCTGTCGGGAAATCCACTTTGCTCAGTGTCATCACAGCAGCCAAGCCTAAGATCGGTGCCTATCATTTCACGACAATCGTGCCCAATCTTGGCATGGTCCGCACTCAGTCAGGAGAGTCCTTTGCAGTGGCGGATTTACCAGGTTTGATTGAGGGAGCTAGCCAAGGGGTTGGTCTTGGAACCCAGTTTCTCCGTCATATTGAGCGGACACGGGTTATCCTGCATGTCATCGATATGTCAGCAAGTGAGGGACGTGACCCTTATGAGGACTATCTAGCCATTAATAAAGAGTTGGAATCCTACAATCTTCGTCTCATGGAGCGCCCGCAGATTATTGTCGCTAACAAGATGGATATGCCAGATAGTGCTGAAAATCTCAAGGTATTCAAAGAGAAATTAGCGGCTAATTATGACGAATTTGCGGAACTACCGCAAATCTTCCCAATTTCCAGTCTGACAAAGCAGGGACTTGCGACCCTCTTGGATGCGACTGCAGACCTACTGGATAAGACACCAGAGTTCTTGCTTTATGATGAGTCTGAAATGGAAGAAGAAGCTTACTATGGCTTTGATGAAGAAGCACCAGCCTTTGAAATTTCTCGTGATGATGATGCGACTTGGGTGCTGTCGGGTGACAAGCTTGAGAAACTCTTTAATATGACCAATTTTGACCGAGATGAGGCAGTTATGAAATTTGCCCGTCAGCTTCGCGGTATGGGAGTTGATGAAGCCCTTCGTGCTCGCGGAGCCAAGGATGGGGATCTGGTCCGGATTGGCAAGTTTGAGTTTGAATTCGTTGACTAAGGAGGCTTGAAATGGGTGATAAACCAATATCTTTCCGTGATGAAAATGGAAACTTTGTCTCTGCTGCAGACGTCTGGAATGCAGAAAAGCTAGAAGAGCTCTTCACACGCCTTAATCCAAATCGGAAATTACGATTGGAAAGAGAAAAGGCTCAAAAAAAAGATTAAAATAAGCACTCTGAGGAAAATTCTCAGGGTGTTTCTATTTATAGTTAACTGTTAGTGCGCTTCTTTTGCTTCAGATAATGATATAATATGCTTAAGGAATATTAGAATCTAAAGGAGAGTGGATGATGACAAAATCATTAGAGGATATGACTTTAGAAGAGCTGTGGCAACTTTTTCCGATTTTTTTAAGAGAACATCAAGCTGAGTGGAATGACTGGTATGAGGAGGAGCGACTTCGGCTCTTGAGTTTTTTGCCAGAACATCAGATCGTTCGTCTTAGACATATTGGCTCAACATCAGTAGAGACCATCTGGGCCAAGCCTATAGTGGACATCATGCTGGAAATTCCAATAGAAACAGATATGGCTATTATACGGGACTTATTGCTACAAAATGGCTATCTGCTCATGTCAGAAAGCAAGGGTCGGATGTCATTTAATAAAGGCTACACACCAAGTGGTTTTGCCGAGCGGGTTTTCCATCTGCATCTGCGCTATGAAGGCGATCATGATGAACTGTACTTTAGAGACTATTTACAGGAGCACCCTGCTGTAGCTAAGGACTATGAACAGCTTAAACTTTCTTTGTGGAAACAGTACGAACACAACCGTGATGCCTATACAGAAGCGAAAACGGATTTTATCAAGAACTATACAGAGGAAGCTAAAAAGCTTTATGGTGGAAGATATGAGAGGGAAGACAGATGATTTATCCAATGATTGGCTTTCTGATTATTCTGTCTTTTCCTTACTTAATTTACCAATCAAAGAAACCCTCAGGCTTTATTGGACTATGGATGATGAAAATTTGGAATCGTGTGTATATGCCCATGGTTGTTTGGTCGGTCAGTCAGCTGGGTTATAAGAAACAATTTGATTCAATTTTGGATGTTGGAGTTGGAAATGGAGCATCCTCAAAGTATTTGAAAATGCACTTTCCTGATAGCCAAGTTTTGGGGATTGATATTTCAACTACAGCCATCAAATCAGCTGAAGAATTGTCTGAGCCTGGCCTATCTTTCGAGGTGAAAAATGTTGAGAAAACAAATCTTCCTGTTGAGGAATTTGATTTGATTACAGCCTTTCAGACGCATTTTCATTGGTCGGATTTAACTCAAGCGTTCCTAGAACTTAAGCGGATACTTAAGCCAGATGGAATCATCTTACTGGCATGTGAATGGAGCAAATTAGCTTACTACCTACCAGACTTTAGAAAGCAAGAAAAACTGGAGCATTATTTGTCTAATTTGGACTTGCATCTCATCGATAGCCAAAGAAATGGTCAATGGATTCTTTATAAAATTAAGAAAAAATATGGAGGTATCCTATGAAACAATTATTTTTATGTTCATATTTTGCGGGAGTCAAGGACTTGTTCAGACAATATGCGTCTGAAAAGCAATTGGGCAATCAGGTACTTTTTATCCCGACGGCTGGAAATGTAGAAGAGTACAGAGGCTATATTGACGAAGCCCTGCAAACCTTTGAGGACTTGGGATTTCAAGTAGAAGTCTTGGATATTTCAGTTTGTGATAGAGAAACAGCTCAAGCCAAAATTTTCCAAAGTAAGCTTCTCTATATCTCTGGCGGCAATACCTTTTATCTTCTGCAAGAACTAAAGAAAAAGCAGCTTCTGTCCTTGATAAAAGAGCAGATTGCGGATGGTATGGTTTATGTGGGCGAATCCGCTGGTGCTATCATCACAGCCAAAGACATTGACTATAATAAGATTATGGACGATAAGGCGGTTGCTAAGGAACTGAATGATACAGAGGCACTAAACGAGGTTGATTTTTACGTTCTTCCTCATCTAGGCGAAGAACCCTTTGTTGAAAGCGCTCAGGCAACTCTGGATACATACAGCGCCCAGCTAAATCTGCTTTCCCTCCATAATCACCAAGCTGTGCTTGTGGAAGGAGAAGAAGTGAAGGTTTTGGAGGAGGAATAAAATATTTTTGCCACGAATTTTAACAAAAGGTCTATAAAAAGTAAGAAAAGCTTGGTTGAAGCAACCAGCTTTTTTGCTATACTAACAGTGTAATCATAAAAAGGAGATTAAAAAATGATTTCTAAAAATATTGCTATTTTAAGAAAAAGAGAGAATATTTCTCAGGAAAAACTGGCCGAGGAAATAGGTGTATCAAGACAGACTATAGCAAAATGGGAAGCAGGAGAAAGCGTTCCAGATGTGATTTATTCCTCTCAATTAGCTGATTTTTTTGATGTGAGTTTGGATGAACTAGTACATTTAGAAAGCAATTTATTGACAACTCCTAGTATCAAAGGGAAATATATTTTTGGAACAGTAACGGTGGGGGATCGTGGTGAAATCCACTTACCCCCTCGGGCGCGAAATATTTTTCAAATAAAAGCGGGAGATCAGCTTCTTTTGCTAGGAGATGAAAATCAAGGATTGGCGTTATTAGATCCGAATTATTTTCTAGAAACTCCTAAGTATTTTTCAGAAAAGTAGCAGGAGATGAATGAAAAGGACAATGATGTTAGTTATTTTGATATTGATAGCTCTTATATTGGTAAGTGCGCTGATTTTTTTGATGTGAGTTTGGATGAACTAGTACATTTAGAAAGCAATTTATTGACAACTCCTAGTATCAAAGGGAAATATATTTTTGGAACAGTAACGGTGGGGGATCGTGGTGAAATCCACTTACCCCCTCGGGCGCGAAATATTTTTCAAATAAAAGCGGGAGATCAGCTTCTTTTGCTAGGAGATGAAAATCAAGGATTGGCGTTATTAGATCCGAATTTTTTTTCTAGAAACTCCTAAGTATTTTTCAGAAAAGTAGCAGGCGATGAATGAAAAGGACAATGATGTTAGTTATTTTGATATTGATAGCTGTTATATTGGTAAGTGCAGGGTGGTTTGCTTATCGCAATCTTCACTATGATAAGGCTAATCTTGAATATATACGACAAGCTGGGATGATAGAAAAGCAAGTGACTTTACCAGATGGATCTCTTATTAATTATGGCGAAGGTCCAAAAAATGGTCCTGCTTTACTCCTGATCCATGGCCAGCAAGTATCTTGGGAGGACTACGCCAAGGTTTTTGGAGAATTGTCTAAGCGATATCATGTATATGCAGTAGATTGTTATGGACATGGTGGGTCTAGTAAAAATCCTGCTAAATATTCAGCACTAGAAAATAGTCAGGATTTCATTTGGTTTATTCATAATATTATAAAAGCTCCTGTGTTCATTTCAGGACATTCATCAGGAGGCCTTCTGGCAACAATGGTAGCTGCACTAGCTCCTGATACTGTTAGAGGACTGTTGATAGAAGATGCACCGTTCTTTTCAACAGAGCCTAGTCGAGCACTTTCTACTTTTTCTTGGTTAGGATTTAAAGATATGTATGATTTCTTAAAAAGCGGTAAAAAAAATTATACTGCTTATTTTTTAGAACATACTTATTTAAAAAAACTTTTTGGTAAGGAAAATTTTAATAAAATTGTCAAAAAACCAGCTCTGAACTATATGAAAAATCATCCAGGAAAGATTCCTAGAATTTGGTACTATCCGCCAGAATTACAAGTGAATCTCATCTATGACTTAACAGCTAATTTACAGGATGGAACAGGAGATTACGATCTTCGTTTTGGCTCAACATTTTATGATTTTTCTTGGTTCAAGGGATTTGAACAGGAAGAAATCCTGAAAAAAGTTCAATGTCCATCTATATTGCTTCATGTGGCTCGGCCTTTGAATCAGAAAAATTACTATGATAAAAATGGGATTCTCTTGAGTGCTATGGATGACAAAGATGCTAAGCGAGTAGACAAACTTTTGTTGAACAATCATCTAATAGATAATATCAAGAGTGGGCATGATATTCATGCTGAAAAACCTGAGATTTTTATTCGGGCGATTGATGATTTACAAAAAAGGTGTAAATAGAATCTTAAAGGTAAGAGATGTTTTTGCTTGATCTATTGGGATTTTTACTTGACGAAAAGTCTAAAGTCTATTTAAGTTGTGCTTCTTGTTTTTATTTCAAAAACAGCCATCAGACTGTTTTTTTGATATAATAGACTCTATGAACACAAAAGATAAAATTTCAAATTATCAACTTTTATTAGCACAGCTGGAAACTTTGTTGGAGGGTGAGACTAACGCTTTAGCTAATCTTTCCAATGCTAGCGCTCTTCTCAATCAAGCCCTGCCTCATTCGGTTTTTACTGGTTTCTATCTTTTTGATGGGAGTGAGCTGATTCTGGGGCCTTTTCAGGGTGGGGTTTCCTGTGTCCATATTGCGCTGGGCAAGGGTGTCTGTGGGGAATCTGCGGAGAAAGAAGAGACGATCATCGTAGATGATGTGACACAGCATGCCAACTATATCTCCTGTGATAGCAAGGCTAAAAGCGAAATTGTGGTGCCCATGGTAAAAGATGGCCACCTTTTGGGAGTGCTAGATTTGGATTCGGCATTGACAGGCGATTATGATAATCTAGATCTGGAATATCTGGAAAAGTTCGTCCAGATTTTGCTTGAAAAAACGATTTGGAATTTTGAAATGTTTGGAGAAAAAGCCTAATGTATCAAGCTTTATATCGGAAATACCGCAGTCAGACCTTTGGTCAGCTGGTGGGTCAGCAGGTAGTGGCAACCACTCTGCGACAGGCTGTGGAGCAAGGGAAAATCAGCCATGCTTATCTCTTTTCTGGACCACGTGGAACAGGGAAAACTAGTGTTGCTAAGATTTTTGCCAAGGCTATGAATTGTCCGAATCAAAAGGACGGCGAGCCCTGCAATGACTGCTATATTTGTAAGGCCATTACTGAGGGAAGCCTTGAAGATGTCATAGAAATCGACGCAGCTTCTAATAATGGGGTAGATGAGATTCGTGATATTCGGGATAAATCTACCTATGCACCTAGTATGGCTAAGCACAAGGTTTATATCATTGACGAGGTGCACATGCTCTCAACAGGGGCATTTAATGCCTTGCTCAAGACCTTGGAAGAACCGACAGAAAATGTGGTCTTTATCCTAGCGACGACTGAGCTACATAAGATTCCAGCCACCATTCTTTCCCGCGTCCAGCGTTTTGAGTTTAAGTCTATCAAGACGCAGGACATTATTGCTCATATTGAGTGGATTTTGGAGCAGGAAGGTATTGACTTTGAGCAGGAAGGTGTGCAGATTATTGCCCGTCGAGCGGAAGGTGGTATGCGGGATGCCTTGTCTATCCTTGATCAGGCTCTTAGCTTAACCCAGGAAAATCGTTTGACCACTGATATTGCTGAAGAGATCACAGGCTCTATCAGCTTGGGAGCCTTGGATACTTATGTAGCAGCCTTGATTGCGCATGACGCAGTTACAGCCTTGGACAATCTCAATCTGATTTTTGACAGCGGAAAAAATATGGTCCGTTTCGTAACGGACCTCCTGCAATACCTGCGTGATCTAATCATTGTCAAAACTGGTGGGGAGAATCATCATGCAAGTGAGCTCTTTCTGGAAAATCTCAAGACACCGCAGGAGACTCTCTTTGCTATGATTGATATGGCAACCAAGAGTTTGCCTGATATCAAGAACAGCCTGCAGCCTAAGATTTATACAGAAATGATGACCATTCGACTGGCAGAGACTAGCAGTCTTCCTACAGCGACAGCCATTCCAGATAATCTAGCTGATGAACTCAAGGGATTGAGGCAAGAGATTGATAGTCTTAAGCAGCAGCTAGCTAATGGCAATGGAAAACCTGCAGCACCTGTCAAAACTTCGGATATTCGGTCGCAGAAATCTAAGGGCTACCGTGTAGATCGCAATAAAGTCAATGCTATCCTGGAGGAGGCTGTTGACAATCCTAGCCTAGCTCGTAGCAATCTGACTAAGCTACAGAATGCTTGGGGAGAGGTTATCGAGAGTTTATCAGGGGCAGACAAGGCCTTATTAGCTGGCTCGCAACCTGTAGCAGCCAATGAAAGCCATGCTATCTTAGCTTTTGAGTCTAATTTTAACGCTGAGCAGACCATGAAGCGAGACAATCTCAATACCATGTTTGGCAATATTCTTAGCAACGCAGCAGGGTTTTCACCAGAGATTTTGGCTATTTCCTTAGAAGAATGGACCAAGATCCGAGCGGATTTCTCGGCTCGTAGCAGAAATGGTAAAGTTGAAGTCGAAGAGAAGAAAGAGGAAAAACTGATTCCAGAAGGATTTGACTTTTTAGCTGAAAAAATTACCGTGCAAGAAGACTAATAAAAGATTTTTTGAATTTTTCGTGATATAATACATTTATGAATAGAAGACAATTTATCACAGTGGCTCTCTTTACGGCTGTTGAAACATACTTTTTTAATGAATCCATAATGTCGGAACACTATTTCATGGCGATTTTCTGGGCCTTTCTGATTTTGCGAAATATTCAGATTTCCTATGTCATGGGTCGGATTGTTGATGAAATTGATAAACATTTAAAATAAATATAAGAAAAGGACTGAGCTTTCTCAGTCCTTTTATCTTGTGATTTTATGTGGCCTACTACCAACTGCTTAGAGAAACTTCGCCACTATTTAGCCAGATTTCTTGACCATTATCGAGCTGAACGAGGAGCTGACCACTGTCAGAAACGTCCTTAGCTAAACCCTTGTAGTTAGTATTATTTTGACTGAAGCTGACTTCCTGTCCCAGCACAAAGGAGCGCTGTTTGTAAAGGTAGATGAGCTCTTCTGGATCACTTTCGTAAAAGCATTTCCAGATCTCAGCGATTAGCTCATTTCGACTGATTTGAGGTTTCTTATCAAATAAAGATCCGGCCTTGTCCTTGAGGTCTTCAGGAAAATCTTTAATAGAGAAGTTAAAACCAACTCCGATAATAACATCAGTTACTTGCCCATTCTCAATAGAAGTAGTAGCTTCTGTTAGGATACCAGCTATCTTTTTATTTTTATAATAAATATCATTGACCCACTTGATGTCAATATCCATAAGAGTTAGGTTTTTTATTGCCTTATAGATGGCTCCCGCAGTTAAGATCGTATAGGAAGGGATCTGGTCAAAAGGAAGGTTGGGCTTGAGGTGGAGAGACATATAGAATCCACCTTGGCTAGGGCAGAAGAAAACACGACTGAAACGCCCACGACCAGCTGACTGGGAGGTAGCTAGATAAAGGGTATCGGATGGGGCGCCAGCTTCCATCCCAGTTTTGGCATCGATTTGAGTGGACTTACAGTCAGGATTGAAGGAAACTTTTACAGGTGAGTGTTCCTCAATCCAAGACGGAAGCAGCAAATCTCCATCAAGCAATCGATAGCCACGATTCTTGACAGATTCGATCTGGATGCCTTCTTTCTCAAGTTTTTGAATGGCTTTCCAAATAGAGGTCCGTGTAATCCCTAGGTCTTGGGCTATTTTTTCACCATTGACGTAATCATCGGCTTGGCTAAGAATATCATATAGCTTTTCATAGGTTTTCATAGTATATCTTTCTAATTTAAAGGCTGCTTTCTCTAATAGTCAATCTTGTAGCTAGTTTGACCATATAAGCGACTGAAGGACTATCTTTTAGGAAGCTTTGCTCAAGAATTTGAATGGCTTGTTTTCCCATTTCTTCAGTAAAAACTGTCACAGTACTGAGTTTTGGATACATATATTTGGCTAGAGAAGTATCGTTAAAAGAAATCAAGCTAACTCTTTCTGGGACAGGGATTTTAGCTTCTTGCAAAGCGCGTAAGGCACCTGAGGCCAAGGCATCATTTGCTGCAAAGAAAGCTTGAGGAAGATTGTCACCAAGCTCTATAATGAATTTTTTCATTATCTTATATCCCGCTTCTGAAGAAAAGCTTCCAATCTTGATTAGATTGGGATCATATAGCTTGAGTTGTTTGAGATAGGATTGAAAAGTGTTTAGTCGAGGGTCAGAGAGGAGAGTGCTTTTATCAGAAGAGGTTTCTTGACCAGCAATCATGCCAATCTTCTTTAGGCCATTGTTGATAAAATAATCTATAACATTGATAACGGAGTTTTCAAAGTCGGTCGTGACGCAGGAATGGCCATAATTTAAGGTATCGCTATCGACAAAAACTAAGTTGTCACTGTAAGTTTCTAGTTCTTTTATCTTATCAGGACTAAACTTACCGATAGCAATGATTCCGTCAATATTTTCTAGTTGAACCATAGAATCATTGTTAAAAATTATAATGATCTCAAAGCCTAATTCTTGAGCTCTTTTTTCAGCTCCTAAACGAATAGAGTAGTAGTAGAGATCATCTAGTTCTTCTTGTTCTGTATACCATTCGATTATAGCAATTCTGTGAGAAGATTTAGAACGTTTATTTGTTTTCTTTGATTTTTTATAACCGAGCTGTTCAGCGATGGTAAAAATTTTGGTACGAGTTTCATCACTGACAGACATGGCTTGATCTTGGTTTAAAACTCGCGAAACAGTTGCAGATGAAACACCAGCAGCATGGGCAATATCTTTGATAGTAACCATACGATTCAATCCTTTTTCTTTACTATCCTTTCATTATACATCAAAAATTAGTAAATCACAAAGTAGAATTTAGTAAAACATCCCAGCATATTTGTCATAGTTATTAATGGGCAGATTATAGTATGTGGTATAATAAAATAAAGCTTTGAATGAGGAGGATAAAAGATGAAAAGAACTGGAATAACTTTTCTTGCATTAACTACTATTTTATGTGGTTTGTTTTTTCTAACAGCCTGTAAGAAGGGACCACTAAGTCTTGACCAACAATTTGATGTTTATTCAAAGGCTAAACCAGTCTCTATTTCTGATGGAGAAACCTATTATCTTTGGGTTAAAGATAGTCAAGATAAGACAGTGGATAGTCTTAAGTATATGATTCCAAAAGAATGGGAACTAGATCTTGAGCAAAGTCTAAAACCTAATGAAGATGTGGCTTATACTGCTCAAGAAGATGGTCGTTATTTCTTAGTTCAAATTTATACTTTACGTATTCAAGGTAATCAGAAACTTTCTGAGAAAGCTCTAAAGCAAACAATGATGGATGACGGTCATCATTTTTCTAAAGAAGGAAAGGTCACTATCGGAGATAAGGAGTGGCTGACAGGTTATGAGCGTTCTGAGCAAGCCAACAAGGCTTCAGCTATCTCTTTTTATCGTCTAGAAAAAGACTCGTCAGGAAATCCCATTATTTTAGTGGGAAATTTCCTATATCCAACCTATCCTGGAAAAGGAGAAGATGATGTAGATGCTTTGGTAGAGAGGGGAATTGGACACTTAAAGACTATTTTAAAGCAGTTGTCTAGTCAAGATCAATTTTCTTAATACTCGAGGTCGGATCGAAACTTTCTTTTTCAAATTGCAGAAGAGCTTGTTGGATAAAAGTAGAGTACAGTATATTAAAAATTTTCAGAAAATATCGACTTTTTCTTGACAAGGCAAAAATACTGTGTTAGAATTCTAAACAATAAGAAATCATCCCAAAAGGAGTTAGTCAAACATGAAGTCAACCCAATCTTCAAACTTTGCTTTGTTGTTGCGTTACTCGGGCTAGTGCAAAAGCATTAGTCCTGTTTGGCTTACCAAGCGGGAGTAAATCAACATCTCGCTTGTTCCTCAAGTGAGATGTTTTTTTATACCTACTCACCTCAATATAGATTAAGGTTTCTATGCTTGGCCCAAAGTGCTAGTCTTTTAGAGATATTTTCTACTGCTAGTTTACATTTTGATGCCTTGATTATAAGAGTCCTTGTGTATTAGAAAAGGAGTTGTCTATGACACGAAAGATTGAGTTTCTTGATACCAGCCTTCGGGATGGTGAGCAGACACCTGGAGTGAACTTTTCCGTTAAGGAAAAGGTTGCTATTGCTAAACAACTTGAAAAATGGGGAATTTCGGCCATCGAAGCTGGCTTCCCAGCTGCTAGTCCAGATTCATTTGAAGCAGTACGGGAAATCGCCAAAGCAATCACCAAAGCTTCGGTCACTGGCCTAGCACGTTCGGTTAAGTCTGACATTGATGCCTGCTATGAGGCACTCAAGGATGCCAAGCACCCTCAGGTACATGTTTTCATTGCGACCAGTCCCATTCACAGAGAGTTCAAGCTGAAAAAGTCCAAGGAAGAGATTTTAGAAGCCATTAAGGAGCATGTTTCTTATGCTCGCTCTAAGTTTGAGATTGTTGAGTTTTCACCTGAGGATGCGACACGAACCGAGCTAGATTTTCTGCTTCAAGTTGTTCAGACAGCGGTTGACGCGGGTGCTAGCTACATCAACATCCCAGATACGGTTGGTTTTACCACACCTGAAGAGTTTGGTAATATCTTCAAGTACCTGATTGACAATGTCCAAACGGACCGTGAAATCATCTATAGTCCTCACTGCCATGATGATTTGGGAATGGCAGTAGCCAACAGCTTGTCTGCGATTAAATACGGTGCTGGACGGGTGGAAGGAACGATCAACGGTATTGGCGAGCGTGCTGGTAATGCGGCTCTGGAAGAAGTAGCGGTTGCCCTGGAGATTCGTCAAGACTATTATCAAGTTGAGACGGATATCGTCCTTAATGAAACCATCAACACTTCAGAACTGGTGTCTCGTTTCTCAGGTATTCCAGTGCCTAAGAACAAGGCTGTCGTTGGTGGCAATGCCTTCTCTCATGAATCTGGTATCCATCAGGATGGCGTTCTTAAGAACCCACTGACCTATGAAATCATCACCCCAGAGCTAGTCGGTGTCAAGAGTAACTCGCTACCACTTGGTAAGCTCTCTGGTCGCCATGCCTTTGTCGAAAAACTCAAAGAATTGGCTCTGGACTTTGCGGAATCTGAAATTAATAATCTATTTGCTAAGTTTAAGGTTCTGGCTGATAAGAAAAATGAAGTCACAGATGCTGATATACGGGCTCTGATTGCTGGGACGACGGTTGAAAATCCAGAAGGATTCAGATTTGATGATCTGCAGTTGACGACCAATGATGACCAAACTATCACAGCTGATGTGCAGTTGGTTAATGGCGATGGTGAGATAGTCACTTGTGTGGCAGAAGGCAAGGGAAGTGTTGAAGCTATCTTTAATGCGATTGACCAATTCTTTAACCAGTCTGTTCAGCTTTTGTCTTATAACATCGAGGCAGTAACGGATGGTATCGACTCTCAGGCTCGTGTTTTGGTAGCTGTTGAAAATACGGACACAGATACGATTTTCAACTCCTCTGGTATTGACTTTGATGTTCTTAAGGCTAGCGCCATTGCCTATATCCATGCCAATACCTTTGTGCAAAAGGAAAATGCAGGTGAAATCGGCCATCAGGTATCTTACCGCGATCTGCCTGCAAATAATTAGAAGGAAGCGCCTATGACAAAAGAAATTGTAGCTCTGGCAGGTGACGGTATCGGCCCAGAAATCATGGAGGCTGGTCTCCAAGTGCTGGCTGCTGTTGCGAACAAGTTTGGCTTTGCTTACCATGTCACGGAAAAGGCTTTTGGGGGTGCTGGTATTGATGCGGAAGGTCATCCTCTGCCTCAGTCAACTCTAGAAGCGGCTAAGAAGGCGGATGCTATTCTCCTAGCAGCTATCGGCAGTCCCCAGTATGATAATGCCTCAGTTCGACCAGAGCAAGGTTTGCTCGCTCTGCGCAAGGAGCTTGAACTCTATGCCAATATCCGTCCAGTTAAGATTTTTGATGCTCTTAAGCATTTGTCTCCTTTGAAGGCAGAGCGAATTGCTGGTGTGGACTTCGTGGTCGTACGTGAGCTGACTGGTGGGATTTACTTTGGTGAGCATATTTTGGAGGACAGAACCGCGCGGGATATTAACGACTACAGCTATGACGAGGTGGAGCGGATTATCCGAAAGGCTTTTGAGATTGCGCGTGGTCGCAGAAAGCGCGTGACCAGTATTGACAAGCAAAATGTGTTAGCGACCTCTAAACTCTGGCGCAGAGTAGCAGATGAGGTGGTCAAGGATTATCCAGATGTGACCTTGGAGCACCAGCTGGTGGACAGCGCTGCTATGCTCATGATTACCAATCCTGCTAAATTTGATGTTGTGGTAACGGAAAATCTTTTTGGAGATATTCTATCCGACGAGTCCAGTGTCCTATCGGGGACGCTGGGAGTTATGCCATCGGCCAGCCATTCGGCAGCTGGGCCTAGTCTTTACGAACCTATCCATGGTTCGGCTCCAGATATTGCAGGGAAAGGCATTGCCAATCCTATCAGTATGATCCTTTCTGTAGCCATGATGCTGCGAGATAGTTTTGCAGA
>ERZ773061.276-NODE-276-length-22395-cov-3.354611_pt1 | contig 22395 bp, 18 predicted proteins | sample MGYA00580627_ERZ773061 | MGnify/ENA primary metagenome ERZ773061 (study PRJEB29015, sample SAMEA2738119) | human oral metagenome | biome: human oral; feature: human-associated habitat; material: saliva | place: China | collected 2223 ...
ATCACCAAACAGAATAAAGTAACATGTATTTCGTTTGCATTTATCTGTGCAGGAATATGGTTTACTGCCGTGTATAGCTCGCATCATTACATCATAGATGTACTTTTAGGTATAGCCCTTACTCTATTAGGTGTCGCTCTTTGGAGCTTATTTATCAACAGAACAGCTGTTGGAAAGAACTTTATAACACGATATATCGATAATATTTAATTTGAAGATACACTAAAAAGAGGCGATAACTCATTGCAGAGCTATCGCCTCTTACCGTTATTAATAACTTAGAAACTTTACTATTATATCTTGAAAATAATGTTCTTCTTTTATCTTTAGAGTGATACTACCCTATTATCGATTAACTCTTAACTGAGCAGAATTTATCATTCCTGAGCCAATCTTACTCTTTTCTAAGCTCACAGCAGTACCTGATAGTCTAATATCACCGCTTCCTACCAAGTTACATCTAACCTTTCCACAGTCTTGAAGATATCCTTTAAAATCGCCAGATCCCTTCAATGAAATGTCTGTTGCACGCACTCTATCTTGACGAACACTAATATCTCCCGAGCCAACTAATTCATATTTAGCAGCAGAGCAACGCAATTGTTTAATTTCTACATCTCCACTTCCATTCATTTTAGCATAGAGATTATCGCAAATAACATCGTATAAGCTAATGTCGCCCGAACCTAATACTGTTAAAGAGAGATTATCTGAGTCTATTTTTCCTTGTGCTTTGAAATCGCCTGAACCATTTACTACAACCGAAGTTAAGTCTGGTGAGGTGATATAAATATCTAAATCATCGTCTTTAGAGAATGAGAATAGACCTGAAGCTTTTTTATTTCTTGTAATCTTTAGGGTGGTTCCATCTGATGAAACTAACACTCTATCAATCTCTTTTTGCTCTCCTACAAGTCTTACAGAAACTGTATTACTTTGTTGATAATGCACATCATAAGCTCCTTCTACAACTACTTTATGGAAATTCTTCACGTTTCTATCTTCGTGTACATCATCTCTATCATGTAAAACTGCTGCTGAAACAGACATTGTTAATGCACTCACAGTAAGGGCAATTGCTGCCAATATTACTTTTTTCATATTCTTTCTTATTTTACTGGTTATTACACTCATTAGACGAAAGTGGATAAAAAAAAGTTGCATTAATTGATATCTTATTTCAAAAACAACTTCATTTTTTCTCGTTTCTCTACTGATATTGTTGTATAAAAATCAGCTTTAAACTACAATTAATAAATAATTTCAAGAGAATTTGCAGAGATAAAAAAAATAAAATCATCACTTTTATAAGATAATTGCATTGAGATTGCTTACTAAACACATTGCTTTTACATTGCAATTGCATATCTTTTACATCCATCCTATAAGCTTATCATATTATAAGATAAAATAAATCACAATTTCACTATACTTTACTTGTATTGATATCACAATCAAGAAACAACTCAAAGAAAGATACAGACAAAAGAAAAGCACCCAGATTATATTTCATAACCTGAGTGCTTCGTTTCATATTTCAAACTTCTTGAGTTACTCTTTTACGTTTGGTTCTTCCAAACCATAGCCTTTCTTCTTATCAACAATCTTGAGATAGAAGCCAAGGAATAGCGCAATTAAGCCTAAAACAGCTAACATCAACAATGGATTGGTGTAGTTATAAGCTGTTGTTGCCTGGCTTGGTGTGATGATTTTTTCTGCCAACTGGCGTTCTACTTCAGGATTTGAGCTCTTTAATACCTTACCTATCAATAGTGGGAATAGCCATAGTCCGATGTTTTGAATCCAGAAAATAAGTGCATAAGCAGAACCAATAATCTTACTATCCACCAACTTGGGCACAGAAGGCCATAGTGATGCAGGAACAAGTGAGAAACTTGCACCCAAAATAAGAATAGTTACGAATGCCAAAGAGATTCCTCCAATGTTATTACCCTTAAGCTGTGGCAACACGAAAGCAAAGGTTAAGTGGCAAAGAATCAAAAGAACACTTCCTAAAATAAGCATTGAAGCTGCCTTACCTTTATAATCGACATATCGTCCAAGGATAGGAGTAATACCCACAGCAAGTAGTGGGAACACTGCAAAAATAGCTTCTGCAGATTGACGTTGGTATGCCATATAGCAATAAACCAATAAGAACAATACCGCAACACCTAATAGAGTGTATTTCCAAATCTTATTTTTACAGAAGTTACTGATAAATGAAGATGTTGCAATAGCAATCATTACAAGATATTGAAACACTGTTACTGTATTTGAAGCCCATGGATTGTTAGGTGCTAATTCTTTGAAAGTAATAGTACTTTGCAACATATTCACAGCATATTTCTGGAATGGGAAAATGGCAGAATAATACAAAACACAAAGTAAAGCTACTACCCAAAAGCCTTGACTCTTTAGGATTAGTCCTATATCCGACAAGCGGAAAGGATCGTCTTTTTCTTCTGCTTCACCTGTTTGAGCATCTAATCGTTTGTCCATAAAGAAATATACAACAAACATAATACATGCAATCATCAAAAGAATAAGACCGAATGCTGCTGAACGAGATACGTCTACTTTGCCAAACATCTTTGCAAATACAGGCGAGAAAATCATACATGTAGCCACACCAAGGCGTGCTAATGCCATTTCTGAACCCATTGCAAGAGCAACTTCTTTGCCCTTAAACCATTTAACAATACCTCTTGACACTGTGATTCCAGCCATTTCAGCTCCACAACCAAATATCATAAAGCCGATTGAAGCAAGTTTTGCTGATGCAGGCATACCCTCATAGAAAGGAGAAACACCTAATTCATCGAAAACAGGAATGTAATTTAAATGTGTCTTGAACCACTCTTCAAGAGCAGAACCCATAAACATTTCGGTAATTGCATACCAATTGATACATGCTCCTAACAACATCACTGCCCCAGAGAGTAATGCTGTGAAACGAACTCCCATCTTATCGAGAATAATTCCCGCAATGATGAGGAAGAAGATAAATACATTTAAGAAGGTTTCAGAACCCGCATAAGTACCAAAGGCTGTTGAGTCCCATCCTCGTGTAGATTCCATTAAGTCCTTGATTGGCGACAATATATCCATAAAGATATAAGCAAAGAACATTGCCACCGCCAACAATAAGAGTGCCGACCAGCGCATTACGGCTGAATCTCGCATTGTAGTTGTGTTGTTAATGTTTGACATAATAATATTATTGTATTTAGATTTATAAATCAGGTTTCATTGAAGTCCTACTTCTTTAACCACTTATCTAACCAATTAAAGAATGTTCTTTGCCACAAGATACCATTTTGTGGTTTGAGAACCCAGTGGTTTTCGTCTGGGAAAAGAAGTAATTGTGCAGGAATACCTTTAAGTCTTGCAGCGTTGAAAGCACCAAATCCTTGGTTTGCATTGATGCGATAATCTTTCTCTCCGTGTATACATAAGATTGGAGTATCCCACTTATCAATGAAACGATGTGGTGAGTTCTCGTATGTACGACGTGCATTTTCTGTTTGATTTTTATTCCAATAAGCATCTTCATATTCCCAGTTTGAGAACCAAGCTTCTTCTGTATCGGTGTACATTGATTCGAGGTTGAATGCTCCATCATGTGCAATAAAAGCCTTAAAGCGTTTATTGTGATGACCTGCAAGATAATAAACACTAAATCCACCGAATGATGCGCCAACGCAACCTAAACGATCCTTATCTACATAAGGAAGATTATTAGCAGCATCATCAATAGCACTTAGATAGTCATTCATACATTGTCCCGTCCAATCTCCACTCACTTCTTCATTCCATGCAGAACCATAACCTGGTAAACCACGTCTGTTTGGCGCAATAACCACATAACCATTAGCTGCCATTATTTGGAAATTCCAACGATAACTCCAGAACTGGCTTACAGGACTTTGTGGTCCTCCTTCACAGAATAGAATGGTTGGATATTTTTTATTAGGATCAAAATGAGGAGGAAGAATTACCCATACTTGCATTTTCTTGCCATCAGTTGTTGTCACCCAACGATCTTCTACCTTACCTAAAGCTAGCTGTGAAAAGATGTGTTTATTCTCATCTGTTACTTGAGTAGCTGTAACATATCCGTTCTTTTTATCTTTTAGATTAAGAACGAACAAGTCATCGGGATGCGACATTGAATGAAATTTAGCCAATAACTTATCTTGATTGCCTAAAAGTTGAATACCTCCACAATCGTGTACCCCATCGGTTAGTTTCTTAACCTCTCCTTTTAAATTGGTTTGGTATACTTGAACTGTTGCATGCCAGCAACCAATGAAATATAATGTCTTATTATCTTTTGCCCAACAGAATTCATCTACGTTTGAATCGAACTTCTCTGTAACATAGTTTTTCTTACCTGTTGCAAGCTCATAAACACACAAACGGTTTCTATCACTTTCGTAACCGTTGTTCGTCATGCTTTGCCATGCAATGTACTTGCCGTCAAATGAGAATTTAGGATTGATATCATAACCCACATTATAGTCTGCATTTTGATGATTAACAGCTTGAGTCTTCATTGTTTTAGAAGCGTCAATAGCAGGTTCTTTATAATCTGCAGGCTTGCAGAGATTGCGAGTTTGCTTTGTAGAAATGGTATAAAGGAAGATATCTGAATCTGTAGATATAGCATAGTTCACGCCTTCTTTCTTTCTACAAGTATAGGCAATTGTTTTAGAATCGGGACTCCATGCAAGCTGTTCTACTCCACCAAATGGTGCCATAGGACATTCATAAGGTTCTCCTTCTAATATATCTTTTCCTTCATTAATGGTATTTCCAGTTACGTCTGCTAAGAAAGGATGAAGATTTTCTTGTACATAATGATCCCAATGACGATAATTCATATCATTAATAACCATACCTGTAGTTAATGGAAGATCTGCAGGTTTAGCCTCAATTGTACCATGATAAGGAATTGATTTAATTAGAATAACTTGCTTTTCATTTGGAGAGAAAAGGAAACCTTCGATATCTTTAGAATCATTTGTAAGCTTCACACGATTGGTTCCGTCTACATTCATCTTCCAAAGTTGACCTTCTGACAAGAAAGCTATAGCTTTTCCGTTTTCTATCCATGCAGGGTCTGTGTCTTTCTTACCTGCTGGTGTAAGCAGCTTTTTATTGCTTCCATCTGCATTAATAAGGTAAAGCACTTGTGTACTCTTATTTTCTTTCACATTATAATATGAAACTTGGTACACAACTTTACTTCCGTCTGGAGATGCAACACATGTTCCAATACGTCCCATAGCCCATAAAGCCTCTGGGGTCATCAAGTCACTTTGTAGCGTAATGTTATTCATTGGACTACTCACTGCATTTGCTTTTGAGGCAAAACTGCTGCCCCCAAATAGGACAGCAGCAGCCATTATTATTGATTTATACATGATAATACGATAATAATTATTTGTTTTTCTTTTGTTGCAACTCATTCCTTTTACGCAACATTTCTTGTTGTTCTTGTTGCATAGCTTGTAGACGAGCAGCTAATCCACTTAATTTCTTGGGATTATCTTTGTTCTCTTTATACTTCTTATCCAAGATTGCAAGAAGTTTTTCATCATCTGTCGTCTTCCTTAATATCCACATTATCAATGCACTAAAGAACAATGACATGAAGTAATAGAAGTTAAGACCTGCAGAATAATCATTAAACATGAAGAAGAACATTAGCGGCATGATGAACATCATGTATTGCATCATCTTCATTTGCTCTGCTTGTTGACCAATCATTTGATCTTTTTGTTGCTTCATTGTCATCCAAGAGTAAAGCAAGTTAGCAGCACAGAACAAGATACATGTTAATGATAAGTGGTCACCAATGAGCCAATAGTTATTGTGCCACTCAAGAATTGGGTCGTAAGTACTTAGATCTGAGATCCACAAGAAGCTCTCTCCACGTAATTGAATGGCATTTGGAACGAAGTTAAACATTGCAATCCAAATAGGCATTTGTATTAACATTGGTAAGCAACCAGATAAAGGACTCACGCCATATTTTGCATACTCAGACATCATTGCCTGTTGTTTCTGCATTTGATTGTCTGGTCCATTAAGATGCTTTGTAGCCTCTTCGAGACGTGGTTTAAGTACTCTCATCTTTGCAGAGCTCATATAACTCTTCTTAACCAATGGATAAGTAAGAAGCTTTAGCAATAAAGTTATGAGAATAAGAACGATTCCCATATTCATGTTCATTGATGTCAAGAAATCAAAAACATAAATAGTGAACCAGCGATTGATGATTCTAAACAATGGCCAACCTAAGTAAACCAATCGTTGCATTTGAAGATCTTTGCCAGTAAAGCTAACATTATCTTCTATATTTTGCAACAAACGGAAATCGTTTGGACCATAATAGAACTCAAATTCTGTAGGCTTCTTACCTGTAGGATCAAAGAAAGTCTTAAGCTTTGCCTCATAATATTTAAGATAGCCAGAGCCTTTCTCTTGTGGAATAGAAGTTAAAAGAGCATTTGATTGAAAGTCATCCTTAGCAATCATCACTGCTGAGAAGAACTGATTCTTAAAGGCAATCCAATCTAATTTATCTTCTATTTTCTCATCAACTTTTTCAGATGACTCGCTTAAATAATCGGTTCCGCCATCTGCTTTATGGTAAGTTAAAGTTGAATATCTATTTTCAAAGGTGAAACCTTTCTCTTGTTGACGACATTTATCTTGCCATACAACGTCCATACTATTGGTATTTGGAGCAAAAATTGCATTCATACCTTGAGCTTGGATACTTGTATGTAATAAATAATTGTGCTTTAATTGATAGTTAATTACAAGCTTCTTAGCTCCTTGTAACTGTGCTGTAAAGGTTACTGTACTATCTGTTACGTTAGAAGGTTGGAAGTAAAGTTCCTTTGTATCGATGTTTTCTTCCTTTGTAGATAGTATATAACTTAAGTTTTGATCGTTACTATTAAACAACGTAACATCAGGATTTCCATTTCTATCTTTAAATCCTTTAATCAAAACTTTACGTACAACAGCTCCCTTTGAGTTAAGAGTTAAAGTTAACTTCTCACTTTTTAAGGTTACATCTTGTGCAGTTCCTTTTAATGCATTAAACAAAACTGAGGTTGTATCTGCATTTGCTAACGAACTATCTGTAGCGGTATTAGCTACAGAAGTTTTACTAGCAAGATTCTTTTCTTGTGCTTTCTTAACGTTTGCAATAGAATCTTGTCGTGCAATCTCTGCTCGTTCTTCTGCTGATGGCTGGTTCCAAATACTGAAACCGATAAGAACTGCAGCAATAAGGCTAAAGCCTATAATATTATTTTTATCCATTATTTCTTGTTATTCTCAATTGATGCCTTTATAAAGTCTACGAATAAAGGATGAGGATTTAATACTGTACTTCGATATTCTGGGTGGAATTGTGTTCCAATATACCACTTCAATCCAGGTATTTCAACAATTTCTACCAAGTCGCTTTCAGGATTTCTACCACTACAAATCATACCATGACGTTCGTATTCTTTTAGGTATTCATTATTAAACTCATAGCGATGGCGATGGCGTTCTTGAATATTTTCTTTCTTATAAATATCTAGAACACGTGAACCTTGAGCAAGAACACACTCGTAAGCACCAAGTCTCATGGTACCTCCCATGCTGGTAATGTTCTTTTGTTCTTCCATAATATCAATTACATTGTGCTCTGTCTTTTCGTCAATCTCACGGCTATTCGCATCAGAATAACCCAAAACATTACGAGCAAACTCTATCACCATCATCTGCATACCTAAACAAATACCAAATGTTGGAATATCATTTACACGAGCATAATGTGCTGCTATAATCTTTCCTTCAATGCCTCTTTGACCGAAACCTGGACAAATCATGATACCATCTTGTCCCTTTAGACGTTCACCTACATTCTCATTGGTTAGTTCTTCTGAATTAATGAAAGATAAAATTACCTTTCTATCATTATAAACTCCTGCTTGTAAAAGGCTTTCACGAATACTCTTATAAGCATCCTGCAAGTCATATTTACCAACAAGACCGATATGTACTTCTTCAACTGATTTGTTTCTACGTTCCAAGAACTTACGCCATGGGCCTAAAGAAGGTGTCTCTCCAATTGGAAGTTGCATTTTCTTTAAGATAGCAACATCAAGACCTTGCGCTTGCATTTCAACAGGAACCTCATAAATACTTGGTAAGTCTTCACTTTGAATCACACAATCAAAGTCTACATTACAGAATCCTGCCACCTTTTTAAGAACCCCATCGTTAAGATGTTGTTCAGTTCTTAGGATCAAGATATCTGGCTGTATTCCAATACTTTGAAGTTCTTTTACACTGTGTTGAGTTGGTTTTGTCTTCAACTCTTGCGCAGCTTTAAGATAAGGTACATAAGTAAGGTGAACGCAAACCGCATCTTTTCCTAGTTCCCACTTCAATTGTCGAATGGCTTCAAGGAAAGGAGTTGATTCTATATCACCAACAGTTCCACCAATTTCAGTAATCACAAAGTCGTAATTATACTTCTTTCCAATAACCTTAACGTTACGCTTTATCTCATCAGTAATATGTGGTACGACTTGAATTGTCTTACCCAAATAATCTCCACGACGCTCTTTGTCAATCACCGACTTATATATTCGTCCGGTTGTTAATGAGTTCTCTTTGGTTGTTTTAATACCAGTAAAGCGCTCATAGTGACCTAAATCCAAATCGGTTTCCATTCCATCCTCTGTTACATAACATTCTCCATGCTCATAAGGATTAAGAGTTCCTGGATCGATATTAATATATGGATCGAATTTTTGGATAGTAATATTATAACCTCTAGCTTGCAATAGTTTACCTATTGACGAAGAGATTATTCCTTTTCCCAATGATGATACAACACCACCAGTTACAAAAATGTACTTAGTTTCAGCCACGTTTTTATCTTTAATTTAATGAATAATTATAATAAATACGGAGTGCAAAGTTAGCATAAAAATACGAATTGTACAAACAAGTTTATATTTTTATTATTACCTTTGCACCATCAAAGTAAATGTTTCTATATGAATTCAATAACAAAAATTGCTATTTTACTGATTTTTAGCGGGATAATACCCGTAAATGCGCAAGTTCGCAATAAGAAAGCAACAAACAAATTATACGATACAGATAACAAAATCGTAACAAACTATGTAGATTCTTTGACTCAATTTAGAAGTAAGCAAGATTCTACTTACAAAAAAATAGGAAAAGAAAGAAAGACTTATAATACTTTAAGCACCTTTGCTCCTCTTTTTATTCCTACCACTTATTATCGAGAAATCACCCACAATTCGTTTAGTCTTGATAGCTATTACGATACAGACAATCTATTAAGCAGTTCAATAAATAAATCACTGATGAGTGTTTATCTGAACAGACCTGACCTTGTTCGTTTTATTGACAAGGACGTTTTAGCAGCAAATATATTATCACCTAACAGTATTAATGACTTAAAAACTTTACCAGCAGTTACCGATAAAGCAGACATAACTCCTCAAGAAGATGGACCTGCTACAATTGATGTAGTTGTAAAAAAACCTAATTTCTGGACTTTCACAGGAGATTATTACTTGCAATTCCTTCAAAACTTTGTTTCAGAGAACTGGTATAAGGGTGGAGAGAGCAACTATTCTATGGTTGCAAGCGCAATTATTCAAGCGAATTACAATAACAAACAAAAGGTAAAATGGGACAACAAGCTAGAACTTAAGCTTGGTTTCCAAACTTCTAAGGGAGACTCTATCCATCGTTTTAAAACCTCAGAAGATCTTATTCGCTACACAAGTAAATTCGGTTTGCAAGCAAGTAAGAAGTGGTATTACACCCTACAACTCATTGCTAGTACTCAGTTTATGAGAGGTTTTAAGAATAATGACCCTAAAATCTACTCTTCTTTCATTGCACCTTTAAATGTAAACCTTTCTATCGGTATGGATTACAACGTATTATTCTTCAAAGAAAGGCTTAAAGGTACAATCCACATGGCTCCCGTTGCTTACAACTTTAAATATGTTCAACGCCCAGATTTGGCAGAAAGATATGGTTTAAAGCCTTTCCATAGAACACTACATGACATCGGTAGTGAGTTTACTGCAGACCTTACTTGGATTTTAAGTGATATGATTAAATGGAGAACTCGTTTATATGGCTACACTACTTATAAGCGTGCAGAACTTGAATGGGAAAATACTTTATCATTCCAATTCAACAAATTCATTTCAACTAATATATTCTTATATCCTCGTTTCGACGATGCTAGAGGCAGAGACAGTAAACATGGATACTGGGAATTTAAGGAATACGCTTCAATTGGATTTGCTTACTCATTCTAAGCATTTTGTTTAAAGGATATAAATCTCTATTCATTAAAATATAATTCTTGATTGATTATGATGCAAGCGATGATTTTTGCAGCAGGCCTAGGAACCCGTTTGAAACCCATCACCAATGAGATTCCTAAAGCATTGGTAAACATTGGTGGGCAAACTCTGCTCGAAAGAACAGTCAATACCCTTAAGTCTGCAGGCTTTAACGACATCGTTATCAACGTGCATCACTTTGCCTCACAAATCAAGAATTATCTAATTGAAAAACAAAATTTTGGCCTTAATATAAAGGTAAGCGACGAAAGCCAACACCTTTTAAACACTGGTGGAGGACTAAAGGCGGCGGCGGCTTTATTTAATAATGAAGAGCCCATTCTCATACACAATGTAGATATAGTTAGTAATGTCAACCTCAAGCACTTGTATCATCTTCCTTCAACTCTTAATGCGGAAGCAATTCTGTTAGTAAGTAAGCGAAAAACAAAACGATATCTGCTGTTTAATGAGGATATGAACTTATGTGGTTGGATCAATACTGAAACAAATGAGATAAAGACTCCTTATCCATCACTCGACATTCATAAGTGCAGTCAATTGGCATTCTCTGGTATTCACGTCTTTTCTCCTACTCTATTCTCTCTAATGGATTCATTTCCTGATGAGTTTGGAATCATCGATTTCTATCTTAAAGTTTGCAACAAGGTAAACATAAAAGGATATATCCAAGACGATTTACAATTAATTGACGTAGGCAAATTTGAGACATTAGACCAAGCAGAGCAATTTATTAGTACGCTAGATCATAAATAATAAAGAATCATCATATAAAAACAAAGATACATGCAACAAAAAATTATTATCTTGGACTTTGGTTCACAGACTACACAACTTATCGGACGACGTGTTCGTGAGCTTGACACTTTCTGTGAAATACTACCTTATAATAAGTTTCCTAAGAACGACCCAGATGTGATAGGTGTTATTCTTAGTGGTTCTCCTTATTCGGTTCACGATCCAGAAGCATTCCAATGCGACCTAAACGAATTCGTTGGTAAGTATCCAGTACTTGGCATTTGCTATGGTGCTCAATACATCTCACACTCTACAGGAGGTAAAGTAGAGCGTACTGAATCACGTGAATATGGTCGTGCTCACCTAAAATCCGTGGATAACACAAATCCTTTATTCATTGGTTTTGAGCAAAACTCACAAGTTTGGATGAGCCATGGCGATACTATTACAAAGATTCCTGAAGATTGTAAAGTAATTGCTTCTACTGAAGATGTAGAAAACGCAGCTTATGCAAGTAGCGAAAAGCCTCTTTGGGCAGTGCAATTCCACCCTGAAGTATTCCATTCACTACAAGGAAAAACTCTTCTTAAAAACTTTGTTGTAGACATTTGTGGCAGTAAACAAGAATGGAGCGCTGCTTCATACGTTGAGACCACAGTAGAAGAACTAAAGAAACAAGTTGGAAACGATCGTGTTATCCTTGGTCTGTCGGGTGGTGTTGACTCTACAGTATGTGCAATGTTGCTCAAAAAAGCTATAGGTAACCAGCTTACTTGTATTTTTGTTGACCATGGAATGCTAAGAAAGAACGAATTCAATAACGTCATGGAAGCTTACAGCGGACTTGGTTTGAACGTTATTGGAGTTGACGCTAGCGAGAAATTCTTTAAGGACTTAGAAGGCATTACCGACCCTGAACAAAAGCGAAAGATTATTGGTCGTGACTTTGTTGAGGTGTTCAACGCTGAAGCGAAAAAGATTACTGACGCTAAATGGTTGGCTCAAGGAACTATTTATCCTGACAGAATTGAAAGCTTAAGCATTACAGGTATGACCATAAAGAGCCACCACAATGTAGGAGGTTTACCAAAAGAAATGCACCTTCAACTATGCGAACCACTTCAATGGTTATTTAAAGACGAAGTGAGACGTGTAGGATATGAACTCGGAATACCTGCAAGTCTTATTGAAAGACATCCTTTCCCAGGTCCAGGTTTAGCTGTACGTATCTTAGGAGATATCACTCCTGAGCGTGTAAAAATACTTCAAGATGCAGACGATATCTACATCGAAACAATGAAGAAGTGGGTTTGCGAAGATGGCGAAGTATTATATAACAAGGTTTGGCAAGCTGGAACTGTACTTTTAACAACAGTAAGAAGCGTTGGTGTTATGGGCGATGAACGTACTTACGAGCATCCTGTTGCACTACGAGCAGTTACAAGTACTGATGCAATGACAGCAGATTGGGCACACCTTCCTTATGAGTTCTTGGCAAAAGTGTCAAACGAAATCATTAATAAGGTGAAAGGTGTCAACCGTGTTTGCTACGATATCTCGTCAAAACCACCAGCAACAATTGAATGGGAGTAATACCAATTAAGCAATGAAATTCACTTAATAAATTATATAACTCGTTATAAGGGGGCACGTCTGCGAAGATTTTGCTCCCTTTCTTTGTCTCTATACAATTATATTATACATGAAGCAGAATTGTTCTTTGCCATCATTCTATTCCAACATACAAGAAAGAAAAAGTGCCTACTCACAATTATGAGTAGGCACCCCTATAATGATTGATTCTTATTACATTGATATTACATTACAAAAACATTGACATTGTCTCTTAAAAGGATTGCTATTACACTGCAAAAGTAATCCTTTTACAAGGAAAATATGTTCTATTGCTTTATACAATGCAAGTTATCTTATTCTACTTAGCCTCATAATATTCTTCAATATGCTGTTCTCTGTGAATTAACTGCACTTCACAACCAAACTTATTACTGATATATTCGGCTACATGTTGAGCAGAATAAACGCTTCTATGTTGCCCCCCTGTACAACCAAAAGAGAACATCAAGTTGGTAAATCCACGTTCGATATATCTAGCAACATGCATATCTACTAATCCATAAATATGGCTTAAGAATTCAGTTATCTCGCCATCATCCTCCAAGAACTGAATAACTTCAGCATCTCTACCTGTTAATTTCTTATATTGAGCATATCTTCCTGGATTATGAACTGCTCTACAATCGAACACATATCCTCCCCCATTACCTGATAAATCCTTAGGTATTCCTCGATGATAAGAAAAACTATATACTAAAACTTTTAGCTTTTTATTATTCGATACCTCTTGATTTTCGGTTGATTTACATGAAGAAGATGTCGCATCTGCTTTCGATTTATTCTCAAATTGTGGAAGGCTTACTAGTTTTTCTAAAACCTCTTTTAAATAAGCATAAGGCTTAAAGAGATCTTCATGAAGAAGTAATGCTTTTAAATTATTAATGGCAAAAGGTACACTTCTTACGAAATAGCTCTTTTCTTCGATATATCCTCTAAAGCCATAGGCACCCAATACTTGCAAAGTTCTGAACAAAACAAATAGGTTTAAGTTTCTTTTAAACTCTTCGAAAGAATCTATTGCTACCCTCTTTTTAAGTTCTTGATAATAAACCTCAATCAAGTGAGCACGCAATTCGTCGTTATATTGAGCAGAAGCCTGCCATAAGAACGAGGCAAGGTCGTAATAGAAAGGTCCTTTTCTACCTCCTTGAAAGTCGATAAAACAAGGCTCTGAGCCTTGAGTTAGCATCACATTACGAGCTTGAAAATCACGATACATAAAATAATTACCCGTGAGTTGAGTGAGATGATCAGCAAGAGAATAGAATTCATGCTGTAATTTAAACTCATTAAAATCGATGTTTGTGAGTTTCAAAAAGCAATACTTGAAATAGTTTAAGTCAAACATTACATTCTCTTTATCAAACTCTGGCTGAGGATAACAACGATTCCAATCGAGATTTTCAGCTCCCTTTATCTGAATAAGTGGTAATTGCTTGATGGTATTTTCTAGTAATGCAATTTCAGATTCGTTATAGTTTCCTCCATTGTTTCTACCCTCTTTTAAGGCATCGAACAAAGAAACAGAGCCTAAATCGGTTTGCAAATAACACAATCTATCACTGCTTACAGCAAGAACTACAGGCATGGACAATTGAAGTGCATTGAAATGAGAAGCCAAATAGATAAAAGATTCGTTCTCTTCAACGCTTGTTCCTTCTACAGCAATAAGCGTTTCACCTTGTTTATCATAGCATCTGTAATAGCAACGGTTGCTTCCTGCTCCTGCAAGTTGTTCTATTTTCTCGGCATGAAAGCCCTTATATTCAAAATATAACTGCGCAATCTTTTCCATAATCACAATTGTATAGCCATTTTAAAGATTATCATTTTTCTTCTTTGAAAAGAACTCTACAAAAAAATGTTCAATAACAAAGAGCAACAAAACGATACCCAATGACATAAAGAAAGATTGGGTTATATAGAGCAAACCGCATGTAATAACGAGAAATGCTACAAAAACTTTCCAGCTTATTCCTAATTTTTTCATGCTGCAAAGATAGTGATTATTATTAAAACAGAATACATAAAAAGAAAAAAGAGAGCCTTTTCAGACTCTCTTGCGGTGCGTACGGGACTCGAACCCGTGACCCCATGCGTGACAGGCATGTATTCTAACCAACTGAACTAACGCACCTTTTAAAGGTACTCAATAAACAATTAAACTCTTATGCGGTGCGTACGGGACTCGAACCCGTGACCCCATGCGTGACAGGCATGTATTCTAACCAACTGAACTAACGCACCAATTGCGAGTTATTGTTATTTTGCGGTTGCAAAGGTACACATATTTTTCGGACTAGCAAACTTTTTCTTAACTTTTTATTCAAATGCTCTTATTTTTTATAAAATATACTGCATTAAGATGGCATCATTGTAGTTTTCCCCATCAAACAGCCAATCTTTAAGCTCTACATTGATCTTAAAGCCTACTCTAGTAAATAAATCGATAGATGCTTGATTTGCTTTTGGAACTACTGCATATAACTGATGAAGATGCAAAACACACAAAGAATAATCTAAGAGCTGCGAAAGAGCACTTTGAGCTAGGCCTTTTTTTCTAAATTCTTTACGCAAAACAATGCTCACCTCTGCCCTTCTATGCTTGGGATCGAAATGAACTACATCAAGAAGTCCTATACATTGCTTTTTATCGGCATCGATAACAAAGCGCACTTGCTTATCTACATAGATATCATTCACAGTATTTGCAAGATAATTGTGCAACACATAGCGTGAATAAGGAACGTTAGTAGGACTAACATCCCACACTTCTGGGTTGTTTTCTATGCCATATAGCAAATCTAAATCTTCGGGTTCTAAAGCCCTAAGAAGAACTTTCGGTTTATTGTCTTTATTCATTACACAAAAACATCTTCTTGAGTTATTATTACATCAGAACGCTTATCATAAGTTCCTAATGATATATTTTCAGCAGAATGTTGTTTAAACAGATCTAGAATATGTTGATAAGAGTATGCATTGACGTCGTAAACAACATAAATAGTTTGATTATTAGGCAATGAAAGATGTGCATGTCCATCAGGAAGCGATTGCTCATTTCCCTCAACAGTTTGTATTTCTAAACCGTATTGCTGAGCCTTTGCACTGCATTTTTCAATCATCTCTTTTTCACCTATTATTATATAAAGGTCTTGTTTGCGAGGTTTGATTCTCAATAAGCCCAAACTTTTCTTGATATTATGAACCTGCATGCCCATTAAAGCAATGAAAGCCTTTGAGTAAATCGCAACTTTTATAGGGAAAGAGAAGAAGAATGAGCTACCTCCATAATGCTTTTTGAAGAAGATCAGCATAGCCTCATAGAACACATGAACGTACTTAAACGATGTTTTTTGGGTACTTTCTCCTTTATAATGCAATATATCAGTAGGATAATACCAGTTTTCATATCCTCCTTTTAATAAGCGATAAGACAAGTCAATATCCTCTCCATACATAAAAAAGTCTTGATCTAACAAGCCAACTTTATCGAGTGCAGAACGGCGAAGCATACAAAAAGCTCCACTCATCACCTCTATTTGCTCAGGTTTATCCCACGAAAGATAACCCATATAGTATTTTCCGAACTTCTTATGAGTAGGATATTTAGCGCAAAGTCCACTCATTTTATAAAAGGCAGTCAATGGAGTTGGCAAGCCTCGGCGTGACTCTAAAGCATAAGTCCCATCGCTTTTTAGCATACGAACACCCACTCCTCCAGTCTTAGTATGCTTGTCCATAAATTGCAATACATCTGCAATGGAATCTTCAGTAACAATGGTATCGGGGTTAAGTAACAAGACATACTCGCCCGAACTCTTTTCTATTGCCAAATTATTACCCCTTGAGAAGCCTAAATTATGCTTACTACTGATAAAAGAGACACTAGGAAAACGAGGAGTTAAATATTGTACAGAGTCATCACTTGAATGATTATCTACAACAAAAACCTCTGCATCTATGTTGGATAAAGCTTTCATTAGAGCATTTAAACACTGCTCCAAATAATGCTTTACATTATAATTTACAATAATTACAGATAGCTTTTTCACGATAAATGATTAGTTATTGTTTGATGAAGTGGTATCATTTTTTAATCTATCTTTCGATGGAAAGACAAACATTAGCGCCAAAAGATGAATAGCAGATAATCCTGCAAAGGTGGTATTGATGAATAAATAATAGAAAAGAACATTCAGAATAAGAGGTAATCCAATAGCAAGGATACGAGTTGAAGCAAGTAAGAAGTATCTTGATTCTATCTTTTCACTATCAGAAAACAACCAGTTTTGAATTTTATTGAATTTCAACAATCTCAAACTTAACCACACAAAAACAATAGCCAACAATTCCATTGTGTAGGTTACAACGAACTCTTTCATCGGTTGTTCAGTCCAACCTCCTTCAAGAAGAATATTACTTTCGAAAAGTATAAAAAGCACTAACGCTATAAGAATGTTGCTATAAAATAGGATATTTAAATAAAGATTCTTCTTATTCATTGCTATTGGTATTATTTATCAAATGGTGTTCTATTTAAAATTGAGCGTCCTAAGGTCACTTCATCGGTGTACTCTAACTCATTACCCACAGATATTCCTCGTGCAATAACGGTTAGCAAGACTCCATAATTGGCCAAACGCTTTGATATATAAAAGTTGGTTGTGTCGCCTTCCATTGTACTTCCAAGGGCAAAAATGATCTCTTTCACTCCACCTTGCGCCACTCTTTCTACCAAAGAGTCTATCTCAATGTCAGCAGGTCCAATGCCGTCCATAGGAGAAATGACACCTCCAAGAACATGATATAAGCCATTATACTGCTGAGTATTCTCTATTGCCATCACATCTTGAATGTTTTCTACAACGCAAACAACGCTTGAATCACGACGAGCATCAGCACAAATAGGACATAATTCTGTATCTGAAACATTATGACAACAGCTGCAATGTTTTATTTCTTGCTTCATTTTAAGTATTGAAGACGAAAAAGTTTCTACCTCGCTTTCATTCTGTCGCAATAAATGAAGTGCCAAACGCAATGCAGTTTTGCGTCCTACTCCCGGGAGTTTAGACAACTCGCCTACTGCCTTTTCTAATAATAACGAGGGATATTGCTGATTTATTGCCATTCTATATGATTGATATTACTTTGTAAAAACATTGATATTACGATGTAAAAGCATTGCTATTGCCCAATAAAAGGACAGCTATTAGAAGGGAAAAGGATACCTTTTAAACTCCAAATAAATTGTTGCTCTGCTTCATTTGAGAAACGATTCTCTTGTTAATAGAAAAAGATGGATTTATAAGAAATATATTATAAAATCCATCTTTTGAAATTGTTTTACCCGTAATTTTTATCTTATTCTATTCGCTGAACGAACTAATTTCTCATCTTTCCATATCGCTTTTCTAGCCATGAAATACAAAATGATTTCTATTAGTGGGAAAGATACAGCCAACAAGGGCTGAAATTGTTCGTCATTTGGTTTCATTGCCCAAACAAAATAGCCTAGGAATGCATACCATAATACCAATAATAATATATTTAAAAGACATAAACGAGCCTGAAAAGGACGATTATTGTATTTAAATATACTATAAAGTCCAACAGGGATTGTTGTTACTTGTAATATAAATAATGGTATAACAGTGAAACCAAATGTTCCGTTTGCGTTGTCTTTTAACCAAAAGTTAAATAGAGTATGACCTAATCCCATTCCTGTATTGACTAAATAAGCAATAGGTAAGATAAGAGATAATATTCCAAGAACAACCGCAATACAGATGTATATTGTCTGAATTCGCTGTATCATTATATTCTTTCTACTTCTTCTTTCGAAGGATCACGGAAATAAATATTACCTTCTATAAACTCTTGTGTAGCCAAAAGAGTTGGCTTTGGTAACTTTTCATAATAACGAGAGATTTCTATTTGCTCACGATTTTCAAACACTTCTTCAAGTGAATCGTTATAAGACGCAAACTCTGCAAGCTTCTTGTTGAGCTCTTGTTTAATCTCTACAGATATTTGATTAGCACGTTTTGAGATGATAGAAACGCTCTCATAGATGTTTCCTGTCTCTTCACACAAATCTAGAATGTTTCTTGTTACTGTGTTTGTTGGTGCCTTTGTTCTTTTAAAATCCATAATGATAATTCTTTATTTCTACTTTATTATGATTTATTCTTTGTTATTTCTTGACATTTCTTGATGTACTTCTCTGCTAAAGTTCTACTCTTTGACTCTGGATATTCATTGATAAAACCATAGCATTCGTCTTCTGCATCTTGGTATCTTTCAAGCTTTTTCTCCTCAATACTTTGTGTTGCAAGTTCGTATTTGCTTTTCATTATAAGTAAAGCAAAGTCTTCTCGCATTGCACTATAAGGATAATCTTTCAATGCATTCTGTGCAGTTATAATACAAGCATCATAGTTATTCTCTCCAGGACCACAGTTTCCAAAATATGTTCCCAAGTCAAAATAAAGCTGAGCAGAGTACAACTCTTTCTTAATTAGCTTATCTTGAAGAGCAAATAAGCGTTGTTGCGCTTCTGTTTTGTGGTTTGCATCAGGGAAAAGATCTAAGTATTCTTGGAACGCTGCGATAGCTGCAATGGTCTGAGTTTGGTCTAATCGTGGTTCGGGAGTACTCATATAAAGACTCTGACCAATATAAAATTCAGCGTTTTCTGCATACACTCCCTTTGGATAACTGCTATAATATTTTTTGAATGTTTGTGCTGCTAGGTCATATTCCTTATTTAAGTATTGCGCCATACCTAACATATAAAGGCATTCTTGTGCATTATCGGTACCCTTTTGCTGCACAACTACGTCTTGTAAAAGGATGGATGCACGTTGATATTTCTTGTTTAAGAAACATTCTTTTGCGTATTCGTATTTATAATTGAAATCAGTTGTTTTATAAACCTGATTGAACTCATTCGCACATGATGAGAATACGCATAATGAGGCAATATATATAACGATGAAACTTAAATTCTTCATATAACCAATTCTTTGAGTATGCAAAAATACATAATTATCTATTAAGAACAAACTATTTAGTATTATTTTTGTGATTTATAAGGTATCTTACTGCGATAAAATAACTTTTTTTCCTACTTTTGCATGTATGGATTTCAAGATAACATCAAAATACAAGCCAACTGGTGACCAACCTGAGGCTATTAAACAATTAACTGATGGCGTTTTAGCTGGAGATAAAGCTCAAGTTTTATTGGGTGTAACTGGCTCGGGCAAAACATTTACAATAGCAAACACCATTGCTAATGTTAAAAAACCTACTCTTATACTAAGTCACAACAAAACTCTTGCAGCTCAATTATACGAAGAAATGAAGGGTTTCTTCCCCGAAAATGCGGTTGAATATTATGTATCATACTACGATTATTATCAACCTGAGGCGTATTTACCAACGAGTGACACTTATATTGAAAAGGATTTAGCAATTAATGAAGATATTGATAAATTACGATTATCGGCTGTTTCTGCCCTACTTTCAGGCAGACAAGATGTAATTATCGTATCTTCTGTGTCGTGTATTTATGGTATGGGCGGTCCAACTGCGATGGGAGAGAGTATCATTAGCATACAACAAGGACAACAATTAGATAGAAACGACTTTCTAAGAAGGCTCGTTGATGCCTTATATACACGTAATGATATCGAACTAACACGTGGTACTTTCCGTGTAAAAGGGGAAACTGTTGATGTCTTTATGGCTTATAGCGATCACATTTTACGCATCACTTGGTGGGACGAAGAGATCGAAAGCATTGAAGAACTCGATAGTGTTACATTTAAACGCATTGCTTCTTTCGCTTCATATCAAATATATCCAGCCAATCTTTTTGTGACTTCAAAAGATCAAGTGAATGATGCTATTCGACAAATTCAAGACGATCTGACTGACCAAATTGCGTTTTTTGAATCTGTTGGCGACACAATTAAAGCGCAAAGAATCAAAGAACGTGTTGAATATGATATGGAAATGATTAAGGAATTGGGACATTGTAGCGGAATAGAGAATTACTCTCGCTACTTTGATGGACGCTCTCCAGGTGAAAGGCCCTATTGTTTATTGGACTTCTTTCCACAAGATTTTCTCTTAGTTGTCGACGAAAGCCATGTCACTATACCTCAAATTAGAGCCATGTATGGTGGAGATAGAGCCAGAAAACAAAACCTTGTTGAGTTTGGTTTCCGCCTTCCTGCAGCCTTTGACAATCGCCCTTTGCGCTTTGAAGAGTTCCATGAGATGGTGAATCAAGCTATTTATGTGTCGGCAACTCCTGCTGATTATGAGCTAGAAGAATCCGATGGAGTTATCGTTGAGCAAATTATTCGACCCACAGGTCTATTAGATCCACTTATAGTTGTACGTCCAAGTGAGAATCAAATCGATGATTTAATGGACGAAATCATTGAATGTATAAAACGAGAAGAGCGTATTTTGGTTACAACTCTTACTAAACGAATGGCAGAAGAGTTGACTGATTATCTCATTAACAATGGAATTAAAACCAGCTATATACACAGTGACGTTGCAACTCTTGATCGTGTAAAGATTATGAACGGCTTAAGAAGTGGTGAATTCGATGTATTAGTGGGAGTAAACCTATTGAGAGAAGGTCTCGACTTACCTGAAGTTTCACTCGTTGCGATATTAGATGCAGACAAAGAAGGATTCCTTAGAAGTCATAGAAGCTTAACCCAAACAGCGGGAAGAGCGGCTCGTAACGTAAATGGAAAGGTGATTATGTATGCCGACACCATTACAGAAAGCATGCAAAAGACCATTGATGAGACAGAAAGACGCCGTTTAATCCAAATGAAATACAACGAGGAACACGGCATAACTCCTCAGCAAATTAAAAAGAGTATCAAGTCTTTATTAACAAATGATACTGCTAATAGCAATACAACTAAGGAGTACTCTATCAGCGAAAACGAGCTTAATAGCAATAAAGTGATGCTCGCCGCCGATGAGATTATAGTTAAGATGTCGAAAGAACAGTTGCGTAAGAGCATTCAATATACCACAGAATTGATGAAACAAGCAGCTAAAGACCTCGACTTTTTACAAGCCGCTCAGTATCGAGATGAGCTATTAAAGCTCCAAGAACAACTCGAACTGAAAGAAAGTTAAATATAAGACATAATAGCATTATAATACTTTCTTTTACTAATTTTGCATTACTAATTGAATTAAAAGAACTTATGAAGAAGATATTCACTCTTATTTTAGCTTTCTTTCCTTTGTGTAATTTGATGGCGCAAAGCGAATGGGAGCTTCCAAACTCTAGCGTTCCAACAGAGAAAACCACCAAAACTAAAACGAAGAAAGAAAATACTTCTATCGCTAAAGAAGACAACTCGAAAGTTGTTGAGATAAAAGAAGAAGACAAACCATACTTAGAAGGCGCTGTACCTGAAGTGGAAGGAAAGATCGTTTTCAGTAGAACTATCAACATTCCCAATAAGAATGCGAGTGAAATATATGATAAAACCTATCAGTATCTTGAGCAATTTACAAAGTCAAATACTTC
>ERZ773061.280-NODE-280-length-22087-cov-6.593092_pt1 | contig 22087 bp, 24 predicted proteins | sample MGYA00580627_ERZ773061 | MGnify/ENA primary metagenome ERZ773061 (study PRJEB29015, sample SAMEA2738119) | human oral metagenome | biome: human oral; feature: human-associated habitat; material: saliva | place: China | collected 2223 ...
TGATTTTATCTTTATATTATTTTATTCAAAATAATTAATTATATACACTTTTAAATTCTATCAATAATCCAGCTTATTTTGAATTTATTATTTGCATTGGATTATATAATATTAAATATTCTAATTCTTCTAACCCTATTTCTTTTTCAATTAGTTGTAAGTCTCTTTCTAATTCTTGATATCTTGTAAATCTTTGATGTGCATCTGTTGCTAAAAAGCTATATTTATCTTCTTTTAATAGCTTCTTAAATATTTTTTTTGATTTTTCTCCATAGTCTCCTGATATGCTTGAAATGTCACCTTGTAAATATACACCTTTTTCTATCCATTTATCAATAATTGCTGGATTTTCTTTTACAATTTCATATCTCTCTGGATGTGCTAAGATTGGTCTGTACCCGTTTTTTAGTAATTCTTCTATTATATCATTGAAATAAATTACTTTTCCTACGAATGGTAGTTCAAATAGTACATATCTTGATTCTCCTAAAGTTGGCACTTCTCCTTTTATTATATCTTCTACCATTTCTGGGTATATAAATATTTCTGCTCCGACATGGATTTTGACATTGATTTGCTTTTCTTCTAACTTTTGATTTATTAAATCTATTATTAGCTTTCTATTTTCTTTGTTTAAATCATATTTGTCTTTTACATAATGACTTGTGGCGATAATCTCAGTTATTCCGTTTTTTTCCGCTTCTCTAATCATATCAAATGTTTCGCTTGCATTTCTTGCACCATCATCAATACTTGGTAAAATATGTGCGTGTATATCTATCATGTCTTGTTCCTTATGCGTTATTAATATCTTTCAATATATTTGCCATATATTTGTTTAATACTTTTGCATTGTTGTTTATTTTAGGGTTCTTTGTTTTTACTTTGTTTGAAGTATTCGTATTGATTTGATTATTTACAGTATCATTATTTATTGTATCATTATTTGTTTTCTCATTATTATTTTTTCCATTATTAGCTTTTTCATTATTATAATCTAATGAATTCATTTTTGTTTGAACATTTAGTTCTACTGACTCAATATTAGCTGTTTCTTGAGCCTTTTCCTTTTTTACATTTTCCTTTATTTCGTTCTCTATTCCATTATTAGCTTTAAAATTGTTTGTTGACCCATTATTAGCTTTAGCAAAGTCATTAACGCTTTTTAATAGGTCATTTTTTTGCTCATTATTTATTTGAACATATTCAACTTGAGCTTTGTTTGTTTGAGGCTTTTTAGCTAAGTTGTTTTTTTGCTCCATTGAGGCTTTAGGAGCTTTCTCATTATTATTTATTAGCTGAATTTCATTTTTGATTTTTTTTTGATTTTCTAATTCTTTTTTTAGTTGTAGTAATTCTTTTTCTAGTTCTTGATTTTTCATATTAATCTTATTAATCATTTTTTGATTTTTATCGATTGATTTTATTTTTTCTTCTTTTATTTGTTTCTTTTCTTCTTTTGTTTGTATTCTCTCTTGATTTTTATTAGCTTTTTTTACTTTTTGATTATAGAAAAATCTTTTTATTTTCATTCTTAATGATTTGTTGTTTACTTCTATTGTGTTTCCATAGAAATATTTTGTATTATATTGACTTAATATTACTTTAGTTCTGTTTACTACAACTCCGGCTACATTTCCGCCTACATAGTTTATTCTTCTTACTGCACTTTTTAAATCATCTATTCTAGTTTTATTGTAAATTGCAATCAATATTGTTGCATCTACTACTCTTGATACTAGTATTGAGTCTGTTACCATTAATATTGGTGAACTGTCTATTATGACATAATCATATTTTTCCTTTAGGGCTTCTATTGTCTTTTTGAATTTTTCCTGTCCTATTAATTCTGATGGGTTGTTTACCATTGTTCCTGCTGTTACTATTGATAAATTTTCTATGTTTGTTTTTCTGATATATAATCCATCACTTGAATTTCTTAAATAGTCCGATAATCCCATTGTGTTTTCTAATTCAAATACTTTGTGCAAACGGGGTTTTCTGATATCACTGTCTACTAGTATTACACGTTTGTTTGCTTGTGCTAATGTGATAGCTAAGTTGGCTGTTACGAATGTTTTTCCGTTTGCTGGTGTTGTTGATGTTAACATTATTGCTGTTGATTTTTCATCTTTATTAATGTATTGAATGTTTGTTCTTAATAATCTGAACACCTCTGATATCGGTGATTTTGGGTCATATTTTGTTATTAATTCTGACATTATATGCTTCCTCCTTTGTTTCCATCAAATGATTTCATTTCTTTGATTTCTGGGAATTCTGCAAGTATGTTTAATCCCAAATCTTCAATGTCACTTGCTGTTTTTATTGAGTTGTCCAAGAAGTTAACTAATAATATTATGAATATCGCTATTACCAAGCCACCTATTGTGAACATTAAGATGTCTTTCGCATGATGTATATTACTTGGCTCTTTTGGAGTTTCGGCAACTAAGGTTATGGATACGTTGTCTATTCCATAAGTATTATATATCTTTTCCTTGAATACTTTTGCTAATTCATTAGCTAGAATTGCTGCTTTTTCGGCATTTTTGTTTGTTACTTGTATATCTAATATTTGTGTATTACTTACTACTGTGGCTGTTGTTGCTTTCTTTAATTCCGCTGGTGTTATATCTACTATTTGTGTGTTTTTTATTACTTGTGTTAATACATCATCGTTTGTTAACAATTTTTGATATGTAGAAATAATCTTATCATTAATTGTTACGTCTGCCTGAGTCAGTGCTCCTATATTAGCTTTCTTTTCCTGATTTTTATCAATTTGTACCAGAACGATTTGTACTTTTGCAGTATACTTTGGTTTTACAAATTTATATGAATATATAAAACCTAATAGTATTGCTATCATCGTTACTATGATGATGATTGATTTCTTTTCCCACATCATCTTAAAAATATTTTTTAAATCAATAGTTTCTTCCATCGGTTCTCCTTTGTTACATTTTTATTTCACTTATATTACAATTTTAACACTTTTTGTATTTTATGTAAATACTTTTGGATGATTTTGTTACTTTTTTGTGTTTTTATCTTGTTTTTTGTGTTTTTTAAAGGAGCCACCTGTCTTGGAGCTCCTATATTTCTATTCTTTTTAGTCTTGTTGTGAACTGGCAAATTATTTCGTCAGTTATTGTGTTTGTTTGTTTTGCCCAGTCTTCCAATGTTAAATCTTTACTTTCATTTGGATCTATTAATATTACTTCATCTCCTATTGCAATTGGATTCTCATCATTGATTTCTATCATTAGTTGATCCATACATATTCGTCCTATTTGATGATATTTTTTATTATTTATTTTTACTATTAATATGTTTGATAATGCTCTTGGCACACCATCTGCATATCCTATTCCGACTGACGCTATCTTTATTTTATTATCTGCTTTAAATGTTCTTCCATAACTTACGGTTTCTGCTGGATTTATATATTTGATACTGGTTACTTTTGATTTCACTGCCATTACTGGTTTAAAATCTACATTATATTTATTGTAACAATCATATGATGCGTTTATTCCATACATTAGAATTCCCATTCTGACATAGTCGTATTTACAATTTGTATAATTTATTGTTCCGTAACTTGCTTGTGTATGTAATTTTCCTGGATTTAGTCCTTGATTTTTGATGAATTCTACTGCTTTATCAAATCTATTTATTTGCTCTTTTGTAAAGTTTATATCTTCAATTTTATCTGAATCCGATACGCATAGATGTGTGAATGTTCCTTCTATTTGTAATGCTGGATTTTGATAGATTTCGCTTAATGCTGTAAAATCGTCGTAGAATTCTCCTATACGATTCATTCCTGTGTTTATTTTTACATGGCATTTTAACTTTCCATGTAGGTTGGCTTTTAATACTGATTTTGAGTAATCGTTATCTACTATTGTTTGCATGATATTGTTGTCTATTACTTTTTGCAATTCTTCTAGCTCTGTGTAACCTAATATTAAGATATTTCCTGTTATATTGTTTTCTCTTAACTTTATGGCTTCTGCTAGAGTTGCTACTGCAAAGTCGTTTATTCCGATTTCTTGTAACTTTTTTGATATTATTATGCTGTCATGTCCATAGGCATTTGCTTTTACTACTGCCATTATTTGTGTTGTTTTAGGAATTATTTGTTTTATTTGATTTATGTTATATTCTAGGTTTTTAGTATTGATTTCTATCCATGATCTTTCTTTTGAATTATTCATTTGTTTCCTCTTTTTTTCCTTAAAAAAGGCTCTAGCGGTGACTAGAGCCTTTAGTATGTTTTCTTAATTATTCAACTGTGATTGCTGCTACAGGGCATGAGTTAGCTGCATCTACTGCAACTTCTTTGTTCGCTTCTGTAACTTCTCCGAATGCTTCTGATAAGCCGTTGTCATTCATTCTGAATATTTCTGGTGCCATTCCTACACATAGGCCACATCCAATGCATTGTTCTTGATTTACATTTGCTGTCATGTCTTCATTTCCTTTCTGTTATCTTGTTTCTTCGTTTCTTGAAGATTTATTCTTCTTTTTATTTTTGTGATGATGTATTTTTACTTCTTCTTTATTTTCGTCTATTTCTATTTTTGCTTTTTCTTTCTTTTCTACAACATCTTTTGTTATGATGCATTTTGATATTTTACTATTTGATGGTACTTCGTACATTACATCTCTCATTGAATCTTCAATTATTGAACGTAATCCACGTGCTCCTGTTTTTCTTTCAATTGCTTTTTCTACCATTGATTCTAATGCATCTTGTGTAAATTCTAGTTCTACGCCGTCTAGTTTTAACAATTTCTTATATTGCTTTGTTAAAGCATTCTTTGGTTTTGTCATGATTTCGATTAGGGCATTTTTATCAAGTTCTCTTAGTGTTGCTATTACTGGTAATCTTCCTACAAATTCTGGTATTAATCCGAATTTTAATAAGTCCTGTGGTAATAGCTCTTCATAAATTCTGTATTTATCTATTTCTTTTGAACTTTGTACTGTTGCGCCAAATCCAATTGATTTTTTTCCTATTCTGTCACCAATTATTTTATCAAGTCCTTCAAATGCTCCTCCACATATAAATAATATGTTTGAAGTATCTATTTGAATTGATTCTTGGTGTGGATGTTTTCGTCCACCTTGTGGTGGTACTGATGCGACTGTTCCTTCTACAATTTTTAATAATGCTTGTTGAACGCCTTCGCCTGATACATCTCTTGTTATTGATGGGTTTTCTGATTTTCTTGATATTTTATCAATTTCATCAATATAAATTATTCCTGTTTCTGCTTTTTCTACATCGTAGTCTGCTGCTTGGATTAATTTTAATAAAATGTTTTCAACATCTTCACCTACATATCCTGCTTCTGTTAATGTTGTAGCATCTGCGATTGCAAATGGCACTTTTAATGTTTTTGCAAGAGTTTGTGCTAAATATGTTTTACCACATCCTGTTGGTCCTAATAATAGGATGTTGCTTTTTTGTATTTCGATATCATCAATTTCTTCTTCAGTATTTATTCTTTTATAATGATTATATACTGCTACTGATAATGTCTTTTTTGCCTCGTCTTGACCTATTATATATTCATCCAATACTTTTTTGATTTCTTCCGGTGTTGGCAATTCATCATTTGTAGAAATTTGATATTTTGTTTCTGGTTTTGATTCGTCGAATTCTATAATATTTGTACATACTTTGATACATTCATCACAAATATATACTCCTGGTCCGGCTATTATTTTATTTACTTCTGATTGTGATTTTCCACAAAATGAGCATTTTATGTTTTTATTAGCCATTTGGTCTCCTCATCATTTCTTATTAAATTCTTTTGTCCATTATTCCATCTATTAAACCATATTCTAAAGCTTCTTGTGCTGTCATATAGTGGTCTCTTTCTGTGTCTCTTTCGATGACTTCCAATGGTTGACCTGTTTGAGCGCTTAATATTTTATTAAGTTTCTCTCTTGTTTTGATCATTTGATCTGCGTGGATTTTAATTTCAGTTGTTTGTCCTGATATTCCTCCACCTTGTCCGCCTATTAATGGTTGGTGAATTAAGATTTCAGCGTTTGGTGTTGCAAATCTTTTTCCTTTTGTTCCATTTGTTAAAAGCATTGCTCCCATACTTGCTGCCATTCCTATACAGATTGTTGTTACTGGGCATTTAATATAATTCATTGTATCAATGATTCCCATTCCATCTGTTACTGATCCACCTGGTGAATTTATATAGAATGATATTTCTTTATCTGGGTCTTCTGACTCCAAGAATAACATTTGTGCGATGATTGTACTTGCTGATGCTGAGTTTACATCTTCACTTAAAAATATAATTCTGTCTTTTAATAATCTTGAGAAAATATCGTATGATCTTTCTCCTCTTGATGTTTGTTCGATTACGTAAGGTACTAAACTATTTTTTATTTCATTCATTTAAAGAATTCCTTTCTTGTCCCCTAGTACATTCCTGTGGCAAGCTCTACATTTCTAGGCTTGCCAAGGATTTTATTTTTTATAATTATTTAGAAATTTTTGCGTTGTCAATTATGAATTTAACTGCTTGTGAATTTTTTGAAGCATTTTCTAAGTATTCGATAATGTCTTTTCTTGATTCGATTTCTTTAGCGTCTTGTCCATATTGTTTTGCAATGTTTTCAATTTCTTCTTTGATGAATTTTTTATCTGCTTTGATTTTTTCTGCTTTTACTATTTCATCTATTACTAGTTTATATTTTACATTTTTCTCTGCTTCTACTTTTAATTCATCTCTTAGTTCTTTTTTAGTTTTTCCCAAGATTTTCATGTATTGTTCAAGGTTTAATCCTTGGTATTGTAATCTTTGATTCATATTATCTTCCATTGAATCAATTTCTACTTCAATCATTCCTGCTGGGATGTCAACTTTTGAAGCTTCTACTACTGCTTCAATTGCTTTGTCTTCCATTTCATGTTCTGCTTTATGATTATTTTTTTCTGTTAATTTTGCTTTGATGTCTGCTTTTAATTCTTCTAATGTGTCGAATTCACTAACATCTTTTGCAAATTCATCATCTAATTTTGGTAATTCTTTTACTTTAATTGAATTTAATTTTACATGGAAGTTTGCATCTTTACCAGCCATTTCTGCTGCATGATATTCTTTTGGGAATGTTACTTTAATGTCTCTTTCTTCACCGATTTTCATTCCAATTACTTGGTCTTCAAATCCTGGAATAAATGTTCCGCTTCCGATTGTTAAATCATATTTTTCTGCTTTTCCACCTGCGAATTCTACACCATCAATTGTTCCTACATAATCAATGTTTGCGATATCATCTTTTTCTACTGCTCTGTCTTCTACTGATACCATTCTTGAGTTATGTTCTGCCATGTGTTCTAATTCGTGTTTTACATCTTCTGCTTTTACTTTGTATTCTACTTTCTTTAATTCAATACCTTTATATTGTCCTAATTCAACTTCTGGTCTTGTTGATACAACTGCTTCAAATATTAATTCTTTTCCTTTTTCGATTTGAATAATATTAATTTCTGGTTTGCTTACAACTTCTAATTTATTTTTTTCGATTTCTTCATCATATACTTCTGGTAATAAATGATTGAATGCATCTTCATAGAACATTTCTACACCATATTGTTTTGCAACGATATTGAATGGTGCTTTTCCTTTTCTGAATCCTGGTACTGTGAAATATTTAGCATTTTCTTTGAATACATGTTCAATTGCTTCATCAAATCTTTCTGGTTCTACTGTAAATGTGATTTTTATTTCGTTTTTATTGTTTGTTTTTTCTTTCTTAATACTCATTTTAATTCCTTCCTTTTACTTTGTACATAATGTACCTTCTTAATTTACTTTTGGGATTATATCACAGAATCTTTCAAAAATCCATTGATTAGTATTATTTCATTAATTCTGCTAATTTCTTTTTATCATCTTCTACTTGTTGTCTATCTTTTGCTACGACCGCTTCTGGTGCTTTGTTTATGTAGTTTTCGTTTGATAAACGTGATTCGATTTTTTCTATTGATTCTTGTAATGCTTTTATTTTTGCTTCTCTTGCTTGTTTATCTGCTTCTGTTTCTTTTTTCTCAAAGTATACTGTTGCTTTAATATTGTTTGATAGAACTTTGTATGATTTAACATCCATTGGCTCTGTTACAATATTTTCTGCTAGCCTTAGTACATTTACTACTAGTTCAATATCAGAATCTGTTTCAAACATGATTTTCAAATCTTTTGACATGTTGTTTTCTGCTTTTACATTTCTGAAATTTTTCATGAATTCTATTTGGTCTGATACAATTTTTGTTTCGGCTTCAAATATATATTCTTTATTATACTTAGGATATTTTGCTATCATTATTGATTCTGCTTCTTTTACTGGTAACATTTGATATATTTCTTCTGTCACATACGGCATGAATGGATGTAGCATTTTTAAAATACTAGTTAAAATATAACATAAAACGCTTTTTGTTGTGTTACTGTTTAGTGAATATTTTGCGATTTCTATGTAATAATCACAGAAATAGTTCCATGCAAATTCATAAATTGCGTTGCCTACATTGTTGAATTGGTATATTTCCATGAATTTTTGAACTTCTTCTATTGTTTCTTCATATTTTGTTAATATCCATTTATCTTCTGGTTTTAAATTTTCTAATTTAATTTCTTTTAAATCTTCAATGTTTGATAGTACAAATCTTGAGGCATTCCAGATTTTATTTATGAAGTTCCATATTGGTTTGATATTTTCTTCATCAAATCTCATATCCAATCCGTTTGATATATCTGTTACTAAATAGTATCTTAATGCATCTGCTCCGTATTTTTCTATCATGTCAAATGGGTCTACACCGTTTCCTAAACTCTTACTGAATTTACGTCCTTGTTTATCCCTTATTAATCCATGTATTATGCAATGTTCAAATGGTCTCTTTCCTAGTAATTCTTCTCCTTGGAATGTCATTCTATTTACCCAGAATGGGATAATGTCATATCCTGTTACTAATACATTGTTTGGATAGTATCTTTCTAAATCTACTGTGTTGTCAGGCCAACCTAATGTTGCGAATGGCCATAGAGCACTTGAAAACCAAGTGTCTAATACATCTTCATCTTGCTTCCATCCTTCTCCTTCTGGAGCTTCCATTCCCACATAGATTTCATCTCCTTTGTACCATGCTGGTATTCTGTGTCCCCACCATAATTGTCTTGATATACACCAATCATATGTGATTGTCATCCAGTGGTTCATTGTTTTTTCAAATCTGTCTGGGAAGAATTTTACTTTTGTGTCATCTAATTTTTGGTTTTCTAAGACTTGGTCTGCTAGTCCTCTCATTTTTACAAACCATTGATCTTTAATCATTGGTTCTACAATTGCCCCACTTCTTTCACTATGTCCTATTTCATGTACTAGCTCTTCTTCTCTTATAAATAAACCTTGTTCTTTTAATTCTTCAATTACTGCTTTACGACATTGTTTTGTTGTCATTCCTGCGAATTTACCACATTTTTCATTCATTGTGGCGTCATCATTCATGACAATTACTCTTTCTAGATTGTGTCTATTTCCTACTTCAAAATCGTTTGGATCGTGTGCTGGTGTGATTTTTACACAACCTGTTCCTTTTTCCATATCTGCGTGTTCATCTGCTATTACTGGAATTAGTTTATTTACTATTGGTAGTACAACATTTTTACCAATGTATTTTTGATATCTTGTATCTTCTGGATTTACTGCTACTGCTGTGTCTCCAAATAATGTTTCTGGTCTTGTTGTTGCAATATCTAGATATTCATCACTATTTTCTAATTTGTATTTTATATGATAGAATGCACCTTTTTCTTCTGAATAGATTACTTCTTCATTTGATAATGCTGTCATTGCTACTGGATCCCAGTTTATTATCTTGTTTCCTCTATATATCAAACCTTGATTATAAAAGTCTACGAATACTTTCTTTACAGCTTTTGTGATACCATCATCCAATGTGAATCTTTCTTTATCATAGTCTAGTGATAATCCTAATTTTGCCCATTGTGCTCTGATTATATCACCATGTTCATGTGTCCAGTTCCAACATTCTTCAATGAATTTTTCCCTTCCGATTGTTGTTTTATCTTGTCCATTGTCTTTTAATCTTTTTACAACTTTTGATTCTGTTGCTATTGCTGCATGGTCCATTCCTGGTAACCAGAAAGCATCATATCCTTGCATTCTTTTATATCTGATTATTGCGTCTTGTATTGATACATCTAGTGCATGGCCTAAATGTAATTTTCCTGTTACGTTTGGAGGTGGTAATACTATACAAAATGGTTCTTTTGATTTGTCTCCACTTTTAAAATATCCTTTTTCCTTCCATTTATCATATTTATTTTCTTCTGTTAATTTATGGTCATACTTTTTTTCAAGCATTTTTATATTTCCTCCACTTTTAAAACGTTGATTTTATTATACTTTATAGTGTGCTCTATGTCAATGTAATTGGGCTATTTGATGTGTTTTAGGGGTTATTGTTACATTTTGTTGATTTAGTTAATTTATCTATATAAATCTATTTTTATTGTACTTATATTGTTGTTATGCTCAAAAATTGCCACATAATATAAATTATATGGCAATTTTGTTATTTTATTTAATATTAAAGAATCTTTTGATTCTATTTACGATTTTTTTGAATATTGATTCTTTATTATCAATTATCGTTATACTAGTTGATTTTGTATTTTCATTTATTGTGTTTGTTTTATTTTGCTCTTTTTCAAAATGCTGTGAATTATGATTTTTTATTAATTCTGTTTGATATATTTCTTCATTATGATTTATGATTGAGCTGATTTCTTTGGCTTCTGCGTCATTACATAAATAATTTAGATATATCATACTTAGAATTGATTTAGTTTTATCTTTTAAGTTCATTTCACTTATAGATTTGTTATGATCTAGATTTGGCTTATATGTCTTGGATTTATTTCTTTCCCAAAATTTTATTAATTTTTTAGGAATTTTTTCTAATATATTATCATCGGAATATTCTAGTATTTCTAACACTTCTACTATTGCTTCACTATATTCGATGTTAGTCATTACCTTTCCTCCATATCATTATCTTTTTTATCTTTTAAATTTCCTTCTTCTTTTATCTCTCTTATCGTTTCTTTTGCTGCTCTGCTTATTGTACTTGTTCTTTCTTTTACCGCTAAGTCATGAAATTCTTCTAAAGTATGTTTCTTGCGTTTGAAGTCCACTTTACTAAATCTGGCGTCTTCGAGTGGATTATATCCTTCAGGAGCTTCTTCTAACATTTTTATTGTAGAAAAATATCGTTCCCTATATAATTCTCGTTCTTCTTTTTCAAATAACATATCTAGTAATATTTCCATTTTTTCTTCTTCTGGTATTTCCGATTTTAAATATTCTTTTAAATCTACTAGTCTTTTTTCTTCTTTAGTTGACTCTGTATTTTTTTCTATCTCAGCTATTTTCTGTGACATTTGAACTATTCGTCCATATAATCTGGCATTTTCTATCCATGTGTCTGGATTCAATGTTCCGTTTGATATTCTAAATTCTATTGTATTCATCCCATTGTTAATATTGAACATGTTTAAACTAGAGTATCTATTTACCTGTATATTTTGAATTTCTTCTATAAATGAATTTAAGTCTTCTTCATTTTCTAAATTAATTGTTCCTTCTTCAATTGCTTTATTAATCTTTGGTGATATTGGTTTTGCATACTCTTGCAATGTAAATCTTGGTATATTGTTTTTTTCATTGCTAATTTTGCAGATAATTTCTTCTGCATTTCCCCATATTTCAAATAGATTAATAAAGGCTTCTTTGCTTTTTAAATAATTTGATCCTATGTGTATGTGTCCACCACATCTTTCATTAGTTTCATTTTCAATTTTTTGTAACATTGTACATACTATGTATATATCTTCTATATCTTCTTGATTATCTGTTAAAATTGGAGACGTTATTTCTACGCCTTCCTCTAAGCTAGCATCTGGTTTAATATCCCATCCCCTGGCTTCTTTGCTTTCATCTCGTTTAAGAATTTTTTTAATCTTTTCTATGTATTTACTTAAATATCCTTCGGATTCAATTTCCATTCCTATTGTTATTTCTTCGTCCAATCCAATCTCTGAATATGTTGGTTGTTGAATTAAAAAATTTTCTTTTTGGTATTCTCTATTGCTTAATGACATTTTTATTAAAGTGATATTTTGCTCTTCTTTTATTTCTTCAAGCTTTTTCAATTTTAAATTATCATTACTTAATGATGCTATTATTGTTGCTGTATTGTCTTCATCCTTAAAATGCACATCTTCTAATAGTTTTAACTTTTTTTCATCGCTGTTAAATGTTAAAATTACTTTGTATTGTAATGATTCAATATCTGTTTCATGTACATATTCTGTTTTTACATTTTCATCTCTAATTGTTAGCAATATTCTATCTTGTAAAAATTGACTTTTTATTTTAGATAAACATCTGATTCTGTTTCTTTCGCTTAATGTTACTATTACATCTTTTTTTGATTGTTCGTCATCTATCTCTTCTAGTGCCGCAATTCTTTTCTCTTCATCTTCTATTTCTTTTATGAATATTATAGATAATGAGTCTTTTTTTATTAACTTTGCTATTTTTATTCTTTCTTCATCGCTGTTAAGTCTGATATTTCTTAGTACTTTTTCCATCTTTTCCGGAAATTGAAGTAATGGTAAATTTTCAATCTTTTTTTCAATTGATGTTAAACTTTCTATAACTTCTAAATAATTGTAAAATCTTAAATATCCTTTCATTGATTCAATTTTCATCTCATCCGACTTCATTGTTAGGATAATGGCTTGCCTATCATATTCTCCAAATAGGTCCAATGATGCTGATTTTAATTCATCTGATTTCATACTTAGTGCTATTTCATATTTGCAACTAACGCTTTGATCTATGTTTGTTATATAATTTAATTTGATATCGTCTGAAGTTATTGTGCTTACAATCGCTCCTCTGTCTTCTTCGTGTATTTTTTCGAGCATACTCATTTTTAACTCATCACTTTGTAAACTTTCAATAAGTATTCTTATATAAAAATAATTAGTTTCATATTCTAGTCTTTTTATCTTTTCTTCATCTGACAAAGATCTCAAGTTTTTTTCAATTTCGTCCATTGTATTTCCCTTTTAATTATTTTCTAAATATTTTTGCATTATCTCATCTGCGAATTTATTAAGAATTAAATAATTTTCTTCAATATTTTCTTTGTTAATGTATTTTCCTAATATATTTGCGTTTGTTTTTTCTAATAAGATTATTTTATTAAATTTCAGCAATGATAATATATATGTAATTTCATCATATATAATAAATGCATTTTTGTCGAAATTTGTTGTTTTATTATCTAATTTGCATATTTTTATTTTATTTTGTGGATTATTCATAATTGCCCTTTTTTCAAGCTCCACTTTTCTATCCGCTTCATCCATATAAAAATAGTTTTCGTTTATGAACTTTTCTACTAAACTTTCTATGTCTCTGTATTGATATTTTTCTTTTCCTTCTATGACAATTAGATTTTCCATTATTTGACCTCTATACTATAAATTCATTTGATTATATTATATAATTTTTAGATTACAATTTCATTTCATTAAAATGATTATTCATATTTTAAACTCAAAAAACTGTGTAAAATTCAAATCTTTTACACAGTTTTTGTTTATTATAAATTATTTTCTTGTTTTACTATATTGTTCGGAATACTTTTGTTAATGTTGTTATTATTTGCCGAATTACTTATTGTATTATTTGTTGTACTATTATTTGTATCATTTGGTGCTACAGCATTGTTTGTTGATACTTTATTAACTTGGTTCTCTTTGTTGTTTGATGATGTTATTGCTGTTCTTTTTATTACGATGATACTCATTTCTCTACCAGATCTATATTTTAAAGATAATGTATTTCCTTGTGCATCTTTTGCAAAATATGAATCTTCTTTTTGATCTGAATTTAAATTGTATCCAGCAGCTTTACATCTCTCTATATATTCTGCAAAATCAGCTTTTGTAGTATTTTTAATAGTAAGTTGAAGTTCTTTTTGATTTGATCTTCCAACAATTCCTGATTTTGATTTTATTTCCGGAATAGTTTTTGCAAGTTCTGTATTAGGCCATTTTATTTCTGGATTTTTGTTAGGTGAGATTACATATATTTTTAATGTTTTTCTTTGTTCATAATAATCTAACATTAATCTATAATTATCTTTATCATATGCTTCGAAACTTCCTGATACTAATCTTTCATCAATATTGAAATTTTTTCTACATTGTTTTATGTATTCTTCATAATCTTTTGGTGTAATGTTTGGGATATTTAATATCAATTCTTTTTCATTGTTTGAACTAATTTGGCCTTTATTACCTTTTGGCAATTTTCCTAATTTGCTTCCTAATTTTAATTCTTTTAAATTGATTTTTTCTACCTTTTCTGATGATGTTGTTTTTGACATAAGTGCTCCGCCCATTTTAAAAGTGAACATTGGCATTGCCATCATTATTGCTACTCCAATTATGTTTGATAATATAATTACTACAAATAATACTGGTAGGAACCATTTCTTTTCGTGTAATTTTGTTTGTACATTGTTTTCTTCCATACTTTCCTCCTATAAAATATAATTAAATTCTTTTAATATTGATTTAATTTCTTTTTCTTTATTTTGTTCTATTTTTGTTATTATTACTGTTTTACCATTTCTTATTGCTATATATACTTTATCATTTGCTTTTACTTCATAATAATTATATTTTTTAATATTTATATCTTTTTCTAATTTTTTGTTTTGTTCTTTTACTATTGCTTCTTTTTCTTTTAAAAACACATTTGTTAGTGCATCTTCTTCTGTTTGTGCTTCATAAAATTTAATATCATGTGTTTGATCTTTTGCTACTGCTGTATATGCTGTTTTTAAATATTTAGGACTTTGTTCATTCATTGATGATGATATGTAGTATCCTTTATCGCTTAGTTTTTGTTTGAATTGGTTGGCTGTTATTTCTTTGATTGAATTCACTTTTTTATTAATCATTGATATGCCTATAATTATTCCAATTATGGTTATTCCAATTATAATTAATATTAGTAAAATTTTCGCTAATAAATTATTTCTCATTTGTACCTCCTTTTTAAATCTCTTGATTATTTACATATTCAAGGCATTTTTCTAATATTATTTTTAACCTATTATTTTGTTTTGTCAAGTATAAAAATCCTATTAATGCTTCAAATGCAGTGGAATACATATATTCTTCTACTGAGGCATGTTTTGGTAGATGATGACTTTGTGTGTTTCGACCACGGCGTACAATGTCTTTTTCTTCTTCTGTTAATATTTCTTCACTTAACTTTTTTAACAAGTTTGCTTGTGCGCTTGCTTTTACAAATTTAATTGAGTTTATGTGCATTTTATGTGGATTTAAGTTTGTACTATTTGCTAAATATGTTCTTATGTATTGTTCATATACACTGTCTCCAACATATGCCCAAGTTAATGGTGACATCATCAATATTTCTGTTTCATTTTTTGTTATATTTTCTTCTTGAAAATCCAATATTTTATCTCCCTATTTTACTTTTTCAATTGTTATTCTACCTATTTTACCTGTTTGAAATTCTCCTAATATTATATCTGCTACTTTTTGCTCATTTATTCTTCCACCTGATAAGATTGCTCCTCTTTTTCTAGCAATTGCTTCTAATACTTGCATTGTACTATCAGTTTGTTCATATCCATAATAATCATGTTCTTGTGCTTCTTGGCTTATTATATCATTAATTTGGATGTCATAGCGTTTTTCTAAATTTTCTTGATAATTTTCTATTAAGTATTTTAGCAAGTAGTATGCTACTTCAACTTTATCTACTGCTGCTGATCCTATTGAGTTCATAAATGCTAAGTGCAACGTTACTTCTTGATCATTTAATTTTGGCCATAACATTCCTGGTGTGTCCATAATTTCAATTTTATCATTTACTTGTATCCATTGTTTCTTTCTGGTTAATCCTGGTCTATTTCCTACTATTGTTGAGGCTTTTCCTGAAAATTTATTTATAAAAGTTGACTTTCCTACGTTTGGAATTCCTAGTATCATTACTCTGATTTTATGGCCTGTTCTTCCTTTTTCTATATATTTTTGACTTATTTCGCTATATACCTCTGTTATTGCTGATGTTACATTACTCATTCCTCTTCCTGTTGTTGCTTCTACTGGGATTGCCTTTATGCCTTTTTCTTTATAGAATTTTACCCATTTGTCAGTTTCTCTTTCATCTGCTACATCTGCTTTGTTTAATACTATTATTCTTTTTACTTTTCTTGAATATTCTTTTACATCTGGATTTTGACTTGATAATGGTATTCTTGCGTCTACTATTTCAACTATTATATCTATTATGTTTAAGTCTTCTTGTATTTGTCTCCTGGTTTTGGCCATGTGACCAGGATACCAGTTAATGTTAGTCTTGTTATAACTGCTTTCTTGTTCTTTATCCATATATATTTACTCCTTTACTTGTATTTTACATTTACTTCGCTATCTTGATATAAGCAATGCTATCTAAAATTTTTAATAAATTTTGTTTTTTCAAACTATTTAGTAATACTTAATATAAATGTGTAGTCCTGCACTTTTTCTAAATCCGTCGAATTCGACGGATTTAATTCGGATTATAAATTTGATTTCTATATTTCTAAAAATTTCAAAGTGATTTTATTTCTTATCTAATTTCTTATTCATGTATTTTGCTTTAATATTTTTTCTATTCTATTATACGTATATTCATTTTCTTGATTTTTATCGTACTTTTTTCCATCAATAAACAAACCATCTTCATAATAATCATATTTTCCAGATGTGTTGCTATTTTTTAGTTCTTTTACTAATTTTTTTAATTCGTTCATTTCACTTTTACTTAATATTCTATTGTCTTTCCCGTCTGTATAAATAAATCCACTTCTTTTTAAATATATTCTATAATCTAACACATCTATTCCTGTCATTTCATACTGTGGAGAAACATTTTCTTGATAGCAAATCCAATCATTTATATAATATTTATATATTGCTATTATACTTATAAATGCACTTATTATTATAATTATGATTATTGCTAATTTTATTTTTTTGTTATTCAAGTTTATTTTCATATTTTTTCAACTCTTTTTTCATTAATATTTATTTATATGTTATATTTTGATCTATCCAATCTAAAATTTCTTTATTGGCGCCTTTTAACTCATAATATGAAATTTCTGCTACTTCATAATCATGAATTTGTTTGATTTCGTTTTCTATTGAAGAAAATTTACTTTCTTTTGTTCTAAAGTCTAGTTTATATTCATCGGTTCTTTCAATTTTATTATTCCACCAAAAACTTGAATTTACCACGCTTATGTGTGCTCCTGCAATAAGCCTTTTTTCTAATAAAGTATTTATAATTTTATCTGCTATTTCTTTTTTGTCACAATATGTTGTTACTACAATATATTTATCCATAAAAATTCCTTTCATTTTATTGCTTTTCATTTTTATCTATTAAACCTTTATTATTAATATCATTTTGTAAATTTTCTAATTCTTTTATATTTTTATTGTTTTTCAATAACTCTACTTGATCTTTAGCAGATTGATTTAATATAATTAACCTTTCTTTTTGTGGTATTCCATTTGCAATTAAATCAGCATTTTTTGTTTCAATATTGCTTAAAATTATTAAATGTAATAAATCTGTATAATCTCTAATATTTCCACTTTTTGCTAGCTCAGGATTTTTTTCTCTCCACTCTTTAGCCGTCATTCCAAATATAGCTACATTTAAAACATCTGCTTCTTCTGCATAAATAAAATTTTTTTGCTTATCTGATAAATTTGGAATTATGTTCTTTTTTATAGAATCTGTATGTATTAAATAATTAACCTTCGATAAAATTCTATTTGCATGCCATTCGATTTTATTTTGATATGCTTCATTTTTCTTTAATCTTTCGAATTCTTGTATTAAATATAGTTTAAATTCTGGACTCAACCAACTTGCAAATTCAAAAGCTATATCAGAATGAGCATAAGTTCCCCCATTATTTCCTGATTTAGAAATAATTCCAATTGCATTTGTATTACTTATCCATTTTTGTGGAGACAAATAAAAACTATTTTTTCCTGCCTCATTTTCAAAGGTCTCGAATTCGATACCTTTGAAATTTGGATTATGCATCTGTTCCCATAGTCCTAAAAATGATACAACATTTTTGTTTCTCATCCATGTTTGTACTGGTATTTTAGGTTCTTCTGGGTTAGCATATCTGGCTAAATCAGTTAGTGACATATAATTACTTCCGTTAATTATTATGACATTAACCTTATTGTTTTTTACTATTAATTCCGTTTTTATCAAATCTTCTTTCAAATATTTGCCTCCCTCTCAGATTTATTAAATCACGAAAGATATTAATTTTATCGTCTTTTTGATTTTGAATAAAAATATTTATTTAATTTTGGATTTTTATTGTTTTTTTTATATATTCTAGTTTATATCCCATTTTTTCGTAAAATTTTGGTGCTTGAAATTCGTATGTTGTCAAATTGTAATTGTCAAAATCTTTATTTTTAAATAATTCTTCTACTTTTCTCATAAGAAATGTTCCAATATTTTGATTACGATATTCCTCTAAGACAATAAAGTCTCCAATATGAACTTCATCATAATAGTAGTGACCATTAATTATTCCAACTATTTTGTTGTTATCTTTTGCAATAAAATTAAAGTTTTTATAATTACACTCTAATCCATTTTTTTCTGCATATTTATTAAATTCATCATCAATAATTATATATATTTCTTCATTTGATTTTTCTAAATATTCTATTTGTACCATATTTTCTCCTCTTTAATTATCAGTTAATATCATACCATATCCTAAATCTGCGTCGATTCTTTTTACAAAACCAAACTTTTCATAAAACTTTTCTTTATTTTTTGATGCTCCAAGATATACTCTTAAATCTGAATTTTCTTTTTTTATTTCCATTATTTTATCTAATAACTTATGCATTACAAGTGTTCCTATTTTCTGTCCCTGATAGCTTGGCTTTACCATTATGTCTTGTATGTACATAAAACATATTGTATCTCCTATAATTCTTCCGTATCCAACTATTTCATCGTTATCGTATACGCTTATTGAATAAAATGTATTTTCTAATGCTCTTTTGGTTATTTGATTATCATAAGCTCCCCAGCCTACTTCATCATATAGTTGATTAAATTCTTCAACATTTTGTAAATTTTCTTTTATTTCTAACATTTGATCTCCTATTTATAAATTATACTTTTCTTTAATTAGTTCATAGGCTTTTTTTATGTCTTTAAATTCTTCTAAATTTATTCCATAACTTTTAATTTCTTCATACATTTCTTTTTTTATTTTTAGTATTTCATCATCGTTTATATCTGAAAAGTCGTTATTATTTTCGTATTCTATTAATAATCCTATTTCTTCAACATCTTCTAAGATTAAAGTTATTTTTCCGTTTGTAAAATCATTGAAATGCTGTTTTTTTCTGACTAATTCTTTATATCCCATTTTTTCTAATATTCTCATCATACTATCGATGTCTTCTATTTGTGTTTTTATGATTTCTTCTTTTACGATTTCATTGTTTTTATATTTCTTATCTTTGAATACTAAAAATTTTCTTTCTGGTCTATATTCTCCATAGTGATGTCTTACTAATAATGATTTATTCAATATTTCTAGAATATTATTTTTATTCAATTTTTCTATTTCATTTGAAAAATATATATCTGACCCATATTCGTCTGTTACTTGTTTAAAGCCATGTTTTATTAATTTTTGTTTTACTGCTTCTTTTGAATCTCTTACTTTAACTGTTAGTTCTATTGTTTGCATTTTATTCCCCTTTTAATGCATGAATTTATTGAATTCTTTTATATTATAACATATTTATATAACTTTTCATATAAAAAATGAGAGCTACTTGAGCTCTCAAATCACATCTTCATCCGATTTTCTTTATTCTTCTGGTTTTTCTTCAGCTATCGGAAAAAGCTTCCTTGCTTCTTCCTGATTAAGTGGAATTACTTCCACTTTTTGTGGTATGATGCACTCTATACTGAATGCAACTAATTCTTTGTCTTTTTCATACCAGTTACTTAAGAATAAAATTGTCAAATTCTTTCCTGCAGCTCTTTCCAAACTATAGTCTATTATGTCTTGAAAATAGACATAGCTGAAAAGTGGAGAGAATTCAGCGTATTTCTTATTTGGGGATATCACTCGAATTTTGCTAATAGGTACATCACTTTTAAATGTGATGCCTTGAGAATCAATTAAAACATCTTTTGCTTTATTTGTCTCTCTTAACATCTCTATGTGGGAATCAATTCTCCACTTTTCTAAATTTGCCTTATCAATTTCTTTATCTGTCTTCTTAAGCCCCTTTCCATTTAAGGCCTCCCAAAGCTTGTATTGCTTTGTATCATATGATGTCCAGACTCCTTCTGGCATTGCATGTACATTTTTTGGAATTGCTAATGCAAAAAAGAATAATATTACTACTTTCACTACGATATTTCTTATATTCATGTTTTTTCCTCCATGATGTCTGATGTGATTCGAAAGCTTATAGTATGATTATATTATAGCACATTTCATTATTTATGTAAATCTTATTTAAAAAGACGATGTATGTCACATCGTCTTCTTTTCTCATATCAGATTCTTTTGAAACAGTCCATTTTCCATGGACATTATTAGTTGCTATTACTTTAATGGACATGGTTCCACAGTCTCCTGTGGAGGATAATCCTTCATTGAAGGACTGTGATCATCCCCTATTAAAAAAGGAAATGCCTCTACAGTCTCTTCCATACCTAATGGACACGGTTCCACAGTTTCCTGTAGAGCCTTATCCTTCATCGAAGGACTGTGGTCATCCCCAATACGAAATGGAAATGCCTCTACAGTTTCTTCCTGCATTGTGTTCTTTTTGGTTTTTGTGCTAGCATATGCTGCTGTAGACAAAAATATTACAAATGTTACTATTACTATAATTTTGCAAATAATTTTTTTCATACTTTCTCCTTGTTGAGAATCTGATATGAGCATAAAAATATATTTTATAATTTAATGTATATTGTACTATTTATGAGCGCCTATAATTTGAAAAAAGTTTTGGAACTTGATAAGATATTAGTTATGGAATAATGATTATAAAATAGGATAGTAATGCATATTTGTCTATGTTTTATTATTCATTGAAATAAAGAAAAAAGTCAGTTAAGTCGAAGTGATAAATTTTTAAGGAGGGATGCATCGGTGATAGGAAAAAATAATCAATATTTAAAGAAAACAAAAGAAGGAACAAAAGTAGAAACTTACTCGATTAAAAAATTCAAAGTAGGTACTGCATCAGTAGTGATAGGTGCAAGTATCTTTTTTGGTGCTGGAGCAGTGGCACAAGCCGGTGAAGAAGTTTCAAAAAACACAACAACAGATAATTCAAAAAATGAGGATGCGACATTAGGTGGCGCTGTCTCTGAAAAAGTAGTTGCTAAACCAGTTGTAAAAGAAGCTACAAAAGAGGAAGTAGCGGCAGGTGTAGCGGCAAAATTAGGAGTAAAGGAAACTGAAAAAGAAGCCGAGAAAGAGCCTGCAAAAGCATTAGATAAAATACAATTATCAAGCTTTATTAGTGAAATTGAAGGAAAGATTTCAAGTGGAGCGTATGCAAATAAGACAGAAGAGAGCGTAGCTAATTTAATAGTTGACTTAAATTCGGCAAAAGCAACTTTAGAAAGTGCAACAACACAAGACGAATTAACTAAAGCATATCAAAAATTAGTGGTTTCTGTTAACTCAAAATTGAGAAACAAACCAGTCGAGAAAAAAGAAACTCCAGCGGTTAAGTCTATAACTTCGAATGAAACTGTAGGGAAAAAAGTAGAAGATACAGAGAAAAAAGTAGAGACTAACTCAATTGAAAAT
>ERZ773061.283-NODE-283-length-22020-cov-14.823537_pt1 | contig 22020 bp, 17 predicted proteins | sample MGYA00580627_ERZ773061 | MGnify/ENA primary metagenome ERZ773061 (study PRJEB29015, sample SAMEA2738119) | human oral metagenome | biome: human oral; feature: human-associated habitat; material: saliva | place: China | collected 2223 ...
TTGCAGTAGTCCCGTTCTTACCTTCCTTAGCTGCTCTATGCGTATAATCCTCCTTCGACGCCTTCTCCCACTCTGCTGGCTCTTCCTTAAGCAGGCAGAAATCGTACTCCTTGAGGTCACGACCAACTTCCTCCCACTCCTCATCCTTGAAGAACTGTACGCAGATAGGAAAGAGGATATTGGCCTCTTTGAAGAGCATTTCATCTGCTCTCTTAACTACAGCTTTAGATTTCTCTAGCCACTCTTCGTCAGGTAGTGTTCCGTCAGTTACACGTCTTAGTTCATCTCTGATTTCATCATCGACTGTCCACATTACATCAGATGGGCCTGTTACATCGTATCTGCTCTTAAGTATCGTGTAGATTATGTCGCCTTTCTTTGCATAGTGAATAGAGACATCACGAAGTTTATTTAGTTCATCTGTAATTACAGAACGGTCCGCACCTTCCTCAAATAGCTTGTTAATTACTGCAATCTGTTCAGCAATTCCCTCGTTCTCGAGAGTCAGCACATTTAACGGATGTCCAGGTTCAGCGATAAGCGTCTGAGCCTTAATTTCCGCCGCTTTTCGATCATTTGCGCCATTCATTCTTCTCTGAGCAGCTTCTTTTGATGCTGCAACGGCTTTCTCAGCATTCATAATCTTTTCCTGCTTAGTTGAACCGTGGAATAGTGCAGAATGCACATCACAAAGCTTCTGAACCTCTTGGTAAGGCACTCCACTTTTTATCAGATGCTGCTCCGCATTAGCAATCTCAAGAGCATCGACTTCTTTGAAGTTCTGGACGAACTCTTTTCTTACAGTCTCTAGATCTTCGCCCTTAGTAAGTCTCTCTATGTAGCTACGAAGCAGAACCTCTCTCTCACTAGCATTCTTAGGCTTGTTAGTTTCCTCGGATGCAGGTGCTTCTTCACGCTTCGCATCACTGCCTGATGTAAAAGATGGTAGCTTGCTTGGATCGATTCTTCCATCAGCATCTAGAAAGTTCTTGACGAAATCAGGTACTTTATCTACATCCACAGTTCCGTCTTCTCTGATATAAGCTTTTGCAAAATCAGGAATATTTAGTTTATTGATATCGAATGTCGGCTTTGATGATTCTTCTTTAACCTCAGGGGTTTTAGCTACTTCCTTCTTCTTTAGCTCAGGAACATTTATAACCTCAAATCCCTTTTCTTCAAACAGAGATACAATTGAATCCAGGTCTATTCCCTTAATCTGTGAGCCCTTTGGAATTGTCATCACCCTTCCCATAGTATTAAGAGCAACCGGATTCGAGATGTCCTTGAATCCAAGCTCAATCATGATATCTATCACCTCTGGGTATTCTGTAGCCAGATCGTGTACATTTTTCTTCATATCTAATACTTTTGCAGCCATATCTACTTCCTCCTTTAAATTAATCTTATCTTGTTCATAATCCGCCGATGTTGCGGCCGTCATACTGTGTTTAATTTACTTTTTATTGTATATACATTATACATTAAATGCATCTAATCTCCGTAACAGATGTTACAATTTATTGTTATTTAGAAAAAAATTCTTGATAACAGCAAAAAAAAGACGCTTTCCAACCGTTATCTGAAGTTCATTCACTTCAGATAACGATTTAGTTAAGCATCTAATTTTCTTCGCATTATGCTTTCACAACGAAGGCATTGTATATAGCTCTAATAGCTCTCTGATAATCGGATTCCGATACACCTACTTGCACGCTGATACGCTCTGGTGCATGATCGATGAACCTTACATTAACATGAGCACTGGATAATGCTTCAAATATCTTCATCGCAACAGAAACTTCTCCTGAAATATTCCTCCCAACTACAGCTATCGCTGCAATACCCGTGGAGATAGTGATCTCATCAGCATCAGTTGCGCTTCTTAGCTTCTCCGTTAGCGCTTCCTCACAGTTAGCTACACTTTCTGAACCGACGATGACCGAGAATGAGTCGAGCCCAAGCTGCTCACTTTCAACTGTGATGTTGAACTCGTCGAGAATGCTCTGTATTCTTTCGCGATACTTCGCATCATCATTCAGTTTCTCTCGCTCGATAAGAATTGAAGAATACCCCTTCTTACCGGTTATACTGGAAATTTCAAGGCGGTTCTCGTATGAGTCAGCATTCTTAACTATGAGAGTGCCAGGCTTTTCTGGCTCTAATGTACTCTTAATATTGATTGGAATTCCGCACTGGCTCACAGGTCTAACGGCATCTTCGTGGAGAACTTCAGCGCCTCTGAGCGCAAGCTCCCTAAGTTCTTTGTATATAATTACAGGAACACTGAGTGGATGTTTCACAATGCGAGGATCCGCCATCAGTAGTCCAGGCACGTCTGTCCAATTCTCATATAGATCAGCCTTTGCCGCTGATGCTATAATCGCGCCAGTGATGTCTGATCCACCTCTCGAGAAGGTCACAACTTCCCCTGTTTCATTTGAACCATAGAATCCAGGAAATACTATTCTCTTATGATTTTTAATAAGCTTCTCGATGTTAGTTCTCGTCGCATCATCAAGCAGTTTCCCCGTGTCATCAAACTTAATAACTTCAGCTGTGTCTACAAAATCATACTGAAGCAGTTCAGCCATAAGCTGGGCAGTTATGAACTCCCCTCTGCTGATGAGATAATCTCGGCACCTAGAATCCTTATACTTTTCAATTATCTTATCAAAGATTTCATCGATATTAATCTCTGAACCTAGTCCAATTGCAAGGTTCTTGAATCGATTTCGAGCCTGAGTCATCTTGGTATCGAATTCATCTGGGTTTTCGTGAGCAGAAATCAGAAGATCTGTAATCTTTACCTTTTCGTTATCGTGGACACCTGGAGCCGAAACAACTAAATAGCGTCGTGCTTTATTTTGAAGGACTACTTCTGCGGCGTTCCTGATACGCTCAGCTGTAGCAAGTGACGATCCTCCAAACTTCGCTACTGTGAGTTCAGAGTTGTTTCTAAGCGCAGGTGCAAGGTCCTCATTATGGATGAGTTTTATATCGTACGGAGTTGACTGATATACAAAATAGTTCAACCAATTTGAGAACAGCAGGCTCCCGGATGATCTCCAGCGAACCACAGGTTTTTTCGAATCGTCATCATCAGGGAAATAATTTGCAGGAATCTCCGGATTAAGACCTGCTTCCTTGTCTCTTACATACTCCTTAAGGAGTGTATTCCAATCATACTCAGTGTGCCCGGTAACGAAAATCTGTCTATCATTATCTGACTTAACGCAGAAAACACCGCCTTCTTCTGAAGTGGAAAGAACAGTAATTCCTGGAGTATTATCGATGTCCTCCTCATCTACAGTTGTATTCCTGGATTGGGGAACATAAAATTCATCATCAAACCCTCTAAATAGCATGCTGCGTTTAGTTTTAAGTGTATGCTTGAATACTCCTGATAGCTTCTTTGGAAGTCTTTTCTTATTTATTCCATAGTGATAGTAAAGCCCTGCCTGAGCTCCCCAGCATATGTGAAATGTGCTGTGAACATGAGTTTTCGACCATTCCATTATCTCACAGAGTTCTTCCCAGTAATTGACCTCCTCGAACTCAAGGAGCTCTATCGGAGCGCCTGTGATAATCATTCCATCGTAATATTCATTCTTTACGTCGCTGAACGTCTTGTAAAATGCCAGCATGTGCTCCTGAGAAGTAACGTGAGGTTTATGTGTTGCAGTCTGCAGAAGCTCGAGTTCCACCTGCAGTGGTGTGTTACTGAGCATACGCGTAATCTGCGTTTCAGTGTCAATCTTTGTCGGCATGAGGTTGAGAAGAAGTATGTGAAGCGGACGCATATCCTGCGTCATAGCACGCGTATCCGTCATTACGAACACGTTTTCATTAGTAAGCGTCTCTATCGCCGGTAAATTATTTGGTACTTTAATTGGCATTTTATTCTCCTCCCAAAACCCCTTTTATATTAGTTCAGCTGCGATGGCACACCATTCTCCTAGTTGAGCAACTGCTAACATTTCAAAGCCGTTCTCCTTAAGTGCTGCAATCACCTTATCTTGCTGAGTAGTTAGTATACCAGACATTATGTATCTTCCGCCACTATCAAGGTGATTACGGATGTCACCAGTGAGACGAATGACAAGATTTGTAAGAAGGTTGGCTACTACTATATCTGCCTTAAAGTCCACTCCTTCTGTCAAATCAGCTTTTTTAATGACCACATTATGCACGTCATTAGCCTCGCTATTTTCTATTGAAGCTGCCACTGCCTCATCATCGATATCTATACCTAGCACTTCACTAGCTCCAAGCTTACTAGCCAATATAGATAATATGCCTGTGCCGCAGCCTACGTCCAGCACCTTATCGCCCTCATTGATATACGATTCTAGTAAATCTGCTGATAGCGAAGTGGTTTCATGAAGACCAGTCCCAAAGGCCATGCCTGGATTTATGCGTATAATCTCTCTATCAGATTCAAATTCCTGTGAATAGTCAGCAACATCTGCCCATGGTGGGGCTGCAATGTAGCTAAATCCAAGTGCAGCTGGCTTAAGATATTCCTTCCAGCGGTCTTTCCACTCTTCGTCGCCCCTGATATTGGCCGTTACCTTCAATGGGCCGAGATCAGTAACAGTGCCGAATAGACCTTTTTCTGCATTTTCTCTAACTGTTTTGGCAGCCTTCTTCACCGCATTAATAGTACTATCAGTTGTCATATCATCCGCTGCATATACTACAATACTTGGCGACTTGCTACTCTCCTTTTTAAAATCCTCTGGTGCTAGGTAATCTGTCTCACCAAGTTGATCATTCATAAATAGAGCATCTGCTGGATCATTTACTTCTGCAGTCTCTATACCTTCACAGATAAGCGCTGCCAGCATCGGTTCAATTCCGAGCTCCGATACTTCAATTTTTATTTCGTAATATTTCATCTAAGTGTCTCAATCTCTCTAGCATAGCCTTCGAGGTCTTCCTGCGGAGTCTCGAGGATGCATGGAAGCCCTATTATATGTGGGTTATTAACTACTGACAGCAACGCATCAAGACCTATTTCTCCGTCACCAATCTTCTCATGTCTATCCTTTGCCGCCCCCATAGGATTCTTGCTATCATTGATATGTAGCGCACATAGTCTATCTAACCCTATAATTCTATCGAACTCCTCCAGCACTCCAGCGAAGTCATTCTTCACATCATATCCCGCATCACTTATATGGCATGTATCAAGACAAACCCCTATCTTGTCTTTGATTTTCACCCCATCGATAATCTGACGAAGCTCTTCAAAATTCTTACCTATTTCACTACCCTTGCCAGCCATTGTCTCGAGTAGCACTACTGTATGTTGATCCTCCCACATCACGTGGTTAAGCGTATCAACAATCATCTGTATTCCCAGTTCACTGCCTTGGCCAACGTGACTGCCAGGATGGAAATTATAGTAGTTTCCTGGCAAATATTCCATTCGCTTTAAATCTTCTAGCATGCATGTTCGTGCAAATTCCCTCACGCTTTCCTTACCCGAGCATGGATTTAGCGTGTACGGTGCGTGAGCTACAAGCTTTCCGAAGTTGTGCTCATCCATCAGCTTTATCAAAGCCTGTGCATCGGCTTCATCGATTGCCTTCGCTTTACCACCACGTGGATTTCTAGTAAAAAACGCAAATGTATTTGCACCAATCGATAGTGCAGCTTTCCCCATCGCTTCAAACCCATCTGAAGACGATAGGTGGCATCCCAAATATTTCTCCATCTACAGTCCCTTTCTCTCTTTACTCCTAGCCTTACAATTATGTCTAATATTATATAACTATAATGTTAATTCTATCCTTCTAATCAATTTTCCTATCTATTTTCATCGAGGAACTCTCTAATCTCCTGCAGAGCTGTTTCGATATCAAGAAGGAATTCCCGAGATGATATCCTGAGAGCGCCGTGCCCTAGCGACATCTCTTGAACGAGTGCATCAGATGATACCACAGTAATACTTTCTCGCTTCCCAATCTCTTTTGTAAGCTCAGCGATATATGCATCTGCTGTCTCACTTTCCTTAGTATACACGACTTCGGTATCACTTACTTTATATTTTCTTCCGAAGCTGTATGGCACTCTGTACGCATCAAAGACGATAGTCATCTTGCATCCTAGATATCCGCGATAATTCGCAAGAATATTTATCAGATGATCTCTGGCCGCCCCAATATCAGCCTTAGAAAGTTCTTTCATATGCTCATCAGCATTTATAAGGTTATAGCCATCTATAACGAAGTGAGTATCTGACTTTCCAATTCTTTCAAGTCTATGAAGTGAACGCTTCTGCTGCTCCATAGCTCGATATTCGGACTCTTTCGGTTTTGTCTTATGCTTTACTAGAGTTCCCTTTGAAATTTTCCCGTATGTCCTCTCAAATATCGCCAGCAGCTCTGCATCGCTCGCTAGTTTGCGGCCAGCCGCCATTGTTTCAGCTCTAGCGGAATCTTCGCTTATACCAGAATCCTTTTCTTCCTCGAGAACAAAGGGTAGATGCATATAGTCTTGAACCTCATCCCATTTGACAGTCCTCCCAGCCCCATGGTAACAGAATATTGAATCTCCTGTCTCTGTTTCATCCTTATCTTGTTCGTACTTTGACTCCTCAATAACTTCTGATTCGTTATGACAAAAGTCATACCCAATTAGCATGCAGCTAATATGCCCTCTACCACCTGTGTAAGAAGTAAGCTTTCTCTGATAGTCAATTAATGATACTACAGGCGCTTTTCCTTTCAAAGTAGACATATCACCATCAATAATTGGCTCGCTAAACGACCCGGAAGCATTCCTTATATCGGTCATAGCCATTCCAATATTAGCACTAGGCAGTTTTATCTCAAAGCTAAACCAAGGTTCTAGTATGCGGCAATTACCACGCAGAAGTCCATTTCTAACCGCTCTATAAGTGGCCTGTCTAAAATCGCCCCCTTCAGTGTGTTTTTCATGAGCTTTTCCTGCAGCTAATGTAATGCGTACATCTGTGAGTGGGGCTCCAATCAGCACACCACGAAATACTCTCTCATCTAGATGCGATAGTATTAAATTTTGCCAATTTCTACTTAAAACGTCCTCTGGGATAATGCTATCTGTGACGATACCACTTCCGCGCTCACCTGGTCTAATAATTAGATGTACTTCAGCATAATGCTTAAGTGGTTCGAAGTGCCCAATACCTTCAACTGCCTCTGTTACAGTCTCCTTATAGATTATATTCCCTGCCTCAAAGCGAACTCTATATCCAAACCTGCTCATTATCTGAGTTTCAAGAATCTCTTGCTGAACCTCACCCATAAGCCTGATATTAACACCACGGAGACCTTGCTCTACGGAAATATGCAGCTTTGGGTCTTCTTCTTCGAGCACTCTCATATCCGCTACAAACTTGTTTTGCTCCACGCGTTCTTCTGGAATGATTATATAGGAAAGATATGGTTCAATTATCCCGTTTCTCGTCTCATCCTCCGCAAGTGCTCCTATTCCCCTGCCTGCTCTTGATGAGCCTACACCAGTTATTGCGCATATGTCGCCAGGAGATGCTGAATCTACCATCGTGTATTTCTGACCGGAGTAAATTCTTATCTGATTGATCTTTTCATGCAGTAGTTCACCGTTTTCGGTTCTGACTGCGACGTTATCCTTTAGGTGAAGCACACCTTGCATTACTCGTATAAATGAGATTCGCTCATCCCTCTGATCACGGGCTATCTTATAGACCAGCGCCCCCATTTTATCATCTGATGAGAGTCCTCCTCTAAGCTCATCAAAGCCGCAGGTGTATGATGATAGTAAATCGAGCAATTTATCTACTCCATCCTGGTGGAGAGCTGATCCGAATAAGCACGGAAATATCTGGCACTCTCGGATTGCCCTGCGGACACCTTCTTCCGACAATTTAAGATTGTTCAAAAAATCCTCCGCAAGCTCCGGAGAATAAAATGTCACACCATCTATAAAATCTTCGTCGTTATTACCTACACTAAAATCGACGAATCCTTCACCAAGTCTGCCCTTGATACGGCTGATTTGTTCGTGCCTATCAGCGATAGCAAGGTCCATCTTATTGATGAATACAAACGTCGGAATTTTTCGTGTTCTGAGGAGCCTCCAGACTGTCTCTGTATGGCTTTGAGGTCCATCTACACCACTCACTACTAATAATGCGTAGTCGATTACATCGAGAACTCTCTCCATTTCAGCCGAAAAGTCATCATGTCCCGGTGTATCGAGTATAGTGATTTGACTATCATTCCAGTGTAGTCTCGCCTGCTTTGAGAAAACAGTAATCCCGCGATTTTTTTCAACCTCATAATTGTCGAAGAACGAGTCGCCATTGTCGACTCGTCCTAGTTTTCTTATTGTTCCAGCGGTATAGAGCATGGCTTCACTGAGCGTAGTCTTACCCGCATCAACATGTGCCAATATCCCAAGTGTCAGCTGCTTACTCATGCTCCCTCCCTCTTAAAAATTCTCTCTTATAAATCAATCTGGTTAAATCACGTAAAACCACTCGTCCTGCTTACGTTCTTTCTCCTGCCCCGCCTTGTGCGACTGCTTGTCATAAACCATTTCAAGCGTCTTAATTGTTACGGTCGTATGAGGATCTACGGACTTTGTTACGAATGCATTTCCTCCGATTACAGCACCCTCTCCGATTACAGTGTTTCCACCTAGTACGGATGCTCCAGAGTACAGTGTAACATTATCCTCAATTGTTGGATGCCTCTTCGTTCCATGAAGCTTTTGACCCGCCTTTGTAGAAAGCGCCCCTATGGTAACCCCTTGATATAACTTAACGTGTTCGCCGATTACGGAGGTGGATCCTATTACTACGCCCGTTGCATGGTCCATACAAAAGTATTTTCCAATCGTTGCTCCTGGATGGATATCCACACCGGTTTTTCTGTGCGCATACTCAGTCATAATCCTTGGAATTAGCGGAACATCCAGTTCATGAAGTTCATGAGCAAGCCTATAAATAGCTGTAGCATAAAGCCCTGGGTACGCGAGAACGATTTCATCCTTGCTATTTGCCGCAGGATCTCCCTCATATGTGGCAATTATATCAGTATTAAGAAATTCTCTAATCTTAGGAATCTGCTTAAAAAACAACTTTACAATTTTCTTAGCCTCATCCTGCCTAACCGCTATGCATGCATCTTCAAACTCAGGTCTATGAAGCAAGGCTTTTTCTATCTGTTTAGTCATCATGAACATAACATCTTCTAGAATGACAAGAATTTTCTTATCTACACTATAAGTGCGATAAGATTTCTCACGATAATATCCTGGAAGAAGCACCATCATCAGCTCGCGGATGATTTCCTTAATTGCTTTCTGTTCAGGTAGCTCATACATTCTAATGGCATCGATGTCACGATCCTGCTTATAATCTTCTAGGAGCTGCTCAGCCAAATCACTCATATCCTTATCGATTTCTTCAGTAATTCTAGTGTCACTAGCATGACAAGTCTCCATCATCATTGTATCTTTATCCACTTAAGTCTCCTCTCTATTAACCTTACGCAGCACTTCTATATCCCATTAGTGTAGATTTTATATACAGTTAGTATCGTCATATATGATTCTATATTTAGAGCTCAGCCCCACACTCCATGCAGTACAAAGCTCCAGGTTGCACCTCAACACCGCACTCTGGACAGACCGTGACATTGGATTTATCGACGGCATCCATGATCGCAAGCTCTACTCCATCTCGCAGCTTATCAATAATCCTATTCGCATAGCTAGAAATTTTGAAATCCTGGCGGCTAAATCTAATTTCACTAGCAGTCATCTCGAGCAGCGCAAGCACATCATCGTAATCCGCCCTATTACGGAACACTAGAGATATAGCATATGGTGTTGGTTTCTTTACAATAAGAGATATAAAATGACGTTTTTCGTAAAATAGCACCGCATAAAGCTGTTCGTTTGCATTGATTCGTGCTCCATCTATCGGAAGTCCTTTATCGTCTCCAATTAAAACATAGTCGCAAACAAAATTAAATGAATTCGCTCGAGACGCCTTTTTATTTACGACAAACATACACTCGCCGGTACAATTCAGCTTAGTCGCTCCCACGTTTTCCTCCATAAATTATCAGCAATATATGTTATTTAGTAATAGCTGCAACCAGCGCCTCCATATCGGAACAAACTGGGCTAGCTCCAACACTCTCTAAAAAGGTTCTGTTTCTAAAGCCCCAATCGACACTTATGCAGTTTAACCCTGCATTATGTGCAGTTTCGATATCCACCTCGGTATCGCCTATATACACTGCCTCATCTTGGCCAATACCCATGAGTTCAAGTATCCTCAGTGTTGCGTCTGGATTAGGCTTCCTCCTGATTTTGTCATCTACTCCCTGAACATATTCGAAAACTCCAGGAAAATGTCTATCAGCAAGAATTACCGCAGCCTCATGCATTTTGTTGGATACTACTGCTGTCCTTATCCCTTTACTCCTCAAATAATTAATCGCTTCAATCACGCCTTCAAAAGGCTTCGTCTTCTCATCACAATGATCAGGGTACCATTCCTCAAATGAGTTAATTACCGCTGTCAGCTCCGCTTCATCACCCTCATATGATGTCTCGACACCTATGAGATCAACCTCATCGTCGCTGTATCCAGCTTCAGTCGCTAGCGCCCTAGCCATGGCAACCTTTACTCCGCTACCAAAAAATCTTGCCGCGTCTCTCACATTGTAATCACATCTATGCCCATTTACGTTAAGCGCATGATTGGTGCTGTCCTTTAAATCCGTTATGGTATCAAGAATAGTCCCATCCATATCAAAAATTGCGGCTTTATACATCAATCTCTCAATCCCTTCTCAAATGCAGCTCGTACTGACTTCATCGATACCCCAAGCTCTGAAGCTATAGACTTCATACTCTCGTACTCCGGATATGTGTATGTATGCCCAGATGTCGTAGATACCTGCTTTGCTTCAATCTGCCCTAGCTCCGTATCCACCAGAGTTCTAACCCTCGCAAGTTCCTCACGCTGCACTAGATAATATCTAACACCAATTGTAGTTGTTTCGTCAAAGATGATTTCGCTGAGTTTCTCTCTAATTTCGGCCCTACATATAACTTCGAGCCTATACGCGGGTCTATTCTTCTTCATGAAGATTGGAGCATAGGAAACATCAAGGGCACCTGCATCCATAAGTTTCTCAAGCACATACCCGAGGTCCTCTCCACTTGAATCATCGATATTGGAGTTTATAACTATGATATCACCATTCTGAGTCTCGCCGTCTGCTGTAACATCTTCCCCGAGAAAAACCCTCAGCGTATTAGGTCCACCGATATTGCGGCTACCTACTCCTATACCAATTTTATTTAGATTCATCTCCGGCATCAGTCCGTATGATTCGGCAAAAGTAGATATAATCGCTGCTCCCGTAGGTGTTACGAGTTCCGTTGGAACTTCGATTTGCTTAAATCTAATATGTTCATTTTTATAAATCATCGATGTTGCCGGCACTGGAACGCTTAGCACCCCATGCGCACACTTAATCGTGCCGCATCCATCAGAAACAACACTCGATATAACTCTGTCTGGCTTTATGTAATCCATCAAAATTGCTACACTGACAATATCAACTATCGAATCAATAGCACCAACCTCGTGAAAATGCACCTCGTCTATAGGCTTACCATGAACTTTAGCTTCAGCAACTGCAACTTTGTGAAACATGGATTTAGAAAGGTTCTTTGCATCTTCTGTAATTCCACTGCCTTCTATTATCTGCTTAATATCAGCGTATGTCCTATGAACGTGATTGTGATTATTGTCATGGTCATCTTGATGATTGTCACAGTGATTGTCTAAAGAGTGGTTATGTTCGTGTTCGTGACAGTGACCATGAGAATGATGTTCTGGACTTAAATCAAGCCCGTGCTGATGGCTATGCGAATGTATATTATGAAGCTCTAAACTAGCATAGTCACTTCCATTCGTCTTCTCCTCATGAACTGCATCTACAGGTATACCTGTGGATGCTTCTAACACTTCGACATATGTTCCGTCAATTCCATGTGAATCTCTCTTAATTACATTTAATTCATATCCTGGAACTCCAAGCTTGGCAAGTTCATCTCTCAAATATTGCTCACCGTTACAAACTTCTAAAAGTGCTCCAATAGCCATATTGCCGCTGATACCAGTCGCACAATCAAAATAAAGTATTTTCATCTGAACCTCTTAACCAAATGCAATTAGTTTTTCATATGTCTATATTTCATATGTCTATAATAGTAGAGCATTGCGCTCTGCGCAATGCTCTTAACCTCGTAAAATGATATTTTTCAAGTATTATAGCGCTTTTCCTGAACAGCCAAGAACATTTGCAATCTTGTGTCTTACAAGATCCTTGATATTAGCCCTTGCAGGTTTCAGATACTGTCTAGGGTCAAAATCTGCAGGGCACTCAACAAGATGCTTCCTAACTGAGCCTGTCATCGCTAGTCTAAGATCTGAATCTATATTAATCTTGCATACTGCCGAACGAGCAGCTTCTCTTAGTTGATCCTCCGGAACACCTATCGCATCCTTCATCGCTCCACCATAAGTATTTATCATGTGCACATACTCTTGTGGAACAGACGATGCTCCATGAAGTACTATTGGAAATCCTGGCAGTTTCTTCTCGCACTCGTGAAGCACGTCAAATCTTAGCTGTGGCTTAGTACCCGGTTTAAATTTAAATGCTCCATGACTCGTTCCTATAGCAATTGCAAGTGAGTCACAACCAGTTCTACGCACAAACTCCTCAACCTCTTCAGGTCGAGTATATGATGAATCCTCCGCTGAAACAACCACATCATCCTCAATGCCTGCAAGTATGCCAAGCTCAGCTTCAACTACAACACCATACTTATGCGCATAATCTACAACCTGCTTAGTGATTTCAATATTCTCTTCAAATGGTCTTGAAGAAGCGTCAATCATTACAGAAGTAAACCCCCCATCTATGCATGACTTACAAGTCTCGAAGTCCGGACCGTGATCAAGGTGAAGCGCAATTGGGATGTCAGGACAATCCATAACCGCTGCCTCGACGAGCTTCATGAGATAAGTATGACTAGCATAAGAGCGAGCACCCTTTGACACCTGAAGTATCACAGGTGAATTCTCCTCCTTACAAGCTTCGGTGATTCCCTGTACAATTTCCATATTATTAACATTAAAAGCTCCGATAGCGTAGCCTCCATCGTATGCTTTCTTAAACATCTCTGTTGTTGTTACAAGTGCCATTAATAACCTCCCTTTCTCGGTTCGAATTTCAAATGACCGTAACCTTCATGATTGATTTACATTATAACACACAGAATGTAGATAAAAAACTATGTGTATAGGCTCAAATATGTTACAATTTAGTAGATATTTTTTGTTAAGAAAGGAATAGTTATGACAGAACAGAGCATTGCAAAGAAAGGTATAATTCTCAATACCGTACTCATAATCGCTACAGTAATAGCGTTTATAGTAATTAAAATTACAAACTCGTATCTAACATCTAATTTCGGATACAGCGGTTACTACATGGAGATGTTCACTTTACAGAGAGCCACACTTATCGGTCTCTTAATCGTATCAGTGGTAGTTACCATTTGCTCAGCAGTACTTATGACCAAGAACCATGGTAAGAACACCGGATTTATACTGCTCATCGTCGGAGCTGTAATAGCCGGTATACTCGCATTACTCGGATTTGTACTTGGAATTATCACATGGATTCTCTGCGGAGTATCGATAACCCAGTTCAGAAAACTACAGGGCGAGAGCAACTTTGAAAGCAACCTTGATTTTGGCGCAGTTGCAGAACTTAAGAAGTCTTCTGATAGTGCTAATTCTACTCAGGCTGCACCTGTACAGAAGGCAGAGACTGTACCAGCTGAACAAGAAGCTGAAGCAGCACCAGCTGAACAAGAAGCTGAAGCTGTACCTGTCGATGTCGATTACGAAGTTAAGTCTGAAGATAATAGTCCTTCAGGTGATACCGAAGCTTAATAAGAGCTTAAACGCGATTTATTAGAACTAAAGAGAGATTTGCCAAATAGAGATATGAAAAACATAGAGACTAAGTTTTATTCGAAAGAAAAGCTAGAAAAGTCAATAAAACGATCGTTAATAGCGTACATTTGTTTCGCAGCAACACGTATCGTGCTTTATCTTACCCTCGGAATATCGATATCAAATGACATCGTGGTCGGTAGTAGCTACTTCTTCTATCAGGATATAACTACGCTATTCAAGCTGATGTTCATGGGATTTGTCTTTATATTATTATTGATCGCATCCGTTACGGTATTAGCATTGTGTCTAAATAACGCTGCCGATTTAAATGATAATTTTGATATAAAGAAAAGACAATCACTCTACTTGATTCCTATGCTCCTAGATATATTTGGAGTGTTAATCTGCATTTTTATCCTTGTAATCGGAAGCTTAGCTCTGATTTTAGGTGTATTAGCTTCAATCGTTGAAATAGCATTTATCATCTGGCTGATATATAGCGCAAAGAAGGATATTTAAAGCTCTGCTCAGCAATCAAAGTTTAAGGAGTAATATATAATGAATATATTAAAAGGGAATGTAAATATTAACGCTTCAGCCGAAGTCGTTCAAATCGCTCTTAAGGGACTCCTTTCATATAAGGGCGTGGACAACCCTCAAAGTTATTCTTTAGATCGTAAAGCGATAAAGGCTCTGCAAAAAACTCCCGAAGGCAGAAATCTTTCCGGTTTATTGATCAATATAAAAACTTTAAAATTCGATATCGTGTCGACGTCCGGAGGAACTTCAAACCTATCATATGAAGCTGAGCCCAGAGGATACAAGGCTCCACTGCCAATATTTTTGTTTGTTGAGAGTGGTCTTCTCTTCCTGATAGGCATCATGGCTCAGATTATTACAGAAATGTTGCCACTTGCCTTGATATGCTATATGGTAGGAGCTTTATTAATAGCTGTGACATTTGTATTTGCGATACCTACGCAAAATAGGTTTGAAAAGATAATTCAAAAACTACTATTACCGAGGCTTGATCGCTATATAGATATTATTAACGAGCATATAGAGAGATAGCTTTACAATCAAAATAAGATCAGCAGCCCACATGTGATATCCTGCGGGCTGCTGTTTTTTATGAATTCCACATTGCTACTTCAGATTTCAACCATGCCTCGAGCTCTTCAAAGCCTTCTCCAGTCTTAGCAGAAACGGGGAATATCTTGATGCTTGGATTCCTCCTTGTTGCATATTCCATTAATTTTTCCATATCAAAATCAAAATACGGTAACACATCAACCTTATTAACAACGAGTGCTTTACACACCTCGTACATGAGAGGGTATTTGAGAGGTTTATCATGACCTTCTGGAACAGATAAAATCGACATATTGAAAGCGGCACCGGTGTCGAACTCCGCAGGACATACTAGATTCCCAACATTTTCAAGCACCAACATGTCAAAGTCTTCATATCCTATCTCATCAAGCCCTTGCTCAGTCATTCCAGCGTCAAGATGACACATCCCACCTGTATGTATCTGTATAGCCTTTGCTCCAGTTTCAGCGATAGCCTCTGCATCTACAGTGGAATCGATATCTGCCTCCATTACCCCAATTGAAATTTCAGTACTCAAATCACCAATTAACCTGCGAAGAGTAGTGGTCTTACCAGCACCAGGTGATGACATTAAATTTATTAAGCATGTCTTCTTAGATTTTAGTTTCTCTCGTACCCTATCTGCCTCTCTATCGTTATTTGCAAAAACGCTTTCCCTTACTTCAATTACTTTTACTTTATCCATCTCTAAACCTCTGGTACTTCTACTTCCTTAATCATAAATTCATTCCCACGTATCAAATAAGTATTCCCACTCCCACAATATGGGCAAGTACGTCCATGCTTTACGGTTGAATATTCACGAGCACATGCCTCACAGTAAGTAACTGCCGGAATAGTTTCAATCAGGAGCTCAGCATTTGAAACAAATTCATGTTTTGCAGATGCCCATTTCCAGCAATCCTCAAGATATGAGGGTATTACAGAAGATACCTCCCCAAGTTCAAGGACGACTTTAGAAAACCTGTTCACATTGTTGTCATCTGCAACAACTTTCAGTTCATCGATAATATGAAATACCACTCCAAGTTCATGCATGAAATTTAACCTTTCTTTCCTGCAATCTTTACTCTCACTGCCTGTTTGATTGCGTATGGGATTATGTGTTTCATCTTTTCTTCGCTAGGTACCATCTTGGAACATTCTGGATGTTCACGATATAGCTTAATTGCATCAAACCCACATTTTGTAGTACATACACCGCATCCGATACACTTGTTCTCGTCTACGATTGAGGCTCCACATGATAAACATCTTGAAGTTTCCTTCTTGACCTGCTCTTCAGTAAAGGAGATTCTCTCATCTTTAAACGTCCTTGCCAGCGCCTCATTATATCCAATTCTCTCTCTTGGTGAATTATCGAATGACTCTTCGTTTACACTCATATCTTTTTTATTAAATTCAACAAAGTTTCTGCGATCTCTCCCTATCGTAAGGCTTGATCGTGGCTGTACAAATCTATGAAGAGACACAGCCCCTTCTTTACCTGCTGCAATCGCATCGATAGCGAACTTCTGACCAGTGTAAACATCGCCTCCAACAAAGATATCCGGTTCGTCCGTCTGATATGTAACTGGATCCGCCTTTACAGTCCCATTTGCATTAAGTTCAACATCAGTACCTTCAAGTATCGATCCCCACTCTACCTTTTGACCTATACAGTAAATTACGGTGGTACATCTAACAGTCACACGATCATTATCATCAAACCTTGGAGCAAATCTGCCTTCGTCATCTCTCACTCTGAGGCATTTTCTAAACGATATCGCTTCACAATTATCTTCATTTTTTGAAATAGAGATTGGTCCCCATCCACCATGAATCGTTATTCCATCACGTTCACACTCACTTCTATCCTCTTCACCGCAAGGCATCTTTTCATATTCTTCAAGGGAATACATATCCACGGTATCTGCACCAAGTCTTATGGCTGTCCTAGCAACATCGCAAGCGATATTACCACCACCGATAACAACCACTCGTCCTTTTAGTTCAGTTGCATCACCGAGATTAACCCTACGCATAAAATCGATACCAGATATTATGCCATTTGCATCAGCTCCACTGATATCTAGCTCTCCGCCAGACTGCAGCCCAACAGCTAAGTAGAATCCTTTGAAACCTTGCTCCCTTAGCTCTGGAATCGTGATATCCCTACCTACTTCAACTCCACATCTAAATTGGACACCAAGTTCTTTTAGCACATCGATTTCTGCCTCTACAACATCCTTTTCAAGTCTAAAACTAGGAATTCCATTGGTAAGCATTCCACCCATTATGCGTTCCTTCTCGAATATTGTTGGACTGTATCCCTTTATAGCTAAATAATATGCGCAACTTAAACCAGCTGGTCCGCCACCAATTATGGCAATCTTTTCCTCAAACTCCCCACACACCTTAGGTATAACCTTATCAGGGACATATCTTCTGTCGCTGTCAAGATCTTGCTGTGCGATAAACCTCTTCACTTCATCAATTGCTACCGCCTGATCGATAGTCCCTCTCGTACATGCATCTTCACATCTTCTGTTGCAAATTCTACCGCAAACCGCTGGAAATGGGTTCTCTCTCTTTATTAACTCCAGAGCCTCCTTATATTTTCCTTGTGCCGCAAGTCTTAAATAACCCTGAACTGCAATATGAGCAGGGCAGGCCGTTTTACAAGGAGCAGTTCCAGTTTCATAGCAATTGATACGGTTATTGTCTCTATAATCTATATCCCATTTCTCAGGACCCCACTTCTCAAGTGAAGGCATAGAACTCTTTGGATACTTAACTTCCGACCCGTCCGCTTTACATAGCTTCTGACCAAGCTTAACCGCACCTGCTGGACAGTACTCTACACATCTGCCACAAGCAACACAATTTTCTTTCTCAACTCTTGCAACATATGATGAGCGCGACATATTTGGAGTATTGAATAGCTGTGACGTCCTTAATGCATAGCACACATTTACATTACAGTTGCAAATTGCGAATATCTTCTGCTCTCCGTCAATATTAGTAATCTGATGAACAAATCCGTTATCCTCTGCTTTTTTGAATATCTCAAGCGCCTCTTCTTTGGAAATATATCTTCCACCCTTCTTCGTTTCAACAACGTAATCCGCCATATCACCGACAGCTATGCACCAATCATTAAAATCATCAGCGCATCCTTCATCGTATGAGCAGTTAGATTTACGGCAAGAGCATGGACTTGCTGCATACTTGCCCTCATATTTCTCAAGCCAGTGAGAAATATGCTCAACAGAGATAGAAGTCTCTTCCATTGAAATTGCTTGCTCTACAGGAATAACATGCATTCCAACACCAGCACCCCCAGGAGGAACAATTTTAGTTACTCTCTCAAGAGGAAGAAACGTCATCCTCTCGAAGAATCGACCAAGCTCCGAATGCTCATTCATATTGGTCTCATGCATAGCTGCAAATTCACCAACTCCAGGTACAAACATAGGAACTATGTATCTCTTTTCATTTTTAGGATTTGTACCATCTAGATTCTCCCAATTATACTCTAGGATACCCTGCTCAGACATATGATCTATTAGCTCTCTGCACTGCTCTTCACTCATACCCGAAAGCTTATGAATTTCTTCAAATGTCTTTGGTTTCCTCACTCCGAGTTTACTCGCTAGCTCAGCCTCTTCGTCCGAGATTAAAGCCGCCAATCCCCAGTACTCCGGGTCATCTTTTGTAATCTTCTTAAGGCCTAGATGCTGTGCAGGTCTATCGGTAATCATCTTAGCAAGTTTAACTATCGATTCGCGAATGGGGCCGTCATCCTTAACACATTCTGGCTTTTTATTTCCTTTAATCTTATCGTAATTAATCATACTGCTCTCCTATAATCACTATAATCTGATTATGCTGCTCTCGCCATAGCCTCTTCAAAGTCACGTGTACCTTTAAATACTTCTTTTTTGTATGGATTAATACCCTGAGCCTTTGCTCGTTTAACGATGTATGCAAATATTGCAAGGTTAATAAGAATTGAAGCGATTGCAACAACTCCACCCGCTCTAGGATCAGCGGCAGTTGGGTGAATATTGGACTTCATGAAACCATCTGCGTATAAGCTTGGTATTACAGAGAATCTGCTATAATCTTGGAACATTGGGAATACTTGTGCGAACATACACCAAGTAGCGAGCGTATTGGCACGATTCTGAATCCATCCACCTTTATTCCAGAACATCGCTGCAACAGTTGGTGCTAATAGTAGAGCAAATCCGCAGTACCACGAATGTGTTGGAAGATTTAAATACGTATACTCAAAATTCCAAATATCATAAGCTAGTATATAAGCCCATGTCATATCCGGCCATAGCATATCATCTTTCTTTTTAGACTGATAAATCCCCCACCATCCAGTCATGCAGAATATGTTTATAATGCCTGCAACACCATTGGCTACATTCCACCAGCCACCGTAAAGCCATACACCTTCAGAGGATAACCACCATCTCGTGCCTGTATTAGCCAGTGCAATAGATCCTCTTATTGCACTCTCGAAATCGCTACATACCGCGATTACTATGTTAATAGCCACGATTACAAACGGAAAGACTTTAAACCATTCGGTCTTTCCAATGCCCTTCTTGTATTTGAGCATCATAAACCCTATGCATCCTGCTGTAGCTGCATAGAGCTTAGCATAATGGAACCAGCTGGTCATATGAACGTATGTAGGGTTCTTAAGCGCCCAGAAAGCACCATTAGCCGCACCGATATAAATAGCGATAAAATAAGCAGTGAGTGCCGCCGGTAACACGAAAAAGAAAAAACAGCCTCCCGCCTTAGATCTTCTCTGAATCTCATTTGTAATAATAAGTCCTGCAAAAACCATAACCCATCCAATTAGCTGGTAAAATGAGTTTTCACCATAAACCTGGAATAACATTTGGTGCCTCCTTCAAAAAATAATTCGCAATATTTTATTCGATATCTGCGTTTGATATCTTTTTATCAATTGTAATCTTCTTTCACGTTGTCCCGCAATTCAAAATATGCTAGTATTTATTCTATATTAGAATATATGGCTTCGTTGGACGAAAGGCACGTTATGAATACAGAACATATAAAAGAATTTATTTTATTGGCTAGCAATCTTAATTTTAGCAAGGCTGCCGAGGATTCATTTATATCACAATCATCATTATCTAAACATATAAGAATTCTTGAGAAGGAACTCGGGACACAATTATTTATTCGAACCACGCGATCAATTAGGTTAACTGAAGCAGGAATCATGTTTCTGCCTTATGCAAAAAAGATAATTGGACTATGCGACTCTTACTCGAGTGAGTTGGAACTATTTAGCTCCAGGGATAACAATAAACTCGTTGTTGGAATCATTTCAAATCCACAGTATTACGATCTTGCAGGATATATGATTGGATTTATGATTGCTGAACCCGATATAAATTTTAATCTTATCGAGGCAGATGAAATAGGCTTGCTAGAGATGTTCAAACAACGAAAATACAATCTATTTACGGCATTTCCTCCTAGCGAGTTAACTGGGAATTATGAGTTTCTGCCAATGGTTGAAACTAAATTTGTAGCATTAGTTAATACATCTCATCCACTCGCTAACAAAACCAGCCTATCGCTTAAGGATTTGTCTGGCGAGAAGATACTCATACCTGGGAGGAACTCCACTCTCCAGACTATTATTAAAGATGCCATGATTGCGCAGGAGCTTGAATTTTGTCCTACTTACGAAGGTAGTTCAATAGGAAGTATTGAGCTACTAAAGGCTGGAATGGGGATTTCACTTCATTCTGTTGAATTTTCTAATAATCTACCAAATAATTCAAATATACAGGCTATACCAATTGAGCCAGATATAAAATTCGTATACGGTATAGGACATCGTCCTATAGATGAACTTTCTTCAAGTGAAAAAAAGTATTTAAACTACCTAAAGCAATTCGAATTAAAAAAAATATAGATATATGTGATATAAACAAAACATCAGCCTGCAGGTGATATCCCGCGGGTTGATATTTTTGATCAATGCATTTAGGTGATATGAATCATCGTTTTTATGTTCAGTGCTATATATGAAAATATGGAAAATTTATCGTTTAGCGCCTCCACTATTTCAGTTCAGGTTTCGCATCTTCATGCCTGCTTCCTACCGTGATTACGCATAATCTCACGGTCGAGCACTAGCTCCTTAATGTTAACGTTTACACACTTTACCTGAAATGAGGTCATCTGCTCTATGCTGCGCTTAACGTCCCTTTGCAGGATAATACATGAATGCATACAATCGACAGTCTTCCTGACCTTTAGGTCCAGCTCTATTACCAAACTGCCAGTTTTACCATTGTTATAAAAATTCGTCACCCTGATGTTCCGTCGATACTTCCTAGCCACAATCCTGATAATATCACCAATTACGTTCTCATTAATCGTATAATTTCCATTATAGGCGTATTGTGGCATAACCACAGTTTTTTCATACTTATCTGTCTCATCGTTAGCGAGGTTCCAATTTTTGAGAAATCTCTGTGGGTTCATGAAATACCCTGCAAAATCTCTCTTTAAATCACCCATTGGCGCCGGAATAACGTGTTCCCCATGGTTGTAGCGACGCTCTGCCGCAATTTCACGTTCACCAGCACTGGTATAATCCTCTATGTATAGTCTCTCTATAGCCCTTGGTATTTCTAGTGTGTCGGTTATTATGTCCACCATATGGTCAGATGTACCGAGCACGAGTAGTTTCTTAATCTTGAGAGCTTTTATCTTTTTCTGCACATCGATTCTGTGATCCTCATAATTGAAAAGTGCAGTGCGCATCGCTTTAGCTCTTGATTCACATTTTTTGGCTGATCTGCCTGCCACAATTTTATTTTTATAAA
>ERZ773061.287-NODE-287-length-21853-cov-3.219332_pt1 | contig 21853 bp, 20 predicted proteins | sample MGYA00580627_ERZ773061 | MGnify/ENA primary metagenome ERZ773061 (study PRJEB29015, sample SAMEA2738119) | human oral metagenome | biome: human oral; feature: human-associated habitat; material: saliva | place: China | collected 2223 ...
ACTTAAACAAGTATTTTATTAAAACGTGAAGAACGACCACAACAAAATCTTCCTATCTGTAATTATCCCTTCATATAATGAAGCTAAAAATTTTCAACGTGGCTGCCTAAAAGACCTCCTACCGTTTCTTGAACAACAAGGATACGCGTATGAGGTTATTTTTTCTGACGACGGCTCCACTGACGAGACTGTAAAATTACTATCCGACTATCGTGACGCCTGGCAAACACACCTCCAGAATGGGGAATTAAGCGTATTGAAAAATCAGCATGGGGGTAAGGCGGCTACGGTTTGTGCTGGCATGAAGCAGGCGCGCGGGGCGTGGCGACTCTTTACCGACTTTGATCAGAGTACGCCAATTTCTGAGGTCAGGAAGCTACTAAAATACCAGGATTCCTTTGATATTATCTTTGGCTCGCGCAAAATCGATACTAAATCCGTCCATGCTAAGTGGTACCGCAAATTTATCGGTGATACCTTTAATTTGATCACCCGCTGTCTCACCGGTCTCAAAATTCGAGATACTCAATGTGGTTTCAAGCTCTTCAATGAAAAAGCAAGCGTAATTTTTGATCAACTTTATGTCTATAATCCAGAGCGAACTAACGAGGCTGGTGCTTTCACGGGAGCTTTCGATGTCGAATTGTTTGTAATTGCAAAACAACTCGGACTTAAGGCAAAAGAAGTGCCAATCCGCTGGCAGCATTTCGCCACCGACCGCGTCAATATCGTCAAGGATTCCTGGCGCATGTTCAAGGATATTCTAAAAATCCGCAAAGCCAAACTACAGGGGCGTTATCAAGGTCCTGAAGATCAAGGCTCCAAAGAACAAGGTTCTAAAGATTAAGATCCTAAAGACCAAGACTCTAAAGATTCATAACTAGAAATAACCGGTTATTTTCGGCAGAAGTCGCTATATTTCAGGGCATGCTCAGTGTCTTGATCTTTTGCCTTAGAAAAACCAGCGCTCTCCAATATTGTTGTCATTTTTGCATCATAATAGACATAGCGTACGCACTTAAATTTCTTCAAATCTTGCTCGTTGAAAATCTTAAATTCACTCTTATTAAGCGGCGCGTAGCCGCCCCCTAACTCCTCATACGGTGCATAGAAATAGATTTTATTATTAGGTAAATAGTATCCGAGCTCAATTGCCTCATATGGTGAATCTGTCAGAATTGGCAGCTCGGTTATCCTAGCCTGGTCGCCCTTATCTTCTTTTTGGTCACTCTTATTTTCTTTTTTACTAGTTGCAGAAATCCTTGTCGCCATTTCACGAATATCTGGCTTCTGCATCCTCTGAAAATTAAAGTTACCGACCTGTTGAAGGCTAAAGATTCCAAATCCCACCAGCGCAAACAGGTAGGCCATCGAGAAATAGCGTTGCTTAGATCGCGTTTCGAATACTAGATAGGCAATCAATGCAATCAAAAACGGTGCCGAATAAACCAGATACCTCTCAACATACATCGGCTTAATCAAACAGATCAAAATCTCCACAAGCAGTGGCCCCGCTGCCATAAAAATCAAGAAGCTAGTGTTTTTCTGTTTGTTTTTTATTTTTTTAGCGAGCAATACCCCAAACAGAGTGATGAAGCCCAGAATTAGTAGCCCAAAAATCTGGTCAAGCTGCCAAATCGGTTTATATAGTAAATTAAAAGAGAAGACCCCAAGTAGGTTATTTACCGTCATTGGTTCTGAAATTTGCGCCAGCGCACCGTTAGTAAATTGCTTTATTGCGACAAACAGCCATGGCGTAAATAATAGAACGGCAAGGATATACATCAGCCAAAATTCTTGGCGCAGGATCGACTTCTTGTTTTTTACTGTCTGCCAAATTAGATATGCAAAATGGGTCAGCCAAATCACAATTGTATAATATAGGGTCAGCATCCCCAGCGCCACTAGCGCCGCATAAGCAAATTGTAATAAATGGCGTCGCTTTGCGTTTTTCTCGGCCTCAATTAGGACTAGAACGATGGTTGCAAGTACCGCCAACATGGTTGCCATGGCGTACATTCTGATCTCAAAGCCGTAGCGGATTAACATTGGGGAAAGACAGAGTAATAAGGTTGCAAACCCAGCAAAGGGCTTATTAAATAATCGTTTTAAGAGTATCGCCATCAGAATAATTGCAAAAAACATAGGAATTACGCTGGATAACCTGAGGCTTAACTCACCGAACCCGAATAATCCACCCCAAAAATGTAGGAACAAATAATAGACTGGCGGATGCACGTCGATTGCTGTTAGATGAACTAACTCGCCAATAGGTCTTTTTGCTAGAGTGATCGAATAAGCCTCATCAAACCAGACGCTTTGACTCATACCAATCGATAGAGAAATTACCGCAAAAATTAGCGCAAATCCAACAACCAGGAGTAAGAAGTGCTTCTCAAATAGCGCGCCAAGTTTTACTCTAAGGCTTTTTACTGACAATATATCTTTTTCTAAGGTATCTTTTTTTACCGTATTTTCTGATTTACGAGTTCCCATATGCTCATTTTACCACGTATTATATGGTAAAACCTTGGCAACTGTACTATAATACAGCTATGCCCGAATGGCGGAATTGGTATACGCGTTCGACTTAAAATCGAATGGAGAAATCCATATGGGTTCAAGTCCCATTTCGGGCACCAACAAATTTTCCCTAAATACTTGACTTTATGTTAGATTTCGGTAAAATTAAAACAGTATGCGAGCTTAGCTCAGTTGTTTAGAGCGCTTCCTTGCCAAGGAAGAGGTCGAGAGTTAGAGTCTCTTAGCTCGCACCAATTTATCCCCACTAAAACCCCCCTTTTAGTGGGGATATTTTGTGCCTAAAAAGCTTACCACTTTTTCGATTTCTGATATAATTAAAGTATTAACAAGGAGTAAAATGAACACACTACAAATGATTTTAATCGGTGTCATCGCAGTTGTAATCCTAGTTGCCCTCTATGCAATTTTTGTTTACAACCACGTAGTCACCGTCAAGGTTCGCGTCGATAATGCTTTTTCAGACATTCTTGTCCAACTGAAGCGCCGTGCTGACCTCATTCCAAACCTTATCGAAACCGTTAAGGGTTATACTAAGCACGAAAGTGAAACTCTTGAAGCCGTCGTGAAGGCTCGTTCTAGCGTCCTCACCGCTTCTACCCCAGCTGAAGTTGCTGGCGCCGAAAAAGAAATGAAATCAGCCCTCAGCCATATCTTCGCTCTTGCGGAAAGCTACCCAGAGTTAAAGGCTAACGAAAACTTCATCCGTTTGCAAGATCAACTCGAAGATACCGAAGACAAAATTCAAGCTTCTCGCCGTTACTACAACGGTGCAGTCCGCCAATATAACGAATTTATCGTTCGCTTCCCAGCCAATATTTTCGCTGGCATGTTTGGTTACAAAGCTCGTGAATTCTACAACGTTTCCGAAGAGGAAAATGCCAAGATTCAAGAAGCTCCAAAAGTTTCTTTCTAATCAATTAATACGACGATTTAAGATCCAGTGGGGCGACCCACTGGATCTTGTCAGAAAGGGAATATGTATTCTCAAATTGCAGCTAACAAAAGAAATACCGTTTTAATTCTTGCCGGCTTCGTCGGTTTTATTGGTTTTATTGGGGCGCTTTTTGCGGCTGTTTACGGCGATAGTAGTATTTTTATTTTCACTCTAGTATCCGCTATTATTTATGCCAGTATCATGGTCTTTTTGTCTTCTAGTATGGCCATGGCGATGACTGGTGCTCGTCCTATCGCTAAAAAAGATTACCGTTTTCTTTATAATATTGTAGAAAATCTTACTATCACTACCGGTCTACCGATGCCGGAAATTTATGTGATTGATGACCCCGCCCCAAATGCCTTTGCCACTGGTCTCGACCCTGCACATGCTAAGGTTGCGGTGACCACTGGCCTGCTGAATATTATGGATAAGGATGAACTTACCGGGGTGCTAGCTCACGAAATTTCTCACATTAAAAATTACGATATTCGTGTTTCTTTGGTAGCTTTTGCTCTGGTTAGCGTGGTGGGTTACATTGCCGATATTGGTCTTCGCATGATTTCTTATACTAATCGTCGGGACGAACAGGATAGCCCGGTCGGGGTAATCGCACTAATTTTTACTTCAATTTTGGCTCCTCTAGTTGCCACGATTGCGCAGATGGCGATTTCGCGTGAACGAGAATATCTTGCCGATATGTCGGCCGCCGAAATTACTCATTATCCAGATGGTTTGATTAGTGCCTTAAAGAAACTGGATGAACACGGTCAACCAATGCGTCGTCAAAATACCGCCACTGAGGCGATGTTTATCAATAATCCGCTCAAAAAGCGTCGCACTAATTCACTTTTCCGCACTCACCCACCAATTGAAAAACGCATCGAGCGTCTCGAGCGCGCGAAGGATAATATCTGATGAAAAAATCTAAAACTAAATCAGTAGCATCTGGGTCAGCCTCTGATGAAAAAAATATGGTCTCAAAGCAGGTACAGCGCCAAGCTGAAAGGCAGCAGAAAAAACTCCAAAAACAGGAGCAAAAACAAAAAAAGCAACTCGCACGCGAAAAGAAGCAGCTAATCAAGAAGCAGGATGAAGTCCGTCTTCACCGCTCTTTTAAGCGCTCCTATTACGAAGATTATCAGCGTAAAACTGAGCTCCCGAGTTTAACCAGTCAAGCTAGTGCTGCTTTTAAAATGTTTTTCAAATTCTGGAAAATCTTTCTACCACTGCTTTTAATTTTTGTCGGCCTCTATATTTTTCTCATTGGCGCCATGTCGGAAAACACCCTTGCCGACGTCAAAGCGAACGTCGAGCAAACTAATAAGGATGTGGCGGATGGTAAAATCGGCACCGTCGGTAAAGCGGGGCTTACTTTGCTCGGTATTATTTCCACCGGCGGTCTCACTACCATGAATGATGCGCAGATCGTTATCGCGGTACTACTTTTTGCTATTATTTGGCTAGTCACCATTTATTTGGCGAGACATCTTCTCGCCGGCCATCAAGAAATTAAAATGCGCGACGGCTTTTATAGTGCCTTATCGCCTCTGGTTTCGACTCTGGTGGTCGGACTCATTATCTTTCTTGAAGCCGTACCAATCATGCTTACCATCATAGTTTTTCAAGTTGCTCTCACTACTGAGTTTCTCTCTACGCCATTCTATGCCTTGCTTTTCTTTATGTTTGCCGCACTGATGATTACACTCAGTCTCTATCTGTTATCTAGTAGCTTCTTTGCGATTATTGTGGTTTCGGCGCCAGGACTATATCCTCTAACTGCTGTGCGGATGGCGAAAAATCTTATTATGGGGCGCCGCCTGCGTTTCTTGATTCGGGTTTTTTACTTGGTGATTATCGTGGCTCTACTTTACCTCTTATTGCTCATGCCAGCTATTATCCTCGATGGCGTCCTGAAGGCTCAATTCGCCTGGCTTGCCGAGAGCAAAATCCCGTTTGTCGCTATCATTCAGCTCACTATCACCGTCTTTATCTTCATCTATCTTTCGATTTATTTTTACCTCTTTTATCGCGCCCTTCTCGATTATAATGATGATGCTAAACTGGAGCTCTAAAATATGAATAACAAAAAATCTGCCGCCAAGGCTCGCATTGAAAAATTAAAAGAATTAATCAACGATTACCGCTATCATTATCACGTCCTCGACGAATCTATTATGTCGGAAGCAGCGGCTGACTCTTTGAAGCACGAGCTTAGCCAATTAGAAGAACAGTATCCAGAATTTATTACTCCTGATTCGCCGACTCAGCGCGTCGCTGGCAAGCCTCTCGATAAATTCCAAAAAGTCACGCACGCTTCCCGTATGATTTCTCTCGCCGATGTCTTCTCTGAATCCGAAATTCGCGATTGGGTAGCCAGAAATTATAAGTTAGTTGATCAAGGCACCGAATTTACCTTTTTCACCGATATTAAAATGGATGGCCTGGCTATGTCCTTGCATTATGAAAATGGTATTTTTCAGCAGGCGGTTACGCGTGGTGATGGCTTAGTGGGTGAAGATGTCACGATGAATGTGAAAACTATCCAAAATATCCCACTTAAATTAAATCTGGATAATCCACCAGAGCATCTGGAAGTGCGCGGCGAAGTAATTATTTTTAAGCAAGATTTTGAAAAACTTAATCAAATGCAGGCTAAGCTCGGCGAGAAACCTTTCGCTAACCCGCGTAATCTTGCCGCCGGTACCATTCGCCAGCTCGACCCTCGCATTGCCGCGAGTCGCCCGCTCCGCTTTATGGCCTATGATCTAGTCACGCCAGATTTACCGACCCATCAGGAAGCTTATGAATTTTTGCGCCAAATCGGTTTTCAAACTTCCGGTCAGGACCATACCTATAGCCATCTTAATGAGGTTTTTGCTGAAATTGAACACCTTGGTCAGGTGCGCGGTAATTTTCTCTTTAATACCGATGGTATGGTGATTAAAATTAACGATCGTAAAATCTATTCTGAGCTTGGCATTGTCGGTAAAACCCCTCGCGGTGCGGTAGCCTTTAAGTATCCTGCCGAAGAATCCACTTCCAAGGTGCGCGACATTGTAATCTCAATTGGTCGCACCGGTGCAGCTACTCCGGTGGCCATCTTAGATCCCGTGGAAATTGCCGGTAGCACTGTGCGCCACGCGACCTTACATAACTCGGATGAAATTGAAAAGCTCGATATTCGGATTGGCGATACCGTGATTGTCTATAAAGCTGGTGATATTATTCCCAAAATTAAGGAAGTCTTACTCACGCTCCGTCCGGATGGTACCGCACCTTTTGACTATGAAGAAGCTCTGAAAAATCAATATCCAGAACTAGAGTTCGAGCGTCCAGATGGGGAAGTGGTTTACCGTGTGAAGGGGCAGGATTCGGATTTTATTTTACGTCGTAATCTTGAATATTTTGCCAGCAAGCAGGCGTTAAATATCGAGGGTCTAGGTGAGAAAAATGTTAATTTATTGGTCGATGCTGGCCTCCTAAAAAGCCTAGTCGACCTCTACCGTTTGCAAAAATCAGACTTGATTAAGCTCGAACGTTTTGGCGAATTGTCAGCCACTAAATTAATAAATGCCATCGAGGGGACTAAGCAGGCGCCGCTCGCAAAATTTATCACCGCGCTCGGCATTCGACACGTCGGCGCACAAACAGCGGTCGCCCTCGCTGATGCCTTCCAGTCACTTGAGGCACTGCGTGATGCCACCGAAGAAGAGCTGCTAAAAATCCCGGATATCGGTCTCACGGTTTCTGAATCGATCTTGGCTTACTTCGCCGATGAAGATAATTTAAGGCAACTCGATGATTTTGCTTCGCTCGGTGTACATCCAGTTTACGTTAATCATGATAACGCCCCACTTAAAGGTCAAAGTTTTGTCGTCACCGGAACACTTACTAATATGGGGCGTGAAGAAGCGGAAGATTTATTGCGCGAAAAAGGCGCTACGGTCACCAGTTCTGTGACCAAAAATACTACCGCCTTAATTGCCGGCGCTAAGCCAGGTGCTTCGAAAGTCACCAAAGCCGAAAAGCTTGGTATTAAGATCATCTCTGAAGCAGAATTTCGTGAATTGATTAAATAAGCTCATAAATTTGAAACACAAAAATAGGTGTTATCTTGCACCTATTTTTAGTTTGTCGCTTAACTCCGGATTCGTAGTTTTAATCCAAATCCGTCGCTTAATTCCGGATTCCGGGTTCTCTTAGAATCCACGTTATTTCCTAGTTCTCCGCGAAAGGATTTTTCAAAACTAGTTCCGGATTAGCCTCCGCGATGCGCATTAGTTCATTATATTTCGCGATGCGTTCCGAGCGTGAGAGGGAACCAGTCTTGATTTGACCCGTCCCGAGTCCCACCGCAAGGTGCGCGATGGCGCTATCTTCGGTTTCACCCGAGCGGTGCGACATAATCGTGCGATAGCCAGATTTTTGCGCCAAAACTACCGCGTCAATGGTTTCAGAAAGTGAGCCAATCTGGTTTGGCTTAATCAAAATCGCATTTCCCACTTTTTTGTCGATGCCTTTTTGCAGTAACTTCACATTGGTTACGAAGAGGTCGTCGCCGACCAACTGCAATTTGTTGCCGAGCCGTTCGGTGAGAACTTTCCAGCCTTCCCAGTCATTTTCCGCCAAGCCATCCTCGATGGAAACAATCGGATATTTTTCTAGTAACCCCTCGTACCAGTCAATCATTTCGGCACTGGTCTTGGTTTCACCAGAGGTCTTTAATTTATAACCGCCATCTTCGTAAAATTCCGAGGAAGCAATATCCATGGCAATGGCTATATCTTTGCCCACTACGTAATTTGCGCGTTCGATCGCTTCACAAATCAGCTCTAAAGGTTCATTATTACCACCAAAAACTTTTGGTGCATAACCACCCTCATCGCCTACCGTGGTAACATAATTTTTCTCTTTTAGAACCTTCTTTAGGGCGTGAAAAGTTTCTGCCCCCATGCGAATCGCTTCGTTGATATTGGTTGCCGCGATTGGCATCAGCATATATTCCTGAAAATCCGTACACCAATCTGCATGCGCGCCTCCGTTCATCACATTCATCATTGGCATCGGTAAAGACATTCGGTCGGAGGTCCCAGCAATTTTTGCCACATATTCATAAAATGGCATCTTCATCGCGCGTGCCGAAGCTTTCGCTAGAGCCAAAGAAACCGCTAGAATCGCATTGGCGCCAAGATTTGATTTATTTTCCGTGCCGTCGAGCTGGATCATTAATTGATCAATCTCGCGCTGGTCGACGTGTTTACCGACAAGTAGGCTACTTATTTTAGTATTAACGTTACGCACGGCTTGCATAACCCCTTTACCGTCGTAAAAATTTTTATCCCCGTCACGTAGTTCCAAGGCTTCGCCACTACCGGTCGATGCGCCGGATGGCACCATGGCACGACCCGCACTACCGTCAGATAAAAAGACGTCAGCTTCTACCGTCGGATTGCCGCGACTATCGAGAATTTGCCTTGCGTGAATTTCTTTGATTGTGATATTTTCCATAGTTTTATTATAGCATTAGCATTTTAAAACTACCCTGAAAACTACCCCAAAAACCATCAGATTTTTAGGCTCTGATTACGACCAATATCCTCTATCTGTTCCACCCCTGATGACAAAATTCCCCAGATAGAGTATAATAACCCCATTAAGTTTTTACTTAAGTGCAAAATATTGGGTACCTTAAAAGGTAAAGTTTGACTTCATAAGGAGGGGGCATGAAAAACTTGAATGAGAAAACTACAACTGGCAGCAAAAGTCGCTCCGTTGAGGAGACACTAACGGTGGAGCTGGCTGAAGTGTTCGGTCGAATTTCGAACAGAAAGCATCAGAAAAATACTTTGATCGCATTAACTGTGATTCTTAAATCTTTTCTGAATGGCGAACTTTATGGTCGCGATATTTCCAAGATCTTATCGAAAGAGCTTCTTTTCGAAAATTACGACGAACTGACAAAGCAGGGAATTTCCATTGACATTAATAAGCTGATGACGGTTTTTGGTCAGGAAGATTACTCGGATATTTATCATGGTTCAGAATTTGTTACCGAAAATGCCGCCTGGTTTATTCAGCGCGGTGCTTCACTGGATCTATTGCTTGGTCAATTTCTGATCAATGATGGTTGGAAGAATATCGAGAAATTAATTCAAGCGGGTGTACCGGTTACAGATCTGCTAAATAAGAAACGTATGCTGCTCTATGTGAATGACTATTTTGATCTAACCGTGAGTCGTGTGGAAACTATTATGAACTGGTTTCTGCGTCATGGCGCGACCAAGCCTCAGATTGGTGATTGGTTAAAATCTGAACTAGGTAAAAACGTACCAATTCAACTTCTTCGCGACCACATGATTAATTGGGCAGAGTATGGTATTGATCCATCCAAGGTATATACTATGCCTGGTCCAAACCCAGGCGATCAGGAGGGGTATTACAAGGAGTAAGCTTTACTGAAAAATCTCTGGCTCTAGTCAGGGATTTTTTCTGCGCCACTAATTATAAGAAAATCCTCAGAACAATCATAAGCATTTTTTGCAAAATCGTAATGATTACGGTTAAGCTATTTACAAAAAACATAAAAAGTGGTATAATGAATCAAATTGATATAAATCATAGAGTTAATTGGAGATTATCATGCAAACTAATCAACCTAACCGCGCAAAACGTTTTCGTATTATCGTTTTCGCTACCATCATCGCTCTTATCGTAGTGGTTTTCGGTGCCTGGATTATTACTTCAGCTATTAAATCTGCTGAAAAGTCCCGCCAACAAGAAATCGCTGCTACCGAAGAGTCTAAGGAAGAAAAAGCTAATAAGACTGAGACCAAGGCAGAAAATAAGACTGAGGCTAAAACTGAAGCTAAATCATCTGAAAAGACCAACAATCAAGGTCAGACCAATAAGATTTCTACCGCTTCTCCAGCTGATCAGTACCAAAACAATAAATCTACCGCTACGTCAAATACCGCCAATGGTACCGCTACTAGCACTACTAAGGCCGCTTCTGACCTCCCAAGTACTGGTCCAGAAGACCTCGTCTTCACCGCTATTCTCGCTGGTGTAGCCGTTTACCTCGTTTGTTTGAATCTCAATCGCAAAAAATCTGTCGCCTAATCGACGGATTCTTAGAAAATCTCCACTTCGAGTGGAGATTTTTTGTTTGAGGGGTTTTTCTTGCCTCATTCTGATTAAACTTATGCTAAAATATAGAGGAATATTTGAGCAAACTTAATCACGAGAAAGGGAAGCATGGCGGATAAATTCGATTTTGACCTCGAGGTCAATCCGATTGAAACAGGCCCAAAAAATCAAAACAAGGAAACTGGTGTAAGTGCCAATAGCGTGCATTTTAATGCCCAGGCATCGGAATCAGCTAAAACGCAAAGTGTAGATACTGAAATTCCAAAAACCGAAAGTTCCAGTGTTCTATCAGATGATTTGATTAATAATATGGCCGATTCTATCTCTGAAGAATCAGTAGAAAATCCAATTTTGGCCGCCGAAATTACAGAAGATGTTGCAGCTTCTGAAAATATCGAAGATTCTGAATCTATTGAAGCCTCTGGAAAAACCGATACTTCTGAAAGCGCCGAAACCTCAGAAAATAAAGACCATATCCTCGACGAGGTACTAAAAGAAAACAATTATGAGGAACCAGTCGAAGATTCCGCTCCGGTTGCCATCTCTGAGTCTGCTTCGGGGTCTATCTTTAATTTTGTCTCTGAACCTAACACTGAGTCTGCCTCTGAATCTACCCCTGAATCTACTTCTGATTCCGCTTCTGAAAACTCTGAAGCGAACACCGAAGTCGAAACTCCAGCTAAAAAAGAAAAAACCAAAGCTCAAAAAATCTTCCTCCGTCTCCTTGCTGCGCTTATTGCTGCCGGTATTGCGCTCTTTATTTACTTTTTCTTTTTCGCAAACGTTAGCGCCAGTACTTTTTCTAAAATCTTCCACAAAGTTAGTGGTTCCGATATTGAATTTCAGCAATTCGTTACCGGTGACTCTCTAAATACCAAGGGTGAAAGTCAAATTCAGCAGGCTGACCTTCGCGTTAGTCTCAGTCGCGGTAGTACAGAAAATTCTGCCGCCGTCCATGCCACTCTGAATTTCACCATGAAGGGTGATAATTCGCCAATCCTGCTCGGCCTTGAGGGGATTTTGGCTCAAGATGGCAAAATTTACCTGAAACTCGACCATTTGAAGGATAGTTTGACCGCTGTACTTAAGGGTTCGGGTAAAGAAATTGACTCAGAAATGCAAAAATCTCTCGATGATTTTGCGATGGAAATTGAAAATAAATGGCAACGTATCGATGCTGATGAAGTCATTGCAGGTGTAGGTAGTACGCTAGGCTTTACCTTACCAAAAGTTTTACAGAACGGTATTGCCGGGACTCTTTCTTGTGTGACTCAAAATATCGGTAAGACTCTTGATCAGCAATCCGACCTCATGGCTAAGCTTTACCGCGACAATGAATTTGCTAATTTTACTGAATTAAATAGCGAAGAGTCTGCTAGCTATGCCAAGCTTTCGGGCGATCTCGGTAAACTCTACCGTATTACTTTTAATGACAATAAGCTCAGTCGTTTCTTCGAGGCCGCCAACAAAGCCTCCCAAAATACCGAAATTTCTAAATGTCTCTCGAATGCCTATTCTCTTGCTCCAAACTCCTATGAAGAGGAAGAGCAGGGTGTTTTGAAGGATAAAACCATCAAAGATTACGACAAATATATCCAAGAAATCAAGAGCACTGCTAATGCTGTCGTGGGTATCGATACTTTCACGGGAGATATCAAGGGGCTAATCTTTGCCACTCCTAGCCAGAAGAATCCTAAAGAGCTTAACCAGACCCACGCCGTGGTGCGTTTCAAAGATTCTAAGAAAAAGGAAATTAAAACCCCAGCTGAGTCCACTCCAATCTTTGATAGTCTAAGTAAGATTTTGAAGCTCGACCAATTCGAGGAAATCATGAAAAAGACCCCACTTCAGAGTCCACTTCCAAACACCACCGATGCCGAAAAACTCTTAAAAGATGCCAATCTTATCTAATAGTCTAAAAGCATCACGATCTGAAATGTCGATCCAGGTGTCTTACTCTAACCTCTCAAGTGCAACACTTTGAGATATTAACTCAGATGCGGATTTTGTAAAAATTCAGAAATATTTTATAATTAAAATAATGATTTCGGCGGAACTCAAAGCTAAACTGAAAACACTCCCCAGTAGCCCTGGGGTGTATTTTCATAAAAACCGCGAAGGGGAAGTGATTTACGTGGGCAAGGCGGCGGTCTTAAAGAATCGGGTTCGTCAATATTTCCAAAACACCGAAAAAGATCCCAAAACTGAAGCCTTGGTGGCGGAAATTCACGACACCGATTGGTTAATCGTCGACACCGAAATGGATGCGCTTTTCCTCGAGTCGGAAATGATTAAGCGCTACATGCCGAAATGGAATATTTTACTGCGTGACGATAAAACTGTCAGTTATGTCCGGATTAATATGGATCAGTCGGTCCCGGACGTTTCGATTACGCGAAACCCCCTCGATGATAAGGCGACTTATGTCGGCCCGTTTTACGCCAAAACTACAATTATTAAGGCTTTACGGGTACTGCGTAAAATTTTCCCTTATTACGACAAACCTTATAATGGCAAGAAAACTCTCGACACTGATCTCGGCCTCACGCCAGGTATTGAGATTGGCAAAACCACCGAAAAAGCCTACAAAACTGAGCTTCGTCGTCTTATCCGTTATCTAAATGGCGACCGAGATAACTTATTGAGAGAAATTGAGCGCGACATGCACCGCCACGCCTCGCTTGGTGAGTTTGAGATGGCGGCTAAACTCCGCGATGAATATTTTGGTCTGAAGGGGTTGAAACGTAAAATTATTTTTTCCGACAAGGAATTTCTCGATTTATCTTCTGACCAGGCATTGTTGCAGATTCAGAAACTCCTTAACCTTGAATCGGTACCGCGTCGCATTGAGGGTTACGATATTTCGCATATTTCTGGCTCCGACACCGTAGCCAGCATGGTAGTTTTCAAAAATGGCGTGGCCAGTCGCGCGGATTACCGTAAATTTAAGATTAGAAGTAGCAAAAATGATGACACCGCCAGTATGCGTGAGGTGGTGACGCGCCGTCTCAAACATCAGGAATGGGAATATCCAGATTTGATTATCTTGGACGGCTCCGACTTGCAACTTCGCGCCGTACGGCCTCTATTAATCGAGGCTAAAATTCCCGCCATCGGTCGCAATAAATCTGGTGATCACACTAGAAATGCCGATGTTAATTTAATTATCCCGCACCCACACCAGGGGATTACGAGTTTTTCCAGCCAGGTTTTTTCTAATGAATCGCATCTCGCCAAACTTATCGCGCGCATCGACGAAGAGGCGCATCGTTTTGCCATTACTTTTCATCGTCAGCTGCGCAATAAGCGCATGTTTAAATAAAATCGCGTCAAATCGTGCTACAATAGGCTTATGATAAAAAAGCAAATTAAGTTTTTCATCCTGCGTTGGATTGTTTCCTCATTCTTAATGTGGGTTTGTGTCAAACTTTTTGGTCGCGTCGATCAAGAGGTTGATACTTTCGGGGTTTTTGTCACTGCTGGTCTCGTCCTTTCTGTGGTTCAAACCATCGTGAAGCCAATTTTAACTATTTTCGCTCTACCTCTGATTTTACTCACTATGGGAATTTTTAACCTAGTGCTCAACATTGCAATGTTGTGGTTGGTCGTACACTTGGTTCCACATATTTCTATCTCTGGTATTCAGCTAGTCTGGTCGTGGTTGCTCATGAGTGTCCTGACAAGTCTTGTTAATTTCGTCATTCCAGACTATAATTAAATTATGAATATTGGAAGTATCCTCGAAAGTGTAAGTCTTATCTCGGCCGTTCTCGCCATGCTCCTTATTTTATTGCAACAACGCGGCGCCTCTCTCGGTGCAGGCTTTGGTGCAAGTGGTGAATTATACACCACCCGTCGAGGTCTCGAAAAATCCCTCTTTAATGCCACTGTGGTGTTGGTCGTGATGTTCGTCGCCTCAATCTTAGGTATGCTTTTGCTACCTACCATTAGTTAAATTATGAATAAGACCCTCAAAAAACGTAGTCAAAAAATTTCCAAAAAAATTACGCTCTTTGGTCGCAAAATTAGCGAAAACGGTAAAGAGCACGTCAAGGAGAACTTGATCGGTCATATTTCACATGTGAAAAATGTCCGCCTCTTTGTGCTGGAATGGGTGCTTTTAATCCTAGCTATTTTACTTTTTGCCACTGTTCAGTCAGTTTGGTATTCTGAATCCTACGCCGTGGAAACCTATACCGATGGTGGTAATTTCACCGAAGGTACTCTGGGCAAGATTAACTCCATGAATCCGCTTTTTGCAACCACTTTCTCGGAGGAGGCCCTTTCTCGTCTGATGTTTGCTCGTCTGGCGGAGGTAGATTACTCTGGTCATACCGGTGCAGGTCTGGCCGAAACAATTACTAGTAATACTACTGGCGATGAGTGGACGGTGCGCCTGCGCCAGAATTTGAAATGGTCAGACGGCGACGATCTCACTACCGAAGATGTGCTTTATACGGTCAATACGATTAAGAGCGCTTCTCTAAAATCGAACTTCAGTAATAAATTAAACGGTGTCACCGTACGTCAATCCGAAGATGGTTCACTGGTTTTTAAGCTCGAAAATACTAATGCTTTCTTCGAAAGTAATTTGAATTTTCCCATCCTTCCCGCCCATATTTTGAAAGACGTGAAGCCGGAGCAATTGAATGAGCATAAAATGTTTACCAAGCCAATTTCTTCGGGTCCGTTTGTTTTTAAGGCCACCCAAACTATTGGTAACGAAGGTGAAAAAGTGGTCTATTTAAATCGCAACCAGAATTACTACAAGGGAAAGACCTTGCTCGATAGCTTTTCTGTCCATGCTTTCCTTACTACCGACGCGATTAAGACTTCACTAAAATCTGGTTCTATTACTGCCACCGGTAGTCTTCCATCTCGTTACACTACAGAGTTGCTCAATGAAAAAAGCCTCAAGGAGCAACAAACCACGGTTAATTATGGTGTCTTTGCCTTCCTTAACACTACTTCCACTTCCAATACCGCCCTTCAAGATAAGGCCTTCCGCCAAGCACTCCGTCAGGGCTTGAATTACGGTAATCTCTTATCAGGTCTAAACGGCGAACAAGCGCTTAAGTTCCCGATCACTGAGCAGCAGGCCAAGACTCTATCTTTCCCAGAGGCCGCCACCACCAATGTTACTGAAGCTAAATCTAAGCTGGATAATTTTAAGGCCAATAAGCCAGAGTATTTTGGCACCGATCTTCGTATCGTCACAGTCAAGGGTGATAAATATATGGAAGAAATCGCTAATCGCCTCGGTGAACAGCTAAAATCTCTTGGTGTGCCAAACCAAGTTGCGGCATACGAAGCTTCTCAGGATTTTACACTTAATGTCCTCCGTCCACGTAATTATGATATTTTGATTTATGAAATTGCCATGGGCGCCGATCCAGATGTAGTGCCTTATTATCACTCGGCCGAAGCCACCGAAAATGGCTATAATCTTAGTAATTACAAGAACGCCACAGTTTCGAATTTGATTCTCAGTGCTAGAAACACGATTGATACCTCACTGCGCGACGCCAAATACCGTAAATTTCTTGAAATCTGGCTCGACGAGGTGCCTTCGATTGCGCTTTATCAATCCAGCTTGCCATATTTTATGAATAAAAATGTGCGCGCCTTCTCGGCGGACCAGCACCTAGTCTCGGGTGAAGACCGCTTTAATGATATTATTAACTGGTCTGTTAAAAAGACCTTTAAAAACCGCACCCCATAAAACGTAGGGGTATCTCTAAAAAACAAATCAAGGGGAAAAGAACTCCAAAAATCGCGCCCCTCGTAATGGGAATAATTTTAAGATTTTTCTCCCCAAAGTGAAAAATTATGTTATAATAACCATATGCACCTGTGGTGAAATTGGTATACACGCTACCTTGAGGTGGTAGTGCCTTCGGGTGTGCTAGTTCGAGTCTAGTCAGGTGCACCATTAAAATAACTCCTTACGGAGTTCTTTTTTTCTCACCTAATGCGTCCCAAGGGGCAAACAGGTGCACCAACTAAAGAAGTCTACCTTGGTAGACTTTTTTAGTTGGTACCTAGATTAGACGAGAACGTAGTTCGACTGGACGACGAAGTGAGTGAAAGAAAAAAGCTAGCTTTTTTCTTTCTGAGCGAGGAGGAACAGATATTTTTCTCAAAGAGAAAAATATCGACTAGTCAGGTCCGCCTAAATAACTCCTTGCGGAGTTCTTTTTACATCAGATCTTTAATGTCATTTCTAAATCATGACGCATAAAATCGTTTTTCTCGTAGACGGCTATTGCATGTTTGTTGTCGGATAAAACGAGTAATTTCATACTTGTGCAATTTTTTGATTTGAAGTAATTTTTTATCTCGTTAAGCAGATTTTGTCCAATATTACGTCCTCTATATTCCGGCCTTACAAATAACAAACCAACCCAACCTTCTTTTGAGGGCTTATGTGTTAGGTCATAAAAGACATCGTCACCCTTTTCGTGTCTAATTATTACGCCTTGAATAAACCCAGTAATTTGGCCATTTTCTTCATCAATAAAAATCTTACCGTCCATATTTTTTACATCGTCTATCATCTTCTGCATATAACGATGAGCATCATCAATGTCTTTATATGATTGGGATTCATGCGTTTGATCAATTTCCGAAAAATACTTTTGGAGGTCAAATTGCATTTTGTCGATATTTTTTCGGTCATCTATATTCATCTCTCTAATCATTTTTTCTTCCTCTATATACTTAAATCGTTTATATATTCGACGTTTTAGTAACTTCTCTGCTCCGGACATCCGCCTAGGACATTGCTCATCGCGGATTTTTCTGATTCTGTCACCCAGAGATTATATTTTTTCTTCACCGAAATCTGGCGTGCCACATATTGGCAACGAAAACTCTTATTCTTCGGTAGCCAACTCGCCGCATCGCTATCAGATTTTTGTTGGTTGGCTGGCCCATCCACTGCGGCGAGATTTAGTGGGTCGGTCGCAATCTGAAAGCGCACCTCACTCGACAGATACTTAGCGCCTTTTTGCCAGGCATCCGAGAGCGCCACGATGTGGTCAATTTGAATTTTCTTGCCAATTTCTTCACGGCTCGAAAAACTCATCCAAGTTCCGGTGTATGGTTCGTAAAAACTGCCCGAAATTACATTACATTTATTATCGGTTTTTGCCGTCTCGCCGAAATCCCGCTTCAAGATGCGTTGTCTCAAGTTGCACCCCTCGATCTCTGGCCAATTCTTATAAAACTCTGTTCGTTTATAGCCAGTTTTTGGCGCGCGACCTTTCACTTCGAGGCTGGATAAGATCTCGCTTGCTAGCGGCTTAGAATTAGAGGTGTCGGTGCCATCCGTGGAGTTAACAGTACTAGGTTTGTCTGGATTGTCTTGGCTTTCTGTGTGGCTAGTATCGCTCACGCCGCCATGCCCGTCGGGCTTAATACTTTCACTCTGCTGCTCAGAGTGGACCGGCGTGTAATTATAAGATTTTGGATTTAGCGCCACTGTCAGCAAGAACAAACCCAGCAAGCTTAGGCCGGTTACTACACGTCTTTTGAGTAAGCGTCTATTCTGCATCTAAGTCAAACCTTAATAAATTAATTTTACTTAAAGCGCTTTGCGTATTCTACTACTGAGGCCAAATCTTCGTCCTTGGTAAAATCAGCCGAGTCATCAATTGCAAGGAGGGAATTTAGTAGCACGCGCGCATCGAGCAGGCCAGAGATTTTGCCAGCCTCATCCACTACCACGAAAACCTGTGTATGTGAGCGTAACAGAGCAAAGAGCGCCTCATAAAGTGGATAATCTTCCGAAAGATAGACGATTTTGCGATCCATAAAAGCGGAAGCCTGATCGGTGTCCTTGATATCTAATTGGAAGAGTGTCTTAGCATGTAAAATTCCACTTAACTCACCACGGCGATCGACTACAGGGAACTGGCTCTGGCCTGATTTATAGAGTCCAGAAAGCGTTAGCGGCCCCATATAATCCTCTTCACCCACGAATTTTAATTCCGTTTTCGGTGTCATAATATCGGAAACTTTTTTACTATCAAAACTCATCACTTTGCCAAGAGTTTCTTTTTGACTAGCTGAAAGCACCGAGCTTGGCATTTTATTAATCAGCCAAACAAAATCTTCCGTAGTCTCTGGGATGAATACTTCTGGCATAGCAACCGCTTTTGACTCTGCGGTACCAATGTAGTAATTGGTATTCTTCAGATAATCTGCTGCTTCTTCGCGTCTAGTTAAGGTCTCTTCGCTTTTTTCGTGGTTAATCATACCATCGCCATCGGTATCGGTGGCGCGAGTTGCTTCAAGCTCAGAATTCGAAAAATGATTGTTGACTAAATTAGCTCCACCAAATTGACTAAGCGTACCAGCCTCATGTGTGACCTCTGTAGATTCATTTTCTGCTTTATTAAATTTACGATCGAAAAATCCGCGCTTCATTGGCCCCTCGAAAGAATCCGCTTCCTCGTCACCGTCTTTGCGGCTCAAAAATTGTTTAATCGCACCGAAAAAGGCCGCTAATTTCACACCAATTTTCTCAAACCAGACTTTTAATCCATGGGAAGATTCTTCACCACTGAACACTCCGGTCGCGTTTTCTTGTTCGCCGTTAAAATCGGTCCTATCTTCTGTTGTATCTGTCATATTCGCCTCTGACACGGCTCCTCCTTTAGTCTAAAATATTACAACTTAGACAAAATATGCTAATATTTATATTATACAAAAAATCTACCAAAAGTAGAAATTAGGAGGAAAATGCAAAAACTGATTTATGGACTTTTAGGGGTGCTGGCTGTTGGATTCTTGTGGCTTTGTGGTAATGCCATTTCTTCAAATCTTGCTTATGACAATTGGATTAAAGGTCTCGATACGAATAAATATATCGCCGCCGACGAACGCAATGGTAATATGGGCGATAATTATGAAGGCAATAAAGATGCCAAGGTTATTATCTCTGAATATGCTGACTATCAGTGTCCATTCTGTTCCACGGTTTTTCCATATCTCTCGGATATTGTAAAGGAATATGATGGTCAAGTCGGCCTAGTCTTTCGCTCTTATATTTTAAGTTATCATCAAAACGGCACCGCCGCGGCTTCGGCGGCTAATGCCGCCGCTCTCCAGGGCTACTGGGAGCCATACGCTAAGAAACTCTTTAAGGAGCAGTCAAATTGGGAGTCTCTTTCTGCCTCGGATCGCGATAATCATTTCCGTGAGTACTTTGTCGAAGTCACCGAAGGTAAGGGTGATACCGAAAAATTCCTCAAGGATATGAACTCGGATGCGGTAAAGCAAAAAATCAAGGCCGATATGGCAATTTCGAAACGTCTAGGCGTTAATGAAACTCCAACCATTTACATTAATGGCAAGGCTTTCGAACTCCCTTCCGCCAAGGAAAAAGAATTTAAGGAAAAACTCCGCGAAGTCATTAATCAAGCACTAAAATCTTAGTTTAGGCATATACTAGTAGTATGAACCGCAATTTTGATCCGGATTATCTAGCCACTAATCACCCACCCACCTTTTTCTTTTACGATTTAGAGACTTCTGGTATCAATCCGCGCGAAGATCGCATTATGCAATTTGCTGGTCAGCGTACTGATTTAGAATTCAATCCCATCGGCGATCCGGTCAATCTCTTCGTACGTCTCGATGAAGATACTTTGCCGAGCCCCTACGCTATCGTCACCACCAATATTACCCCGAATGATACGCGTATGGATGGTCTTTCAGAGTCTGAGCTTTGTAAAATCTTACAAGAGGAAATCTTCACTCCGAATACTATTATTTGTGGCTTTAATTCTGTGCGTTTCGATGATGAGTTTATCCGCTATCTGTTTTGGCGTAATTTTTATGATCCATACACTTGGCAATATCTCGATGGTCGCAGTAAGTTCGATATTTTGGATGTTGTACGCATGGTGCGGGCGCTGCGTCCAGAGGGAATCAATTGGCCAGTTACTGTAGATCCTAAGACTGGCGAGAAAAAACCGACCAACCGTCTCGAACTCCTCACTGCTCTAAACGGAATTACACACGAGCATGCCCATGATGCGCTTTCCGATATTTACGCCACGATCGCTGTAGTGAAAATTATTCATGAAAAGCAGCCAAAACTTCTCGATTTTCTCTTAAAACTACGTGACAAAAAACAGCTCCTGCGTTTTCTTAATGCCACCAATCTTTCCGTCGATTCCGCCACGCCTTTTGTCTACACTAGCGGTCATTACTCTAGTAAAACTAATCACACCACGGTAGCCATACCAATTGCCCCTGGGAAAAATCAAAATATATTGGTTTTCGATTTACGCTACAATGTTGAGGAAATTTTTCAGGCGGAAAAGGAATTCAAGCCCGAAGAAAAAGTCAGTCGAGCCGGTAAAAAATACCAGACATGGTTCGATTTTTCGAAATATATCAAAGAACTAACTCCGAGTAAATGTCCAGCAGTCGCGCCACTCTCAGTTTTAGACGTGGAGAGTACCGAATCTAGCTCGAATGGCATCGAGGAATTTCCGGTCGGCACCACTGGTTGGCAGAAAATTAAGCTTAAAAAATCCCAGATGGAAAAGAATCTCGAGACCCTGAAAAATCACCCAGAATTCATTGAGCGAATGCGAGAATTGTTCACTCGTGAGCGTAATTTTGATAAGCTCGAAGAGGCCGAAGCTAGACTCTATGATGGTTTCCTAAATAATGAAGATAGAAGACAAGCCTCCATGGTGCCGAATCTTCGCGCTAATGAGCTGGCTGATTTTCATCCGCTCTTTCAGGATGAGCGCCTCGATTCATTACTGCTTAATTACAAAGGCCGTAATTTTCCAAACGCGCTCAGTCAGGATGAAATCACGAAATTTGAAAAATACCGTGCCGCTAGAATCGCTCGTCAGACTCCTGGCTTTATCCAGGCGATGAATGCCTTGTTGAAATTACATCAAACTACCGGCGAAACTGCCGACGGTCGTAAAATTCTCGACTCCACCCTCGAAGATCTCAAGATGTGGTTCGAATTAGTTTCTTAAACCTATTCCGTTTATGCTATAATGAAAACATATATGGGCTGCATCTCCTCTCGCCTAAGTTCATTTAAACTCTCATTGAGGTCAATAATTTTAGCTGTCTTATTCTCTGCGGTATTTTATGAATTATCTTTTTCAAGCCAGGTATTTGCCTTATATACTCCAACCCTTTCCGCTTCAGTCGATAATACTGCGGCTTCAGTAAATGGAAATCAAG
>ERZ773061.290-NODE-290-length-21654-cov-4.276355_pt1 | contig 21654 bp, 29 predicted proteins | sample MGYA00580627_ERZ773061 | MGnify/ENA primary metagenome ERZ773061 (study PRJEB29015, sample SAMEA2738119) | human oral metagenome | biome: human oral; feature: human-associated habitat; material: saliva | place: China | collected 2223 ...
TCTTGATTATCTTGATTATCTTGATTATCTTGATTATCTTGATTATCTTGATTATCTTGATTATCTTGATTATCTTGATTATCTTGATTATCTTGATTATTTTGTTGCTCATTATCGTTGCTTTCTGAACTTTCATTGGTATAAAAATCCACAATAATATCATAGTAAATTGCCAACACACGAGCATAATCATCCGTTGTCACATTAACTTTCAGCAAGTATTGTAACTCAGTCATAATACGAGTATAATATTTGTTTTGAACGCCCATTAATAGTGGTTTTGCAAATCTCAACAACGGTGTATCCTGAGCATTTATTACATTTTTGTGTAACATGCTACGAAATCTTGGGAAGTCAACATCAATGTAGTAATTTTTCAATGCGTTCTCAATGCGAGAATCCTCGATAATATTCATAATTTCAGCAAACTCATCTTCTGGTAATCGAATATCACCTGTGGTTTGTCTATATTTATTTACCAACTGTGATGTGTATTTTGACTGTCTCAATAAGTCCATTTTAGTCAAAATAGCATGAGACACTTCTTGATAAAACAGCGTACGTACCATCGATTCATCTACGACATCTAATATATCGAATACACGTAATCCGATGGTGATTTCATACTTAACCATATCAATGTATGTCGCAGAATTTGTTCTGTCATATACCTGAGTCACCTTATCGTTTGATTTTGTGTAATAGTTAATTGGTAATGTTTCTAAGATTTCAATAATTTGTTCATCTGTCATTCTCATGTTATACCGTCCCCTCTGTCAATATCTCACTTTCTAGTATATCACATTCTCCAATTGAGTACAGACATAAAATAAAAAAGTGAGTAGATAATCTACTCACTTAATCATTGATAACAATTGTCAATTCTTCAAAAATATTATCCAAGTCAGACCAACAATTCTCAAGTGCTTGATTCACACCCTCACAATTGTTCAATTCTATACGCTTAACACTTGAACCGTTACTGGAAACTTATAAAAAGTTATAAAACTTTTATGTTCCATTCTTGTTTCATCAAGTATGCTTTCGTATTAGATAACTCTAAATACTACTAACAAGTTCTTGTACTCTCCACAAGCGTAAATTCCCGTCTAACGCACGGTACTAGATTTATTTGACGTTATTACCTATAAAACTTGGTTTTCGTTTTATATTTAGATGATGTAAACTTATAAAAGTCAACACATACTTATAACGTTTTATAAGTTAATGTTAACTGTTAGAAGCCTCCTTAATTTATTTGTTCCCATAGTCACATAGAGTAAACTAGCTACATCTCCGAAAATCTCCCTAATCTAAAGTAGTTGAATCTATTTCCCCTTTTCCACAGATTTTGTCAATGTCTACCTTGTAATTTTTAAAATTTATAAAACTTCTTTTACCTACATCACATCACCACCTTTATAACTAAAATTAAAATATTGTAAATTTTCCTTATTATTTATTATACCACATTCCCTAATGGAGTACAGACATAAAATAAAAAAAAAAAGTGAGTAGATAATCCACTCACTCACTCAATCATTAATAACAATTGTCAATTTTTCAAAAATATTATCTAAATCATTCCAACAATTCTCAAGTGCTTGATTCACACCTTCACAATTGTTCAACTCCAAATATTGAATACTTGAACCTTCGAGAAAATCGAATAATGTACCCTCATTCCCAAATACACAATCATTCAACGTAGCTTCTGTAGTAATTGTATTCTCCAATACATGCTCACCTCTAAACACGCAATTCTCAAATGTAACATACTTTGAGAACTTTGGTTCGCCTTCCAAGTATTCTAACCATTGTTCACTATCCACAATTCCGTCAACCAATCGGACACCACTCATACAAGCCACCTACTTTTTCAGTAAATTCGTGAATATCGCTTCCAGTACTGGGACTACAATCGAATTTCCAGCTTGTCGATACAAACTTGCTACTTTAGTCAATTGTGACGCTTTATCATAGTCCTCGTCAGTAAATCCCATTAATCGCCAATACTCCCGACTTGACAACTCACGACACCAAAAATAATTTACTAAATCATCCGAATCATCGTACAATTTCTCTTTAGATATACCACCTAGATATACTTTCTGATTTGCGGTCGTTAATGTTTGCACATACCAACTTTCGTGATTTGTAACCGCCGTACTTCTAAATGATGCGTATACTTGACCTAATCTATCAATTTTGTTCTTTGGAATTTCATGCTCAATTCCGTTCAATACATTCTTAATACGTTGTTGCAATCCAGCGTCTCGTCTAACAATATCTCGTTGTTTATCCATTGATAATCGAGCTTCTACACTATAGTCTACAAAGTCAGAAATCTTAACATCAATTTCACGACCAACTGGAATCTCATATCCTGTATCCACATCTTTACGAATTGAAACCATAAATACACGCTCACGATTTTGTGGAATTCCAAAGTGTTTAGCGTTCAATACCATCACGTAAGAGTTGTAACCCATATCGTCCAGCCATTCTTTCCAAATGTCAAAATTATGTTTATGTTTGACTGACAACAGTGCCTTCACGTTTTCCATCAACAAGTACTTTGGTTTTTGTTGTTCAATGACACGCTCGCATTCCCAAAGCAGTGAACTACGTGTACCACTTCCACGGTCAAGGCCGTGACCGTAACCAGCAAATGAAATGGATTGACATGGAAACGAATACGTGAATAAATCCATTTCTGGAAATTCAGTCACTTTTGAAATATCTCCAACGTTCTTAATTGCAACAGAAGATTTATAAACAGCTTCCAGTTCTGTATCCTTAAGAATACGTCGATTACCTTTCTTGTCTAATGGAATATTTAATCGCTCCATGTATGCTTGCATTTCTTCTTCGCTCGGAATTGTCACATTACTTGTATCAGCGTGTACTGCAGCGTAAGATTTAATTGCGTCACCATCTACCTCAGCAACACCTACACTCTCAAAATCAACACCGATGTTTTTCAGTGATTTCGCTTGTGCTCCGATACCAGCAAATGCTTCGAAAAGTTTTAATTTTGTCATAAGTCCCTCCGTTAACTAAAATATTTCATGTCATTATTATATCACAATAAACATGCAAAAGTATATAAAATCAATACAAAAAACACGCTCAAAACGTATACTAATACGCTTCAAACGTGTTTTGTAATTAACTATTCCAGTAACAATCGATTACATTTTCAATCCATTCATCAATGAGATTCCATTGTTCATCTTCTGACAAATCATTGAATTTTAAACCCTCACTCTCGAATTCTTCGTCATATTCCACAAAATAATCTTCGATGTATGAGCTATTTAAAAATGTACGTTTTGTTCTAACCAATGTACCATCTTTGAACACAATGTCAACTCGTACATCATATTCAACCCCGTAGCTACTTCTATGTACATCTCGACCAACTTCATGTACCGAAAACTCTGAAATCATATCCTTAACACTATCATTTTCATTAATTCCATTAATTAAACTAATAATACTTATTCCATCGTAGACATTCAGTTTGAAGTTATTGTTAATCCATTCTAAAAATAAATAGCTTTGTTTCATTCAACCATCTCCATCAAAAATTTTGTGCCATGATGTAATAGCGACCATCATGTTTACCAACACATGTGAAGTTACTATACACAGCCATTTCAACTTCATCATCCGAGAATTGTTCTACAAACTCGTCTGTGGCGTCTCTGTTAAAGTAGACAAATTTAATAACGTCTTTCTTTGTCCAAGCTTTCAAGTTGTTCGCCACATAATCTGGATGCATTCTTGTGCTATATCGCATGTCTTCTTCATCGCAATGTTTCACAATACCGTTACTGGAAACTTATAAAAAGTCATAAAACTTTTATGTTCCATTCTTACTTCATCGAGTATGCTTTTGTATCTAAAATACTACTCACAAGTTCTTGTACTCTACATAAGCGTAAATTCCCGTCTAACGCACGGTACTAAATTTGTCTGTCATCATCACATCTAAAACTTGGTTTTCGTTTTATAAGTTAATCTTAACAGTTGACAGTATCCATTACATGACGTAGTAAATTCCATCTTCTTCGCCCAGATATGTGTAATTGTTCGATAACTCCTCGATGATTTCATCCTCATCCCACTCAGCAATTTCTTCCTCTGTAGCTTCACTCTCGCCCATCTCGTGTACGATTACATCACGTTTAGTAAATTGTTGTAAATAATTTACTGCTAATTCGTCTGGATGATAACGTGGATTTTCCACTAAATCAACACCATCCATAAATTCCTCAATTTCGTCTTGAATGCTTTCTGGTAAATCACATAATTGACGTCCCGGACCGCATATTGACGCATATTCCATGTAATCTAGTTCTGCTTTTATTGTCATTTTAAATTCCGTTACTGAAAACTTATAAAAAGTTATAAACTTTTATGTTCCATTTCTGCTTCATCGAGTATGCTTTCGTATTTAAGTTTACTTAAATACTACTCACATTTTTTGTACTCTCCACAGACGTAAATTCCCGATTAACGCACGGTACATATCTGTAATAACTTGATTGTGTTAGTTTACAGATTCTGCTCTAAAACACTTTCTCCATATTGTTTCAGATTTAAACTAGCTTGATAATCTCTATCAATGACATTTCCACAATCACATTTGTAGATTCTATCTGATAGTTTCAAATCTTTCTTAATCATACCACAACAACTACAGAGTTTTGAACTTGGAAAGAATCTATCCGCTAAGATTACTGGAATGTTATTCCATTCAGACTTATACTGAATCTGTCTCCTAAATTCGTAGAATCCTTGTTGTTGAATTGCTTTAGATAAATGTTTATTCTTCATCATACCACTCACGTTTAAATCTTCAATACAGATAAAACTTGGTTTTCGTTTTACAATCTCAGATGTTATTTGATGTAAATGATTACGACGAATATTCGTTAATCGTTTTGTTAATTTTAAAAGTTCTTTTTCTCTTTTTATAATGTTACTTGTTTTCTTGTAACGTTCTCCTTCCTTATTCATATTATATTTTCTTGATATAGAACGTTGTAACCTACGTTTTTTCTTTTCTACTTTCTTCACCTTTGGTGATTTGTTTATGTTCTTATAAGTATTTCCATCAGAACAAACTGCTAAATCCTTAAGTCCTAAATCAATTCCAATACCTTCATTTGTCGGAATACTAGTGTCATCTTCCACATCGACACTAACAGATATGTACCAATGTAGTCCATCGAAAGTAAATCGTGGATTCATATACTTACAATTAGTTGGAATTCTACCTTTCTCGCACAGTTTAATCCAATTTAATTTTTGTTTGTTTCGTTTGTGACTCATTGAAAATCCTTCGACTTTTACATGAGTGTCAGTAAATTGTATCTTAACATTATCTTGATAGAAAGATTGTTTAGAATGTTTCTTACTTTTAAATTTAGGATATTTAGATTGTCCCTTGAAAAATCTTTTGTACGAATTACAAGCGTCTTTGATTGCTTGTTTTGTTACATTGTTACTAATTTTATTTAACCATTTGTAATTTTCTTGTTTCTTTAACTGGGTGAATTCTTTTCGTAATTCATTGTCAGACAAAAATTTATTACCTTGTTTATAGTTTTCTTTTTCTCTAGCAATCGCCCAATTATAAGCAAACCGATGACATCCAGCGTATTGAAACAATTTAGTCAATTGCTTATTGTTTGGATTTAGTTGAACTTTTAGCGTTTCTATCATCTCACACTGTTTCACCTCCTTGAAAGCTATAAAAGTTAACACGTGTTTATAACTGTTTATAAGTTATTACCAACAGCTAGAAGCCTTACTTTCTTACTGAAATACAAAGTAGCTTTCATCCACTTTACCTAAAAATACACCATTCTCACGTATCTTCTCAATTAATTCATCTTCGTCATATTCTTCCGCTTCTTCCTCGTCTACCTCATGGCCGTAAGCAAACCAAATTGCGCCAGCTCTGTCGAACTCGGTGAATGAATTAACCCACATGTTGTCTGGATTCGAGTCTGGATTTTCATCCAAATTCATTCCATCAAAATACTCCTCAATAGCGTCTTTTATTGATTCTGGTAAATCACAAAAATTCTTACCATACATTGTATTTTTAGCGTATTCTATATAATCCATTCCTACGTAAATTGTCATTCTCAATCAATCCTTTCGTTTTACATGTAATAATAAATATCCTCATCACTGTCATATCCCAGATAAGTATACTCATATTCTAATCGTGATACAATCTCATCGTGTGAGTATTCTTCAATATCCTCATCCGTTGGGTTTTTGATACCAAACTCATACTCCAACACCTCACGTGTTGAATGTTGATAAATATTACCATAAACATTGTCTGGATGGTCGTTTGGATGTTCAACCAAATCAGCGTCGTCATAAATTGCATCCAATCTGTCAAGTACCTCATCTGGAAACTCAGCTAATTGTTGTCCAATATACCCACATTTCGCTGCGTATTCACTAAACGTTAAATCCACTCTAATTGGCATTTCAAATCAATCCTTTCTTTTAACCCCAAGTCTTCTTAATGTTTTCCAAGTCATTCAAGAACTTCGTCACATCTTCTCGTACTGTGTGTACAACTGTTACCAACGATTCTTGAATTTTGTTCATTTTTTCGTATAAGTCAATGTATAATTCAATATCATTAATTCCATCATATCCGTTGCTATTACTATATCTTTGTAACATCTCAACATACGAATTTTCATTAAATCCATCTTCCATTTCAAACAGTCTATTCATGTCTAAAAATGTTCTACCCACTAAAACAACTCGGATATCGTCTAATCGTGTAGCGAATGCTGGTTTTAACTTGTAAGCACCGTTACTATCCATAATTTCCACTACCAAATCAGTTGGAATCTCAAGAATTCGCTCAAACTGTTCGCTACGCCAATTCATGTACTCACGTTCACTCATGTGTGCTCCACGTGATGCTCTGAATTTCTCAAATCCAAAATTACGCTTTTTCATTTCAGTTTTGATTTCATTTACTGCCCAATCTAAAAACGCACCGAGTTTTACAAATTGGTCATAACGTTTCTCGTATAATGCTTTATGTTCCATTTAATCACCTCAAATTTAACTTTCTCATGAGTCCATTATAACTTATGTAATTACGAATAGCAACTAATTTCACTTTAGATTATTCTTCAATGAAGTTTTCCCAATCATCATCGAGCTTATTACTCAATGACTCAACATATTCTCTCACAGCTCTCATTCCATCTATTACTTTATCCAAGTCTTTTTTCATTTCCGGCAAGCCTTCCTCGAACGATTCAATGAAATAGTCCCAGCATTCATCATTTTCGTCCCAATCATCGATGGACTCACCCTCTTTTAGACTATACCAAGACTCCACAAAATCGATAAATTGTTTCTCACCAAATCCGTCTTCCATTCGAATATATTGAGCAAACGTTCCAACATAATAATCGTATGAGTAGTCTAACAAATCATAATCTCCAACACGTGTGTCTATAAGTGGATTACTCACCTTGCACTTAACTCGATTTTCTCCACTCATGTATACATGAACACCATTGCTGTTAGCACATTCTTCAATTCTTTCGAGCACGTCATTTGCCCACCAATAAAGCTCATTCTCATAATAGTCATAGTATTTATTAGTAATATTGGTGAAATCAAGTATTACTGGTTCTTCTAGTTCTAAAATCGTATTTACTCGTTTCGTTACTTCTTCCCCATATTCTTTAAAAAGTTTCTTTGTTTGTTCTAATTTACTCATAGTCTATCACTCCTTAATCGTTTTAATTCATTATAACATAACGAAAAAGAAAAATCCAAAGTGAAACCACCTTGGATTTTAATTATTTACCAACATTCATCGTACAATCGATACACCTTGCCGAGCTTGAAAGTAAACTCTTGTACAAAGTCATTGTCTTTTTGCATTTCAGTCTCGTACCATTTTTCAAAATCACCGTTACATAAATATGGATTTTCTTTCAATGCATTCTCATCTATTGTAATCGCCATGTCAACCATTTCAGCAAACATCAGCTCGTAAACAAATTTCATTCGTTGCTCCACGAAAGATTTCAATTCATTATCTAAGAAGTTCTTCAATTCATTACGACCGCTACGCATGTTTTGTAAAATTTGTTCCATGTTCGCCTTCATGTCGTTGAACGCCACTCGCAACCATTCAAAAAGTTTGACTTTATCGTCTCCTGCCAACTCGTCAATTGTCGACACTCCATATCTAGTGCAAACATAGTTTACAAATGTCGACTCGTCGAACGTTGTTCCGAGTTCGTTTGACCATTCTTTATCTAAAAATAGTCGTGTGAATCCAAGAATCAAATCATCTTTTGTTTCCCAACCATCACTGTTGATGTCACGTACCCAACATTCGTCGTTCTCAACATCCCAACCAAGAAGTAAGTCGTATTTACTCAACATCTCACATCTTCGATTGTACATATAATGTACAGCGTGTTTAAACGCATCTTCACTACCATCCACTGTCCACGATGCTAGTCGTTCACGTTGTCTATCTAATCCAATTTTCATCTTACCACGTAGTTTGATTAGCTCATCAGCGTAGTTATTCAGTTCTTGACCGAAATCGAGAAATAGTTTTGTTAATTTATCTTCACTCATGTTATCACCTCATTCTCATCACTCAGTAAATATCGTTTTGCTCAACCAAGTCTCTAAATGACTCGGCAGTTTGTTTTAGCATATATTCAAAGCTTTCTACCGAACGAGCATTTTCTTTTTCATACCACTTATCAAAATCACCATTCCAAAGCTCGTCCCATAGTTTTTGTGCTTTACCTTGACCGTACTTCTCATTCTCGAACATATTAACATACTCTAATAGTTTTTCATAAATTGTTTTAACATATTCTTTCTTGTTCATTTACTCACTCAACTTTCTCATCAATTGATTTCGAATCTCAGCAATTTCTGAAATTCGACTCAATGGTTGTTTACTCTTAATTGTACTTTCGTACCAAATTCCGAAAGCACCTTCATATAGTTCATGGAAAATCTCTAGTGCAACATCTTTCGTTTGTTCGTGCTTTTCCAACTCAAAAATGTCCACAAGTACGTCGTCATAAGCAAATGCATACACATCGACCATTCTTCGTTTGAAAAAGTCTATCAATTCCAAACCGAAAGACTCATTTGTTATATCAATCCAAATCTCATACATCTTATGAATTTCAACATTCATCAGATTGTTTAAATAACCAATAGCTTGGTTGATAACTTCCACCGTAACACCATCGTTCGATAATTTTTTCAAGTCCAGCCTATCTAAATCCTTCAAATCATCCACTGTCAATGAACCATATTTTTCTCCTAGTGCTTTTGATAAAATATTGGACATCGTTACTTCAATTCCATTGTCAAAGTCAGTAATGTCTAACAATCCAATCCGAACCCCTTTTGGTTCTCGTCGAAACGCCAATCCAGTATTTTTGCACCAGTTAGACCATCTTCTATTCAAAAAGTCTACAGCTAAGGTGTACTCATTATCTAAAAACCCACCATCGTCAGTCCAAAAGATTTTACTAACAGTGTCGTAGTCGACTCGAATCAATCTATGTACATCATATACTCTATCTCTTGTTTTTCTAAAAATAGTAGATAATTCCTCAATCGACTTAAACAGTTCAACTTCATTATAGCTCATAGTCAGCACCATCCACATGTAAGTCACTAATCATGTCGTTTAATAAATCTTGGAAAATAGGTGTCGCATAGTCTTTCAAATCAATTATTTTTACAACAGATTTTCCATTTTCAATCTCACCATAGTACCACTCATCGAAATTACCATTACATAATTCTGACATCACATCTCGTGCACTCTTATTACCAATTGGTACGTTCATATCCACCATGCACTTAACCATGAAATATGTAGTATCATATAACTCACAATAAACTCTATACATGTGTTTCGCACAGATGTTTATGATGTCTTTCACACACTTCTCAACATCCTTACGAGCAGCTACAGCACTTTCTTCCAGAGATTTTAGCGATGCTTTAAACTCATTTATCAAGTTGTTAATCAATTGAATAAACGCATCGCAATCCTCTTGCGTTAACTCATCGACACTAGATACTCGATATACATGTAACAAGTATTTCTCTAACTCATCTGAGTTAAACTTACCAGTTGATGTTAGTCTATTTGCCGGTGCACCTAATACGCAGTTCATATAGTACACTCTATCCTCTTGAAAATCCCAATCACTACTAATTCTTATATATACCTTACCATCCCTCCACACATCAGTTAATCCATGCTTTTCAAGAATCTCACCCAAAACATCATGTAATTTATCTCCAAACTGAATATATTTACCATCGATTAGAGTGGATTCATGTTCTTGGAAAATGCGGTCAGTCTCATCGAAATCAATTGGAATACCATCACTACATAGTTGTTCAAACTTAATCATACCCTTGTTGAACATGTCACCATATGTTAAATATAGTGCCAACATTTCATCAAATTGTGGTAATGTGATTACTCCATTACTCATGTAAATTCACTCCTTTTCTTTAAATAAACCAGACATCAAGTCCCAAGTCACTAGCAAGGTTTTGCATTTCTATTTCCATGTCGTGAATCACGTCTACTGACTTACCATTTGCAATGGTCATATCGTACCACAAATCGAAATTACCATTGAATGTTGCTCGTAGAATTTTATTTACCAATTCGGTCGCATCATCGTATTTTTGCAAACTTTCTAGCTCACCCATAATGAATTCAAAGTCATGTTGATAGATTGGTCGCATGTCAGCTGCGCAACGTGCGACGTTTCTACTTAATAAATTTTTAAACTCCCGCTGAACCATAACCATCTCAAATGTTCTAAAAGCCTTATGCTCGTTAAGTCTCACATTTCTACATAAGTTGAAAGTAGCTTCCAATACCTCGTCTGCATGAGCATCATCCTTCGTTAATGAAAACTTGATTGTCGCCACATTTTCTAGCAATGCTTCTAAATTACGATTTCCTTCGTCAACGTCATAGTTATAATAGAGTCGTAATTCACCCAGTGCTTCATCAATTATTGTGTCTAAATCCGCACATTCAAATGTGAACGTCTTTCGAGAAACTCCGACATCGACAAGCTCAAACCCATACTTTGTTGCGATTCCATTTAATTCTTCAACTGTTAAATTTACCCACTTACGGTAAGCTTCTTGCACCCAATCCCACTGATTGTTCGGTGCAAACATCCGTTTGGTTGTTTCAAAATTCGTCAAAATTGGCTTCTGAAAGTCTACCCAAGCACTCACACCACTATCCAAGTGTTCGTTCATTTGCTCAAATTCAATTCTTACATCATCTAAAGATATAGCCATACTAATCACACTCCCCATCTATTTATTTAACTCGTGAACCAAATGACCCAATTGTCCAAGAACCCCCACGATGTCATTCATTCGTACTTGGTTCTCCACGTGATACTTATACCAGTCGTCAAAGTTACCATGTTTCAATTGTTCGTCAAGTTTATCTAAAACATCATCATTTCTACTGTATTTTTCCTTAGCTACAGATAGAAACGATAGTGCTTCATTATAAACTTCTTCGTAAATACCACGCATATAATTCGCACAATCCGTCATTGAACATAAAATCTCTTTTGTCAAGTCGTCATACACTTCTTCTAATCTACTTCTCTCAATCATATAGTTTAAATCCTCAATAGCTCGTGGTAGTTTATGCTCCACAATCCATTCGCCCGCTTCGTCGAACATGTAATCGAATACTTCGTCTGTTAATCCATTTTCTAATGACACACCATATGGTTCTAATCCAAGTGCAGATTTAGCAACTTCATTCATCACGTCATCAAAAGTCTCACCATCTTTTTGAGCTGGTAAAATAATGTGACACTTACAATAGACGTCACCTTCAATGTCTAACCAATATCCCTTGTCTTCTACAAGTTTTATCAATCTTAATTTAAAATCCTTTTCCCATTCTTCGTACTTTTTAGTCATTGGTTCAAGTATATTATTTCCGAACATCATAAACTCTTTATGAAATGAAAGTTCACGTTTAGAGCAAATGAATCGTAACTCATTTGCTCGTTCATTGAATACATTCACAAACTCTTTGTATAATTTATATGCTTCTTGTCTTGTAATCATCTCGTCCACCTCGTTCGTGATTAATCCAATCTTTCTGGATTTTTAAGTATAATTCGATAACCAGTGATATTCAGAATTGAATCGCCATGTCCATGAATTCCACCGTAATACCAGCGATTGAATTGACCGTCCGCGAGTAGTGTATACATTTTATGAACGCCTTCTGTATATCTAGCGTCACCCTCTAAATATTGAAGCATACGTATCACTTCGTCAAATTTTACTTTATAGACACTTTCCATGTGTTTAGCACAATCACCAATTGCGTCTTCCAACAGCTTGTCACATTCCTTAATTGCAAGTTTCAATTCATTATCTTTCAATCGATGGTGCAATCTTGTTCGTGACACGTTTATTGCGTTATATACTGCAAGATAGTCTGGTTTTTCATCACCATACGCAGCTTTGATGATGTCATCCACACTCACCTCATCAACGCTTACACCATTTGGTACACATCCTTCCAGTGTACCTGACAAGCTCCATGCTCCCATTTTAATAATAAATTCATCCAAGTCCACACCATGAGTCATTTCTTGAAGTCCTAGATTGTAGTGGGTGAAATTCGAGTAGAAAACCAACTCATGCTTATTTGCAATAACATGTAATTTTCCATTTGTCATTCTTACCCACTCGTTGAACTCAGTGCGAATATCCTCATCTAGAGTATCTCCAAATATCTCCTTTAATTTAGGATACGGCAGTGGATGGTCAATACTTAACCAATCTTTTAAGTTTCTACGAATGTGTTTATACTCGTCCACATATAAATCCCATACTGCTTTTACATCATCTTTAGTTTTCATTCTAAATCTCTCCCTTGCTTTTAATCAATCGTTTCAATACACGACTTGCTGTCGTAATATCATCCAATGACATCTCTCTATACACATAGTGATTGAAGAAAGCATCAAAATTATCTAAATCGATTTCTTCACTCCATAAAGTCAATGAGACTGAATGACCGATTATTCCTTGTAGTTCAGAAGCTAAACGTTGAACTCCAACGTAGTACTCCGTTACTGAAAACTTATAAAAAGCTATAAAACTTTTATGTTTCATTTCTGTTTCATCGAGTATGCTTTCGTATTTAAGTTTACTTAAATACTACTCACAAATTCTAGTACTCTCCACAGACGTAAATTCCCGATTAACGCTCGGTACATATCTACTATAACTTGAAATTGTCATACAGTAGATTTCTGTTTTAACACATTTTCTCCATATTGTTTTAGATTTAAACTTGCTTGAAAATCTCTATCAATGATATTTCCACAATCACATCGATAAATCCTATCTGATAGTTTTAAATCCTTCCTTATCTCACCACAACAACTACATAATTTAGAACTTGGAAAGAATCTATCTGCAATAATTACTGGAATGTTATTCCATGTAGATTTATATTCTATTTGTCTTCTAAACTCATAGAATCCTTGTTGTTGAATTGATTTAGATAAATGTTTATTTCTCATCATGCCACTTACATTCAAATCCTCAATACAGATAAAACTTGGTTTTCGTTTTATGATTTCAGATGTTGTTTGATGTAAATGATTACGACGAATATTCGTTAATCGTTTAGTTACTTTTAAAAGTTCTTTTTCTCTCTTTATAATGTTACTTGTTTTATTGTAACGCACTCCTTCCTTATTCATATTATATTTTCTTGATATAGAACGTTGCAACCTACGTCTTCTTTTCTCTATTTTCTTTACTTTGTTTGTTTTGTTTATGTTCGTATAAGTGTTACCATCAGAACAAATCGCTAAATTTTTAAGTCCTAAATCAATACCAACACCTTCACTTTTAGGTGGAGCGTTAGTATTGTCATCCAACTCAACACTAACTGACACGAACCAATGTAATCCATCATAAGTAATTCGTGGATTCATATATTTACAATTGGTTGGAATTCTTCCTTTTTCACAAAGTTTAATCCAATTTAACTTTTGCTTATTCTTCCTATGACTAATCGTGAATCCTTCAATCTTCACATGAGTATCAGTAAATTGTATCTTAACATTATCTTGGTAAAAAGATTGTTTAGAGTGTTTCTTACTTTTAAATTTAGGATGTTTACTCAATCCCTTGAAAAATCTTCTATAACTATTACAAGCATCTTTAATTGCTTGCTTTGCTACATTGTTACTAATATTATTTAACCATTTGTACTCATCGAACTTCTTCATTTTAGTAAATTCTTTTCGTAATTCATTGTCAGATAAGAATTTATTCCCCAGTTTGTGGTTCTCTTGTTCCCTAGAAATAGTCCAATTATAAGCAAACCTCGAACATCCAGCATATTGAAACAATTTAGTCAATTGTTTATTGTTTGGTCTTAGTTGTACTTTTATTGTTTCTATCAATCCAATCCCCCCTCATCGTTAAACTTATAAAAATCAACATGTGCTTATAACTATTTATAATTTAGTATTAACTGTTAGAAGTCTTCTTCGCTAACTCTAGATATTTAACAACTTCGTCCAAATTACGTTTTCCCTTAGTCGCATCATTGTACCAAATGTTGAAATCTTCCCAAATCATATAATTAGACATTGTGTGTACAAATTCATCTTTACACGCATTACCTAACTCGTCCATCACATGTCGTAACTCATCATGATATTTTTTATAGTACGGTTTCATTGTTTTCTTGCATTTGTCTTCTAGTTTTGATTGTTCATCTTCCGCAATCGCAACTGCGTCTCGCAGTTTAGAGGTGCAAACATCCAATGTATTTCTCATCGTATCTAGTGCAAACTCCAATACTTTTACAAGTCCAGTTAAATCACGGTCTCCAGTCTTAGATACATAAATTTTCACTAAATTACTCCATTGATGCAAAATTGCCATATCACTTAATTTGAAATCGTCTCCAAATGTTGGGAAAAGTTCATGACCCAATCCATCTACTAGCTCACCCCAAGTGTCACTTCGATTGTCACCCGGAAACGATACTTTCCAACGATACCCTTCAATTGTATATTCATTTCCTGTTTCAGCTATTTTCTTCGCTAGTGATTTATCTTGTCGTTCACGCCAATTAGTATATGCTTCTTCAATTTCGTCACAATGCCACGTGTCATAGCGTTCTTGAAAATCACTATAAGTAGCGATTCTTACTTGACGTAAATCGTAGATAGTGTCAAGTCTTGTTTTCAACTCATTCTTAAATTCCTCTAACAGCGCAAAAACTTTATCTTTAGTGCTCATTAAAATCTCTCCAATCTGATATGTTGTTACGTTAATTATAGCACAAAAAGAAGCCATCCACAAATCAGATGACTTTCAAATTTATATTATTTATTTTTTAAATGCTCATCGATGTATACAGCACATGAATTCTCAGCATCAGCTACTTTGTCCTCAACGTATCTCATAAGTTTCACATAATCTCTTACTTTTGGTTCAACTTCACCACTTAGATACTCAAAGCATCTACCAATAATATTCTCGATTTTAGTATAACCATCTTCATCTAATTCATTCACAAATCCAGCCCTAACGCAATAGTTCTCGAATTTCACAAATCTGTTAAATGCTCCGGTTACAGTCCCAGTGCCAACGTAAACGTCGTCTCTACCGACCGCTTGCTCTATCCAATAATCACGGTATGGTGATGCGAAAAATTTATCGCCAGCAAAATCTGGTGCATAAGATTCTCCAAGACGAGTACTAAAACCTAAACTGTTAGCATAATCGTTATTTTCTCGATAAGTCGCACTCAACCACTCCGACCACAACTTATAAAGTTTTGGACTCTCATCATATTTTCTAGTACTATGGTAGAGTTTATCATTGTATTCGCTCAACTTCCTATCAACGTCCGTCACAGTCTTATCAGCAATTTTGACTCTATCGTCGAATTCTTTCCAGACATCAAATGCTCGTCTACGTGCTTTATCTATTGTCATAATTAAATCCCACCTTTTCATTTCTGTCTAACACGAATGTATTCCTCACAAGATTGCAATGCGTTCTCACGTTTATCTTCAACATATTCGAATAATTCATTGTATCGTAGAATTCTTTGGTCGACCACACTAACAATATAATCCATACATTTATTGATTAGACTTTCAATTGTCTTGTAACCATTCTCATTCAGTTCATCAACTAATCCAAATTTAACAGCTGATTCCTCAAACAACATGAAACGATGAAATACTCCAGATGTATCAGTCGTCCGAGCGAAAAATCCATCTACGTTCATTGCTCTCTTAATCCAATGCTCACGAAATGTGTCTAGACCGTATTTTGTATCATCAAACTCCAACGTGTAGATTATATTACGTTCATTTTCGAATCCTAACATCTTTGCATGATTCACAATGTCACGTGTGTATTCCACAAACCAATCATTCCTCATCTCATGATATTCTTCGTTTCTATGGTATTTTTCGGTCGCAGCTTCGATTCCTTTGTAAGCACCATGTATTAGAAATTCCAATCTATGTACAGTTCTCTCTGAAAGATTCGCCTTGTTATCATACTCAGTCCAACGTTTAAATGCTTTCTGTCTAGCTTCTTTTATTGTTGACATCTAATTTAATTACCTCCTTAAACACTAATAGTCATAGTAGCGTCGAATCCTTCCAACTCAAATATTTTATGCATTCCACTATGCTTACGCATACCAACCCATGATTCATCGTCAATCCCCATGACCTCATGCACTCGAATCCAAGATGAATTCCCGTTTACTGGGATTTCACTTGTGTCTCCAGTCAAAAGCAATTGCAATAATAATTTATTCTTAATATAGATGTCGCCAACCATTTCTACCGGGTTTTCAAACCAGTACGGTACCCATATTCCCACCATTTCTTCATAATATCCAACTTTACCACTAATGTCCTGTGCTGGAAATGTGAACTTAACTCCTTTAAAGCAAGTAGCGTGTACGTTATCATCAATTTCCACATCCATACATTCGCTTAATGGTAAAATAATTGGATGTTGAAGTTCTCCACTAACCAATGTTGCATTAATATTTAAACTCATTATTTTTCCTCCATTCTGTCAATCAAAAACCTTACCACATTGCAATACTCATTGACAAACTGATAGTCAGTGTGGCGTCCGACCCTTCCATGTTGAACAACTCAAGAATTCCGTCATGCTTACGTTTAGCCTGTACCGTATCTCTGTCATAAAAATTTGAGACAACCTCACGTATTTCAACCCAAGATGAGTTTCCATCTACCGATATCTCTGTTCCGCCAGATAGAATAAATTCACGAAATAACAAGTCATTTGATACATAAGCGTCAATGATGACGTCCACTGGAGAGTCGAATTCAATTGGTATCCAACCTTCTATTTCATCTTCATATCCACTTTTCCCATTAATATCTCGTGGATAAATAGAAACCTCAACTCCCTTGAAATAAGTGCGACGAGCACTTTCATCAATTTCCACGTTTGAACCATCAGTTAATCGTAAGTTAATTGGTTTTTGAAACTTACTACTAAACAATTTTGCGTTGATATTTAAACTCATTATTCTTTACCTCCTAATATTCACTTCCAGCCAAAGCGATGTTCTTTTTCAAGTTATATGTAATAACCAACAGTGGATGAATTGAGCGTTCTTTCTCAATCATAAATCTATAGAAAGTATCAAATCCATCTACGAATAATGTTTCATGTAATTTACGAATATATTCATTTTGTGGGTTTAACTCGACTAATTTTTCATACAATTCCGCAGCGTTATCGTAATGGTATTGAACTAACGGTCTCATGTAGTCCACACAGTCGGTCAACGCTTCCGTTTTAATTTTGTGTTCAATATTGTTCATCACTACATCAATATTCGACAATTTATTCATTAAATCAATTTCAAGATAGACTAGTCCATTTCGTAATGATTGTGCAATGTCATTCCAATCCTCCTCAGTCACTTCTCGTAATCTTGACTTTCTCAAATAATGAAGTCCTAATTGCTCAAAATCAGCTGTGCCATCACCAATGTCAGCAAACATTTCATACCCTAAACGTCCCAGACCATTAGTATGGTGTTTCGTATCATTGGTCGAAAGTGCTGCTGTCAATAGTACATGTTTACCATTCACATCACGCCCAATATCAATACCAAATGGTTTTGCATATCTTTCCATTTTATCAATAAAACTGTAAGCCCATTCTCTAAATGCCCCACTAAATTCTCCACCATCAAAATCGTAGAAAATTTCAGCAATTCGTTTCATTTCAACACTAAAGTCACGTTCTTTCAATCCAACTCGTCGACTCCACTCACGATACGCTCGAACATAGTCTTGATATAACTTATAAACTTCTTCTTTTGTTGTCATTTTAACATCTCCATTCTATTTAATCTCCAAAAACCGCTCGTTTATGGTTTTTCGATTTTCATGTTTTTAGAAATTCATCATTACTAAACGCACAAATCTCAAAACATCTCGCTATGTCGAGATATTCATAATACATATTATACAATCTAGAGTTCGAAAATTCTATAAAATAGCTAATTTCGCTCGCAATCAAATCGAAAGCATTTCGATTAGTAGTTGCGTTCTCCGAAAACGTAATCACAACATGATTCCTTAGCTCTCGTTTCGATTACAGTATTCAATTTATTGCTAAACTCAACTAGAACTACTAAGTCAGATGTCCTCATTTCATCAATCTTAGCTTTTGCTACTACAAGTGTAGCATGTAACTCATCGTCGGTCAACTTACATGCTTTTCTAAACTCACCAAAACTTAATGGTGAATCAACCGTACCAAAATTAAATGTCATTCCCAAGCTACAAAGAACTCGATTCATGTAAGAATTGAACAAACCATCACTATAAAGTTTTTCATCTCTAAATAAAACTAGTCTCCAATAGTCATCATGTGTCTCCATTAAAAACGTAGTCTCACCCCAAACTCTAGTGTGAATCACCCCTGAATAAAATAAAACCCACAATTCAAAGCGATTCTTTGAATCATCTCGCATCATATCTACATGTAATTCTTTACGAAGTTGTTTGAATGGTTTCATTATTTTCACATCCGAACTCAATCGTTCTTTAATGAACTCTTGTACTTTATGCACAAGTTCGTTGTATTCTTTTTCTAAAAATTCCACTGTTACCATCGTCTTGGTCTCCTTTCAAAAACTGATAATTTACATTCTTCGTATAAGTCATCGCTATTTAACTTTTCGTTCAGTCTTTCACAAAGTTCCCTTGCGACTCCACGTTGATTATCTTGGATATATTTGATTCGTGCAAGTCCATCGTCGTACACAGCAAGTAAATCGTCTAACTCCAATCGTTTTCTAGATTCTACAAAATCGTGGTACGTCACGTACTTTTCAAATTGTGTTGGTTCAAATCTCGTACCAAAGTCAAAGTTACCATTCATTTCAAATAATCGATGAATCAAGCTACTGAAATCATCTTGTGTCCACTGGTCAAAGCGTTTTAATATCAATACTGACCAGCGATTACCTAAATCTCGTGCTTCAAATCCACTTTTCTCAATTTCATACTCTACATCATAAACCACATTTTCAACAAATGTGAAAAATCGTTGTTCATAGTCATAATAATCATTTTCAATATCCAATCCTAGTTTCTGCGCCCACTCATTGAATGGTTTATACACAACATAGTGAGCACCCCAAACCTCGTGAAAAAACTCTACTGCTTCTTTCATGAACTCGTTGTATTTTTCTTTTACTAACTCATATTCTTTTCTTAAATTTTCCTCTTTTAGCATACTTAATCCCTCACTTTCAATACATTTTTCTTACAATCGTCAAATAATTTACGAGCGTCCAATTGTTCTCGTAGTTCCTCACAAAGTTTTTTCACCTTTGGAATCTTATCATGTCTAATTAACTTGATTTGTTCCAATCCGTTTTTGAACACCTCAATTGCTTCGCTTTCGTCGTAAACTTCTTTCACGTAGTCATCAAAGTCACATACATCATAATAACCACAATCATTATATCGTAGCTCACCGTCTGTCAAGAGGTCTACCAACGTTTCAATACTCAAGTCGTAACTATATGGTAAATCTATTACATTAAATGGTAAAACGTACCAACCATCCACTGCGTCGCTCCAATACAATCCACGTGATTGTACTAATTCGTAGAATCCAAGTGTGAGCTCATTCCTCCAACTCATGAATCGCATTTGTTTCTCAAAACTAGCTGTCTCCAATTCCAACATCCACTCAAATGCTTTGAATGATACTGGAATGTAGTTATCTAAATTCTTTAGTTCCTCATAAAGTTTATCGACCTTAGTCATGAACTTGTTGTAAAGTTTTATCGCCTTTTTATATTCCATCTATTGCTCTCCTATCTTGAAATGAAATTCCCATAGTCGTACTTCGCTGACTCGTAACTCATCCGTCAATCCTCCAAGTAAAATTCTCTTTCTGCTTGTTTCATTCGCAATTCTAATTCTTTTACGTCTTCTCGCAATTGTTCGCAAAAAGCTTTCATCTTATCAAGTTTAGTCTCTCTAATTTCTTGAACATTTTGCCACCCACGATAAAATACTTGAATAATCTCCAGATACGTAAGCTCACCTTTTTCGTAATAATCGTGAACATCTGGTAAATTATCAATGTCATCAAATAAATCACCATGTGATTGTTGAGTTAAAACGTATACCAATGTACTGAATCTATTATCATAATTACAATTTAATAAACTTGTACTAAATGGTAAAATTTCAAAACAATAGGGTGTGTCAACTACTGATAGCTCATTAGCTTTCAACGAATCGTACACCTTATGTCGAAATTCAGTATTCCATTGCTCAAATTGTCTATTTAAGCTTTCACCCTTCAAGCTTTTAAGCTTGCGACTCCATAATAGAAGTTCTCTATAGTTTTTATACACGATATTATACGTTGCTTGTAATTCTTTGTATAATTCAATCGCTGCATCCAAGAAGTCAATATACTCTCGCTCAGCTTCCATTGCAGTTTCGTAGTAATCATCAATATAATCTTCGTAACTCATATCCAACACCCACATCTTTCTATATAATTGTCTTATAAAAGCATTATAACACGAATCTCGATTTGAGTAAATACTTACAAAAGTCGAGCAAATGAGAGTTTCCAAATTTTATATAAATTTTTAATTATACCATACTTCCAACATCCGTGTCAATACCATTTGTTAACCTTAAACTCCAAACATGGTTAACAATAACGATTTCGTCGCCGTAATTTTTCCGAAACGTACATGTAAACTTGATGTTTATATTGTCCATCTTTCATGAAATCTATTCGTAACTTCGTTGTAATAAATTGTAACACGTTTGTAACAATTCTCATCATTTTCTAATGCTTTTAAGCGTTTTTTAATCAATCTGTGCACATCTCAAAAAAGCTGTGTTTATACGTACAGGAGATGCGTACAGCTTTTTTGTTGTTAAATCAACGTTTCTGATTTTGCTGTACGTATGTCCAAAAAAG
>ERZ773061.292-NODE-292-length-21615-cov-9.117022_pt1 | contig 21615 bp, 23 predicted proteins | sample MGYA00580627_ERZ773061 | MGnify/ENA primary metagenome ERZ773061 (study PRJEB29015, sample SAMEA2738119) | human oral metagenome | biome: human oral; feature: human-associated habitat; material: saliva | place: China | collected 2223 ...
GGGAGTCTGAATCTTTTTTATGTTGTAAAACGTGAACTGCTCCTTTCTCCGATGAAAAAGAGGTGTCAAGTCTTATATCTACCTTTGAATTAGGTAGTTAGGTGATTCTATCCAACGCTCATTCTTAGCGGCGTTCTGAAATCTGTTGGTGCAAAGGTAATCGGTTATTTTTAGGTGGCCAAATCTGTACACAGAAATTCAATGTACCACCGTTAATAAATCCTATACACACTATGCTTTTGTAATCTCTAATCTTGCAAAATAGCACCATTTTAGGGGTCTGAATTACTTTAGAAAAATCGCCGTGTGAGAAAAAAAGGGAGGGCGTGTGATTTTCTGCCGATACCTCAAAATTGACCACTCCCCCCCCCCTAAATTCAACCTCTCATCACCTTCATTTTCCCTCTTTATTTGCCCTCTGCTGCATTATCCCTTTCATTGCAATACAAGCGTCCACCATCAACAAGAAACACGCTTACACGTCAAATGAATGCTGTATCTGCTGCAAGGTATCATTGGAAACAAAAAAAGAACAGACAAGAAATAAATCTCATCTGCTCTTCATGACAAATAAAAAAGCATTTCATTCTTCTTCTTTCTTCTTCTGCATGTCTGCAATGCTCTGCTGCAATAGGTGTCGATAATGTATGTCTAAACCAAGTAACGCGGCGCAAAATGAAAAGAGCATTCCCGCGCTTGTTTGAATGGTTATATCTATGATAGCGATCGGGCTGTAGAAGAACGCGGTCACGAGAAGAAAGATTCCAACCGCCGCAAAGATGTAGGCCAATATAATTTGCCCGTCTTTTGTATCACGTTTGCCGTCGTTGTTAAGGTCAAGGAAGTTCATGTGGTTTGGTATTGTGTTATTATTTTAGGCCATCAGATTCCGAGTTTCTTTTCAATCTTGGAAAGACGTTGTGCAAACTCATTGAGCTTGGTTCTTACAAATGCTGTGCTGTTTATGCTATCTAATACAAGGCCGTGTTGTTCTGCGATGTCCTTCTTATTCTCTTCAATCTGTTTGCTTATCTGTTGAAGTTGTGCCCCAATTACATTGATAAAAACGCCCAAGGTGTTCTTATCATTTTCTGATATTGGGGATTGCATTACAAGTTTCCATTTGGTGGTTTCCTCACTTGGTTCTTCTGTGTTGTTGTTGGATTGTGATACCCACGTGCAACCGTTATGCGCAACAACGTCTAATTCTTCATATATCTCCTTTGTTGTATAGCGTCCCTTAAATTGGGGCATTACCTTACCAATGTTGAATTCCATGTGGTTCTATTATTTGATTGTTATTATTAGGTCGTAATAATCGATTTCTACATTCACGCTATCTTTGATAATATCGGGCACATACAATTTGAGCATGCCCGTATCCTTATCAATGTAGAATTTCATTAGTCTATATGGATTGATAATCATATTGTCATGATGATGTTTCCGTTATTATCTAAGGTGAAGTTGGTTGGCTTTATATTATTCAGGACGTCTAAGTTGAAGTTGTGGTTTGCTTGCCGTGGACTATTGTTTTCATGGTATATCAAATCCCCGTTTCTTTTCTGCTTTCTCTCCTTATCCTTCTTCACGATTGGCTGAATCGTGCTTATATCCTTCAATTCAACAAAGCTATAAGTATAATTCATTTGCTGTGGTTCAAATGTGTATCCTGAAACGATGAACTTCTTATCGGTAAACCAAGAGCTTGTTATTGAGCTATTGAAACTCATTTCACGGTTGAGAGTGATTTCCATCTTCAATTGTGGGCTTTGATATTGGTTTATTGCCCTTGTTATTATGTTCTCCTCAGGTGTTGCGAGATAAAGGCCATAATCAAATGATCTAAGCATTTCCACTCCTCTTTCTTGTGTGTAGAAGTAAGGTGATGAATATGCTGTTGCCTTTCCATCGTAGGTGCAAACCTTCAATTCAATATCGCTTGCCTCCTCAATGAACTTATTATCTGATAGCTGATTCTCATATTGTGTTTCTGAATCGTCGGTGCTGTGGCTTAGTCCATAGATTGTTGCTTCATAATCCGTTATCAGGTTGCAGCCTTCTGTTGACCTTGTATAGATTGGAATCTTAGAATCAAATAAAGCACCCTTCACAAACTTGTAATCAGTTTTCATCGCAGTAAAGGGGCGCATGAATTCAAAATAAACGTTTCCCGTTTGGTTTGTTGGGAGTGGGACGTTTATGCCCTTGTGTTCTCCATATATCAACGACTGCTTCCAATCAGTGTTTGAGTTTGGAACAATTAGATTGCCTCCATCATCATATTGCACTGTACAATTAAAAGGCTTAGTTTGCCACGTGTTTTCTTTATCATTGTAGTACTTATCGCCAAATCGCAGTCGATACAATAGTTCTTTATAATCATTCTTTAGTCGCTTCTTGCAAGGCATATAAGCGCCCCAAAAACAAGAGAAGTTGAAGTTCACATTGACGATATTTCCGTTGGGATTGTTGTTTGTGGTAACGTGTGCAATCCGATGAGAAAATAATACTTGGTCGATTGTTTGGTTTATTGCCGTCCAATCTTTTGTTTCTGAGGTGTCGAGGACTAATTCTTTATTTCCTTGGTTGCCAAATGCTGTATGAAATACAAACGCCTTTTTGAGTGATACCTTTTTTACTACATTGTTCCACTCCTCCTTTTTTATCTCTTGTGTCTCATATTCACAAGGGGCTGAAACGTTATGAGAGAATAGAAAGTCCTTATTGAGGACGGTTTCATTTGCAATAGGCAGTTTGGTGGTGTAATCTTTATTCTCGTCCTTTTGGTGGGAATAGAATGTAAAATCTTCATAGGGATTAAAGTGATTGTACCTCATGAAGACGTTGAACGCACCTATTTGTTGATTGTAAATTTGGAAGTGCTGCACGTGTTCTGAATCTGCACCGTTTGAATCGCAAATCATAGACGGCCCGTATTGCCCTCGTTCTCCATACCCTGAACAATGTTCCAATTCCATATCATCATACTTTTGTATCTTATTCTCAACGGGGTAATGCTTTGCGGTCAATGATACCTTGTTATATGAGGGCAACAAGCTAATGTTGCAATCATTACTTGAAACGTCTTCTTTATTAAGGGTGATTCCCTCTCTGATGAATGTTATTGGCTGTATTTCCCCACTTTCAAGTGAAAACGCAAAATATTCATTGCAATGTGGGTCTAATAATAGAATGTCTTCTCCTTCACTTGTCAATGTGAGACCAAGGTATTTGCAAATCTCAGAAAGAATTTCAAGATAACTCATCGGTTCATCGTCCTCATCAAACCAATTCTCTTGTGGAATGCACATATCCAAAATGTTATTTGGGATTGTGGGATATATGCACCGTTTGAAAAGGCCGTTCAATTGGAGAAATGCAAGTTGAATATAATCCTTTATGGTCAAGTGATTCTTGGTGTTCTGTTTTGAGAAATAGCAATACTTCAATGTTGAAAGTGCGTCCTGACATTCCAATTCAAATTCATCGCCCACGACATTTATAAACGGTTGGTTGTAGGCATTTGGAGTGCTGAAACCTTGCAATATTGTTTTATATTTGCCGCCTTCTTCCTTTTGGAGTGTCACAAAGACATTATTTCCAAGGCTATTATTAAGTGATTCATCAAACTTGGATTGCAAGAATCGGACGGTCATTGTAGAACAACGATAAGGCACAAATACATCATCTGCACCTTCAAATTCAATAGATATGGGATTAGCAAGAAGAGTTATTTCCTCCCCTTGCCCTTGTCCCACTTTATATTCTTGATAATCCGTTATGATAACCACCTTGTAAAGGGTATCATTTATATCACGGAAATAGCCATACTTGTACATTATAAACGTGATTTGCTTGAATTATAATTGTTGAGAACGCCAACCAATTGTTTTCCTTCTATGCGGAACGTTACATTCCCATTCATTGGGGTGCTGCTGCTTCTTGTTCCTTGCTGTATTGTATTCCAAAGGCGGCCTTGTTGGGTGGTATTTAATATCATCTCCCCGCCGTTCACTCTTGCGAGGTTGTAATCTCCAAAACTTTTTCCTTGTACTATACCGCCGTCGGCAAACTTAGGGAATGAGGCAAAGAGTCCAAGAATAGTACTTACTATGGTGGCAATCGACACTAAATTTGCGGGGAATGGAAGTGCTGCCGCCGAGGCTGTGCCACTGCTCAACGCAGCCACCTGATTTGCTGCAACCAATTTTCCGATTTCAGGAAGTATATTTGCCACCGCCCCACTAATAGTTCCGACCATTGAAAGGAAAGAATCATTACTAACATCAGCAAGGGCATTGAAAACCCCGCCAACCGATTGTGCTGCTTGCCCCAATCCTTCATATTGTGTTTTAATCTCATCGACGTTCTGAGAAATCGCAGATTGCTTTTTCTCGTCAATGCTAAGTTGTATTTTATGTTCCTTATCGGTCAAGAATTTTAATTGCTCTGAGAGTAAATCTAATTCTGTCTTGTCTGTTGTTACACTGATAGACGTTTTAAGGCCACTGATTTTTTGCTGAACCTTTGCGAGCGACCCAAGTAATGAGTTCATTGAGTTCTCATCAATCTTTGGGTTGAGTGAAATTTCAAGCAGTTCTTTATCACCCTTCAATTTTTCAATCTCATCTCTGAGGAGATTGAAACCATCAGAACCCACCTTCAAGTTTTTAAGTTGGTTTTCCTTGCCACTAATCAGGTCACTAATCTCTTGAATGCTTCCTTGCTCAACAGTTGCTTTTTGGGTGGTTTGTTTTGGCTTCTCATCAAATAACTTATTGCGACGCTTTAATTTATCGATTTGCTCTTGAACAACGGCCGCCTCTTGCTTCAATTGATATAAACGACCACTTGAAACGTTAGTCTTTGAGAGTTCCTGATTTATCGCACTAAGCTGATCTTCATAGAATTTTAGGCTGCCAATTTCAGGGGCTTCAATTTCCGTTTTCTTTGAACCACTGCCATGCTTCTTTGAACCACCTTTCTTGCCGCCCTTCTTTGATGATGATAAACTTGGAAGTCCTGAACCTCCACCACCTTTGAACGTTTGTGTTACCGTCCGATCTTCCTTTACATTAAGTTTTACATCGGTTGAATTATCCGTTTTCAGGCCAAGGCTCTTTTTGAGGCTATTCCACCACTTAACGATTTTGCCCCATAAGTCTTGCAACCACTTCCACGCTTCTTTTACAGCGTTTTGAACGGCTCTTCCTAATGGGAAATCACTGAGGCGTTTCCATACATCAGCGGCAAATCTTTTGATCAAGTTCCACAAATCGACAAGAGGTTTTACTATTAAGGCACAAGTTACAATAAATGCTTCACCAAGAGCTTTTATCAATGCCATGTTGTACTGAATATAACCTTTGAGTAAATCCCAAATTGTAAAGCTGCTATCAAATCCACTCATCAGCTGATTCCATTGGTCAATTAAACCACCCGCCCAAGAAATCAGTTCACTTATTGAGTCGCAAACATATTGGATATATGAATATAATTCTTGCATGGGTTGTGAATTGGCTATTGAGGTCATCAAGTTATCCCACGTTGTTTTTACATGCTCCCAACTATTACTTAATGTGTCCGTCTGTTTGGCGGCCATGTCTTGTGCAGCCGTCGTGCCCGTTACTTCCTTTTGAAGTTCTGCATACTTTCCGCGTGCGTCAATGAGTTGTTGCAATAAGGGGGCATTCTGTAATCCGACCAATTCTACAAGGTCAGAATATTTAAGTTGTGCACGACTCATATTTTCAAGAGCTTGCGTCGTGCCCACGATTGCGGGATTGAATTGTTCCCATCCTTTTTTAACCGATTGGAGTTTTGAGAATGTGGATTGTAGGTGCGTTCCTAATTCAGATTCCTTATTTATCCACTTGTCCCCCACACTCTCTACAAGAGCAACAGATTGCGCATAATTTAGGCCTGCACTGTTCATTGTAGTACCTGCCCGCTGCATCACCTCACCGAGTCCCTGAATTTCTATCGCGCCCGCTTTTGACCCTGCCGCAATCGCATTGGCGACGTTCAAACTTTCTGTTCCTGCAAGGTTATATTGAGCAAGTATGCTACTTAATGCAGTGCTTGCGTCCTCTGCGCTAATCCGCCCCGCTTTTCCAAGGAGAATTGCCGCTTCTGTGGATTTAAGCAAGGCTTCTCTATTTTGGCTAAGACTCGGGTTTATACCAACCAATGAAGTTTGTAATGCAATGATAGATTTTTCTGCAACCCCCGTGCTATTGGATAGCTCACGGGCTGATTGTTCAAACTGTTTCATCTCTTCATCACTCACATTAGTTACAGCCTGAAAATTGTTCATCTCACTTTTTAATTCATCAAACTGCTTCAAGACATAACTAACAGCACCAACCGTGGCCGCTCCCAATGCTGCAAATCCCCCCGTTAACCCCGTAAGGCTGCCTAACATCTCAGAAACACTACCACCAAACATGCCTGAAAGGCCTTCCATACTCCCACCAACCTTTGATAATAAGCCATCAAATTGCCCTGAAAGCCCTTGTAATTGGCTGCCAAGTGATTCAGTTGCACTACCAAAAACCTTTGATTTAGAACCCGCCTTTTGGAAAGCATTTTCTAAATGTTGGAGTTTCTGTTGGCTATTGTTCAGCGCTTTAATTAGGTTCTGATCATTGGCACTTAGTTGTATTGAAAAGTCGTTTTTCATTGGTCTTCTAATGTCTGTGATATTATTTTTGCTTGTTGCCTTAGTCTGTCAATATCTTCTTGCGTCAAAGGCTCAGAATTGCCGTTTATTTGCTCTGTGTTGTCGTGTTCCTTCTCCCATGGGAATGTTATAAGGTCGGTGGGTTTGAGCTTTTTGCTGCTGCTCTTTTGAAGGTTGCAATAAGTTTGGAATCTTGTCCGCTCCCATTCAGGACGTTCATAGTATTCAAGGTTTTCAATAATGCTTTGTATCTCATACTCTTGCATATCATCAAAGAAATATGGGATTGTGCAGCATTTGAATTCAAAACAAAGCAACCTGAACAATTCATGGACTATTTTTTTTTGTTGCCCTTGGATTCCTTCTCTTGGGATTGTGCAGCACCTGCAAGGAAGTTATTCTTTGCCATGATATTGCCCAACCATTCCGCAAACTCATTCATGAGTTCAGGTTGTGGGTCAATTACTTCATCAATGAAATCATCAAATGTTAGGTCAAGGTCTTTATTTGAAGAGCACACCACGCAATAGAAGAATGTGGCAAAATCGGACAAACTCTTTGGATTGAACGCCCCCAAAATATTTTCATATTGGAAAATCGCACGCATGCTGTACTTAAGCGTGATTTCTTGTTCTTTGATTGTTACTTTCATTTTTACTTTCATTTATTTTGTTATTATCAAAAATAAGAGGTACAAGGTTTTTCCCTCATACCTCTATATATAAATAGTGTCTTGAAATGATTTTTTTCAATCGCCAAGCAAATTATTTACTTAGCCCGATTAAAACTCACCTGCCTCCAACGTTTCATTCAACCATTGGCTAAATTCCACAATCTTATGCGGGTGCATATCGATAATGTCCATGAACAATTCATAAGTAATTTCCAAATCAGGTTTGCTTGTTGCAGCACAACAATAGAATAGTTTACAAAGTCGTGATAAGTCTTGTGGAGCAAAAAACTCCTCCCAATTCTTTGCATTGAACCGCTTGTTTGTAAATTGTTCATACATTGCCAACGCACGCACGCTGTACTTGACCATAAAGGTTTCACCTAAAATCTTAATGAAGATGTCTGTCATCATAATTTAATTGTTTATTTGTTTGTATTAAAAGCACAAGGGACTTTCCCTCGGCCACTCATTTATATTATACTCTATTGGTCTTGAATATCCAAATCAATTAGTATTTATTTGCTTTTCATTGGTTTGTTCTTCACATGTCCAATAAACTCCTCCTCAATTGCAGTATTCAACCAATCAGCAAATTCTGATAGCTTAAATGGTTGGAGGTCGAGAGCTTCAAGAAATACCTCATAAGGAAGTTTTTCTTCAGGTCTGTTGCCTACAATAAAACAATAGTACAATTTGCAAAGCTCATCCAATGATTTGGGGGTGCAATAGTCCTTTAAGTTTTTGAGACTGAACGATTGGTTTGCGTTTGTGAGCTTTTCAAACATGAGCAACGCGTGCACGTTGAAACCAATGTAGTACTCTGCTTCTCTGATTTTCAGAGTCATGTAATTTTTGTTCATATAATTATTTTTTGAATTAAAAAAGTGACCCAAGGGACTTTCCCTCGGTCACTCATATAATACTCCGATTTGAATTGAATTCCAAACCAATCACCCAATTTTTTTTTCTCAAACCGTTGCGGTGCGCTTTTTTAATGAGCCAATCCCCACCATCTCAACCGAGATATTTCCCGATTCACCGTTATTTGCGTCGCCCTTTAAGGAAGTGATTAAAACCTGACCTTGATAGCCTCCTGCACCCGCCGTCCAATTGGGGTAATCCCCATCAGCGACCGATTTAAGTGGGTCGGTTTCCTTCTTGATTGTGAACGTTACATCCATCGGTGTGCGAGAAATGAATGCGTCAAATAACTTGTCAAACGATTCAATCGTGTAAAGACAATTTGTAGATAGTGACCATTCCATACCCGTTATCTGTGTGGATTTCCAAAGGCCATGATCTTTGCTTGATACATCACTTGTCGTTCCCGATAAGCTGAGAGAATGATCTTTTGCATAGCTCACAAGGCTCTTATTCTGTTTATCAAAAAGCATTAGGTCTGAGCCGTTAATTATGTTCTGTGCCATATAGTATAAATTATAATTTATTTTATTTTAATCTTCTGTTGTTGTTGGTTGTTCTTTCTTTTCCGTGTAATATACTTCACCGCTGAAATGAAGAGTTTGTATATAAACGTCTTGCTCAAAATCTTCTGAGGCGTCTTCAAGGCGGCAATGTTTTAAGAAGACGTGCGCCTCCTCAACTTTATCATCATCTCGCAAAGTATCACCCTTGCAAAACTGATTTCTAATATAAGAGGCATAAACACAAGTCTCGCTATATGAGCCTGCTGCGATATTTATTTGGAACTCCACCTTATCACATACAAGCCCATCTTTGGTATAACTTGGGGTTGTACTGATTCTTTTGAAGGTGATCCAACGTTGATTCCTTGCCACGTTGTTACTTGGAAAGGCCACACAAGGATATATATTAAACTGTGGCTCATCTTGTTCCGCTCCCTTCTCAGTTTGTACATTGTCTTCATTTGTCCATATTGCCATTATCAGATTATGACTTATGAGACCAGCTAAATCGAATGTGTGTATCATTGTTCTTCTACTTCTTTAGTTTGGCCAAGGCCTTATTCATTTCCTCATCATATTTGGTTTTGAAATCAAAGCTTGAAAGTGCGTTCTCATAGAAATGTGTCGCTTTCATTGAACCTGTTGAACGACCACTTTCTTTTTGGAAACGCGGCTTTGTGCCTTTGTCCAACCATCCTAAACGATACCAACCTGAACGGGGATTTCTTTTGTTCTTTGTAATCCTCACATAGCGCGCAAAACCTTTGTCGTCCTTGCGGAATGTTTTCCCCGCTCTCACGCCTTGTAATATCTTATCATTGTAGAGCTTGCCGTTTTTGTTTTTGCGAGCGTCGGTTATGTGAATGCCCGATGATTTGAGATTCTTTCTTACCTCATTTCTGAGCTGCAAACCACACTTATTTATCGCTTGGCGGCTTGCCTTCATCGATTCTTTCTTCAATGAAGTAACAAAATCCTTTGCGCCGTTCCTTATTACTCTAATTGCAATGTTCATATTAGAAATCTGTTATACCATTCTGCGTCCTATCACAATAGAGCCACAATTCTTTCAATTCAGGCTTGTGTTGAACCTCAGCCACTCTATAGGTGTGGCTTGTTTCTTCCGTCTTTTGATTTAAGACCTTTGAACTCAACAGTTGAACGATTTTGCCCTCTGAAATGTAGTTGTAATCATGATAATCCCTAATAGCGAGCAAGATACTTGTTATTGGTCGCATGGCTTCACCATACTCCCCATATTTTGCTTGGCTGTCTTTCACTTCACGGCAAAAAATCACCTTCATATCTTCCTCCTTTTTCTTTGGAGAAATCGATTGCTGAAAATAACTCGCACCCGTCCAATTATGAGGTGGTTTCTTTACATAATTACTATGCGCTGTAATGTCTTGCTCATCTTGGAATTCAGCCGTTCCGACTCTTAATGTCATGTTGTATTTTCCTGCAAACATATCTATCAACCTCCATAATTTTTATATAAACTCAATATGTACTCATAACTATGATTGGCCTTATTGAGATTTGAGAGACTCTCGCGATTCATATATTGTGTCGCCGCCCACAATTTAATCGCATGAAAGAGGGGGATTTGTTCCCCTTCCTTCACACCATCAATATCATCACAGATATGTTTTTGAACAACGACTTTTGCCGCGTCAATCAGACTTTGAAGATAGGAGTCTTCACCGTGATAATCACGCTCAATGTTCAAATGTGCTTTGATTTCATCTAATGTAATTCCCATATCTGTTTAATCGTTATGAATCTTATTTCAATGCACCAACCTTAATTGTTTCAGGTCTAAGCACTTTCACGTCGCAGTAGAAATTTACTACCAAACGCACAAGGCCACTTGCTGCTTTTGTCATTGGATCAACAGTAATATCCAAATTGCCCCAATTGGCAATTACAACGTTAGAAAAATCACCATAGGCAAAGCGTTTTTCTGCAATGTTGCTTGTGCTGAGGGCTTCCGTTCCATCAACTGCGCCGTTTTCATATACAAGATTTGTCGTCTTATCACCCTTCACCATGTTGCGCAATGCACCCTTAGCTTTTGGAGAAAGAAGATAGACAACCTTGCCATCAACATTTGCATTCTCAACATCAGCTTCAAGGTCTGTAAGGTCTTTGAATTTTGCTACTTCTGTGAGGGGTGTTCCGTTATTGTAGAAAAGGCCTTGGGGCATGGTGTTTGTGCCTTGTTCAGCACCGAGGAACGTTTTTTCTAACTTGCTGTTGATAGCTGAAAGAATCTCTTCACGGATTACACGCTCAGCGCTTGCGGAATCTTGTAACAAGAATTGCTTGGAAACGTCTACAACGCAAGACAAACGCTTTGGAGATAATTTCACGTGGGTGAATGTCATATCAGTTGCGGCCGTCTCGCTTGTTTCTCCTTCCCAACTACAATTTGCAGAAGAAGATAACGGGAATTGAACATCACCCGTAAGATTCTCGAGTACTCTTGCGCCCGCCTGAACGAGGACATTTTTAGCTTTAAGACTACCCATCACGTCCATGAGATTGGTTGCAACAACGTCTTCACCTTCTGTTTGAACAGTGATTGCACGCTCTTCAACGGCGGTGGGTAATTGGATTTGGCCAACCAACGAGAGGGAACGATTTCTCATTTCTGCCTGACCTTCTAAAATCACAGCTTGTGCGATTGGGTCTAAACTTCTATTTTCTGATACTGCGCGGATTGCGCCAAGTAATGAAAAGTTTCTCTTTTCCATTTGTTTCTCTGTATTGTTATTATAATTATAATTTTCTTCTTTGGTTCTGAGTTCTGTTTCTAATTCATTGATTTCCTCGTTGATATTAGAAATGTCCTTGCGGAAATTATCCATCTTCATTTTATCATCATGAGAGAATGAACGGATTTCCAATTTCCGCTTCTCGCAGATTTCACGGACTTCTGAAACAATCTCTTCTTTCATCTTCTTCTTGTCCTGAATCTCCTGTTTTATATGGTATATACTTCTCATATAATATAAATAGTCTATTATCCTGATAAATTCCTATGTATCAACTACATTTTCTCAAATTCTTCAATCGTTGCGTCCATGATATTGTTTATCTCATTGCTCTTCAATTCAACCTCTTCCAATTTGCGCTTGTTCTGAACGCTCGTCGATTCATAAGCCGGGCTAAAAACTGGGCTAACATCAAATAATTTATCAACCTTGATAACTTCTCTACATAGCACGGGGTCTGCGTCCTTATCAAAAGGCCATTGGTAGGAGAACTCATCTTCTTCAATGGTGAAGGCAAATGAAGAGCCTGTAATATCACCACGTCGGAGGTATTCCAATAATTCATCACCGTATTGCGTTTTTGGGGCTTCAAACGTGTATTTCAAACCTTTGTCGTCCACTTCTAATATAAGGCTGCCTTCTCCATACTTGGAACGTGCTAAAATTTTTTGGTCGTCGTGATTGAGCTTGCAAATAACGTCTGAACGCTTAATTGTGTCTTCTGTAATTGCGCCCTTCAATATCTTCTCATAGAAGCCTAAATCGTTGCTCCATGTATCAAAAACGACCGCATAACCTGATACAAGGCGGTCACTTACTTCAATTTGAAGTTCTCCACCTCTTTTCTCAATTTCCTTTTCCTTCTGTTCCTTCATTTTCTTCTTGTGTGTCTGAATTATTTATCGTGTTCTGTTCTATATCCGTGTAAGCGATAATATGTTTATCACCGTCTTTTATTGCTTCATAACCGAGTTCACTTCTAACTTCATTGATTGAAAGGCAGCCGTTCTGCAAGAGCGTTGAATAATAGCTTGCTTGTGCGCTTTTGCTCATTCTCAATATTGCATTCTCGTCCAAATCGATTCTGAAATTCTTCTCATTTGGGGCAAATAATTTGCGTGTGAACTCCTCTTCTATAAGCGTGATAATTGGCTGCAACGTGAACATTAGAAATTGATTGGTCAATTCTTCAATGTTCTTTGGTTCTCCCATGCCTAAGAGTTGAGGGGGAACGCCCATAAACTGACAAATTTGCTCTTGGTGGAACTTTCTACTTTCAAGTAATTGTTGGTCATTGGCCGTTCCTGAAAGGCTCTGATAACGCATATTTCCTTGTAATACACAAATACCGTTGCTTGAAAGGTTGGAAGCCCAATTCTTTTTTATATCATCTCTTTGCTTGTGTGACAATTGCGACTCCACCGTAAGAATACCCCTTGGACTTTGCCCGTTGTTCTCAAACAGATTTAAGGCCGTTGCTTCTGCATAGCCCGCTCCTTTTAATGTGCGATTCATAAGGGAAAGAGTTGAAGTGCCAACAATTCCATCTTTTGAGTTCATCGCAAGATGAAGCATATCATAAGGCTCAATCTTTTGTTTGGATATGCTCGGAATCTGATAGTATAATTCCCCCTTTTGCTTGTTATATACAACCTGAACTTCTGTTGGCTGCATGTATGTTATTTGCTTCACGTTGCCGCCGTTATCACGATGAATATAAGCAAACGCATTGCCGCTTGTAATAACGTCCTTCACAAGGTTATGAATGAACTGAAAACGAGTCAATAGCATGTTCTGAAACACAACATTCAATCGGTGATTGTTCCTTTGTTTCTTGTTCCCTTGCTTATCAATGAACAGAACACTAATTGGAAGATTAGCAACGCTGCTACTTATAAGCTCAACGCAACGATGAAATGCACTCAATGTATAAGGGCTTTCATTGAAGTTTAAGAATGGGAATGAAAGAGAATTTGCCACGTGTTGTTCATAGCTAATCGACGGCTGTTCTAAATTCCGCGTTTTTTTTTTTGTTGTCAAACCAAATATCTTCATTGGTATTATTGATTTTTTCTATATTATATTGAGGTGTCAAATTGGGGTTGCTCGAGGTAGCCCCCAAGTGCTGTGAGCATACTTAAAACCCCGTCCACCTTGGCGCTTCCACCTTTTGCAAATCCTTTCTTTACAGGCTTGCAGTTCTCGTTGTGATCAAATTTAAGTTCAGAATTATCAAAGCAAAAGCGAGTGAGAATGTTATTATTAATTCTGCAATTTGACATCTTAACTAAACGGCTCATCTCTTTTGTCGGACGATTATAGCTGAACAGTGATTGTGAAAATGGAATCAGGGGAATTCCCTTTGCGGTGCAATCAATCGCCCACTGTGTGGCATTATAGCTATCATAAAACACTCCTCCGATTGTGTAGCGTTCCGCAATTTGAAGAATTACTTTTGTTACCTCGTCATAATCAACCACATTTCCGTTGGTAGCTATGAGGTGATGTTGATTTATTGCTTTCCGATATATTTCTTGGTTCATATTCTGTTGAAGGGACAATTCAGGTAAGAAATACCACGTTTTGAAGTAATATATCCCATCTTCCACAACCATCATGCTTAGCGCTGTGAGGTCACATGTGGATGAGAGGTCAACTCCAAGCCACACAATAGTATTATCAGGGTCAAATTGGTCAAGGCTTATATCGCATGTGACATTTAATATCTCATCATGAGTTAGCCAAGTCTTTTCATAGTCAGTTAATCCCCAAAAACCAAAATTCTTGCACTTCACAAAAGGCTCAACCGTTGGGCTATTACTTGCCTTGTTTACCTCAATTTGGAGTTTATCAGGGTATAAAGTTTGGTTTAAGCTCGGATTTGCCTTCTCCCATGTATTTGGGTCTTTATAGTCGTCCTCAGGATCAAGACTGTATATAAATACAAGTTGTGAATCATCTTGCACTTTTCCGCTCAGAATCTCAATCATTTCTTTCCTCTTGGTATAGGCAACGCCGTTCATGTCAAAGCCCGCGGACGTGATTATAATTCCCATTGGATTGCGACGACCTTGCATACCTGAACACATGTTTGCATAAATCTTTTCAGTGGAAACCTCGTGGTATTCATCCTGCAGAAAGCAGAGCGGATTACTTCCGTCAAGCCTCTTAAAATCTGCCGCAAGACAACTAATTTGAGAATTGGTCATCGGGAACTTAATAGAGTCCCTGAAACGATGAAATAGCTTGTTCTTGGGGTCTAATCCACCAAGGAATTTATGTGCATAGTCATAGGCAAGTAACGCTTGTTTGTGGCTGTTTGCGAGAAAAAAGCAATCTGCGCTTTGTTCACCGTCCGCTATCATCATATATAAAAGAATAGCGGCCGCAAGTGCTGTTTTTCCGTTCTTTCTTCCTACTTCAAACCAAACATATTGAACAACCCTCCGATTCTTTGGTTTGCCTTCTTCATCTTTCCAATAGAAACCAAACATATTAGATATTATGAATTTCTGAAAGTCTAATAATTGGAATGGTTTCCCCGCGTGTTCCCCTTTGAAGTGTTTGAGCTTTGAAATGAAATTTACCACCCGATCAACGGCTTGTGGTCTAAACTCCATATCAGGACGAGAAAACCAATCAAGGTAACGTTTGGTTGCTTGTTTTATGTATCGATTTGCGGTTATCTTGCCACTTTGAACGTCCAACGCATATTGCTTGTATTTGAGAAGAGAATCAGTGCCTTTTGAATCACTCTTCTCCTTCATATGGATTTGACGTTAATGCGCTGATGAAATCTTCTGCGCTTATTTCTGAATCATTCTGTTCCTTGGGCTTGCAACGCTCTCTATAATATGGATTAGCCCCGATGAGATTAAGAATGCGCATATTGGAAGCAACAAGTTCTTTCAATGTGGTTAATAGGGGGTGTCGCTTTGCGCCGTTCTCATAACTGCAAATCCCCTTTTCTCGGATTTCCTTCTCACATTGCTTTTGGAGTTTGTATTGCATGGCAAATGTGTCGATGAGATAGTACCACTCATCAGGTATTTCCACTTCATTGCTCTCATCATTCACCACCCCATAACGTTCTATCAATCCCGCAATTAGAGCGTCTGAATAAGCACTTGCGCTATTTGGTTTCACTGATTTCTTCATTGTCGTTTTTCATTTGTCTCTATAATAATAAATAGTGCGATTCTCGGTTTTTGTCAAGAATCCGTGATATTTTAATTGCGTTTTTTCCTCCATATAAGCGCTATATTACCACCACCTGAACGTTTCCACATAATGAACGATATAAACGTTGATAATCGGGGGTATCGTTGGATATAAGGATATAAAGCAATCTGCGATTGTTGTATTGGTTATATCCTTTATATGGTTTTATATAGGGGATTTTCTTTTCAATCTTTATTCATGAACCTCGTTTCACTCGTTCATTTCATTCATGGAACTCGTTTTCACTCGTTCATGAGTTGTTATCATAGATACATTGGAATGATTGATATATGGTATTGTTTTCCATGATTGATATAATCCCATATGGGATAAATCCCTATGTTATTCCTATGATTCCACTTTGTGGTAATCATGGTTTTTCTTTTTGTTGTACCTCGTTCCACTCGTTTATTGTGGGTGTCCCACAATTCTTTTTTATTATATAGAGGTGAACCGAGAAGAATGTATGTCAGATAAGAAAAATGGGACACTATGAAAAAACTACTAATTTCATTGGAATTATCACACCCAACAACCAACCAATGAAACACGACCATTCTAAGACGTTATCTCCCATGATTAGAGCAGTACATCATTGTAGAGTAGAAACGCTCTGAGAACGGAAATAAACCTATATACAAAGAAAACCACTACACGATATAACGCATAATGGTTCAAAGGAAATAATATATAAAAACTAAATGTCAGATTTCCAATTCTTTTAATCGGCGGTGTAATGTGGAACGTCCGATTGAAATTCCTTTCCTCTCTTTCAATAACGCCGATAATTTCCGCACAGATAAATTTTTATCCTCTTCCAACAGTTCACGGATTGCTTTCAATTGCATTCCTACATCTGTCATCTTCTTCTCGGTGCAGAAGGACATTTCAGTGAAGAAGGTTTGCACCCACTTCAATGTGAAGTTGAGCCGTGGGAACTTCTCGCTTACAATCTGAAACGCTTCTTTTGGCGTTTCCATGCCTGAAACCACTGAGAGCACCAATTCCTTCTTGACCATTGACAAAAGGGTATTATATCCAAAATCGCGATTCTGTTTGTTCTTTCTGATGATGATTCCCGATTTTAGCTTTGAGACTTTCCGCAAAAATGAAAGGCGATCAGCATAATTCTCTTCAATCTCTTCTGTTGTCATAGTTGCAGCGGATTCCATTGCACCAACGATTGTGTGTTTGTCAAGCAAACCTTCTGAAACCACGTTCTGTTCTCTTATCTTCAAAAGCAAGCGATATGCAACGCGGTTTATATCTGCTCCTTGGTTTATAAGCATTGAAATGGCCAATTCACGCATGAACCAATTCTTAATGCTTTCCGAGGACGATTCCGAGAAATGCCCGTTGTGAATGTAATAAGGTAACGCAAAATAATTCTCATCTGTGTATTGGTAGGCAATCCCTGATTCAGGTGAAGTTAACCATTCATTGGGCTTTTCATAGCGATAATTTTGCCACCCCTTGAAATATGTGTTTTGGTACTTCTCAAAAAATACAGCGTCTGAATCTCCAAGAAACGATTTAATCATGTTGAAATCGATAAAAGGAACATTCTCTCTATTCTTTGCCGTCTTTTTGGCCTTGTGAGCGTGTTTCACTTCCTTCTCCTCAACATCATTCATATCAAACTCTTGAAACTCATCAGAGGAGATAATTTCATTGTATGTGTATAGCTTATTAGTGTTGCCCTTCTCATTTGGCATAAACGACCCAAAAAGCATTTGGCATGGATTATTACAAGTATCGATTGCGACATTTTTTCCCTCTGCTGCTTTTACACATACGGAATTTAGAAATTTGCCCGTTGTCTGTGCCTGAATATAATTCAGCGGCTCATCAAAGAACCAAAGGAGATGAAAGCGACGATTTCCGTTCTTATCATCGCTATAGGAGGAATAATAACACGTGGGCTTATATTCTTCATGGATTAAAGAAGTAAATTCAGTTGCGCCAATATCTGAACCATCGCAATCCACAAACACAAAATGCGTTGAAATGAAATTATCAGCTTTCTTCTCGTGCATTCTTAGGTTATCCCCTTTGTGCTTATAATTTGCGCATAGGCAACGCCCCATACATAATAAAGCGAGCGTTTGCCCTACATTTAGATTATCATATTCTTGAAAAGTGATTTTCCCAACGTTTTCTTTGGGCTTGACCTGATAGGCCACTGTGCTTAGATTGTTCTTCATATTGCTATATTGTATTTTTTTTCAATTTATAAATAGTGAGATATATTATAAATTATACTAAGCACGAGCTGAAAAGTCAAATTTTTGCGCAAAAAAAATGCCCAAATTACCACACTTGGTAACTTGGGCGTGAAAAAAAATACAAATTGATATGAATGAAATAACGCCCTCACGGCGTGAATTTTCTTTTGTGTGATCTGAGTTCCTTATGCAGCTCCTCATGACATTGACAACACACGGACAGCAAATTTGATGGGTCAAATCCAAGTTCTAATATCTCCAATTCATTTGCAGCACGAGACATTGGAATGATATGATGAATTTCTTCAACGGCTTTTACCCGTTCTCCTTCTTGCCGCGCCAAGCAACGTTCACAAAGGGGATTCATCATTTTCTTTGCCTTCACCAAATTGCGCCAACGGCTTGTATTATAAACCAAGCGTTGAATCTTTGCTTGCAATCCATGCTTCTTCCTTGAATAGTTCTTCTTGGGTTTGTTTATTGTTGGCATGTCGTTCTTATATTATAATTATACTGCTTCCTTGGATTATTTCCAAATAGAAACGGGAATTTATTTTGATATTTGGGATTGAGATATATGATTTTGGCAAATCGGAGTGGTAGGTTTAGCACCAACTTCTCGCTAATGCGTGATTTCTCATCAAATTGCGTGTCTTTCATTGTCATATAGCAATAGTGATAATCTGTTTGGAACTGCACCATCTTCTTCTCAACAAAGGGAATGCCTTGGGTGCTGAACTTCAAATTGACATCTTGGGGCTGCTGATATCCTTTTTCCTTGTTGTAAGCTCCTGAATTGAAATTGCACATTGGGAAATTGTCGTTCTGTATGTCTTTAAGGTCAAAGAAGAACGCTGCTTCTAATTCCCCACTTGTGGGGTCTGTATATAATGAAAGGTACTTCAAATCACCCTTATTCTTCTTATTCTCCAATCGCATTAGATTGAGCTTCTCAACCTTCAATTCAGCAAATGGGAAGCGTTTAATCATAGTATTGCTCTTGTGCCGCTCCTTTATCTCCAAATTAAGGGTGCGTTTCTCATTCTTGTATTCAATATCAATAAGAGCGTCCACGGAACAGCCATTTTCTGTTTGTTTGAATGCCTGAATCTTTATGCCTTGGGCGTTGAAATGACTTGTTAAAAGCATTTTTGCCCGTTGGAAATCCTTCATCTCCTGATGATTGATTCTCTGTTCTACTGCTGCGCTTGTCATTTCCGCTCATCATTATCCACCTTATAATAAACAAGCATGTAGACGGCACAAATACAGCCAAGTCCAATGCCAACTTTAATGAGGGCTTCAAAACAACTCGCAAGGTAACCTATAACGAGTAAAGCGGTTTGTGGGAATAGTATAGCGGCTAATATAATAGCGGCTAAGATCAAAATTCTTTCCATATTTCTCTTTTATTTTCTTTATATATAAATAGTGCGATAACGAGAAAAATGCGTGCAAACTGAAAGAAAAACGAGAAAAAAGTGCACAAAAAAACCTCTACACCTCCCAATTGGGAAAATGCAGAGGAGAAAATAAAAAGAAAAAAAATATATATGCGCGCCTTACATGAAGGCTGATTTTATATCATCGCGGTTGCTTGTTGTTGTAGCTGAAAACCGCGCAACGCCTCAGCCCGTCGATTTTCACGCTTTGAATTATCGTCCAAATAGTGTTTGTATGTGGTCTTAAAATCGCGGTGTCCTGAAACGGCTATTATTTGGGCTTCTGAAAGGCCACGTTGGAATGCGAGACAGCACCAAGTAGCGCGCCCACTATGCGATGAAATAATGCTCCACTTACTAACCTTTATATAAATAGTGCGTCCCTCTTGTTTTTTACCCACAACCACCTCTTCATCTTCAATTTTTTCTTCCTGAACGAGTTGAGAAAAGAAATTTTGAAGGCACTGATTCATCGGTTTGTTGTTCTTTTTAATCTGCCTAAGAGCCGTGATGAATTGTTCAACGTTCTTGTTTTGAATGTATGTTTTGAGAACTTGTTGGGCTGATGTATCGTCCTCATCAATGCAAGATATAACATCGTCCAAGGGGCATTGTTTATCGCGATATAAATCGATTAAATGAGCATATTGGTCTTCTTTCAATTGCCGATACATAAAGGGTGCAAGATTGCGATCTATTGAGAGCTTGTCTACAATATCAACCACTTTATTATTAAGTGGAATCACAACTTTTTCATCGCATTTGCGTGTGGTCATGTCAAATAAATAGCACCCGTTTTCTTGAATCTGTTGCACAATTTCAGCACGATTCTTCTGAATGAACGATACAAGTTTGCTGAGGTCAGAATATCGCACGCAACACAAGCATTGGAGGAGAAAGAAACCAATATATAAATGTTTTGTCTTGATCATTTCAATATTGTTTTTCAAGTCTTCTTTTGCTTTGGAACGATTGATTTTGCCGCGGGTGGGCGGAATCTTTACCCACTCATTAAAAACGATCTCAATCTCTTCTTCTGAGAGAATGCAGCGAGGTTTTACATCACCTTGTTTAATCTTTTCAGTGTTCACATTGAGTTTGATATTAAGCAGTTCAAGAAATGCGCTGCGAGTTGCTTTCACGATTCCATTATAGGTTGTGGGCGCATATTGGTGGGCAATATATTCAAATACCTTCTGTGCTTTTGTGCTGCTCATCTTCTTCAAGAAAGCATTGGTGATTCCAATCGTCGCTGAAAGGTAGTCGCATATTTCCTGAACGTTGTGTTTGCTGAAAAGGCCTTTTTTCAACGGCTGCTTGAAATACACAACACTAAGGGCATTGAGAAATCGTGCAATTTTTGCACTCTTAATCGCTTTCACAACAAAGCGCTCGAGTATTGTGATTTCTTCTTGTGTCGTCCCCTGAATGATTGCTTTTATCTTCTCATCAAACGTGTCAAGGTCAATTTCTGTTTTGGTTGTGTTGGCCTCAAAAACTACATCATCAATTTTGCGCCTGATTGTGTCGAGGTGGATTGCCAATTCACGCATTTCCAAAAAGGGTTTTGTACCTTCTTCAAAGTCGCTTATAATAGGCTTTCCTGATTTTGAGAATAGAGATGGTAGAATTTTCTTACCCGTTGAAAGGTAAATCGGTTCTCTTTTCCACGATAATTCAACGCTCGCATATATGCTGCACGGCTTTTCTTTCTTGGAATTGGAACTTGATTTGCGCAAAACAAACTTGGTTGTTGCTTCAAAGAACTGCATTTCAATATAAATTTAATCTGTGAATAGATGTTTTTCAACACGCTCAAAAACGACTCAAAATCCCATGAAAACCGCCCAAAAATGGGTATCTGTCGGGAAATCTGTCCTCTTGTCGTGTTAATTCACTGCAATTATACTGAACTACAGTTGCGTAAACCAAGGCTAAAAGGTTGATATAACAACATTTAGTATTTGCGCAAAAACCATGATTCACCCGATTCTTGTCGGAAAATCTGTGTTTGAATGTCTGTTTTTTGTCCATTTTGCGGGCATTTTGCGCTTCAAATGGCCATGAACAAAAACCACCTTTTTATGATTGAGTCCCCTTTATTGATGGGGGGAGTCTGAATCTTTTTTATGTTGTAAAACGTGAACTGCTCCTTTCTCCGATGA